>Ga0210399_10000224_pt1 | contig 45602 bp, 38 predicted proteins | sample IncBWC14MmetaG_FD_150865 | JGI IMG/M metagenome (GOLD analysis project Ga0210399, IMG submission 150865) | Forest soil microbial communities from Barre Woods Harvard Forest LTER site, Petersham, Massachusetts, United States - Inc-BW-C-14-M | ecosystem: Environmental > Terrestrial > Soil >... | reverse complement strand
GTTTTGCGTGTGGGTCGCGTAGCGGGCGCTCGCCCCCCTGCCAGACACCCAACAACGCCTCGCATTGTGGTCCTGTTCAGCGGGGGACAAGCACGACACGGCCGGAAACGTTCCCATGCCGCAGTTGCTCAAGTACTTCGTTGACCTGTGCTAAAGGTCGAGTTGCTACCTGGCAGTGGACCTTTCCGGCAGCCGCCATTGCGAGCAGCTCGCGCAAGTCCTGTCGCGTTCCTACAGAGGAAGCCTGGATGTGCAACTCTAGCGCGGCCAAAAGGATGGGGGGAAAGCAGATGGACTCAGACGGCAGGCCTACGACCAGGAGAATCCCGCCGGGCCTGACGCAGGGACAGGCCGTGTCATAAGCTGCTTTTGCAGCAGAAGTCACTAACGCAGCATGAACGCCGCCCGCGCGCCGCAGCTCCTTGACAACATTTGTAGTCGCTGTGTTCAGCGTGACGGATGCGCCAGCGCTTCTCGCATGCGCGAGTTTTTCTTCGGAAATATCAACGGCAGTGACAATCGCGCCCATGTTCCGGCCGATTTGCACGGCTAAGTGACCCAGTCCGCCGACACCGAAAACCGCCAAACGCTGGCCTGGCTGGATTTTGGCGCGCTGCAAGGCACGATAGACCGTGACTCCCGCACAGAAAAGAGGTGCGGCTTCGACGCAGGTAAGTCCGTCCGGAATCTTCAGGGCATGACTCGAGGGAGCCTTCACGAATTCTGCATAGCCGCCATCCACGGTTACGCCAGTAATCTGTTGTTTGGCGCAGAGATTCTCATTGCCTTCCCGGCAGAACTCGCATTCGCCACAGGTCCAGTGCACCCAAGGGACGCCAACGCGATCGCCAACTTCCAAGTCATTGACGGAGGCGCCTTTTTCCACAATTCTGCCAGCGATTTCGTGTCCAAGGATCAAGGGCGTCTTGGTAATGGGAACAATTTGCGGCCAATCGCCGTTGGCCACGTGCAAATCCGAGTGGCAAACGCCACACGCTTGCACCTCTATCAGCACCTCATGCGCCGCAGGCTTCGGCTGAACGACCTCTTCGATGGTCAGTGGCCTCTTCAATTCGCGCAGGATGGCTGCCTTCATTGCATCTACCTCGCCGAATCTAAGATGCGCGGCTCAGGTCTTTGTGGACGCGGGAGCGAACTCCTCTGACTTTGCTGCAAAATGGAGGGGATTGGGATCCCCCGTTACGGCTTAGCGCCGCGCAAGAAAAACTCGACCGCGTTTCGCACTCGCTCGGTGAGTTTGTGAGGTCCAGTAAGATCTACGGCCCACTGACGGACAACGGTATTGAAAAGTCCTTCCATGAATTCGGCCAGGTGTACAACTGGAAAATCAAGGGTTATCTCCCCGTTTCTCTGCCCTTCTGCGATGATTTCACGAAGGAGGCTAACAGTCGCGGCTTCCGCCCCTCGGAGCTCGGGTGAGCGCACCGGATCCATGGCGCCAGCGAGAATCACGGCTTGCCAAAGCGGTCGCCCCACCTCCGTTACGTTGCCCAAAGTTTCGTAGAACCGGCGTAGGCGTTGCTCGGTGGTCGCTTTGGTGGACAGTTCGGATTTGAGGCTTTCGGCTTGGCGGGCAAACGCACGGCGTCCCACTTCTCGCAATACCGCATCTTTGCTGGGGAAATAGCGGAAAAAAGTGGGCTGGCTAATTTCCAGAGTATGAACAATGTCGTCGATGCGGGTGTTCTCGTAGCCGCGCTGGCGAAAAAGATGCAGAGCCGTTTCGACGATCTGCTGACGAAGGCGCGCTTTCTTGCGTTCGCGAAGGCCGGCCATAGGCCTCTGGCCGGACGTCTTATTGCCGCTCCTTTTCTTTTTAGCTTCGCGCTCGTTGACGCTCCCTGGCGCTGGCGCGGGCAGGCGCGATCGCCTCACAGCAGTTTTTGCGCGGCCCATTATAGGTTTCCTCCCGGCTGGAATGCCGCTCGGGGTGAGCGGCCCATATTTCGATAGTCGCGCTAACATTATAGTGACTAACGCCAAGTTGCAAGCTTCGCGATGAATTCACCTGCAAAGCCGGGCAAATCGCAGACTACGGCTCATCGTTGGCGGCCCAAGAGCCTGGCTCGAAATCGGGGAATCCCCCTTCGCGCCGCTTTTTCCGAGGCTAGCCAAATGAACTACGGTCATCCGCCGTTTCCTCTTCAAGAGGTTCAGCAGCTTTCCCAGGTTTGTTCCGATAGCGAATCATCCAGCGGTCGACTCAGCTGTTCCGTCGGTTCTCCCGGTGAGGCGGCGGCTCATTCATCACCAACCAGTAGAGGCCGAGATGCCGCGCCGCATCGATAAACTGATCGTAATTGACCGGTTTGCGGACAAAGCTGTTGGCGCCAAGGTTGTAACACGAAGTTACATCTTTTTCTTCTTTACTGGATGTCAAGATCACAACAGGCAATCGTCTGGTCCGCTCGTCAGCGCGCAGGCGTCTAAGAACACCCAATCCATCAATTTTGGGCAGTTTCATGTCGAGCAATATGACTTCCGGCATGACCTTTGGGTCTCGACCAGCGTGGCGGCCCGTCGCGAAAAGGTAGTCGATGGCTTCCTCTCCGTCGCCGACCACGACGATTTCGTTGGAGATATTGCTCTGCTCGAATGCGTGCATCGTTAGCTTTACGTCGTTGGGGTTATCCTCCACAAGCAGGATGATGCGGCTGCGGATCATCGGCGACCTCCCGGTCTGGCGGGCGGAATCGTGAAGTAGAAGGTCGCGCCACGGCCAACGGCGCTGTCCGCCCAAATGCGTCCGCCGTGGCGATCGACAATCCGGTGTACCGTGGCGAGTCCGATCCCTGTTCCTTCGAATTCCGACTCCGTGTGCAGGCGTTGGAATGGGCTGAACAGCTTTTCGGCATACCCCAGGTTAAAACCCGCTCCGTTGTCACGAACGAAGAACACCAGGACTCCTTCCTGCTGGTCTGTCCCGACCTCGATCTGAGGCGCCGAGACCTTCGACGTAAACTTCCAGGCGTTCCCAAGCAGGTTGTCGAACGCCACGCGCATGAGCCCGCTGTCCGCCTCCACCAAGAGCTGCTCTTCGATGCACCATTTGACGTGCCGATCGGGATCCTTCTTCTGCAGCTCCTCAGAGACACCCCTGGCGATTTCGGAGAGATCAATCTGACCGCGACTGAGATCGGCGCGACCAACCCGGGAGAGGAGCAGCAGGTCGTCGATCAGTTCGCTCATGCGCTGTGCCGAGTCACGCACTAGGTGTAGGAAGTCTTGCCCTTTCGCGTCGAGCTTGTCTCGGTACCCATCGAGCAGCAACTTACTGAACCCGTCGATGCTGCGCAATGGCGCGCGGAGGTCATGTGAAACGGAGTAGCTAAAAGCCTCGAGCTCGATGTTTTTGCTCTTCAGCTCGTCGACGAAAGTGGCCCGAATCTCTGCGAGTTCCCGAGCGGAGTTTGCCGCGACCACCTCCACCTCTTTTTGAAGGAGCTGCTCGCGAATGTTCCGGTTTTCGTCCTCGAACTGCTTCCTTCGGAGTTGGGCTCGTACGCGCGCGCAGAGAACGTCGAGATCGCTTGATTTGGCGATGTAGTCGTCAGCGCCTGCATTGATGCCCCCGATCATGGCGGCCTGCTCCTCGAGGGCCGTGTGCATGATCAAAGGAATGTCACGCCATGCAGGAGAACTTTTGATGCGGCGGCAGGTTTCCTGCCCCGAGAGTCCTGGCATCACGAGGTCGAGGAGAATGCAGTCCACGGACTGAACCGACAGCAGCTCCAGCGCCTCTTCGCCGGAACGGGCGGGAATCACATCGTACCCTTCGTGCCGAAGCTGTACGGCAACCTCGTGGAGATATGTGAGGCTGTCATCTACCGTCAAAATCTTCTTGGGTCCGAACAGGCTCGAAGTCGTGCGAACTGCGGAGGGCGGCGACCCTGCAGAGCGCAAGACAGCAGTCACGCGCGCAAGAATGATCCGAGTATCTTCTTCCTTTCGGACGTAAGCGTCAGCCCCAGCATCGAGGGCTTTGAGCTCGTCGCTCCGTTCTTCTGAACCCGTAAGGAGAATACACGGCGTGCTCCGGAGGGCGGCGTCAACCCTGATTCGACGGATTACAGTGGAACCGTCTATACCGGGGAGCATGCCGTCGACAACAATGACTGCGGGGCGAGCATCCACTGCGGCTCGGAGGCCGTCCTCTCCAGTTCCGGCAGTGACAACCGCATATCCGGATGATTCCAGGACGGACTTCAATTCTTCGCGAAAAGTGGCGCTATCGTCGATGATCAAGACGGTTGTCGATCTCGCGGCAGTGCTTCCCGGTTCTCGCTTTCGCAGGAGTTCCAAGGCCCGGGCGACAACGTAAGACTGGTCGTAAGGTTTTCCGACGTATTCATCCGCGCCCGTCTTGAGTCCGCGAGTCCGGTCACTGACTTCCGCCTCGGAAGACAGCAGCATAACGAGATTTCCGGCAGTGGCAGGAGTTTGTCTTATTTCGCGAAGTAAGTCGACGCCGTCTCCATCCGGAAGCAGCACGTCGAGGATGATGAGCGAAAACGAGTCCGTCGAAAGGGCGCTGCGCGCTTCCGCCATCGTCGAGCACAGCATGGTTGCGAATCCAGTCAATTCGAAAGCCTCACCCAGGTCCATACGGACGGTGAGGCTGTCGTCAACGATGAGTACAGTCGGCTTCAATGCTTCCTCCCTGGTTCGGTTTCGAATGCGACGGCAGTCAGTGCCGCTGCAATTTGGTCTAGCGGAAGAACTCGATCGACTGCGCCCATCTCGACGGCTTCTCCGGGCATGCCGAAGACCACGGAAGAGGCTTCGTCTTGCGCAATCGTGAGCGCGCCCGCATGGCGGAGTGCCAGTAGGCCAGCGGCGCCGTCCCTACCCATTCCGGTCAAAAGACAGGCGGCAGTTTCTCCTCCGAGCTCTTTGGCAAGAGATTCGAAAAGCACATCGACCGAGGGACGGCAGGAATTCCGCTCACGATCAGAAGTGAGCCTGAGCTTCCCGCGCTGGACCACGAGGTGAAGACCTGACGGAGCCATGACCACACCAGCCTCGCCGAGTGCCGGTAGTGTCTCGCCATCTGCCGCATGCCGCACCCGCAGCTTGGACTGGCCATTGAGCCACTCCGCAAACGCAGCGCTGAAGAGATCGCCAATGTGGATGACCAGAAGAATGGGGATTGGGAATCCGGGCGGCAGTCCCCGCAGTATTTCTACTATCGCAGCCGGACCGCCCGTCGATCCGCCAATAGCGATGATGCTCTTTCGTGTCGCACTATCGCTCGTTTCAAAGCCTACCGGATCGGCCGGAGTTCGTCCTGATGATCCAAGCTTCCCGCGAATATGCGTGATTACGCGAATCCGAGATACGATTTTCACCTTCGCAACGAGGCCCCGTTCCCAGACACCGTCCGGATCATGGCCTGTCGGTTTCTCGAAAACATCCACTGCGCCTGCGGCAAGTGCGTCATAAGTCTTGTAAAGCTCTCCGCGATTCGTCGACGAGGAGACGATGAGTATCGGAGTCGGAGAATAGGCCATGACGTACTTAGTGACCTCGACGCCGCTCATCAACGGCAGCATCATGTCGAGCGTAATTACATCAGGGCGCAAGGTCCGGCACAGCTCGATCGCGCGCTTTCCGTCTTCAGCTTCCCCAGCCACCTCCAGCTCCGGATCGGCACGCAAGACCTCCACCAAATGCTTGCGAGCCGTGAGGGAATCTTCAACGACAAGTACTCGTATCTTCGGCATGTCCTATCCCATGAACTCGCGTATCAACCGAAGCAGATACACTTGGTCGAATTCACCCTTTATGACGTAGCCGCGAGCGCCCACCTGCTCCCCGCGCTGGCGGTCTTCAGTCGCGCTTCGCGAGGTCACCAGGATCGCCGGGATTGTGCAAAGAGAAGCATCGGCCTTCGCGCGGGATACGAACTCAAAACCATCCATTCCCGGCATCTCGACGTCAACCAGGTAAAGGCCATACCGCTTGGCATGCGCTTTTTCGATACCTTCCTCGCCTGAAGTGGCAACATCCACTTGATAGCCTGCCGACTCGAGAATGCTCTGCTCGAGCATGCGGGTCGTGAGCGAATCATCGATGACCAGAACGGAGGCGCGTTTGGCTGGGGCCCCGGGGGCCCCGGGCGCTCGTCCGAGGAACGCCGTGGCCACCAGCCCTTCGGGATCAAGAACCAACTGGGGATTGCCTTCTGAATCCAGAGAAGCTCCCGCGACAACTGGTTCCGCTACGGCTAGGAAAGGAAGAGGTCTGACAACGACGCTGGACGTAGCAAGCAGCCGATCGACGCCAATGGCTGCCACGCCGCGGGACGATTCGACGATAAGAGCGGTCCAGAAATGACGTTTCGAGTCCACCATCGTTTGATGGCGTAAGGCCCTCGCGAGAGCCAAGAAGGGGATGGCGTTCCCGTCGTAGACAATCGAGTCTCTTTCAGCCGAACTGGCAATGTCATCGACCGCGACTCGCACGGTTTGGCGAATCGCATCGAGGGGCACGGCGGCAATCGTTCCGCCGGCATCGACTTCCAGTGCGGTTAGGGAGGATAGCGAAACGGGAACACAGATTTCGAGCGACGTGCCCTTGCCCGTTTCACTGCGCACGCTAACCTCACCTTTGAGCCGCGCGGCCGTTTCGCGGACGACGTCTAAGCCGATTCCCCGGCCGGAAACCTCGTCCACTGTGCTCTTGGTGGTAACTCCACCTTTCATAATGATCTGGACGACTTCCTCCAGACCGAGGGACGCCGCATCCGCCGCCGGCACTAAGCCTCGGCAAACGGCGGCGCGCCGGACGGCCTCCAAATCGATACCCCGCCCGTCGTCAGTGCAGGTGAAGGCCACGCGATTTCCACGTCGTTCGACACGCAGCTCCACTCGGCCCTGCAGCGGCTTCCCTGCCGCTCTGCGCTCGTGCTGTGGCTCGATGCCATGAGCTACGGCGTTTCTGACCACGTGTGGCAGGGCATCGCGAAGCGCCGCGAGCACGGGTGCGTCCAGGCGACTGGTGCCGCCAACAGACTCAAATCGCACTTCCTTATCAAGCGACTGGGCCGCGTCGCGAACGGCGCGCTCGAGAGGCGGGAAGATGGTAGCTGCTGGCAGGAGACGCAAGCGGTTGGTTGCGTCACGCACTTGGGCAAACTCAGTTTCGACCTGGTCGATTCCCACCGCAAAGTTACGCTTGAGGCGCTCGAGGTGGCTCTGAAGTTCCTCCGCCGTTGCGCGGGTTTTGGCCAGCGTAGCGCTCCAGCCCGTGCTGTTGTCTTCGGCCGTATGTTGTAGCGCAACATTTTCAAGCAGATTGCCAGCCAGCAGCTGCGCTCGCTCCAGGGTTGGCACTTCCCGCCGAAGCGCAGTGATCTGCACGGAGGCCTCGGACACGCCATCGAGAAGGGTATCCATCTCCTCAATTTCCACACGCACCGTTTCGAAGAACTCTTCGGCGACCGGCCGCTGCGGTTCGCCTTTTGGTTCCGCGCTTGGTGAGTCGAGACACGCAACTTTGGCGGCAATCATGTCGAGCATGCCCAATGTCCGGTTGGTGCACGCTTGCGGAATCATGCCAAGGCCGTCTCGGTATGGTGCGAATAAGTCTTCTACGGAGTGCGCAAGCTCGGCGATAGCTGGCTGCTTAACGACGCGAGAGGCACCCTTTAGGGTGTGCGCGAGGCGCAGAACACGCCCTACGAGATCCTTTCCACGTTCCCCTCGCTCTAGATCGAGCACCGCCTGGTTGAGTCCCTCCAGGAGCTCGCGAGCTTCGATTCGGAAATACTTGTACTGGTCTCTTGCCATTGGTCACGCATTCGCAGGCGCTTGGATAAGCCGCGTCAGCTCGCGCGACAATCCAGCGAGTTGCCCTGCGGTTTGCATCGTTTGATTCGCACTTACTTCCGTTTCCTTGGAGGCCTTGGCGATTTCGGAGACCGCCGCATTGACCTGCCCCACCGCGGTGGCTTGCTGTTTGGTACTGAGTTCGATTTCTCTGGCAGCTTCGGTCGTGGTTCCGAGCAACTCGGCGATTTGCTTTAGCGCCGAGGTGACTTCTGCAAATTGCCGGGCACCAAGGTCTACCGCTTTAGCGCCGCCCTCGGTTGCCATTACTGTCGTATTGACAGCGGCGCGGATTTCCTCGATCAGGAGGCGGATCTCTTTCGTCGAACCGCCTACGCGATCGGCAAGCTTGCGAATCTCGTCGGCAACAACGCCAAATCGCTTTCCTGCATCTCCGGCGCCGGAGGCTTCTATCGTCGCGTTGATCGCCAGAATGTTGGTTTGTTCGGCCAGTTCGTTGATGATTTCGAGAATGCCCCCAATCTGCTGTGATTTCTTCCCCAGGTCCAGCATGTGCGTGACAATCAAATCCACCTGCCGCTTGATCCCGTTCACGGACTCCTGCGTTTTCTGAACCGTTTGGTCGCCGGCCCGCACCGCCGAAGATGTTGCCTCAGCAACGTGGGAGACTCGTTGCGCGCTCTCGGCTATTTGCCGCGAGGTCGCCAGGAGTTCGCTGATCGTCGTGTTGATTTCGGTCATCGCCGTAGATGACTCTCTGGCGCCCGACGCTTGTTGGTTGGCCGCCGATTGGAGTTCGGCCGAGGAGCTCTGAACATGCTGGACCGCCGCCCCGATCTGACCGCTGAGTGAGCGGGTGATGAGCAAGCCCGCGGCAGTGACAAATAGCAGGCAGAACAGCGTGCCAAAAACGATCGTCGACTTCGCGCCGCTGGCCACCGCAGCCACTTCATCTACGCGTTGCTTTAACAGGTCACGCTCCTCGCGGTCCATTTGACTCAGGACGCCGCGAAGATTGTCCATAAGCTTCTTCCCATCACCACCACGAACCACCTTGGACGTCTCATCGAGGTTACCTTTCCTGCGAAGGTCGATCGTGAGTTTGAGCTCAGCTAACTTTGCGGCGATGAGTGGCTCCGCTTCATCAATCCGTTTTTGCTGATGCGGGTTATCGGAGGTCAATTCCCGGAGATCCTTGATCACGGCGGGAGCGCCGGCGACTCCGGTCTGGTATGGCTCAAGAAAGGTGTCGTCGCCAGTTATGATGTAGCCGCGTTGCCCGGTTTCCGCATCCTTCAACAGGGAAAGCACTTCGGCAACAGCTTCCAGAACCTTATACGCATGAGTAATTGATTGGTTGGCGCTGGTGAGCAAAGTTATGCTGCGATAGGCCACCGCTCCGATTCCCAGCAACAGCAAAAATGCCAGCATGAACCCCGCCGCTATTTTCCTTCCAAAAGTCCACATGTCATCGCTCCTTAAAGGGGCGGCTTTTGTCGCAGCGCCTCTTAATCAATTCCAAAATGTCGGGGATACTGACGACCGCGCAAACCAGATCAGGCGCACGTAGCACGTGCTTAACATGGGCGCGCGCCGCACCCACTTGGCTAGTTGCATACACTTGGGTAACAGGAACACGGAGGTAGCCTTCAAAAGCGCCGAAGGCCAAACCAACTGGCTCCTCCGCCTGGCACAAAATAAGCCAGCGAGCCTGGTCCGCCTCCCTGCCGTAGCCAAGCAGCGCCGCCAAGCTGTAGACGGAAACGAGCCCGCCGCGTATCCCGGCTACCCCCAGTAGTTCGGGAATGGAGCTTGGGAAGGCGACGACTTTTCTATCATTGGCAAGCCCAGAGATCTCGCTGACCCTAATTGCGTAAGGGTCTCCGGAAACGCGAATGGAAAGCAGGCCTTCGACCTGTTCGACGGCCCGCGTGGATAATGGAATTGCTCGCTCCCGGTCGAAAATATTCCGGAGTTCCACGGCTCTGCTTGCCGACGGCTCGCTCAAGAAGCACCTCCGCAGGCGCGAAGTTCCGCGCGGCAAAACTCGACGAGAGCCTTGCGGGTAAATCCGCCCCCGAAGAGAAGAATTCTCGACGCGTCCTCCCGATCGAGAAGCGGCAGAGCCCGGCCCAGCTCTCGTCTAGCCGTCTCGGCATCGGCTGAACGCTTGGCGACGAGCCCCAAGTGGAGATGAGGCATCGCGAATGCCGAATCCAAGTAGGTGGCGGCCCGGTCGTGATCCACTGCAGCTTCTCGGTCACCGGCGTGTTCTCGACAGAGCGCCATCAAGTAATGGGCGCCGGCGTTCAATTCGTCGATCTTGAGAACGTGCAGGCACACCTTCTCCGCTTCGGGCAAGTCGCCGCCGTTGGTGAGAAGTACGGCGAGGAGCAGTTGCGTATCCGGATCTGCCTTGGACTCCTCTGGAAGCGCGCGCAGAAGTTCCATGGCCTCTCTGAACCTCTCTTTTCGCAACAACTCAATCGCCAGGGCCCGGTCCCAGAGTGGGGGTGCCGGGGCTACCTTGGATCTTGAATGCCTTGAAGTGCTTCCAGATCCGTTCAGAGCCGGTCCACTTTTCTCTTGCGTCAGGTTGGCGATGCGCTCCGATGCCCGCTGGATAGTGTTGAACCAAGAGTCGCCGGGCTCGACTGCCGCGGGGATGGAATTTCGAATGGAACCGTGGTCGTCCCGCGGCTGTGGCAAATCAGCGACGCAGGTCGTCTCGTGGGCCTCCGGACATTGGTAGTAGAAGGTCTCGTGTGTATGTCGCAAACGAAATTCTTGCGAGATGCCGCGGAGGGTCTCGGCGTGGCCCAGGAAGAGAAAGCCTCCAGGAGCCAGCGACCGACTGATGCGCGAGATGACGGATCGAGTGGCCTCGACTGTAAAGTACATCGTCACGTTGCGGCAGAAAATGACGTCAAAAGCACCGTCTTGCCAAAACCGTGGGTCCTGCTCGACGAGGTTTCGCTCTTCAAACGTGACTCCGTGTTTCAAACTGCTGTCCAGGAGAAAGTCGCGGCCGTCGTTACGAAAGTATTTCCTTACTAAATCAGGTGGAGTCTCTCGAAGAGACCATGTGGAATACCGGGCTTGCAAAGCCTTCCCTACCATCGAAGCGCTTACGTCGATGCCATGAATGGTGATGTCCCAGGACGCTAGTTCCGGGAGCTGATCCCGAATCAGGATGGCGATGGAATAGGCCTCCTCTCCTGACGCGCATCCCGCCGAGAGGATTCGCAGCCGACGCTGATGGGCCCGTGCTTGCATCCGATTCGGGACGACCACCTCAGCAAACGCTCGGAAGTGGTCCGCGTATCTAAAAAAATACGTCTCGTTCACCGTCAATTGCTCGGCGATGGCACAAAGCTCCGCATGCTCGTTCGCCGAGGAAGCCATGCGCCCCTGATACGACGAAAAGAGGGCACACCGCGTACCTTCCATGCGCCGTCGCAAGACGTCCGCAAGGAAGTCCAGCTTGCTATCTTCGAAATGCAAGCCGAGGCGTAGGGCCACCAGGGCTCGAAAGCACTCGACATCAGCGGCGGCCAGCGCACCGGTCATGAAGCCACCTCCTCGGCGGTCAGCGTATGCCACACTTCGTCTGGCAACTCCCAGCCCGCGCGCAAGACCACCAAGAGTTGTTCGTCGAGCATGCCTATCGCTTCGATAACGTCCTTCGCAGCTCCTTGAAGTAGCGGAGGCAACTTTCCTATTTTCGACGTGTCGAGTTCGCGGACCCCGAGAACGGAATCCACACAAAGTGCGACCTGCCTCTCGCCGACTCGAAGCGTAACGAATCGGTCTGCGACGCCATGAGGCGCCCCCAGAAGAACTCCCAAATCAACAACCGGCGTCGGAATTCCTCGGATGATGGAGATGCCCTGCACAAACGACGGCGCATGGGAGATCGGCTCGACGGAGAGCGGACGCATGATCTCTATAACGTGTGCGAGTTCGACAGCACATAACCGGCCAGCAACTCCAACGACGAGAGTTCGACTCTGTTTGGAAAGGGCATCCGCCATTGTTTCTCTTTCCTTCCGTGCGCTTTCCGCTCAGGCGCAATGCCTGATTTGATTTGCCTAAACACCGATCGCCAGGGCTTGGGAGCCATATTCGCTTACGAGCTGCAACACTGCTCCAATTGTTCGCACTCTCGGCTCGACTCAAACGATCCGCGCCAAACCATGAGCCGTCGAGGTCCCCATGGCGGTGCCTGGATCGTTTGACAGGAACCACCGAGAGAAGGACTCGCCCATGCGGCATCCCCGCTCTCGCAACGCCATGAATTTAGGTCGTTTTTTTCGGCCTCGAAGGAAGGGGTTACGAAGCCGTCCGAACGCTACTCGAGGAGCTCAAGCAAAAATATTTGCCAAGCCCCTTCGTGCTCCATGTTACGCGCGGTCCGCGAACGATTACAATGGCCATAAACATTTCGAATGACTCACTATTAACTAGGATCCCTGGAACCCGCGAAGCCAAAGCCTGTAGCGCGGAATTCAACATTTCCCGGCATTCGCTACTGGTTTCCACTACTCACGAGGCAGGCGTCCTGCGTTTGGACAGAGCTTGGCTGTAATTCGAGAGCACTCCTAGACGCAGCCGCGTAGGCGATGGTGGCTTCGGGCAGTGGCACTGCCGCTGGATGGCTCTCTGGTTCACCAACTTCTGTATCGCATCTGATAACCGCAGAAGCATCTAAATAACACAATTGAAACATTTCCGTAATATCGTTCGTTCGACACTTTGAACATGTCAAGAACCGCCGTCCTGCTTCACGACTGCGAGAATCCACTTGCTAAAACCGACCGTTTCCGCGTGCGGATGGCGCAAAGTCTGGAAGACGTTATCGAATGCCAGCGGCTGCGCTTTCTGGTTTTTAATTGCGAGCTCGGAGAAGGACTGGATAGTTCCGCCGCCACGGGCTTGGACCGCGACCGGTTCGACTTTATCTGCGATCACTTGATGGTGCATGACGCGGTCACCGGCAAGGTGGCTGGAACTTACCGCATGCAAAGCGGGTACCGCGCCAAGGGCAACCTCGGCTACTATGGCGAGGGCTTATTTGATTTCGCCCCGTTTGAAAGCATCCGCGCTGAAGTCCTCGAACTCGGAAGGGCTTGCGTCCGTGAGGAGTACCGCAATACAAACGCGCTGCACATGCTTTGGAAAGGGATCGCGAAGTATGCAGAGAGCTGCAGTGCCCGTTATTTGATCGGTTGCAGTTCCCTATCATCCCAGGACGAGAATGAGGGAATAGCGCTCTACGGAATCTTACGGGAAAAATATCTTGTGGAGCCGCCTCTCAGGACCAAACCGGTGGAGGGACGCGCGTGCGAATCCAATGGTTCGCAGGCGGCGCCTCCGCGGCCGCCGCGGTTGTTCCGGGCCTATCTGGATATTTCCGCGCGCGTCTGCGGACCTCCGGCGATTGACCGGGAATTCAAGACCATCGATTTCCTGACCTTAGTGGACTTAAAAGTTTTGCCGGATCGTGTGCGAACGCGTTTTTTCTCTTCTCCCGCCTAGCCGCGGAATGCCGGTTCCACGATGCCTGTTTGAGACTCTCGTGGCGCCCTCTAAATGAACGACATGGCGGTATCGAGTGCTTTTCGAGCTTTCGCGGGATCGGAAAGCTGGCCTCGGGCGAAATCACGTGTTCCGCCCCCTTTGCCACCAACTTCCTCCAGGACCAGTTTCAGAAGAGCATTCATGTCCTTGCCGGCAGAAGGATGCTGCGCAAAGAGCACCTGGCCGCCCTCGGCCGCCGCCAAGAGCGCAATTGCTTTTTCGGCTTTTGAGAATTCAGTGGCGAACAAGCCCAGGTAATCGCCAGGAACGCCTTCGAAGACTCGGGAGACGACCCGGAAGCCCCGGACTCCGTGCGGTGCAGTCTGCAAGGTAATGGTCGCCTCGGCTTCTGCGAGACGCTGCTGCGTCGCGCGAAGACTCTTGAAGTTGACGTCACGTTCTGTGAGCGCTCGCCCCGCGGCGGCGGCAATATCTTCTGGAGCGCAACTCAATGTTTCCGCGGTTTCGCGCAGCAATTGGAAATCATGCCGCGCGATGCGCTCCGCACGCCGGCCGCAGACGAACTCGACTCGCCAATCCTGCCGGACTTTGCTCGAGCGCCGCACCAATACGACGCCGATCTGGCCGGTGCTCTTCACATGCGTGCCGCCGCAGGGCTGCAAATCCGCCGCCTCTATTTCTATGGCGCGGAGAATGCCTTCGCGGTCGACTTCTTTTCGGACGCCGAGCTGCAAAAGCTGGTCCGCGGTTCCGTATCGCACATTCACCGGCCGATCCTCGAACGCAACTTGATTGGCGGCGCGCTCTGCGCCCTCCAGCATTGCTTCCGTTGGTTGGGGACCCCGCAAATCGATGGTGCAGATTTCGCTTCCGAGGTGGAAAGAAACCGTGGGCAAGCCAAAGCGTTCCTGAAACATGGCGGAGAGCAAATGCTGTCCAGTGTGCTGCTGCATGTGGTCGAAACGACGCGGCCAGTTGATGCAGCCATTCACATCCGGATCGGCGGGTTTGCGGTCAACGAGGTGAATAATTTCTTCGCCCTCATCGCGAACATCCAAAACATTGGCATCTCCGATTTTGCCCAGATCATGCGGCTGACCTCCCGACGTCGGATAGAACGCTGTGCGATCCAAAATCAGCCCCCATACCGTTCCCGTGATTCCGGATTTCACATCCGGCGGAAGCACTTCGCAATGAATAACACGCGCCTCGAACTCCTTCTCATAGGCATCGTCGTAATAGAGCCTGCGCGTGGTCACACTGCACCTCCTCCAGCGGACGGCAGCGCGCGCTGCCACGCTTCCGCGTATTTGTAGCCGGTGCCGGTATTAAAAAGCACCACGGTTTCTTCGGGCTGAATCCAACCCGAGGCCGCCAGCTTTCTCGTTGCCATCACGGTCGCGGCCCCCTCAGGAGCCGCAAAAATGCCCTCCAGCGACGCGAGTTCCCTTCCCGCGTTCAGCATCTCATCGTCGGTGACCGTCAACGCAGTTCCCTTCGTCTGCCGAAGCATGCTCAAGATCAAGTGGTCGCCTAGCGCTCCGGGAACGCGCAAGCCCGATGCGACCGTTGTCGCGTTCTGGAAAAACTGCGCCGAATTTTGATGCGCTTCCCAAGCCCGAACGATTGGCGCGCATCCTTCGGCTTGTACCGCCACCATGCGGGGCCGTTCCCGACCGATCCAGCCCATTTCCTGCATTTCATCAAAAGCCTTGCACATGCCAATTAGACCCACGCCGCCGCCCGTGGGATACAGAATAACGTCCGGCAACTTTCCGCCGAATTGCTCCCACAACTCGTACCCCATAGTTTTCTTGCCCTCGACGCGGTACGGCTCCTTGAGCGTGGAGACGTCGTACCATCCTTCGCCATCTTTGTGCTCGGCCACGTATTTGCCGCAATCGGAGATTAACCCGTTCAGTTTGACGACCTTGGCGCCAAAGGCCCGGCATTCCATCACGTTGGCCGCGGGCGTGTCCGCAGGCATCACGATGACCGCCGGCATCCCCGCGGCCGCGGCATACGCGGCCAGCGCACCGCCAGCATTGCCCGCCGTGGGAGCCGCCAAAACCCTGGCTCCGAGCTGCTTGGCCCTAGAAACCGCCACCGTCATTCCACGCGCCTTAAATGACCCAGTAGGATTCAAGCCCTCATCCTTAATATAGAGGCGCTGCAATCCCCCTGGTCCACAACGTATGGATGCGCCAAGCCGCTCTGCGTGTACCAGCGGCGTCATGCCTTCTCCCAGCGAAACCGGCGGATCGTTCGGCAGAACTTCCGCATAGCGCCACAGCGTACGCGGGCGCGTCTCGAGGCTATCAAGTGTGAGCGTGGCAGCAGCCCGTCGCAGGTCGTATCGAGCCAAAAGCGTCTTCCCGCAGCTGCAAAGGTGCTGCTCAACCAACGGGTCGTACTTCTTGCCGCAAGCAGAGCATTCTAGCTCAACAACATTGAAGAGATTGGTCATCACCGTGAAAGTCTAGCACACGCCTTTTTGCCTACCGCCAATATGGCCCCGTGAAGAGTATAAGTCGCCTGCGATGCGTGCGACGCCTCGAAAGCACAACCGCTAGAATCGGAGTCTTCGGAAAGATCGCCGCCTGCGAATGGAGGACCATGATGGAACACCACTTGCCCAACACGATGGCGCTTCTCACTCGCACCCCCGCTGCTCTCAATGCCCTTCTGCGTGATTTACCGGAAACGTGGACACTCCGAAATGAAGGCGAAAACACCTGGAGCGCGTTTGACGTCGTCGGCCATCTGATTCACGGCGAACGCACGGATTGGATGCCGCGCGCGAGGATGATGCTGCAATGGGGCGAGACCAAGGCGTTTGAGCCCTTTGATCGTTGGGGACAGGAGCGAGAAAGCGAAGGTAAGTCGCTGGGGCAGCTATTGGATGAATTCGATCGCGCGCGCTCAGAAAGCCTGGACCAACTTCGCGCCTTGAATCTGCGCCAAGAGGACCTCGCGCGGCGTGGACGGCATCCTGTCCTTGGAGTGGTTACTCTCTCTGAGCTTCTGGCAACCTGGGCAGCTCATGACCTAACTCATCTGCACCAAATCGCAAGAATTATGGCCCACCAATACTGCGAAGCCGTCGGCCCGTGGAGCGCCTACCTTGGCGTGCTGCAGTGCCGAGGCCACAGCTCTCCTTAACTCGGAACGTAAAAACCGACACACATCTTCAACAACCTGCTTCTGCGGGGGCGCAAACAGGACGCTAATCGGCATAGAAAGTCGCGTTCGCCGCTTATACAAGCGCGCAAAACGATGCACATTTTTCCACAGACTTACCATCTACTAGCGCAGCCTCGGCGTTTGTAGAATAGGCAAGATTTCACTTGTTTCCGGAGGGGCTCCATGCTGACCGCTACCGTGTCTCGGGGCAAAAATCGCGGAACCAGATTACTTCCGCATCGATTCAACGACGACCGGTACCACGTGCAATTGGGAAAACAAGGGCCCTACATTCCGGTCACCGATTACCGCGATATTTCATCTTACCTTGCAAATGGCTATTCTCTTCACATGAGCGACAAAGCCGAGAGCCAAACTCCAAGCCTGATACGGCCTGAATCCATCCGTGGATGGAGTAGGACTTCCGAAGATCTTTTCTTTATCACTCGCTGAGGACGCACCACTCGATCCATCGCCCCTCTGTCTGTGTGCTTTAGGGAGTTTCTAGTCTCACTTTTCTTCGGACAACATTCCAATCGAAGCTCCACCGCAGCGCTAGAGCAGAGATCCTCCCCGCCGCGAGAATCTCGGCGACCGGTCGGGGACGTCTCTGACGATCCCCTTGAAAGAGAGGCAGCGAGCCGCAGAAAGGTACCAGCACTTGAGGACAGGTTTTCGCTTGACGACGTGAATTCCCGCCTGTACGAGATTCGGCCTTCAGGACCGTTGCGCTTGCCGTCACCCACACGCACACTGGCCCGCAGTCGAAAACCCAGAGCGAACTTTGAATGAAACGTGCGAGGCGGCCAAGGCAAATGCGCAACCAACAGAAGGGTTTCTCTCTCATCGAGCTGCTAATCGTCGTAGCCATTATTCTGATCATCTCAGCGATTGCAATTCCCAATTTTATGCGCTCCCGCATGCGCGCCAACGAGGTTAGCGCGGTTGCCTCTTTGCGCTCTATCAACACGGCTGCGGTCACCTATTCGATCACCTACCCCGACCTCAATTTTCCGCCTAACCTGGCGGCTTTGGGCGGTGCTGCGCCCTGTACGCTAAGCTCTTCAGCAGGAGCTTGCTTGATCGACGAGGTTCTCGCGAGCGGTTCCAAGAGCGGTTACCTATTCGTTTGGACGGGGGACGGCCAAATTCCTTCGGTTGTCTTCACGCTCACCGCCACTCCCCAGGTGCCTGGCTCTTCTGGCCAGAACATATATTGCACGGATTCAAGTGGTGTTATCCGCTTCGAAGGCACGGGAGCAGCCTGCACCAACATAAGCTCTCCGCTTCCGTAGAACTACTCCGCGTCACTCTCGCGCCCCTATCCCAAGCCCCTTTTTCTGATGGAGCGACCGAGCCAAGAGCCAAACTCTAAGTCTGCTAAGGCCGGCACGTCCGCAGGTCAGAGCTCCTGCGCGCCTGAACGTCTAGGGTGTACACCCACCCGATTCCGAGCATGAACTTGAAAACAAAGGGGTTGCAAAACGCGTTCCCGTAAGTATCTGAAAGGAAAGGGGAGATTTGTTCTCCAGAGGAGGGCAGTGGGAGTCGCCAGAGATCCTTCGGGACGGGCTTAAGCGGGAACCACTTTCGATGTCTTTACGAAAATCGACGAATTCAAATGATAACGACGATTTTCTTTCGATCTTTACTACACGTCCTAGTTCCACGCCTGTTGATTGGAAGCTTCGAAGGTCCCCCTGGCTTTGTCTAGCGCTGCTCTTGTGGGTGCCCCGGGCTGGCCTGGCCCCGCCCGTTCCCCGCTGCGCTAAGGATGAACACACCAACCTGCCTAGGAAACGACCTGGAATTTCGCGGTACAATTGAAGAGTGGCTGTGCGACTCATTGCGCTGGACATCGACGGCACGCTGCTGGACAGTCGGTGGCAGCTTCCCGAGGCCAACCGCGCGGCCATCGCGGAAGCGACCCGCCGCGGCATCGAGGTGGCACTGGTCACAGGTCGTCGCTATGACTTTGCTATGACTGTGGCTCGTCAGCTGAATTCCACCCTGACCATGATCGTGAGCAACGGCGCGCTCATCCGCTCGAAAGAGGGCCACACGCATCTGCGGCATCTTTTGCCCAAGCAAACGGCGGCGCAAGTTTTGCATCTCACCAGCGAGTGGCGCGGGGGTGCGGCCGTGATCTTCGACCGTGAGCGCGAAAATCAGTTGATGCTGGAATCGCTGGACCCGGACGATTCTCTGCGCTATGCCTACTACTCGCGAAACTTGGAATATATCGGCATGGCCCAGCCACTGGAGAGTTGCCTGACCGAGGATCCCATTCAGGTGATGCTGAGCGGCAGGGTTAGAGCCATGCGTGAAGCGGAAGCGCGTTTGCGGGGCGCGGCTTTCGCGGAAGAGTTCCGGCTCGCCGTAACTGCCTACGAGCAGAAAGACTTTGCGATGATCGATGTGATTCCTCCGGGCTGCTCCAAGGGTTCGACGCTGGCGGAATGGGCCACGTTGCGCGGCATCGCGCGCGAGGAGATTTTGGCGATCGGTGACAATCACAACGACTTGGAAATGCTTTCCTTCGCCGGGATCCCGGTGGTGATGGGCAACAGCGTTGCCGAGCTAAAGACCTACGGGTGGCACGAAACGGGTTCCAATGATGAGAATGGCGTAGCGTCGGCGATAGAAAAATTCGCGTTGCGGGAGGCTGCCTCTTGCGCCTGATGCGCGCATTCTGTGCTCCGGGTGGCGTTGCCGGACGGGCCGCACTCGTGCTTGCGCTTTTGGTGCTGGCGGCGCCAGCGCTCGAAGCGGAGTACGTCGTGCTTCGCAGCGGACAGCGCCTGAAGGTAACGGGCTACCAGCTTGTGGGAGACAAGTATCGTCTACAAGTGACCGGAGGCAAGTTGGAGATCGCCGCCGAAGAGGTCGTGGCGATCGAGCCGGAAGACAGTTTTGGGCCTCCGGCGACTGTGCAGTTGGATCCGCAACCCCTATACCGCGATTTGGTGGAAGCCGCCGCAAAACGCTACAACATGGATGCTGACCTCATCACCAGCGTTATCGCCGTGGAGTCCAACTTCGATCCAAAAGCCGTGTCGCGCAAAAATGCCCACGGGCTCATGCAGCTCTTGCCCGAAACCGCGGCGCAACTCGGCGTAAAAAACATCGACGACCCGGCGGAAAACATCGACGCGGGTACGCGCTACCTGCGCGACTTGCTGCAGAAGTACAACAACAATCTGGCGCTGGCGCTTGCCGCCTACAACGCAGGACCAGATAAGGTCCAGCTGTATGGCAGTGTGCCACCGTTCGCGGAAACGATTGCCTATGTGCGCCGAGTCAAGCGCGGCTACGAGAAGAGCAAAACGAAAGCTCCTCTGAAGACGCCCTCTCCGCCGGCACCCGGATCGGCGGCAGTTTCTTCAGTGCTTCAGAAAAGCCAGCCTCAATGAAGACTATTGTTGCGGCGGGTTCTGCGGCGGCGGATTCTGCGGCGGCTGTGGAGGATTCTGCGGCGAGTAGCCGGGGCTTCCAGGCTGCAGGCCCGGCTGCGGGCCGAGCGGTCCGACTCCGAATCTGTCCTTCGTGGGATCCCAGACAAATTCGAAGAGGCGATAATTCTTGGCCTTCTCATAGATAATGATGGAAGATTTGTCGATCTTGCTCCCCACGCCAATGATGTTCCCACCGACGATAGTTGGAGTATCCCCGGAGGGAATGGCCTGCGGATCAGAACCCGGGGTGCCCTGATCGGCCGATACAGGCGTTCCAGTGGTGCCCGGCGAATTTGTGCCGGAACTCGCGCCGCCAGGTTGCGTCCCGCCCGGGCCCAGCGAACCACTTGAGCCCAGCGGTGCTGGGGCACCAGGACCGTTCAAAGCACCCGCGGGAGTGCCCATCCCCGCGGCTTGTGGCAACAGGAGGTTTTGCGAGGGAGGTTTCAGGCTGCCAATAAGCTGTCCCGCCGGGCCAACGTAGATGAACCTCCAGGAACCATCTTCCTTGTTCATGGGATCTTTGTATTCCTGGCGCATAAAGCGGAGAGAGCCCAGCTTCGGTTTGGTGAGGTCGTCGAGGGAAGTCGGAAACCGCCCCATCTTGCGGTAGTAGAGTTTGACGCCGCGCATGTACTGCTTTCCGCGCCAGATCATCTCTTTTTCTTTTTCGCGGCGGCCCTCGGTTAGGATGTTGGTCGCGGCCACCGTCGCAGACATAACCACAAGGGTGACGAGGAAAAGGACTACGAGCAAAGCATAGCCGCGCTCGCTGTGCTTCCCTGCCGTTCGCATGTGCCGCGCGTTCATGGGTTTCCCTGTTCCTCGAGTATAGCCGTTCCGCGGAGCCCCGAGGAAACTTCTTCGTAATCGAGACTGCTGTTGCCAATCTTGAGAATGCGGAAGCGGTTCATCAAACTTTCGCCTTCTTTGACTACGTAGATGACGTCTTCCCCATCCCTGAAGAAGGCCACGCGGGCGGTGCCATTGGGAATGGTGCCGTAACCGAAAAACTTCGCCGGTAGCGGGGACACGGTTGGAATCACCGGTGCAGGCGGAACTATCGGCGGCTTGGGGTCTTTCGGATTCGGCACGTTCGGCCGAGGAACCGGCGGGGGAGGAAGTTCTCGATTGAAGATGTTGCGGCCACCGCTTTTGTATTCGGTTTTTCGGGCTTTTTCGACTCCATCCTTATGAAGACTGGGATTTTCCACGGAAAGGAGCTGTGGATTTTGGGCGGCGCCGGCATCAGCAGTTACGACTGGTTTTTCACCATCGAAATAAAAATAGCCAACGGCCAGAAGGAGCAGCGAAAGCAGGGCCAGCACGGCGAGTTGTTTCTTCTGCTTCATCGGGCGTTCCTGAAGTAGGTCCTGAGGTGCAAAGCAACCTTGATGATATTCGCGGATGCCTGATTGGAATTATCCGAGCCCAAGGTCAAAGAGTCCACGGCATAAAGATTCGCAGAGCGCTGCAAGCCGTTCAAAAACGCGACCACGTTTTTATAGTTGCCGTTGACGGTAGCATCGATCAGCACTTCGGTCATCCCTCGATTGGAGATTTCCCTCTGCTTGAAGGAGAGGTCATCGACCTGAATTCCGCTCTTCCTGGCGGTCACGCCGAGTTCGGACCTGACAGCGGAATAGCCAGCGCTAGCCGGAAACAGGGATCGTTCGAAATGCTCGCAATCTTTTTGAGTGGCAGGAATGTTATCGCGAATATCCTGGGCCCGTTTAATTTCGGCTTTCAGGATATCGCGCTGCTTGGTTTCCGCGGAAATCTGTTTTTGGGGCGCGTGCGGGGAAGAGGTGAGTTGCCAACTGTAGGCCGCAAGACCGAGATCCGCGAGGACAAGAAGAACCACGCCGACGAGGATGATTCGTTTCCGCCATGTAAAATCGCGACTCATCAAGTCCTCGAATAGACGGTGGTCAATTGGACGACCTTTTGATCGTCGCCCGTGTTACTCGTCGAATTGGGCTTGTGAATATTTTGTATTTGCACTTCGGTGAATTCCTTGGATTCTTCCAGAGCGTGCTCGAATTTCAATTCGGCTTCGTCACTGACGGCGCCCACCGTCAATTTGACTTCGACATGTCCGCCAACCTGCTTCGGCTCAATGCTGATGACACGCACGCCACCGGGCAGGATGCGTTCCAAATCCATGAACATCAGCGTCCAATTGAAGCTGCGGGCATCGAGGATGGTATTGATGAAGGCCGCGCGATCATGTAATTCAGCAATTTCCTTCTGGCTGAAATAGCGCTCCAGTTCTTTGCGCTGCGTGTCGAGCTTGGCCATGTCCTGGCGCATGCTTTGCGTGCGCGCCCGCTGCTCGGCATCGAGTTTGCGGGCAGAGTAGACATGCCATCCCAGCCCAAGAAAAGCAAGACCGGCGATAGCCGCGGTAAGACCAGCACCCGCGAGGAAGCGCCGGTGGGTTTCCAGGGCCTTGGTCGCTAAGTTGAGCCGAACTTTCATCGCCTCGTCGTCCTACTACGTCAAGCCGATTCTAGCCACGCTGCAGCATCCAACCAATCAAACCTTCCAATTCGCGGTCAGCCAGCGGATGCGCATCTTCCTTGATGCGTTCATCAGAGACAGCGGCGTGCAGCAACGAACGAACTTCGCAGCGAAATTCGTCCTCGAGAGCGCGTACAAATTCGGCGAGGCGAGCGCCGAACCCCGCGACGCACACGGACTGGATGGCCTCCTGCCAGGTGTCCTGATAATAAGCGGCCACCGGAAAAACCTCTTCGAGAAGCATTTTCGGTGTGAGGCTTGCGCCCTGCGCCGGGAGTTCGGTGCAACGATAGCCGCACAAGACGCCGCGGCGCACGATCGCAGTAGTCAGCGCGGAACCGGAGACCCGCGCCAGAAGCGTCGGCGTATGGTCTTCCAGAAGGGCGATGGCAGCAAGGGAGGAGCTCATCACCACGCCAGGCCGCAGGCCAATGCCCTCGGCGAGAGATTCGTATTCCCGGATGATGCGCAGACGCGCGAGCGCGGTTACAACATCAATGCCTGATTCGCGAGGCGCCTGACGCATATAGGAGATGAGCGTTTCATCGGCATCGAAGGGCACACTTTTCTTGAGCTTCCACCGCAACATGGGTTCGGCCTCGGCTGCCGAACGTGGGAATTCCTCGAAATGCTGCACGAAGACGCGAATCACCGTGTCGGGAAGAATCAACGCAACATCCTCATCCCGGGCCTGCAGGCGCTCAGAAACACTGCTGACGGCGGCTTTTACGGCGGCGACGTTTACGATATTGGCTTCCACGGCCGAGGGCACAACCGCTCCCACCGGCAAGGATTCTACCGCGTATCCATCCAGAGAACCGGTGCGGCTCCAGCGCGCGGCAGCAACTCGGTCCGGAGCGATTTCAATGGCCAGGGCGGCAATGGGCATGGCGTCGAGCCAGCGCGCGATGCGACGCACCCATTCGAACTGATAAATACCCTGCCGGAATGCCGTGGAGCTACTCAACGAAAGTTACCTTGTTGATTTCCTTCACGGTCGTAATGCCGGCGCGAATCTTGGCCAGACCACTTTCGCGCAAAGTGATCATGCCTTCTTCGCAAGCCACGCGCTTAATTTCCGAGGTGGGCCGGCGATCAACGATCATTTCCCGGATACGGTCGGTCAAATCGAGCAATTCACAAATCGCCGTGCGGCCATGATAACCGGTGCCCGAACATTCCAGGCAGCCCGCGCCCTCGGCAAACGTAACGCTTTCCCACACGGCCGGATCGAGGCCCGCTTCCTTCAATTCCTCAGCAGAATATCGCTTGGTCTTCTTGCAGTTTGGACAGATGACGCGAACGAGGCGCTGCGCCATAATGCAGTTTAAGGCGGAAACAAAGTTGTAAGGCTCGACGCCCATGTTAATGAAGCGCCCGATGACGTCGGTCACGTTGTTGGCGTGGACGGTGGTGAAAACGAGATGGCCGGTGAGGGCCGACTGGATGGCGATTTGGGCGGTTTCCTGGTCACGGATTTCACCGACCATGATTTTGTCGGGGTCGTGGCGCAAGATGGAGCGCAAGCCGCGCGCAAAGGTGAGGCCCTTCTTCTCGTTCACCGGAATCTGGGTGATCCCGCGGAGCTGATACTCCACCGGATCTTCAATCGTTACGATCTTGTCTTCGTCGGTCTTGATTTCATTGATGGCGGCGTACAGCGTGGTGGTCTTGCCGGAACCCGTGGGACCCGTGACCAAAACCATGCCATACGGTTCCCGAATATAGCGCCGGAAACGGCGGGTTTCTTCTTCGGAGAAACCGACAACGTCCAGGGTGAGGCTCTGGAATTTTTCCGAAAGTGTTTCTTTGTCGAGCACGCGGAGGACGGCATCCTCCCCGTGACTGGCAGGCATGATGGAGACGCGCAGATCGATGAAGCGTCCCTTGTACTTCACGCGGAAGCGGCCGTCCTGGGGAACACGGCGTTCGGCAATGTCCAAATCGCTGAGCACTTTGATGCGCGAGAGAACCGTTGAATGCCATTCCTTGGCGATGGGCTGCATGGCGTGTTGCAGCACGCCATCGATGCGGTACTTGACAGCGACTTCCAAGTCGCGCGCCTCGATGTGGATGTCACTGGCACGGCGTTCGAGTGCGGTGAAGATAATAGTCTCGACCAGGCGAACCACCGGGCTGGCAGTGCTATCGCGAGTCAAGCGGTCGCCGGAAATCGTCTCGTCGCTTTCGTCTTCGTCTTTGGAAGTCTGAAGGGTGAATGCTTCGGTGGCTTGCTCGAGCACGCGTTGGGATTGCTCGGTGCGTTTCAGAATGTCGCCAATCTGACGGGCGGTGGCGACACGAATCAAAAGTTTCTTGCCGAGCAACAGTGGCAACTCGTCGCTCATTTGCACCTGGCCGGGATCCGCGGCGGCGATGGCCAAGACATTGTTTTGCACTTCGAGTGGGACGAAGTTGTAGCGGAACATCAGGTCAGCGGGGATGGTCCTAAAGAGCTCGGCATCGATGCGCTGCTCGCGAAGATCGATGAAAGCGAAACGGTATCTTTCCGCGAGTTTGCGCGAAAACTCGCGTTCGTTGTGTTCGTCAGCGCCGGGCAGCCCGGGCGCTGGCGGAAGTTGTTCCGTGGTAGCCATAATCCCTTACTTTGTAGCCCCCATCATGGAGAAAGAAAAAATGGGCAGATACAAGGAAATCAAAATAAACGCGACTAACAGTCCCATAAAAATCAATAGAACAGGCTCGATCAGGGAAACCAGCGCGGTCAAGCGCAAGTTGACTTCTTCTTCATAAAACTCAGCCACGCTGACCAGCATAGGAGAAAGCGCGCCGCTCGATTCGCCGACCTCGATCATATCCAAGGCTAGTTCCGGCATGACGCCCTTGGAAGCCAGGGCACTGTGCAGAGATTCCCCTTCCCGCACCATCTGGGTTGCCTGGCCGACGGTGGAGCGCAGCAATTTGCTGGTGATGGCATCGCTGGCGGTCTGAAGTCCGGCCACCAGGGGCGTACCACCCGTCAACAGCGTCGAGAGGGTACGGGAGAACTGCGCGACTTGAAATTTGAGGAGCGTGTCTCCAATCACCGGAAGCCGGAACTTGAAACGATCGAAAGCCGTTCCACCTTCTTCGGTGCGGGACCAGAGAAAAACGCCCACTGCCGACGCGACCATCAGCAACACGATTCCGAGAACGATAAAGCGATAATCGACCGTCAAGGCAATCAACAATCGCGTAGGCCCGGGAAGCTCCACATTCAAGTCGCGGTAAAGAAGAGCAAACTTGGGAATAACTGCGGTGACCAGGTAGGTGACGATGATGATTGCCACGCTGATCAGCAACACCGGATAGACCAGCGTCGCAAGAATCTTTTTGCGGACGCCGGTGCTCACTCGCTGATAGGCAATGTAGTAGTCCAGAACACCCGATAGATTGCCGCTCTTTTCTCCCGCGAGGATGGCCGTCGAATATACCTTGGAAAACACACCGGCTTCGGCGACGGCCTCGGAAAGCGACTTCCCTTCCCGAACGCGGTCGCGAATTTGAGAGATGACCGGGCGAAGTTTGGGCGAGGAGGCGCGGGTGGCGAGAAGGTCCAGCGATTTCAAGATTGGCAAACCAGCTTTGATGAGCGTATTGAACTGCTGGTTGAGAATAAGGAATTCCGAGCCGCCGACTTGCCGGCCGCTTTTCTGGCGAAACAGACCGGCAAGACGAACGCCACGCGATTCTACCGAGTACACATACAACCCGCGGTCCACGAGCTTCTGGCGCGCTTCTTCCAGCGAACTCGCGGGTTCGACATGGGAGAAGACACGCCCATCGGCATCCGCCACGCGGCAGAGGAATTGACCCATAGCCTTCTAGTTTACCTCAGATAGTTGATATGCGGGCAAGGCCCAGGAGGTTGGCTGTTCATTAGCAGGAACGGGCGCGAAGTGCCCGAAAAGCTAAGGGTTTACCCCAGCATGACCTGCGGGTAATTCTCCGTTGACGATGGCAACGCCGGGAGGTACGCAAAAGCGAAATAAGGAATCGTCAAGGGGGGGGTCGGCTTGCCAGTTGGTGAAACGGAATTCGATGCCGACGCCTCCGGGATCCTGGACGGTGACGCCGGCGAGTTCGCCGGTTTTCTTGACGATTTCGAGGTAGACGGATTCGCGCGGCTGCGGCGGCGAGGGCTTGGACCGAGAAACTTCTGAACCCGGTGATGGCGCCCCCGAGCCGCGTAGTTCGCAGCGAAGCATCACGTTGGCGGGTGTGTCGATTCTCTCGGCAGGTGCGGCATCCACCTGGGCGCAGACGCGCGATACTTTCATGTCCCCGGCTAACAGGGCCAGAGGCGTTCGCCAATCCGCGCTTGATTTCGCGGGAACGCGAGTGGCGGTGTGATCGGCGGGGACATAGAACCAGGCGTTCTTACCATCGACCAGGAATACGTTGCTTTCCGGGGCCTGGTATTCCCAACGCATTTTGCCGGGACGGCGAAAATAGGCGGTGCCGGACTCCACACGAACGACACGGCCGTTCTCAGTGTAGCGCTCCAGAAACGTGGCACGGAGCGTATGGGCCGCCCGGTAGCGGGTTTCAAAGAGCGCCACCAGTGGCTTGACGTCCGGTTTGCCATCGTGAGCTGGCAGCATGGCAACCAACAATCCTGCCAGCGCGAGCGAAAGTCCGGTCCGCACGGAAAAACGTACCATGTTGTGAGTCTAACAAGAAACCCGGCTGGGGATGGCCACCTCGTTTCGTTCCGGCATTCCGAGGGCCGGAAAACCGCCCTTGTTGGGCTGGAAACCGCCGCTTTCATTCGACAGGACAGAAAAAAATTCCAGGCTAGCATCCAAAGGTAGATGAAAATTCAGCCTAAATAAAGCAGCCCAAACTTTGCGCAGGATCCTCCAACTTGATGGACTGCGAGGCATAGCGATCGGCCTCGTTCTCCTGCACCACTACGTCTATCAGATGCACCCCTCGATGCCGGATGCGCTGTCCACAATATTGATTCCCCTCGCGAGTCTGGGCTGGTCGGGCGTGGACCTTTTTTTCATTCTCTCGGGATTCTTGATCGGGGGAATTCTGGTAGATGCGAAAGATTCCGTCAATTATTACCGCACCTTCTACATTCGCAGGGTCTTCCGTATTCTTCCCATCTACTTGTTGCTGGTGCTTCTCGGATTCTTGCTCACAGAACTAAGCGCGCACTCCACCGGAGCGGTGAGCCGCATCGCGCTTCATCCCGCGCCGTGGCGCTACTACCTCACCTTCACCCAGAACTTTTATTTCGCGAAACACAGTGACGTTCTCAGTTATCTCCAGATCACTTGGTCTCTAGCCGTTGAGGAGCAATTCTATCTGACGCTTCCTCTACTCGTCCGCAAGATCAACAAAGACAAGCTTCTCGCGGTGGCCGTTGCCATGGTGGTCATCTTTGGCGTGCTGCGATCTGTCCTCTACTGGAATGGCTATATCAACGCGATGCAATCCTACGTTCTGCCGTTCTGCCGCTTCGACTCCCTTTTCATTGGCGTCGCCTGCGCGATGTTGGTCCGAAACGAGAACCTCTATGCCTGGCTTCAGAGACATCCGCGACCCCTGGCGGCCGCCACAGTTGTCCTAGGCTCCGCTTTCTTCTCGATGGATCACCGTCTCTGGGCAAGAAATCTCCTCCTCCACACGGTCGGCTTCACCACCATCGGCCTCTTTTATGGAGCCGTGATGATGCTGGTTCTAATCCGTCCCGAGGGCCTCCTCGCGCGCGCGATGCGCTTCAAGCCGCTCATGAGTCTGGGCACCATCTCCTATTGTGTCTACCTGATCCACGGCTATGTGCTGATCATTTCCGACCAACTCCTTCAGCTCGCGCTTCGATTGTCCGACGTCGAGATGTGGGCAGCAATCGTGCTGGGCGCCACGATGACACTTCTCTTGGCCCAAGGATCATGGACCTTCTTCGAGTCCCGCATGATCGCACTCAGCCACAGATTCACCTATCTGAGCAAAAAGCCGCCGGAACTAGCGCCTGAGCGCCCCTGAAAAACCTCTTTCTCCCCTGGCATTGCCCCAAGGAGCAGGTAAGGTCGGGAGCTCCGCTTCAAGACGTTGCGGTGTATTCGACCCATCGAAGGTCCTCTGGTTATCCGCGGGCGGCGTCCGAAGGAACGAACAAGAAAAAGCCCGGGCCGCCGCGGTTACGGCACAGGCGCTAGGGGGTCGTTGCTTTCATCATCATCAGCAGGTTGCGAGCCTGTGTGTTGGCGGGATCCAAACGCACGGCGGTCTGCGCGTCGTCCCGTGCTGACGCCACCTCGCCTCGTGCATAGCGAAGTACCGCGCGGTTCGACCACGCGCGAGCGTACCCGGGGGACATCGCGATATCCCCATTCAAAATCTTCAGGGCGTCGTCGTTCTGTCCGAGCTTCATAAGCTGCGACGCCAAGTTCACGGCCATGAAATCGTAGTTGATGTTGTCGGTTCGAGACATGGACAGGGCTTTCATCAACAAGCCAAGGGCCTCTTGATCATGACCTGTGCGGGACTCGACAAGCCCATAGTATTCCATGGCCTCGGGAAAGTCCGAATAGATGCGCAGGGCGGTTTGAAATTCCATGCGGGCGTCATCCAGTTGGTCGCGAAACAGATAAACGCCGCCAAGATTTGCATGCATTTTTGCACTTCCTGGAACCGCCCGCACGCCGGCGGAAAAAAGAGTGAAATTGTCCCGCCAGTCCCGGTTGCGGACCACCGTGCGCGTGGCTAGGGCTGTCACAACGATCGCGAACAGCGCCCAAGCCAGCCTTCGTTGACGGTTCTCGAGCCGGATCCAGATCAGTGCGACGAGCAGGCAAAAACCGGCTGAAGGCAGGTAGGCAAGCCTCTCACCCATGATGGTTCCCGTCGGCACGAGAAGGTTCGCGGTAACAGCAAAACCACCCAGGTAGATCGCGCCAGGCAGAACCCACTCGCGTCGCTCGGTCCACAGAGCCCAGATCCAAAGGGCCAGCACCAAGGCAGCCGCGACGGCCGCGGGCATAGTATGTTGCCAGTTAGAATAGAGAAGAATTGAATTATAAGAATACTCGCAAGAAAGTGTGGCCGGGTAGACTTGGAGGCCGATATATTTCCAAGCGATCCGAAGGGCATTGAGAATTCTCAGACTGGCGGGAAGCCGGGTGAGCGGATTGTCGAGAAAATTGATGCCTTCCGGTCCGAAACGGCCTCCCTGGACTTGCCAAAGCACAGCCAGGTACAGCACCGCCACGCCGGCGGTCCAACCATATCGATGAAGCGGCTTTAGCTTACCCCGCGCGTAATCGCCAGCAAGCACCAAAGGGAGGAAGGCCACGGCCGATTCCTTGGACAGCAGCGCCAGCACAAAACAGACCAGAGACAGAATAGGTTGGTCGTGCAGGTGAAGAAGCCAAGCCGCCAGCAGAAATCCCACGGCCAGCAACTCCGATCGTCCCACGATGGAGGCCACCGCTTCGGTATGTATAGGGTGCACCGCGAATAGCAAGGAAGCCGCGAAGGCCACTGTCGTTCCTCGCGGCACGGCTTCGAGGAGCTTCCGCAAGACCAGGTAGAGCAGCAATGCGACACCTGCGTTCAGCAGCACATTGAAGAGATGATAGCCGAAGGGTCGGGCACCCCCTGCCGCCCAATTCAAGGCCAAGGTAGCGAAGGTTACGGGCCGAAAAATGTTGTTGGATTTGGTCGGCTCGAATAACCCTTTCAGGGAGTGACTGGCCACCGCCGGATTGCGGAAGATGTAGAGTTCATCGTCCAGGCTGAAGTTGTTCAGCAACGTGTTTCCGTAGACGAGCAACGCCACGGCCAAGAGGAACGACACTCGCAATCGTTCATTCATTCAACGCAAAGCCTTCCGGGAGCGATCTTCAAACGCAGGGAACCCGTTTCGAGGGCTGACCACTGCGAGATTCAGCGAAAGATCCGAAGAGGAAATCTGCGATCCGTTTTCACTTTCTCCCAGTCTCCCTTGGTTAAAGGAAAACTGGGTTTCAAACACCGCTGCGGGTCAAGATCCGCGCCAGGAAAGCGAAATCGCTCCGCCGGCCACAGATTATCGAACAGCTCTCCCTAGAAATGCACGAGGTTTTCGAAACTGAGTTGGCCAGACGGAAACCTGGCAACTCGAAGCGCGCATGCCATGTCCGAGGCGCTTTAGCCAGTGACATGCGGTCATTCCGCGTCAATCCAAATCCTTGCGCGGGCCATGACTTCGACTCCTTAATTTTTAAGCGATTCCGCACTCTTCCGAGAAACACCGGTGCGAGAAAAGGCGAGAGCTTGCTTACTAAGCCTATTGTGCCGCGACCAGGCAAAAGCTATAAAGCAACGCTTCGGGTTTAGATTGCCGGGTCGCCGGAGGCAGCAGCGGCCGTGCCGTTCGCGCGGATTACGCCCGTCTGATCGGTGTAGAAATACCTGCGGCCGCTATAGCCGGGGTTCTGCGGATTGGCGTTTACCGTAAAGCCCTGATAATGACTGGCCGCGTCAACATTCACCGGAGCATAGACAAAGTTGTACCCGCTCTTTGCACCGGCAGCGAGGACGGAATCGATCAGGCATGCGTTTGACGAGGATACCGCGGCGGGGCCGCATCCGCCCGAATCACCCAGACTGGTAAGGGTGACGGCATAGCCAATGTTGTACTGGGTCGAGTAGACCACTTCCGCGGTGGTGATGTTGCGGCTCTCCTGGGCGGCCGAGGACTCATTCGCGGACATGCGCGAAGCCAGGAGGTTCGGGATGGCGATCGCGGCGATGATTAGAATGATGGCCACGACGATTAGCAGCTCGATCAGAGAGAAACCAGCTTGTTTTGTTTTCTTCATTGGAGTTCGCCAAGCAACTTCCTTATCTCCAGGTCAAGAGAATCAGTGCGAGTTCACGACTAAAAGGAGCATGTTACTGGCCAATCTCCGGGCTAGGATGCTCCCGTAACCTATTGACCAGAAGCGTCTTACGCCGCTGTCCGAAGCCCGATTCAGGGTATGGTCGATTCTTTTGGCAAAAAATGTCAGACCACCTCGATCGCCGACATTAAACGGCAGGACAGAAAAGAGAAGTGTCCGAGGAGTGGCCCGGGTTGCCGGGGAATAGCCGGAGACTGCGGAAGGACTGAAGCCCAAAAGAAAAAGCACGGGACCGAAGTCCCGTGCTTTTCGAGAACGGATGCGGCCAAGAACGCGCCGCAGTAGCACTTTACAGTGCCGCGTCTGCGTTCGTGCAGGCCGTGCCGCCACCGTTGAATCGGATGACGCCGGACTGGTCGGAGCAGAACGCGCGCTGGCCGGTCTGGCCATTCACGGTCGGCACCGCAAGCGCAGTATAGGTGACGTTCGGTGTTCCGCCGGCCGCTGCACCGGTGAACGTGTAACCGCTCTTCGTGCCGGCTGCAAGAATGGCATCAATCAAGCAAGCGCCACTGGAAGATGCGAACGTGGCGCCAGCGCAGCTGGCCGCCGCGCCACCGAGGTTAGAAAGAGCCGTGAAACCAACCGTCGGGTACGTGGTGGAGAAGGTCACTTCCGCGGTGTTGATGGTGCGGAGAGAACCGACTGCCGAAGCCTCGTTGGCGGCCATACGCGACCGCAGGAGGTTAGGAATGGCGATAGCCGCGATGATCAGAATGATCGCCACGACGATCAGCAACTCGATAAGAGAGAAACCCTTTTGCTTCTTCATGATGCTTAGATCTCCTTGAAAAATTTTAGTAGGTGCCAGAGCACGCCCTACTTAACGCAAGCTGGTGACCAATCCGGAGGCTGAAGCTGTTTCGCGTTCTTTTTTCTGTATATTATAGATAACAAAGACTATATGGAATTCCCGAGTAAGGATTGTAGTACTTTTTTCGCCCAATAATGGGCAGCTGGGGTCGGAATTGACCTTTTTTGTCCACCCTAATAAAGCATAAATGGTCACGCATGACGAGGTGTCAGACGCGGTCCGAAATCGATAAAGCTTGCTCTAGAGCTCGGCCTAAAGGTTGTGTTTCTTAGCATAGTGCCGGAAGGAACGGTAGCTGATCTTCAGGAGTTCGGATGCCTTGGTTCGAATCCCATCTGCCTTCTCCAGTGCAAATTGAAGATATCTTCGCTCGGTCTCGGCAATGACCTTCTCAAAATCCACACCTTCGGCAGGAAAGCCATCCGTTGGAGACCCTGAAGCTCCCGAGGACGAAGTAGCTGAGTAGCCAGCGATCCTGTCCGGCAGAACACGAAGAGAAATCTCCCTGCCGGACTCCAAGGCCACTGCCCTTTCCATGGTATTTTCGAGCTCCCGCACGTTACCCGGCCAATCGTAGGATTCCAGGCGCGTCATGGCCTCCGGCGAGATGGCCTCGATGGGTTTCTCCATGGTCTTGCGGAAGCTCTCAAGAAAGTGGCGCGCGAGAAGAGGAATGTCGTCCCGGCGGTCGCGCAAAGGCGGCACCTGGATGGGAATGACGCTCAGCCGGTAGTAGAGGTCCTCGCGGAAGCGGCCTTCGGCAATTTCCTTCTCGAACTCCTTGTTCGTAGCGGCAATGATGCGGACATCCACGTCGGATTCCTCAGTGCTTCCGATCGGGCGGACTTTGCCTTCCTGCAGAACGCGGTAGAGCTTCACCTGCATGGTCAGGCTCATGTTTCCGATCTCGTCCATGAAAAGCGTGCCGCCGTGGGCAGCCTGAAAGAGGCCCTGGCGGTTCTCGTTTGCGCCGGTGAAGGCACCTTTCATGTAGCCGAAAAGCTCGGATTCCAGGAGCGTTTCCGGGAAGGCGCCGCAGTTAATGGTGATAAAGGGAGCCTGAGCCCGGGCGCTGTTTTCATGGATGGCGCGAGCAACGAGTTCTTTGCCGGTCCCGCTCTCCCCGGTAATCAGAACGCGGCTGGTCTGAGGAGCAACGGTTTGGATCATATCGAAGATGGCCCGCATCTTGGGGCTCTGACCAATGATATTGTCCAGTCCGGTGAGGCGGCGGAGCTCGCGGCGCAAGTAACCCGCTTCCTTCTTCCACTTCAGGCTCTCGGAGACTTCATGGACAGCGCGGCGTAATTGGTCCACGAGTTCGTGATCTTTGATGACGTAGCGATCCGCGCCAGAGTTGATCGCGGCGATGGCGGTCTCAATCGTTGGTACGCCGGTGATTAGAAGAAAGAAGGAGCCCGGTGCAATTTCTTTGGCAAATTTGAGAAGATCCACACCGCCCGCGCCGGGCATGCGGATATCCGAGATGATGATGTCGAAGATCTGTGATTCGAGCTTGCGCTTGGCGGCGTCCACGTTATGGGCCACTTCAACGCGGTATCCCTCCTTGCGAAAGGTAATCTCCAGCAGTTCGCAGATGGACTTTTCGTCATCGACGACGAGAATATGGGGCATCTCGCGTCCCGCTTCCTTGACTGCAGCTTTTGTGCCTTGCATGACGCCTCACGCAACTCGCGGCAGTTCGACGATAAACTCTGCCCCGCGGTCTTTTTCCGATACCACACTGATCTTTCCACTGTGAGCGTGCACAATCTGATAGACAATCGAGAGCCCCAGCCCAGTGCCTCCTTCGAAACCGGATTGTAGAGGCTCAAAAATCTTGGCCCGCCGCTGGGGGTCGAGGCCGATACCTGTATCTTGAAACGCGATACGCAGCCAGAAGGGACGTTGTTCGAGCTTCACGGTCAGAGTCCCGCCGTCGGGCATGGCCCGGAGCGCGTTGTCGCAAAGATTCCAGAAGACCTGCTTGATTTTGTTGGCGTCCACTCGCGCTTGCAATTCGTGGCCATTGAAGGAGCGCACAATTCGATACTTGGAACCGATCTCCGGTTTCTTCTCCATCAACATTAGTGTTTCATCCAGCAGGCCGCGGACATCAGCCTGGTGAAATTCGTAGGTCTTTTCACGCGAATAGTTGAGAAAGTCGGTGATGATATTGTTGAGGCGTTCCGATTCCCTGCTCACGATATTGACAAGACGCTTTTCGTCTTCTTCAAGCGGGACCAGGCGCGCCAGTTCCTTCACCGCGCCGGCCATGGCGGTCAAGGGCTGCCGAATTTCGTGGGCGATAGCGGCCGAGAGACGTCCCAGGGCGGCCATGCGGTCCTTGGTCGCTACTTCCTGCTCCAGCCGGCGAAGATCCGTTAGGTCCTGAAAGTTGAAGACGTAGCCGTCGCGTTTGGAATCGCGCGAGCGCAACGGCGAAATACTGATGCCCAGATAGCGGACATCGCCGGCGGGCGTCCGGAAGTCAATTTCTTTTCGGAGCGAGAGCCGCTCACTGTTTTCGTGATGGCCCGGGAGCCAGAAATCGTTATTCAGTTCTTGCAGTTTTTTGCCGCGCAAATCAGCAAATCGATGTCCGAGGATTTCCTCGCCGGTACGATTGAGCAGGAGGATGCGTCCGGCCAGATCCGTGGTAATCAAACCGCCGCGCATCGAGTGAATGATGTCTTCGGTGAAGTCTTGAAGGCTAAGAAGTTCCTCCCGTTTCTCTTCAAGTTCGACACCTTTCTTTCGAAGCGTTTGAGCCAGGAAGCTGGCCAGGTAGAACACCGCCAGAAATCCCAGGAGATTCATAACCAGCCAGGTGCGCAGGCTTTCCGTCGTCGGCAGTGTGGAAAAGGTACGCGGAATCTTCTCCGCGTAAGCCAGCATGGTCATGCCCACCAGGAGGAGAAAACAGGCCGCCGCGGTTAGAAAAGCTACCCGGCGTGAGAACAAGGTGCTGGCGACGATAATCACGAGGAGATAAAGCGAAATGAAATAACTCTCCTGCAGGCCGGTGGAGTACACCAGGAGCGAAACCATCAGCACGTCGCCGGTGACTTGCAGTCCGCCATGCCACCGCGCTTGCGGGAGCCAGCGCAAAAGGATGAGGTGCAGGATTCCGAGAGTGATCCAGAAGATAATCAGCGGCAGAAAAAAGCGGTTGGTGCTGAAGCCCGGAATGTACTGCGGCCAAACCACGCCGATCGTCAGGATGAGCGTGATCGTCAGAAGACGGACACGCGTCAACCAGTCCAGCCATTCTCCGGTGGCAAGGCTCTTATCCATTGCTTCGCCCGCCGCAGCGCGGCATTACGGGCATCCCCAAAGTCCAGGCAGGAACAGCGGAACACGGAGATTTTTCTCCGGTCTTCCGCGTAAAGTGGACAATGCCGAGCCGACGGCAGCTCGATTTAGTGCATCGAGCTCAGCTTGCCGATGAGCGAGAACAGCGGCAAGTACATGGAAATGACCACGCCGCCGACCACCACGCCAAGAAAGACGATCATGATGGGCTCGAGAGCGGTCAGCAAGTCTTTCACCGCCGCGTCAACTTCTTCTTCATAGAAATCGGCGATCTTCTGAAGCATGGCGTCCATCGCACCGGTCTGTTCGCCGACGGCGATCATCTGCGTGACCATGCCCGGAAACACTTCCGATTCCCTCAAAGGCTCGGTGAGCGACTTGCCTTCCTCGAGCGATTTTCTCACTTTTTGCAAAGCCCTCTCGACCACCGCGTTGCCCGCAGTCTTGGCAGTAATGTCCAGGCCCTCGAGGATGGGCACGCCGCTGGAGATCAACGTGCCGAGGGTACGGGTGAACCGCGCGACGGCAATCTTTCTCATCAGGACGCCCAGAACCGGAAGCTTCAGGACGATGGTATCGAGCACAAAGCGGCCTTGCGGAGTGCCATACCAGACCTTCAATCCGAAGATGGCCGCGCCAAGAGCGATCACAATGAGCAGACCAAAAATGCTGCCGACGAAATTACTCAAGGCAATGACGATCTTCGTGGGCAGTGGAAGGTCCACGCCTAGTCCCGCGAACAAGGTGGCAAAAATCGGCACAACCTTCCAGAGCAGCAGGGTGATAACGCCTCCGGCGACGGTCAAAACGCCCACCGGGTAGACCAGGGCGGATTTGACGGCGCGCTGCAATTTGACGTTCTTTTCGATGTAAGTCGAGAGGCGCTGCAAAATGGTGTCCAGAATACCGCCGGTCTCGCCTGCCTCGACCATGTTCACGTACAAGGGATCAAATACCTTCGGCGAGCCCCGCATGGCGGCCGAGAGCGTCGCGCCGCCTTCGACCTGGCCGCGCGTGTTGGTCAGGACCTTCTGGAAGAATTTGTTTTCCTGCTGGCCCGCCAGAATCTCGAGACACTGCACGAGCGGCAGACCAGCGTCGATCATGACCGAGAACTGGCGCGTGAAAATCGCGAGTTCCTTGGCCTTCACCCCGCCGCCGAATTGGGGCATGTTGAATTCTTTGCCCTTCTCGGTCATTTTCGTCGCCGTAATCTGCTGACGTTTCAGCAGGCTCGCCAGCTCGGTCTTATTCGAGGCGGTCATCACCCCGCTGACGCTGCCGCCGGAGCGGCTGGTTCCCTGATATTTATAATCCGGCATTGGATTACCTCCTAGAGTCCTTCAATTCCTTGGGCCTATGGCCGTTCAGCCAAAGTCGTTTCTCCTAGCGTTTGCTGGGCATGGGCGGGGCCTTGGTCCCGCCTCCAGGTGTTGATACACCGCGGTTGATCATGTCCTGCAATTCATCGGCATTGGAGGATCGCGAAAGGGCCATATCTAGCGTGATCAACTTCTGAAAGTAAGCGTTCGCCAGACCTTGGTTGAAGGTCTGCATGCCTGTCTGCCCCGTACCGGTTTGCATGGCGGAGTAGATCTGGTGAATCTTGTCCTCGCGGACCAGGTTGCGGATCGCGGGCGTGGGTATCAGGACTTCCATAATCATGGCGCGTCCCCGTCCATCGGCGCGCGGTAGCAGTGCTTGACAAAGAATTCCTTCCATCACCATGGAGAGCTGGGCGCGAATCTGCGGTTGCTGGTGAGAGGGAAAAACGTCGATGATGCGGTTGATGGTGGAAGCAGCGGAATTCGTGTGCAGGGTCGCGAAGGTCAAGTGGCCGGTTTCCGCGATGCGCAGAGCCGACTCGATAGTCTCGAGGTCGCGCATTTCGCCGATGAGCACAACGTCGGGATCTTCACGAAGCGCGGCACGAAGCGAATTCGCGAACGAATGGGTGTCGGCGTGGACTTCGCGCTGGTTCACCAGGCACTTTTTGTGATTGTGAAGAAACTCGATAGGATCCTCGATGGTGATCATGTGCTCTTCACGTTCGCTATTGATCTTGTCCAGCATGGCAGCGAGCGTGGTGGACTTACCGGAACCCGTTGGTCCGGTGACCAGGACGAGCCCGCGAGGCTTGTCGCACAATCCCTTCACCACCAGCGGCAACCCCAGAGCGTCGAAGCCCTTGATTTCCCATGGAATGGTGCGGAAGACGGCGCCGACGGCTCCCCGCTGATTGAAAACATTGCCGCGGAAGCGCGCCAGGTTTTTCAAACCGAAGGAGAAGTCCAGCTCCAGGTTCTCTTCAAAGCGGTGTTTTTGCGCATCCGTCAAAACGCTATAAGCGAGGGACTTTGTGTCTGCTGCCGTCAGAGGCGGCATGTCGAGGGGCCGCAGGCGGCCGTGCACGCGCACGCGCGGCGCGCTGTTGGTCGTGATATGGAGGTCGCTGCCTCCCATCTCGATCATCTTCTTCAGTAGTTCACTCAGCGTGATTCCGGCCATCTTTCACCCTCAATTCTACAAAACTGTTTCGCGCAGGACTTCTTCCATGGTGGTCTGTCCCAGCGCAACTTTGATCAAGCCGCTTCGCCGCAGCGTGATCATGCCCTGCTCAATGGCCTTCTTCTTCAATTCCAAGGCCGAGGCGCCCACCAGAATCAACTCGCGGAGTTCATCGTTGATTTCCATAACCTCGTAGAGACCGGTGCGGCCCTTGTAGCCGCGCTTGTTGCAGGTCGTGCAGCCCTTGCCGTGGTAAATCTTGGTGGTCTTGGATTCTTCGGCGGTGTACCCGGCGTCAATCAATGCCTGCTGGGGGACTTCCAACTCTTCCTTGCAGTTCCCGCAGATGCGCCGGACGAGACGCTGAGCGCAAATCAGGTTGACCGAAGTGGCCACCAGGAAAGGTTCGATGCCCATGTTCATCAAACGGCTGATGGTCGAAGGCGCGTCATTGGTATGCAGCGTCGAGAGCACCAAGTGGCCGGTAAGCGCGGCTTTGACGCCAATTTCCGCCGTTTCAAAGTCGCGAATCTCGCCGACCAGAATAATGTTGGGGTCCTGGCGCAAGAAAGCTCGGAGCGCGGCGGCGAAGTTCAGGCCAATCTGCTCCTTCATCTGCACCTGGTTGATGCCCGCCAATTGAAACTCGACGGGGTCTTCCGCGGTCATAATGTTGGTGTCTACGGTATTCAAAGTTGCGACGGAGGAATACAGCGTGTTGGTCTTGCCCGAACCGGTTGGCCCGGTAACCAACACCATCCCGTAGGGCTTCAAGATGTTGCGTTCGAACTTCTTCAGCGACTCGGGTTCGAACCCGAGTTTCGTCATATCCAACCGGAGGTTTTCTTTGTCCAACAACCGCATAACGACTTTTTCGCCGTAAAGCGTGGGCACGGTTGAAACACGGAAGTCCAGTTCCTTTTTCTTGCCGTCGGCTTTGTACTTAATCATGATGCGACCATCTTGCGGCAAGCGCTTCTCCGCAATGTCCAGCTTGGCCATGATCTTCAGACGGCTGGTAATGGCGTCCTTCAGGCGCAAGGGCGGGGTCATGACCGTGGCAAGTTGCCCGTCAACGCGGAACCTCACGCGCATTTCGAGCTCGTAGGGCTCGATGTGAATATCGCTAGCACCGCGCTTGACGGAGTCCGTCAAGATCAAGTTCACCAGCTTAATGATGGGAGCCTCTTCGGCAGCCTTCTCCAGCGTGGCGGTGTCCAGCTCCGATTCTTCGGCGGCCAACTCCAGCTCGTTGTCTTCATCAACGAGGTCTTTCATCAAGTTACTGATTTCTTCTTGGTTCGTTGACGATCCGCCGTAGAAACGCGTAATCGCGTCGCCGATGGCCGATTCCGAGGCCACTACCGGCTCGACGTTGAAACCCGTCATGAACTTGATATCGTCCATCGCGAAGACGTTGGTAGGATCCGTCATGGCGATCGTGAGAACGGAACCAACGCGCGACAAGGGGATGACCTGGTAGCGCGATGCGGTGTCCTGGGGAATCAACTTGATGACGTTGGGATCGATCTCGTAGTACTTCAGGTTGATGGAAGGAACGCCGTACTGCCGGGAGAGCACGCCGGTGATGTCATCATCGGTGATGAAGCCCATCTTGGTCAGGCAGCTTCCCAGCTTGCCTCCATTGGCACGCTGAAACTCCAGCGCTTTTTGGAGCTGGTCCTGCGTGATCAAGCTTTCTTTAACTAATATTTCGCCCAAACGGACGGACATCCACAGTACTCCCGACGGGTTTGCACCCAGCGCTCACCTTAACAAATGCCGGAGGGGAAGGTAGCCGGAATTTCGCAGGTAGTTCTGAAATGGCTAATACCTGTCCCATGGGGCAGGTCCCCGGAGAAGAAGACAAGTAGAAATCTTGACTTGCCTCACTACGCTGGCTATCGTGCCAGAGAGAGGTCTCGGCGAACAACCCGGGCACATTCTGCCCATGACCTGACGCCGCTGACGAAAAATGTCCACGGTGAATATGACGCATGTGGCTTTCCTGGTCGGTGTTCGCTTCACCAGAGCACTTTAATGATAGCTAAATCATGAGCCGAACGGACAACAAACAGCGCTGGGGTCTGGCCATCGGCGGCATTCTGCTAACGCTGCTCCTTGCTGCCGTGTTCACTTTCGGATCCCTCAACGTACCATTTGAGCCCAAGAGCTGGCGCGCCGTCATGTTGCTTTATGCCGTCTCCAGCTTGATCACCGCAGCTTTTCTCGTCTTTGGCCTCATTCTCGCAAGGACTACTCTTCGCCTGTGGGCGGAAAGCAGCCGAGAACAACTTGGCACTCGATTCAAAACCAAGATGGTGGTCGGCGCAATGGCCATTTCCCTTCTGCCGATCGTATTCATGTTCATTGTCAGCTACTCGTTGATTAACCGAAGCTTGTTGCTGTGGTTTCCGAAACCGCTCGAGGTGGCCTCTGATGAGACGCAGCAACTTCTCAACGATCTGGGGCGCGCGCAGTTGCCGCGGCTGCGCGGGATGGCCCTGCAGGCCGAAGCCGAGGCCAATCGTCCCGGCACGGATATCTTGCAACGCGTGTTCGCCAAAGGTGCGGACGCCGTGTGGTTTCTGGATCGCGACGGCCGAGTATTGCGAGGCGGCATTGTCTGTGACAGCCAGCCGGAGGATCGCACCGGAGCGATCTGCGTCGAGACGGATGTTCCTGGGCAATATTTACGATCGTTGCCGAGCGGAATGGAAGTTTGGGCGGTGGGCGGAAGGAGCTACTTCGCCGCTCGCGTTCCGGCTCCGCAGGAAAGCCAGTCAGGGGGATTCGTTGTGGCCGCCTATCGGACCAGCCCTGACGTTCTTGAGCGGTTGACGGCCATTCAGTCGCAGACGCGTGAGTATTACCAGGAAAAACAGGATCTGCGGGCACTGAAGCGGCAAATGCTTCTGATTCTCCTTTTTTTCACCTTGCTGCTGCTGTCCGCGGTCATGTGGGTGGCGTTGTTTCTGGCCAAGCAGGTCACCATACCCATTCAGGCGCTTGCGGAAGGCACTCGCGAGGTTTCCTCCGGCAACTTTGATTATCAGGTCCCGGAACAGGCTCAGGATGAGTTGGGAATTCTGGTGCGTTCTTTCAACACCATGACCACGCAGTTGCGCGACAGCCGCTCGCAAATTGACCAGTTCACCAGGAACCTCCAGCAGGCCGTGCAGGAACTCGAACGCCGGCGCCAGTTGATGGAAACGGTTCTTGAAAATATTCCCACGGGAGTCATTTCGCTCGATGCCAAGGGAACCATTCTGCGGGTGAACAGTTCTGTATCGAGGATGTTCGGCGCTGCCGGGTCGCAGTCGCAAACTCTCGAAGGCCTGGTGGGCGCGGATGCGGCACGCATCGTGAACTACCTGATGCGAAGATCGCTGCGCATGGGAGTGGTCTCCCGGGAGATCGAGACGGTGGCCGCCGGTAGAGTGCTGCATCTGGCCGTCACGGTGAGTTCTCTGGGACCGCGCCGCGCGAATACCGGCTACGTTTTGGTGCTCGACGATCTGACGGAAGTGCTGCGAGCGCAGAAATCGGCGGCCTGGCAGGAAGTGGCCCGGCGTATCGCCCATGAGATCAAGAATCCGCTAACTCCCATTCAGCTCTCCGCCCAGCGTCTGCTGAGATTCCTCGAGCGTAGCGACTCCTCCCAATCGGTGACGACTCGTCACTCGGAACTGGCGAAGCTGGTGCAGGAATGTTCGCGCCTGATCGAACGCGAAGTCTCCACGCTTGCCGAGTTGGTCAACGAGTTCTCGCAATTTGTGCGCTTCCCTACCGCCAAGCTTGTGCCAACGAATGCAAACACCATCGTCCATCAGGCTGTGGAAGTCTTCGCGGGGCGGCTCGATGGCATCGCTCTCAAGACCATGCTTGCCGAGAACCTGCCGCAAGTGCGCGCCGACGGCGGGCTGCTCCGCAGCGTTATTGTGAATCTCATCGACAATGCCGCCGAAGCGCTGGAGAATTCGGTGTGCGGGGAAATCCTGGTGTCGACCATTGCCCATTCAGATGCGGAGACGGTGGTGATCTGCGTTTCCGACACCGGCACGGGTATTTCGCCGGAAGACAAGGACAAACTGTTCCTGCCGCATTTCTCCACCAAGGACCGTGGAACGGGTCTCGGCTTGGCTATCGCCGCTCGCATCGTCGCGGAGCACGGCGGCAGCATTCACGTCGAAGACAATCTTCCGATTGGATCGCGCTTCCTGGTGGAACTTCCCGTCGCGGAATTGACGACCGCCTCCCTTGCCGACCACACTGGATCGGACGCGACTCGATGACACCTGGACCGCATCTCCTCGTCGTGGACGACGAGGCTGGCATTCGAGAGTCTCTTTCTTCGATCCTGGAGGACGAGGGCTACCATGTGGAGGCGGTGGGTTCCGCTGAGGAGGCCCTGAACCGCGCCGCCACCGGGGATTTCGAAGTCGTTCTCCTGGACGTGTGGCTTCCGGGGATGGACGGCCTTGAAGCCCTGAGCCGTCTGCAAGCGTCCACGCGACCGCCCGCGGTTATCATGATTTCCGGTCACGGCACGATTGAAACCGCCGTGCGCGCTACAAAGCTCGGGGCTTTCGATTTCATTGAGAAGCCCCTCTCGCTTGAAAAAATCATCGTGCTGGTTCGCAACGCCATTCAACAGCGACGCTTGGCAGATGAAAACCAGGCGCTGCGAAGCGAATTGGGCTACCGCTACCAGGTGATTGGCGCCAGCGTTCCCATGAAAGCGTTGCGTCAGCAGATTGCCGTGACGGCGCCCACCAATGGCCGCGTGCTGATCTACGGGGAGAGCGGCACAGGCAAGGAGCTCGTTGCGCGCGCGTTGCACGCCGCCAGCCTTCGCAGCAAGGGTCCCTTCGTCGAGGTCAATTGCGCAGCGATTCCCGAGGAGCTGATTGAGTCCGAACTCTTCGGGCACATTAAGGGCAGCTTTACAGGCGCGACGGAAGACAAAATCGGCAAGTTTCAAAAGGCCGACGGTGGAACGCTGTTCCTCGATGAAATCGGCGACATGAGCCTCCGCACGCAATCGAAAGTGTTGCGCGTTCTCGAGGAGCAGCGCTTCGAGCGTGTCGGTTCGAACGAAACACTCAGCGTCGATGTACGCGTCATCGCCGCCACCAACAAACATCTTGAACAAGAGATCGCGCGCGGCGCGTTTCGCCAGGATCTTTTCTATCGCCTCAACGTGATTCCCTTCTACGTGCCACCTTTGCGGGACCGCAAGGAGGACATTCCTACTCTGGCGAGATATTTCCTGGCGGAATTCAGCACCGCCTACGCGAAGAAGACGCGCGAACTAAGCGACTCCGCCATGGAAATCCTGGTTCGCTATCCCTGGCCTGGAAACGTCCGGGAACTGCGCAACCTCGTCGAGCGCCTGGTGATCGTGTGCCCCCAAGCGCGTATCGAACCGCATCACCTCCCGCCCGAACTCTTCCGCGGCGCCGCGGAAAGCCCGCACCATCCTTACTCCACTCTGCATGAAGCGCGCAGCGCCTACGAACGTGAATTTATCCTGCGAAAATTGCAGGAGCACCGCTGGAATATGACGCAAACGGCCACGGCTCTGGGCCTCGAACGCAGCCACCTGTATCGCAAAATGAAGTCGCTGGGAATCGCCGCTCCGGATTAGTATGCCGGTGACCTCGGCATCACTGTGGTTGGCTCGCACCGCTCTCTTTCCCACCGGCCCGTCAATTCGTGTAGAATCCGCGAAACCTGGGTCAACCATTTCGTAGCCCTGACTGGATCTGCGGTTCTCGCGTGGACGCTCTCGGTCCACTGCCGCTTCCGTCATAGAAATTCTGACTGCAATACACAGGTCATCTGAGGTGCTTTAACAAATTTCGCGTGACATGCGAGGGACTCCCTTGAAGAAGCTTATTTTCCTCTCCAGTGCGCTATTGACCGTCTTCGCGGTAGCGTCACCGTCGCAGACTACCACGGTCGAGACCGGCCAGGCGTCAAAACGCCCGGAGCAAGCACGAACATTCTTTCCCCGCAACTGGGTGCGCGGCTATACGGATTTCGCGGTGGCCCCCTCACACAACGAACCGGACCTGGGCCGTTGCATTTTTCCTCAGCCGGCCAGCGCCGGCGGCCCGGCTTCCTTGTGCACCGCTTACGGGCGTTACCTGCTGAGCGGGTACGTCGAATTTCAACCGCTTGGCCGCACACCGGCTCGGCATTTCTTTCTCTTCTTCGAACCGAAATTCACGTTTGGAAAAAATATCCCTCAAGTCAGCTACACGGCGTCCATGTTGCCGATGGCTTACGATCGCTCGGTCGGAGTCGGTTTCAAATTGCCGAAAAACTTCGAGCTGCGCGCCACCCAACACCAAGTCGACTGGCTCGGTCGATATAGCAAGTCCTTGGGCCCGGCGGATCTCCACACCAATGGCCCTTACGGTCTTTATGCCACCTTTGGTGTGCGCTGGTCCTTCGGCGGATACGGGAGCCAATCGGCTTCGTCGGAATACTAGTACGCTCTTTCCTCAACGGTTATTGGTTAGCCCCGCATCAAAAGCAAAACCGGGCACGATGTTGCCGGGTGAGGGCCCAGCATGCTGCGCCTCGACTACGGAACAACCATCGTTCCTGCACGCGTTTCTTATTCTTTCTCGTCCAACTCTTCGGCGAGGCCTTCGAGCTGGTATCGCCAGTCCAATTCGCGAACCTTCTGGGGATTTTCGCGCCAGTCCGGCGCGACCTTCACGAACAATCCGAGGTAGATTTTGCTGCCGAGGATGACCTCAAGTTCTTTGCGGGCTTCGGTTCCGATCTTCTTGAGCATTTCGCCCTTGTGGCCGATCAGGATTTTTTTTTGTGAATCGCGCTCCACGTTCATCACTGCCTCGATGCGCAGCAGCTGGGGCTTCTCTTCATACTTTTCGACCACTACCGCTAGCGCGTACGGCACTTCGTGGTACATCAACTGAATGGCTTTCTCGCGAATGATCTCCGCGGCAAGAAATCGTTCCGGCTGGTCGGTTACCTGATCCTCCGGAAAGTACGGCTCGCCCGGCGGCAATTGCTTCAGAGTCTCGTCAAGCAGCTCGTCGCACCCCGAGCCTTCTAAGGCAGAAATCGGCACAATGGCGCTGAATTCAAAGGCTTTCGAGAACGCTTCGATCAGCGGCAAAAGCTTTGGCTTCGCCAAACGATCGACCTTGTTCAGCGCCAGAATCGTTTTCCCGCGAAACCGCTTGGCCTTTTCCATCAGCAGATTATCCGCATGCGGATGCAAGCTGCTGGCGTCGACCATCAGCAGCAGCACGTCGATCCCTTCTAACGCCGCCGCCACTTCCTGCATCATCTGCCGTCCCAGCGCCGAATCCGCTTCGTGCAGGCCTGGCGTGTCGATAAAGACGATCTGGCCTCGCGGCTTGGTCACAATTCCCTGGATGCGGTTGCGCGTCGTTTGTGGTTTGGAGGTAACGATGGCGATCTTCTGCCCCACCAGCCGATTCACTAGCGTGGACTTCCCGGCATTCGGCCGCCCGACAATGGCCACAAATCCGGAGCGAAACTCTTTGTT
>Ga0210399_10000223_pt1 | contig 45651 bp, 51 predicted proteins | sample IncBWC14MmetaG_FD_150865 | JGI IMG/M metagenome (GOLD analysis project Ga0210399, IMG submission 150865) | Forest soil microbial communities from Barre Woods Harvard Forest LTER site, Petersham, Massachusetts, United States - Inc-BW-C-14-M | ecosystem: Environmental > Terrestrial > Soil >... | reverse complement strand
ATCACAGCGTTCTTTTTTTCCCATCGAACCGCTTCCGCAGGTCAGCGACACCGATGCTGTATGCCGTCGCACCAGAACCATACGCCACGATATTTTCCATCGCGGCTACTCTAGGTTTGCGAGTCGGTGAGACATTGGCCCTACGCGTCAGTGACATTGACTTCACCCAAAAGATTATCCGCATAAGGCAGAGCGTTGACGCTGTCACGCGGAGAATCCAAGCGGTGAAGTCAGATGCTTCCAGTGCGGACGTTCCTATGCCACCGCAGTTAGATAAGCAGATTAAAGGGTATCTGGCGTCGAAGCACTACCGCCAGAATGACCTCGGACTGCTTTTGATAAACAAGCGTGGCCGTCCGTTCAACGCCAACAGGCTAAGGACGTAAGTGCTTCACCCGCTACTTGCGAAACTGGGGATAGAACGCGGTGGTTTCCACAGCATGCGCCACGGTACGTGCAGTGCCTTGCTGGCTGACGGTGCAACCCCGGCTGTCGTGCAGAAGCAACTAAGGCACTCCGACCCACGGGTAACGCTCGGAGTCTACGGTCATGCGATCGGCAATCAACAGCGTGACGCTGTGGAGAACCGTTCAGCACGCATCGAAAAGTTCGCGGTGAATTAGTTCAATCGTTGTTAAACGGCTTATTGTTGTTAAATTCCAAAATAAACCGTTGAGAATGAGAAGTTTTGGTAGGGGCGGTGGGGATCGAACCCACGACCTTCGGCTTAAAAGGCCGCTGCTCTACCACTGAGCTACGCCCCTAAAGTGGTTGACTCATCTGAGGTTATCAAAAAGTCCACTGCACAATTTTGATGCAACCTGCAATGAACTTGTATTGTTTCTGAGGCGCTCAGTTTACTTCCCCGCCTTCCTTTTATTGTAACGGGTAACGGTCTTGATTGCATCTTTCACGTCGTCGGTGCTGGTGATGTTATAGCGGTCAAATACAGCACGGGTCTTATGACCGCTGATGCTCATGGCGATTTTTTCAGGCACGCCTGCCCGCACCATATTACGGATGCCCGACCGCCGAAAGTCGTGAGGAGTCACGCCTTCGTATTTTTCCCATTTGTAACCTTTCGCAGAAACCATTTTGGTGATCTTGCCGAGTCCCGCCGAAACGCATGCCTGCTGAAATTCCTTGCGGAAATTCGTCGTGTCGAACACCGCCGCATCATCTTGGCGGAATTGCTTTTTGAGCATGTTGATAAGTTCATCTGACAGCGGGAGAGTTTGAGCCTCGCCAGTCTTGGTGATTTCCTCGGGAATCTCGATGATGCCTTCTTTTAGGTCAACCCATGACCATCTAATATCCTTTGCGGCTGTAGTGCGGCTCACGTCCTCATACAAAAAGAGCGCATAGGGCTTGAGATGAGTTGGCATCTTGGACATCAGTTTGTGGAACTGCTCGGGCGTGACGAAGCCCTTTCTGACCTTACCCTCCTCCGAGACCATCGGAAAGTATGGTTTTGCGAATTGCAGCTTTTTCTCCCGGATGGTGAGGTTCATCATGCTGCGCAAGATCGAAAGATTGCGGTTGATGGTCGAGTCGTCGATGTCCTCATCACGGCGCTTTTTTCGAAACGCACGCAATACGTCCGTGTCCATTTGGTCGAGCCGCATTCCGGCGAAAAACGCGTCAAGCACTTTGAGGTTGCGTTTGTAAGGATAGACCTTGACCGTGCCATCCTCTTGCTTCTCTTCCACGAGTTTGCCGATTTTTTTCTCCCGGTGATTCTCAATGAGGATTTGACGCATCTCCTCGTAACGAATGCTCTTCAGTTCTTGCGGCGAACGTTCTCCTCGGCCCATGGCTGCGAGGCGCTGATTGAGCATCTCCTGCGCGACCGAACGAAGCGTGCTTCTGGTGGACTCTCGGTGCTGCTTCCCCGCATTATCGTAGTACCAAATATAGAGAAATCTGGAGCCGGGAACATTGCCGATGCTTCCCTGCCCTCGTTCGCGCTTTTTAGCTGACGTCATAGTCGTCCCTCGCTGCGAAGATACTACAGAACACCCTTCTTCCGATTGAACCACACTCTAAGATCGTCCACGGCGATGGAGTAAGAGTTCCCGAACCTCACTACGGGAAGCTCGCGAGCATAGATTCCGCGCCGAATTTGCTTGTCATTGGTGCCGAGCAGACGCGCAGCCTGCTTTACGGTGACGGCGATAGGCGGCGTCAATTCCTTGGAGCGAGGGAAATCGGGATGCCCTGCTGCTGGGGACGGGACAACAGATTCGTTTCGTGTAGCAGACAAATCTGATTCGCCTATACGTTGTGCTTGGCTTTTCATCTTGTTCTGCTTGAAGCATGACGGGATTCCTCTCTAACAACAATTCACAGAAATAGCTGCATTTCTATTTACCCCAGACAAAACCCAGCATTTCTCTGACCTGAATAGAAATCGCATGATTTGCCTGCCTCAACACCTCGGCGATATTCCTGTACCTTTGCCTCATGAAAGCACGATGCAACCTCTGAAGACAGAGTATAGGGAGAATGAGATGACCAAACGAACCAAGAAGATCGTGAGATACAGCTACGCAAGCAACCGTGGTGACGGCGGAAACTTTCTGAGTCCACGGCAGGGACATTTCTACGTTCAAGACCTGCTCACTCAGCAACCAGCGGAGAAGGATATGAAGAAGGGCTGGTTCCGCAAGAAGAAAACGGTGCAGGCTGCCGTTGACAAGCTAAACGCAGCGGACAAGGGTGGCCCGTACGCCGCGATGTCTAACGGGTACGTGCGCCTTCGCACGGATCAGACGGTGCTTGAGGATGCCCTAGCAGGACTCTTAGCGCAGTCGCACGCCGCTTGGAACGCACGCCACGACGTAGCAGAAAACGCAAGGTACTACGAACACATCCACAACATTGAAGAGACGCTGATGGGAGGTCGCCAATGAGTCAGGAAGAACTGATCAAGCGTGGCACCATCTGGGTGCAGAGGGGTCACATCTGCGACTGCTGTGTTAGTTGCAGCCCAGAGTACCCCGCCGAGGCGGTCAACGTGACGGTGAACAGCAACGGCGAGTGGGCACTGCTGTGCAACGAGTGCCTTGAGCGCAACAAAGAGGAACACGGAAAGATGGAACCGCCCGTGACATTCACAGTGTTCTATACCCTGCCCGAGGATTACGACAATGAGTAAGCCCCGCACCTGCGTCGCCACAGTCCACGACGACGAACCCAGACCCGATCACCTCTGCTGGAAGCCTGCGACGAAAGTCTTGCGCTTCCTCCAAGTGGGGGACGAGCCGCTAATCTCCCTCACCTACTCCTGCGACGAGCACGCAGGGGATTTTGAGGAGTGCGACGGCTGCCTCGGCTACACGGAACCGAGGGAGTGCGACTTCTGCCACAAGCCCGCCAAGTGGGAGATGTTCCTGAAACACTGGGACGACGACCACGACGAGGAAACCTTCGCCGCCGTGTGCGTCGATCACCGCAAGGTTTTCAAGGAGAACGGCAGGCGGCGACCAGCGAACCTAAAGGTGGGCGACACGATTGAGCTTGCCCCGCACCACCGTGTGACCTTGCAGGAGACTGGGCGTGAAGTGCTGGTGGACGAGGACAACGTCATCTTCGGCACGCAGGGCGACACGATGACGGCTGAACTCTTGGTTGGTCAGCACGTGGTCTGGATCAACGACAAGACGGTCAGGCTGGACAGGTAAAATGACATTAGGAGAACCGCTATGAAGAAGTTCGCTGATAGGAAGTCGCTGGAGTCCACGCAGTTCGCAAACCTGCAAGACTTGGTGATGCGGGTGATCACGTTCGCACTTGACAGCCGAGGTTCGCGACAGGGAACAGCACGGAGGCAGAGCGTGCCGCAGAAGTAGAGCGCCTTGCCGTGGGCTTCTGCAAGCAGGAAGACGCCCAGATTGCCGAGGCGTTCAGGAGGAGAGTATGAAGAAGCTTTGGTATTCAAACAGCGACTACGATCTGATTTCTGACGAGGAGTACGCCAAGCTGCTCTCTAAGAAGACAATCGCGGGAACGCTTATTTCGCTGATGGAGGCTGCGGCGACGAAGGAGGAGCGGGACATGGTGCTGGATCGGGCTTTCAACGTGAAGGTCGCCAAGCAGGGCACCCCAGCGCACGGCTACCTCCTGTTCAAGGACGGCTCTGGTTTGGAATGCACCGAGTCGCCAGATGAATCGGACGACATCGTCTTTTGGAAAGAGGTTGAGTGGACGGATCGTTCGGCAAATTGAGCAACGACTACAAAAAATTTCTGGCCGCAAGCTTGAGCTACGTTCCCTTGCCGAACTCTCGGACAGGAGAGGGGACACTTCGCTGAGGGCCTTCTGGAATTGCCCAACCAGCGGCTCCATCAATTTCTTGAGTGCCCGTTCCTGCTCGGCTTGATTAAAAGGAGATTTGCGAATCACTCTTGCGTGACTCACGAAGACATCATGCTTGTGCTCCTCTAACCCAGCCAATGCTACGGAGCTATTCACTTCAAGAAGCCGCTGCGGCAACTCTTGCCTTAGGCGCCTAACGTCAAATCCTGCTAACCGGGGATCATTCAACTGCCTCACACGACCCGAAAGGTGTTCCCAGAACACATCATCTCGACAGACCATCGTCCAGTTCTGAAACGCCCGATTCCAATCGGCTACGGGTCGAACCCCCTTAACCGCGACGGAGCTAGCCTCGGACGAGGAAATTGCGGCGGAATGGTAGAAAATGGCTTGAAAATGGCGACAGAGGGAAGCGTTTATCCTCTCTCCTGAGTTGCCCGGCTCATCTGTGCCGTTATGTGAGTCTGCTTTGGCGATTGCGTATTCACACAATCCTATGAATTCATGGTACCTACCCTGCATCAGATGTTCGCAGCAGGATTGAAAATGCGAATTAGCTACAGCGGGCCAAAACAACTCTTGGTAAATTCGGTCTCTGGGGTTTTCGATCAGGCTTACAGCTTGCTTTATGGTCTCTCTGTCGCGGCGAATCGGTCGCAGAAAAGGTAACAATTCTTCAACCCGTGGTGTCTCACCGATCTCCAGCCATTTGAGCAAACGGCCGCTGGCTCGTGCGATCTCCTTGGAAGAAGCGTCAGATCGCAGCCCTAGAATCCGTAGCGGATTGCCGCTGTAAGGGTCCACAGGTAGTTATGCTGGTACCATACTAAACAATTCTCGGGACATTCAATCACTGCCGCATGCAAGAAGCTACGACTGAGCAATACCCGTTGGTTTTTTGCGGTTCGCCCCCAAGCTGGTCGTTTTCTTTATTGGCTTCACAACAGGCTTTGCTCGGTGTTTCGGTGATGGACGATGATGTCAGGAATCAGACGCCTTAGCTCTTGCGGAATCCTCAGCCTCTTCAGAGTAGAACCTGCTTGGAACGTCTATGGATCATCGGTCTTTGCTTGCCCTCGGCTTGGCGGCTGCGCCCAGCCTTGATCCGCGCCTCCCGCGTCCTGCCGTCAATGCCACATTCTACTTCACTGAGGAACCGCGAATTTCCTCGATCAGTTTTCGGAAGTGCGACACTCGCTCCTCGGCGAGCCGTAGCACAGCGTTTTCCCAATCTGGTGGAGGGGAACGGTGTGCGAGAGCGTCAGGACTTAGCCTTGCTTGACGGATTGATGCAACGGACACTTTTAAAGCTTTTGCTAAGTCCTCGTGGTCTATGCGAGAGAAGAGGCGATCTGTAGCCTTCTTGAAAGTCATGTATGCAGTCCCATTGACACGCGCCCTCTTGTATATTATACTGCATACAGCATCGGGTGAAAAGAGCGTTGAGGGAGTCAACTGAGCACATGAAAAAAGCAGGGATTTACGTTCGAGTCTCGACCGCCGACCAGCATGTTGAGTCCCAGTTGTACGACCTGCGCGAACTGGCAAGGCAGCGCGGATTCCAAGTTGTGAAAGAGTACGAAGACAGAGGCGTTTCGGGTAGCAAGGCACGACGTCCGGGGCTTGACGCTCTCATGGCGGATGCGCGTCGAAGACGCTTCGACATTGTTCTCGTCGCCGCATTTGACCGATTGGCGCGGAGCACGAAGCACTTTTTGGAAGTCATTGACGAACTCAATGCCCTTGAAATCGAATTTGTTTCCGCCAGAGAAGGGATCGACAGTTCCTCTCCGATGGGTCGTTTCTTCACGATTCTTGTCGGCTGTATGGCCGAGGCGGAAAAGTGCATGTTGGTAGAGCGCATTCGGTCAGGAATGCGGCGAGCCAAACTCGAAGGAAGGCGGCTCGGCAGGGCACCACTGCAAGTGAACCGGGCGCTATTGCTTCGAGATCGCGAGCGCGGGCTCAGTCTGAATCAACTTGCAAAGGCTCACGGAATCTCCAAAGCGAGCGTCTGCCGCGTCCTGAAGGAAGAACGGGAGGCTGTCTCCAGAGGCTTCACTGCGACCGTCTGCCTGACTGCTCAAAATGCAGGGGTTGCCGTTCCCATTTCGGCGACGTGAAGCGTGTCCGCAAGACAATAGTTTTTGAGGCTACTGAGCACTAACAGAAATGCTCGCCACTGGGAGGTGACCGATGCCGTTCATGATCATTCTACTGGTTCTCGTCTATAAGCTCGGCTACCGCGCAGGGAGACGTTCTCTATAGGAGGAAACATGCAGATCAATGATAACAGCGGCAAGAAGATCGGTCGGCTCGACACGAGCGTGTCGAAAGACCGAGTGGTCACGGTGCATGAAATTCGTAACATCACAACCATCACCACGCGAGATCGAAATACGGGAAAGGTGAAAACCGAGACTCTAATCGGCGAGTCGCCTTTCGGGAAATGAGCTACAAACGCGCCGACCCTAATTTCAAGGCGATCTGCCAAGCAGCCCACAAGCGCGTGGTCGCCGTGTTGCGCTGCCTCGCCGTGCTCGTGCCGGATGCGACGTCCCGACAGCAGAAGAAGATGGCGAACCGCATCCTCACCATGTGCGACGGGAAGGACAGGCGCGTGCGGATCACGCAGCAGCAGGCTCAAGCCCTGATCAGCCCCCACATGCAATGCCTGCAACGGAATTGCCCGGAGCTTGTTTTCTGGGACCCTATCGCCCGCAGCCTGAACATGTTCTTCAACGAGGAGGACTGATGGGGATGTTCGACGAACTTGTGCAGTACAAAGCCGCCCCGAAGGCTGAGAAGCGCCTCACCGAGGAAGAAGAGAAGATGGAAGTCGCTGTCCGCGCCTTCGTCATTGCTGAGCGCAGGTTCAAGAAGCTGGACGAGCATCCGAGGAAAGTGAGCGACTCTAAGATCAACTTGGCGTGGTGGAACGCCTTGGAGGACATGTACTGCTGCGACAAGGCGCTGTGGGAACTTTTCGTGGGGCCTGACCGTTCAATGCGCAGCAACATGCAGTACGCTCAATTCCGGTCAAGGCTACTCACCGGAGTGCCCGCCCGGGCGGATGCGTGATCAGAATTCCGAGCGTATTGTGAAGTTGATGCAAGAGGAAGCGCTCCGGTGACCATCAAACTCAGCAAATCTAAATTCATGACAGGTCGCCAGTGCCTCAAGCGCCTGCACATGAGCATTCACGCGCCTGAACTGGCAGCACAGCCAGTCGAGTCGGATCAAGCGATCATCGAACAGGGACGAGAAGTCGGGCTGCTGGCACGCCAGATGTTTCCGGGCGGTGTGGCCGTTGAGTCCAAAAGTCGGGAAGAGGCAATCCGAGCGACTCAGGAGTTAATCGCAAACCGGGACGCTCCGGCGATCTTCGAGGGCGCGTTCGAGTCGCAGAACGTCTTTGTCCGAGTAGATATTCTCCACCGCCGCCAAGACCAACGCTGGCGGCTCATCGAGGTCAAATCGACCACCGACATAAAAGAGCACCATGTAGACGATGTTGCAATCCAACACCGCGTCGTGACCCGCTCCGGAGTCGATCTGGCGGCATCATGCTTGGCGCACGTGAGTCGGGATTACGTGTACGAGGGCGGCCCTATCGACGCAAGCCGCTTCTTCAGGATTCGGAACCTAACCCGGCAAGTTGAGAGATTGCAGCCCGAGCTTACGGTTCAACTTCGCTCAGAATTTCGAGTCCTCGCGATGACTGAGGCTCCCAACATTCCTGCTGGACGGCAGTGCAGCGATCCATTCACTTGCGAGTTTTTTGATCATTGCAATCCCCCGATTCCTGACGATCACATTCTCCGTCTTCCCAGAATTCATGCCAGCACGGTCGCAAAGCTTGTCGCTCTCGGCGTCCAATCCATTCACGAAATCCCAGAGAACTACCCGCTCACGGGACGGCTCCGTCGAGCGTGTACCAGCGTGCAGATGGGAGAGCCGTGGTACGGCCCAGAACTTAAAGACGAGTTAGGTAAGCTGAAGTATCCGATCTACTTCGCTGATTTTGAAACGATAAATCCATGCATCCCGCGATTTCCCGGTATGCGACCGTACGATCAACTGCCGTTCCAATGGTCGGTTCATCTGCAACGGCCGGGCGCAATGCCCGAGCATTTCGAATTCTTGGCGACCGACACGAGCGATCCTCGCCCGGCGTTCATCTCGACGCTGTGCGATGTGCTTGGTGATCGCGGGAGCATCGTGGTGTATAGCAAACAGTTTGAGTCGCAGCGGCTCTTAGACCTCGCCTCTTGGCTGCCGGAGTTCTCGGGGCGGATCACGAAGATTCAGCGGCGACTCTGGGATTTGTTGCCAATCGTCCGCGAGCACGTCTACCATCCAGCATTTGGCGGCTCGTATTCACTGAAATCGGTGCTCCCGGCACTGGTGCCCGAAATGACGTACGAGGGCATGGAAGTGGCAGACGGGCAGGCCGCAGGGGTCGTTTGGGAGATGTTGATCCGAGGGGGCGTGGATTGGGACAGGAAAGACACGATGACAAAGGCGCTGCTGAAATACTGTGGGCAGGACACTCTGGGGTTGTTGGAGATCGTCGAAGCCCTCCGTCATCGTGCCTGAACCAGCCTTCTCAAATGTAATATTTGAATGACAAGGGAGCACCCGACTCCAACGGCCCCGCCGTGAGAATTTCGCCAACCGCATCTGCAAAACGAAGGGTCACGGGCGAACCACCCCCGAATTTGCAAGCATTGTAGTTCAGTTTTGTTAAAGCCATTATGTCGCTGAGAACCATCTCAATCGGAGCATCACCGCGACAAATGTCGATTTGCAATGGCCGAGGCACTTCCTTTCCGTCAAAGGTTTGAAGACGTGGCGTGAATCCATTCGTCCAAAGATCGGCCGTTTTGCTATCCTGAACGTAAGCTAATCCGCGTAAGATTGGGTGCGAACCCCGTCGATATAGCTTTAGGATTTTCTCCGTTCTAATCCTGACGCCGACCAAATTCGTCTTTTGTGCCTCGATTGCATCTCGAAATCCATGCCATTCCTCGTCATTGAACATGGTGCGGCCATGCAGGAATAACTCCGTCGGAGGAAGCTTCTCCACATTGGTTGGATCGTTCCTGAACGTCTCGATAGCAAGGCTAACCAGCTTTCGTGCTGCTTGCCCGCTAAGGTGAAACTCCCCCCGCTTCGGTGAGTACCACGGGCCGACAGCACCCTTAAAGACGACGCCGTCTCCTGAATCCAGAAACATTTGCGCGGCACAACACGCAGATTGGGGGTCACCGCCACGCCCGTCCTGCTTGAACGCCAAGCCGATGTAGCAAACACCCTTGCGTATCTGTGCAATCTTCCACGGGCGACCTCCAGCCTTGTAAAACGCGGCGTTTGAAATATTCCATGCAATTTTCGATTGCAAGGAGTCCAGTTTCCGACGGGGGTTACCCTTGGCATTCAAGAACTCTGGATCGCGGTGCGCGATGGTGCTTTCTCGAATTAACTGCGTAGGGATTAAGTGGGCGAGAAGTCTGGCCTTCAGTTGATTGTGAAAATTCGGCTCATACAAATACGGCGAAGCGTCTAAATTCTCTTGCTGAAAAAGACTCGGTTCGGACTGCAATCGCCGTGCTCGTTGAGCCGTAACGGTTTGTTCAAAATGGATACTCTGGGCGGCGGGCACGTGTGATTCTGGGCGGCAAAATTTGTACACATCGTCGTGGATTAATATGAACCAAACATCCACTTTGACATCTTCGTTTTTCACCGCGTTGATAATCAGATCAGAGTAGAGATCGACAGTCTTGTACACCCGTTGGTGTTTGTTGGAAATGAAGAGGCACCGATTTAGGTCTTCGCGCTTAAATTCAAGCTCGATGACCGGGGTGGGATTTAGCGGTATCCGGAATGCGGCTTCGAAACCGGGAAAAGGAGGATGTGACAACTGGAATAATTCGTCTGGGTCAACTTCGATAACGGATTGCTGAATCCGTGCAACCCAATCGCGGAAACGCCGAAGGCCATCCTTCGTCCCAACTGCGCCTACCTTAATTCCATAAGGCGTTCCTCTGTCCAAAGGGCCAAACAAGGAAAGCCCATCTCGTGGGTCTTCGACGGCTTGGTTATGCCGAAATAGGAGGGCGGGTTCAGAAAAATGAATCAGATTCAAGTTTCTTCCTCCTCATCAATATCCTCGGAGTCTTCGTCGTCATCAACCGATTCGATCTCTTCTTCTTCCTCAACGAGTACGGAATCGGATTGGTCGTGATCGCCAACGAGCAATCGTTCCTTGCGAGTTGGCGGGTCAGCGTAAGAAACGTCGCTTTCGAACGCCTGCGGAAGTGACGAAACCTCAATGAACGCGAGCTTCCCACACGGAATGCGTAGGCTTGAATTTCCCTGAGAAAGCCAATGTAAAGTTGCCAGTAAGCGATCTCGCCAGTGTGGGTTGAACCAGTTCTTGCATTGCCGTCTCCGAGCACTGTGCATCCTTCGGTGACTAGTCCATGGCGTTGCTCCGTCACTCGTGAAAATGACGTGTGCCGAAAGCATGTAGGATAAGCGAGGCGCAAACATCGGACGCGATTGAACGCCATAGTGCCAGTAACGCAGAGTTCCATCTGCCTGCGTTGCGTACCCCACAACGCCTCTCCAAGCTTGATGCCCTTCAGGTGTCTTGAATTGAATATTGAGCCTTGGCTGGTCTCGCTTTGGGAAGAAGTGGCATTGACTCTTGTTTGATAGTGCGTAGCTTCGAAGACCCGTTGTACCAATCCATTGTTCCCAACACTCTCGCATGAGCCGCGACAGAAAATAACGGCCTTTTTTTGCTTCTAATCGGCTCTTACCTTGAAGCAGATCGGAAACGGACAGTGCATTCGAATCCCAAAGCCTTGCTGACGAACCGAGCGCGGGTCGAACATCGTCTGCGGATGCAAACGTCACGATGTCTATGCCATCCATAAATCCTGCGAATCCCAACCGATGTTCAGGTTCAACGGGCCCCGTTCTAGTTGGTTCCAGCGTATGCAGCCAGATCGATTCAGGCATCGAAAGAACAGGAAGGAGGTTTGAAAGATAAGTCTCGGGCTTCTGGCTGACGCCACGATTGGCGCTGAACTGCCCTCGCCACCAAGTGGATACTGACGCTGGGCCAAAATTCGCATTCTTGGGGACTGTCTCACGTTCAAGTACCTCGACAAGCTGCGAGTAGCCTTTTGCCCAACTCCTCTCGAACGAAATTGCGTTCAGGCTCGTGAGTAAAACGTTGATCTCACCATGAGGTAAGGCATCCACATGAAGTGGAATCACGAAGTCATGCAGAGATTGATCCGCTCGGGCAATATTCTTTGCGATCTGTAGTTCGTTGCGTGGCCCGTCCTTTGTGTTGGATGTACGCGAAAGAACATAAAGAAACTTGATCGTTCTGCTGCGAATGGCCTCCTCGGCATCCTTCCAGAAGTTTTCGCCGCCGAGCAATTTGGTTAGATCGCACCAGACCCCATAACCATCTTTCGCCAATTGCAGTGCCAGCCAACGGCTGAAATCGTTGTCTTCCGGGTTGGCATGGCTTATAAAAACCATGTCTCTATTCATGCGCGGCTCTTAGCGATTTCGCTTGTTTCCCTTAGCGTTTGCTTGTTCCGGCTGATTCCTGACAGAAAACCGGGCGCTCTGCGCCGCGTGTAGTAACCAGTGAGGCAGCGTGGCTTATGATAGCCTAGCATCGTTGATCCTGAAACGCGCCTGCCGTCTCAGGATTCAGTTACACTCAAAATTCGCTTCATTTGCAAATACATGCTCATTGAACAGCTAAAACCAAACACGATTGTGCGCGGGCCGATCTTCCCAGAACCTGTTCAGGTGATTGTCGCGATCCCGATGGGCACCTCCGTCAAGCTCATCGGCAAGGGGCTGAACACCAATCAAGTTCACGAGCTAATTCTGAATTCAGACCAATTGGCCCAATTAGAGTCCAGCCCCGAAAAAGAACCATTCGACGGCGATCCGCTGCGGTTTCGACTCGGAGTTGAGGCTTATCGGTTGGGACTGGCGTACGAGTACGACCCCTATTTCTCTTTGTCGATAGCTCGCGTTGATCCGCTTCCTCACCAACTTGAGGCTGTGTACGACTATTTCCTCACAATGCCCCGCATTCGATTTCTGCTTGCCGACGATCCCGGAGCAGGTAAAACCATCATGGCGGGATTGCTCCTTAAGGAATTGAAGATTCGCGGACTGGTCAAACGGACGTTGATCATCACCCCTGCTAGTTTGTCGTTCCAGTGGCAGCGTGAAATGAAGGAAAAATTCCGCGAGCAGTTCGAGATCATTCGTGCGGACGTGCTCCGCGCAAACTACGGAATGAACCCTTGGCAGGAACGCAATCAGGTCGTTACGTCGATTTCTTGGGTCTCGCGGATTGAGGACGCCAAGGAAAGTCTTCTCCGCAGTCGATGGGATTTGATCATCGTGGATGAAGCGCACAAGATGGCGGCGTATAGCGCGGACAAAAAGACCCTTGCTTACCGACTGGGAGAGTCTTTGTCGTCGATGACCGATCACTTTCTACTGATGACGGCCACTCCGCATAAAGGTGACCCGGAGAATTTCTGCCTCTTTCTCGAACTTCTGGACAGGGATGTCTACGGCAACGTGAAGAGCCTTGAAGAGGCGATGCGCAGAAACTACGCGCCTTTTTATTTGCGCCGAACTAAAGAAGCCCTCGTTTCGTTTCCAGACCCAGAGACAGGGGATGTAAAGAAGCTCTTCACCGACCGCGTTGTGCAAACGGCATCCTTTGATCTCGATGGTGAGGAATACGATTTCTACGACGCTCTGACCCGGTATGTCGAAGATCAATCCATCAAAGCCGCGCAGGAGGATTCCCCTCGCAGTCGTGCTTTGACGTTCACGATGGCAATGCTGCAAAGACGTTTTGCTTCCAGCGTCTACGCCGTACACCGCAGCCTTGAGCGAATGCGCGACAAACGCAAGAAGATTCTGGAAGACCCTCGTGAATATCTTCGGAAGCAGATGGAGATACCTGAGGACTTGGACGAACTACCCGAAGAGGAGCGCGAAGAATACATCGAGGAGATCGAGAACGCAGCGATTAGCTTTGATCCCACCACACTCAAAGAGGACATCCTCCAGATCGGCAGGCTGATCGATCAAGCCCGCGCACTCGAACAGCGTGAGGTTGAATCGAAGCTCGCGAAACTTAAAAAGGTGCTCGGTGAAGAGGACATTTTCTCAAACCCGAACATGAAGTTACTCATTTTCACGGAGCACAAGGACACGCTCGATTATCTGGCCGGAGACGGCAAGGATGGTCGTCCACTTGGCAAATTGCGCGAATGGGGACTGAAGACAACTCAAATCCACGGAGGAATGAAGATCGGTGACCGGGATACGCCGGGCACGCGAATTTTCGCGGAGCGGGAGTTCAGAGAAGAGGCACAAATTCTCGTTGCCACGGAAGCCGCTGGTGAAGGCATCAACCTTCAGTTTTGCTGGCTGATGATCAATTACGACATCCCTTGGAACCCCGTCCGGCTGGAACAGCGCATGGGGCGGATTCACCGTTACGGGCAGGAACACAACTGCCTTATTTACAATTTCGTTGCCCTCAACACCCGAGAAGGCCGTGTGCTCCAAAAGCTGTACGAACGGCTAAGTGAAATTCGAAAAGAATTAGGCACCGACCATGTTTTCGACGTTGTTGGTGAAGTGTTCCCGTCGAACTTACTCGAAAAGCTTTTCCGTGAGATGTACGCGAAGCGAACCGATTTGCCCAACATCGAAGCGCGGATCGTTCGTGACGTGGATGCCGACCGATTCCGCAAGATCACCAACTCAACTCTGGAGGGTCTGGCGAAACGGGAGTTGAACCTCGGAGCGATTGTGGGCAAGTCGGCAGAGGCCCGAGAGAGGCGTCTCATACCAGAGGTCATCGAGGATTTCTTTACGGCGGCTGCGCCGATTGCAGGTGTCAATCCCCGTCCCGTAGCAAAGGACAGTCACGTTTATAGGGTCGGTAAGATTCCTCGCACGCTCCAACCCATTGGGGAGCGACTCGAAAGCAGATTCGGAAAGTTGGGGCGTGAGTACCAGAAAATTGTGTTCGATAAACAACTGCTCCCCCAAGATGCGACTCTGGAGTGGGTCACGCCCGGACATCCCTTGTTTGAAACCGTCCGTGAGGATGTTTCCGAACGAGTGACCGATGACCTACGCAGGGGAGCGGTCTTTTATGACATGCACACGGCATTGCCCTACCGATTAGACGTGTTCGCTGCATCCATAAAAGATGGCAGGGCCAATTGCCTCCACCGTCGTCTGTTTGTCGTCGATGCTCAGGCGGACGGAAGCCTAACGATAAAACAGCCGACGATTGTGCTGGACGTATCCCCCGCTCCGAAGGGGACGCCCGTTCCCGACGACAGTAATCTCCCGGATCGTGCCAACGTTGAGCGTGCGCTTATCGAAAATGCGTTGAAACCCTTCCTCGATGAAGTCGCTGCACAACGTGCGAAAGAAGTGGACACCATCTCCCGTCACATGGAGATTTCGCTCGGTGAGTTAATCCATCGCCAAAATCTCCAGTTGGCGGAACTTGTGGGGCGGCAGCAGTCAGGTGTCACCGTGCCCGGCTTGGACGGCAACATAGCTCTCTCCGAATCCCACCTCGATGAATTGAATAACCGACTTGAGAATCGTCGCGCAGAGTTGAGGAACGAGAAGCAATGCACCATTGGCGACATCTTGCATCTCGGTCGTGCTTGGGTATTGCCCCATCCCGAGCGGAACACGCCCGGTTTCGCCTTCATGGTACGCGATGAAGAAATCGAGAGAATCGCAATCGAGGCAGCAAAGAAATTCGAAACCGACCGAGGCTGGCAAGTCGAAAGCGTCGAGTCCGAAAACCGAGGATTCGATTTGATCTCGCGCAAGCCTCACCCGCACGATGCGAAGACGTTCACGGATGTCCGATTTATTGAGGTAAAAGGCAGAGTTTCTGTCGGAGAGATTGCCCTCAGCGCCAACGAGTACAAAACGGCCGAGCGGCTGAAACAGGACTACTGGTTATACGCGGTCTTCAATTGCGGCTCGGACCCAGAGCTTCATGCAGTTCGAGACCCGGCAAGGCTTGGCTGGCAACCTATAGTCAAAATCGAGCACTACCAGATAAGTCCTTCAAATATTTTTGCGGGAGAGGCCAATTGAAGGGCCAACCAAGAAGATTGATTGAGGTCGATCTTCCCATCAAGCGAATTTCCCAGCATGCCCGGCGCGAAAAGAGCATACGACACGGACATATTTCCACGTTGCACATCTGGTGGGCAAGACGACCTTTGGGGGCTTGCCGAGCTGTGATCTGTGCCGCTCTTTGGCCCGATCCAGCAGACCAGTTATGCCCCGAGACTTTTCGACAAGTTGCTCGACAGTGGATGAAGAAATGGTCAACCACCTACCTCAAGTCTCTAGGAACCGAGAGTTACGAGCGATTCGTGCGGTTCCAAAACAGCCCCAACAAACTTGAAGATAATACGGAACTACGCTACGCGCTCCTTGACTTCATTGCTGACTTCGCCAACTGGGACAATGCAGATGTCAGTGAATATCTGGAAACAAGCCGCGCACTGACTCAGGCTGCCCATGAAGCACTTGGAGGAGGAGCCAGCACACGGCCACTGGTAGTAGATTCTTTTGCTGGCGGCGGTTCCATTCCCTTGGAAGCCTTGCGTGTTGGGGCTGATGCCTTTGCCAGTGATCTCAATCCTATCCCCGTGCTACTCAATAGCGTGGCCTTAGAGTACATTCCAAGATTTGGTCGGTTGCTTGCTGAGGAACTGCGGAAGTGGGGAGAATGGGTAAGAAAGGAGGCAGAGAAAGAACTCGCTCGTTTTTATCCCAGCGATCCAGACGGCGCTACTCCCATAGCTTACCTCTGGGCAAGGACAATCAAATGTGAAGGGCCAAAATGCGGAGCGCAGGTGCCACTTATCCGTTCTCTTTGGCTTGCGAGGAAGCCCCATCGATCTGTCGCAATGCAATTGCGACCCGATCCGCGTTCGAGATGTGTCAGATTTCAGATCATTATCAAAAAGGCAAACAAATGGGTGCTAAACGACGATAACCGCGTCGTAGTCGAGAACCCAAAGTTCGATGGAACCGTAAAAGGCGGATCGGCGACGTGCCCTTGTTGCGGATACACGACGCCAGTAGCAAGCGTACGCGAGCAACTAAGACAGCGCCGTGGGGGCGCACGGGATGCGACCCTATTCTGCGTTGTCACGACTCGAACAGGTCAGATCGGGAGGGCCTACCGAGTGGCCACGCCGCAAGATACGGAGATAGTGAATCGTGCGGTGGTTGCACTTGAAGAACTAGAGAAAGAGTCCACGCCTATCCCACCCATTCCAAATGAGCCTCTTCCGACTAAGGGCACGCTGGGATTCCGGGTGCAGAATTACGGCGTTTTACACTGGGGAGACCTTTACACCCCAAGGCAAGCACTCACCCTAGCGACGATTGCTCGTCTTGTTCGAGAAGCCGGGAAACGGGCTTCAGATGAAACCAGCGAACAGGCGGGGGCGACTTATCAAGCATTGCTCGCCCTGTCCCTGAGCAGGCTGATTGGCCGGGTCAACGCGTTGTGTTGGTGGAGATCACAGGCGGATCAAGAAAAAATTGAAGTGGCTTTCTCGGGGCAGACAGTGCCCATGAAATGGGATTTTGCGGAAGCCTGTCCCCTTACAACGGGAACCGCGGGCTGGGATGATTCATACAAGCCTCCCGTCGAGGTAATTGAGCGACTTGCAGCCATTAACCTAAATCAAGGAGTCGTCGCACAGTGCGATGCGTCTAACCTCCCGCTTCCGAATGAGTCTGCCGACGCATTTGTAACTGACCCGCCTTACTACGATGCCGTCCCGTACGGTGCCCTGTCTGATTTCTTTTACGTCTGGCTAAAAAGGAGCCTGCCCTCTTCGCTAACAGCATTTTCCAGCCTCGTTGCTCCAAAAGATCAGGAATGCATCGTTGACGAAGCAAGCGGCAAAGATCGGGCTTATTTTGAACGCAGCATGGAAAAAGCGATGGCCGAAGGTCGTCGAATTTTGTCTTCCACTGGTATTGGAGTAATTGTATTCGCGCACAAATCCACATCAGGGTGGGAAGCCCAGCTTCAAGCGATGATAAATGCTGGGTGGATAGTGACTGGCTCTTGGCCTATCGACACCGAGATGGTGACCCGCCTGCGTGCGAGAGACTCAGCCGCTCTTGCATCTTCAGTCCACATCGTTTGTCGCCCCCGTGAAGCCACCAATAATGAGACCGACCAGATAGGGGATTGGCGAGAGGTATTACACCAGCTACCCCAGCGTATGCATCAATGGTTGCCCCGGCTGGCTGAAGAAGGCGTCGTTGGCGCGGATGCCATATTCGCTTGTTTGGGGCCTGCCCTCGAAATCTTCTCCCGCTACTCCCGTGTCGAAAAAGCAAGTGGTGAAACTGTCAGCCTGCGTGAATATCTGGAACATGTTTGGGCTGCCGTCTCCAAAGAGGCGCTTGCAATGGTCTTCAAAGGAGCCGATGCAAGTGGATTCGAGGAGGACGCACGACTCACGGCAATGTGGCTATGGACTCTGTCAGCGGGACAAAACGAAGACGTGGAAACAGTTGAGGAAGAAAATGTAGAGGGGGATGAGGAGCCAAGAGGTGCTGGTGCTGCCCCTAAGGGTTTTGTTCTGGAGTACGACGCAGCCAGAAAAATCTCACAGGGTCTAGGCGCTCATCTGGAGTCGCTAACTCGGCTGGTCGAGGTCAAAGGCGACATCGCTAGGTTACTACCTGTCGCCGAACGAACTCGACGGCTATTCGGCGAAGACGAATCAGATTCCCCCACAAAAAATCGAAAGAAGACGACATCCCAACTTCAATTAGGATTCATCGCGGAATTACAACAAGCAGAGGAGGCGGGAAACTGGGGCAGCAAAGGTGCTCCCACTCAGGGAGCAACGGTTCTCGACCGAGTACACCAGTCCATGATCCTGTTTGCTGCTGGTAGAGGCGAGGCTCTCCGTCGATTCTTGGTGGATGAGGGCGCAGGCAGAGACGAACGGTTCTGGCGTCTGGCACAAGTCTTATCCTTCTTGTATCCAAAAACGAGCGATGAGAAGCGATGGATTGATGGCGTTCTCGCACGGAAGAAAGGGCTGGGTTTTTAACGGATCGTCCTCGGGGTAGACCATGATTAGACCGCTGCTCTATGAACGGCAGTTGGTGACCCGGCTTCAGGAGGAACTTCTCTCTGCGAAGATGTTCCGAATCGCCAGTGCGATGGTTTCCGTGGCAGGGGTCAACGAGATTTTTCTTTCGCTTGAGAGATGCTTGGAAAAGGGCGGCTTCGGCCGAATCCTGATCGGGGTTGATTTACCCAGCGACCCTCATGCGATTGAAAGACTCAGAAAACTCGCGGCTAAGTACTCAGAAAATTTGAAACTAAAGTATTTTCGACCGTTAAAGAACCGCATTTTTCATCCCAAGCTGTTTATTTTCGGGAACGGAGCATCTAGTACTTCGGCAATTATTGGCTCCTCGAACCTGACCGGAGGCGGTCTCATGAAGAACCATGAAGCCAATCTCTGGGTGCAGTCAGGGAAGGCCGTCAACGATCTAACCGAATACTTCGATGAACACTTTGAGGGGGCGTATTCAAGCAAAGTGACCCCCGAGTGGTTAGCGGACTATCGGAAAACTTGGGTGTTACGCAAGAAACTCTTTGACCGTCTGAGAAGACTTGGGAGGAAGAACCCTCCACCCATCCTTCAGCGTATTCGGACGAAGGACTTTCCGAGACGCATCAAAGGCACATTCATCGCTTTTACAGGTGGCATCTCAGGCTGGCCTAGAAAGCGCAAACTTTATCCACTCGTGAAGGGGTTGGGTGGAGAGATTGCCGAAATTGGAGGCGTTGCTCGCGCAGATGGTTTAGTACAGGCCGAGTTCCCAAGAGGGCAGAAGACAACTCGAAAGTTGCGTCGAGCAAATGAGACGCATATCCCAATAATCACGGAAGAGGACTTTTGGGGCATTGTCAGTAGAGAAAAATACCTTCGCAGGAGAGGTCGATGATCGGGGTTCAACTGCCGAAGAGGGAGCAAGGTTATTGATGCCTGAAAACCTCGCGCCGCTCTGGTATGGGAAATTCATGGAAACAGTGCAGCGCCATGAATCTTCCGCAGCATTGAGAGAGGCATCGATTCGGGGGCAGCTTGGGAAATGGACAACGGCTTTGACTGGCGTTGTATGTTCGACATGTGAGGTGATGGGATGGAAGGCAGCAGCGAAGGGAAATCGCTCCCATCTATTGCCTGTTTCAGGGGAAGAGTATTTAGCCCTCGATGTTGTCGCATTCGAACCTGCGGGGGATCGCCGCTGGCGTTTTCCTGTGGCTGTTATAGAACTAGAGAATAGCCGGACTGATGACAGGGTCGCGTACTCACTCTGGAAGGTTTTGTGTACTCGCTCTGACCTGCGCATTGTTTTTTGCTACCGCAGAGATTCGGCTGAGGGAACTACGCTCGTCCGGCATCTATCCGAGCAGGTGACCACTGCGATGGGCATAAGAGAGAGAACGCAGATCGGTGGCGAGACCATGCTGATCGTCGGATCGAGAAACGAGTCCGCCACGTTTCCCTACGGTTTTTTCAAGGAGTGGCAATTCGATAAGAATTTGGGGCGGTTCGGTCGCGCCTAACCCGGAGAAATTCAAATATGGCACTCAAACCTTGGTATAAGGTCGTTACCCCACGCGAAGACCTCAGAGATGGCCGTCCGCTCGATGCATCAGAATTTGCGGTTCATCTCGACCACGTTCGTGACAATCGCGCACCCGCTGATTATCAGGAACCACAGCGTTTCTTTGACCGCACCTTCCTCACTAAGAATCTTATCGAACTCGCATCGACCGCAGTTCGGAGGCTCTCAGGCATCAAAGTTGAGACTTCTGCTGTCTTCAATCTCACCACGCAGTTTGGCGGCGGTAAGACTCACGCGCTGACCCTGCTCTACCACTTGGCGAAGGGGGGCCCGAAGGCTTCGAGTTGGAAAGGCGTACCGAGCATCCTTGAAGCTGCTGGCGTAAAGTCGGCACCCGAGGCTGCAATTGCGATCTTCGTCGGGACAGAGTTTGACTCCATTACTGGGCGCGGGGGCAAAGACGGCACGCCTCTGCGGAAGACACCTTGGGGCGAAATAGCATTCCAGATCGGTGGCAAGGATGCATTTGCAGTAGTCGCGAAACACGACCAAGAGCAGACCGCCCCCTCTAGCGAAGTGATCCGAGCGTTCCTGCCTAAAGACAAACCCGTCCTGATCCTTATGGATGAATTGCTGAATTATATGGGAAGGAATCGAAAGTCGGGACTGACGGGTCAGTTGTATTCATTCGTCCAGAATCTTTCTGAGGAGGCTCGCGCCCAAGATCGCGTTGTCCTCGCTGTTTCGTTGCCGTCGATGCTCGATGAGATGACGCCTGAAGATGAAAGCGATTTCGACCGCTTTCAGAAACTATTAGATCGATTGGGCAAGGCGATGATCATGTCGGCGGAGACCGAAACATCCGAGATCATACGTCGCCGTCTATTTGAATGGGGTGGACTTCCTGAAGATGGAAGGAAGGCTGCACAGGAGTACGGGGATTTTGTCCTCGATAACCGCACTCAATTCCCAAACTGGTTCCCGGCAGACAACGCAAAGGATGCATTCGCTGCTAGCTACCCGTTCCATCCCACGTTGCTTTCTGTGTTCGAGCGCAAGTGGCAGGCGTTGCCGCGCTTTCAACAGACTCGCGGCATCCTGAGGCTTCTGGCGCTTTGGGTGTCCCATGCATATCAGGCCGGATTTAAGGGGGCGCACAAGGATGCACTAATCGTAATGGGCACCGCGCCACTCGACGATCCGATGTTTCGATCTGCCGCATTCGAGCAATTAGGTGGCGCAAAGCTGGAGGGTGCTGTCACGACAGACATCTGCGGCAAGAAGGATTCGCACGCCGTGCGTTTGGACAAAGAGGCGGTTGACACAATCAAGAAAGCTCGGCTGCACCAAAAGGTCGCGACATCCATCTTCTTCGAGTCCAACGGTGGACAATCCAAGACCGAAGCCACCCTTCCCGAAATCAGATTGGCTGTCGCGGAGCCAGAGATCGAGATTGGGAATATCGAGACTGTTCTCGAAACACTCTCGACGACTTGTTATTTCCTCTCATCGGAAAAGAATCGCTATCGTTTTAGCCTATCGCCGAATCTGAACAAACTTCTTGCGGACAGACGGGCCAGCGTTCAGCCAAAGAAAATCGAGGAGAGGCTACGTGCTGAAGTGCAAAAGGTGTTCGCTGGTGGCGGTGGAGTAGAGAGGGTCTTCTTTCCAGAAAAGAGTGGGCAAATTTCGGATCGCCCAGCATTGACGTTGGTCGTGGTTGCACCGGAGCAATCTCTGTCAGATAAAGTGACCCGTGATTTCATCGAGGGCGCGACCAAAGAATGCGGCACCTCGGGAAGAACCTATAAGAGCGGATTGGTTTGGGCTGTTCCAGATTCGCCAGATGCCCTGAGAGATGAGGCTCGCAAGGTTCTCGCTTGGGAAGACATCGGTGACGAATCGGATGAGTTGCGTTTGGATGAAACGCAAAAGAAACAGCTTGGTGCAAACGTCGATAAGGCTCAGCGCGATGTCAAAGAAAGCGTATGGCGGACGTATAAAAACCTAATGCTGCTTGGCAAAGACAACACGTGGAAAACCGTCGATCTAGGGTTGGTGCATTCGAGCGCGGCGAAATCCATCGTAGAGTTGGTGTTAAATCGCCTTCGTCAGGATGGCGATATTGAGGATGCGGTCAGCCCTAATTTCCTCGCGAGGAACTGGCCACCCGCTTTCAAAGAATGGAGCACCAAGGCGGTTCGTGATGCGTTCTTTGCCTCTCCGCAGTTTCCTCGCTTACTGAATGCAGAGAGCCTGAAGGAAACGATAATCCGGGGAGTCGAGAATGGGATGCTTGCGTACGTCGGAAAGAAGCCCGATGGGTCGTATGCTCCATTTCACTGGAAATCGTCACTCACCATATTTGACGTTGAACTGTCCGAGGACATGTACGTCATTCAGCGTGAGACTGCGGAAGCGTATGCCGCAGGCAAATCGACTCCGCCACCGACTCTTCAGCCTCCGCAGTTTCCGACATCAGGAGCCGGTTCGATTCCGCCCGCGCCACCGCCGCAAACAGGGACAGGTGCAACGTCGTCCACGGTGTCTGCTGGAAACGCCGGACGCGTAACGTGGCAGGGTGACGTGCCTCCACAGAAGTGGATGAACTTTTATACCAAGGTTTTGTCGAAATTCGCCACACAGACAGGGTTGAAGCTTGCTCTGAAGGTCGAGATCGCCCCGGAAGGCGGCGTATCAAATCAGAAGGTTGATGAAATTAAGGTAGCCTTGCGCGAACTCGGACTCTCGGACGACGTGAGTTTGGAGTAGGTCACTGGTTTCCCGAAACCTCATGCAAGGCTTGCGCGACCTGAGATCATCGGAGTTTCGCGAACCTCACCCTGTGCCAACCACTTCTAGAGCGCCGTCACATGGAGTCCGTCGTGGCAGAAGAAAAAGAACGTAAGCGGAAAGATAAAATTCTTAAGAGCCTGATTGACCAGTTGCCGTCTGGTTCCTTTCAGAAGAATCCCTATTTCCCGAATCTGCTAAATCAGCCTGAGCTTTTAATCTCCCCCGCGCCGGGGAAGCTGATTGCCGTCTTCCTCTACAGACAGCGATTAACTTGGCGTTCAGCGCTCGCGTCTTTAGAAGACCTATTCGAAGCCAAACTCTACATGGGGCGTGACACTGTTGCTGTTGCCTACGATCTTTCTGAAATCAGGAACGATTTTGAAGGCGACGACATGAGGCGGTTGTTACAAAACACCTTTGATGTGTTCTTCCATTTGGACTTTTGGAAATCGGACATCAGAGAAGGGCGCTTTTCGAACACGATGCAGCGTTCAGCGTCCCGCCAAAACCTATTTCGCTTGTGGGACATGGAAAAGGAATTCGTCCAAGGTGCTCTTCGTCGCTTCAGCAAAGATCGGTACCAGACACTTGTTGACCGCGATCACTTACCGTCCCGAGCGAAAGAGGCGGTGGTGCGCCAAACCGAAGTTGCAATCGAGGAAGTTACGGGTGCATTCCCTCAACGAGAACCGCTCGTGGACAGTGTAAAGGGCAGCCTCGGCTCCCTTTCGGGAAGATACAAGCTGGGATTTGATTTCGTGACCCCCGACCCAACCCACGTGCCTGTCGAGATCGTTCGTGTTGGCCGTTATGGTTCTCGCGACACCGTGCGTTACCTCATGACGAAAGCCAGATTGATGCGCTATACGGGCGAGACGGGGCAACTGGAGAGATTAGGACAGAACGTGAGGCCGTTGTTGGTCGTAGAAGGCAATCTAGCTGGGCCTGACCACGACCCCTATCGCTATGTTCGGTCACTTGTTTCGGTCGGATGGGAATTGATCTCCGCAGATGCAGTCAATGAAATTCAACGGGTGCTCAGAGATGCTTACGTTTAAGAAGGAGATTGAGACGATACTCTTCACACTTCGTGGATCGCCTTGGGCAACCCACGCTGACGTGCAGAAGGTTATTTCTGAGTACGAACATTTCATTGGCGCAGCCAAGACACCAACCCAGACCCGCCGCGTTAGCCTCCAAATTTTCCATGCCTCCCGCGCAATTGATTCCCTCCTCAAGCACATGGTAGAGCACGAAGCCAACAGAGTCGGCAGAGCGGTCGTTGGTTATCTGAACCTTAAACGCTCGCTGAACAATATACAGCGGCACGGAGTGGGTGGGCAAAGATTCGCGACACCGACAGAAACTGACGTGAAGGACCTAACGAAGGCACGAAACCGTTACCTCCACGTTGCCGACGATTTTCCTGCCGATAGAGACCTGCGGGTATTCTTGAATCAAGCCGCGAGAGCCATCGGCGAGGCGATAACATTTCCGGTCTGATTGTTGGAGTCTGGAGGGAGTTGTGCTGTCCGAAGGTGAACGGGAAAACACGAAAGTCGCGGTGAAAGAACTGTTCGACCTGTGGGACAAAAGGTCGAGTTCCTACGGCAACGTACTCTTTTGCTCGGCTGTAGCGAAGGCGTCTGATGGAAAATGGCACAACGTGACCTCCTTCTTGCTTCCTATGCACAAAGAGGAGAGCCGCTCGATTGGCGTAAAGGCCGATTACGGTGAATTTCGGCTGGTGGAAGGCACGATGACGCTAGATCAAATCAAATGTGTTCTCACTGAGGTCGTCGAGAAGGACCGCCTATGCCTGCCCGGTCTGCCGGAAGTCTCGATTCAGGCTTCTCTACACCGAAATGGTTCGAGGCACTTCTGGGCTAGTGGCTCTCGACGCTATCCTGTCTTATTTCCCTACTACGAATTCAGCTTCAGCGTCCATCAAGAATATAAAGGAGAGTCACCCAGAGCGGCACTGCATCATGTCGATCTACCGCTCTTCCCGTCCGGGGCTGCCGCGATGGAAGAATTGTTTCAGGCGAGGATTGGGGACGACTCCTCAGTCAGTGGGTGGTTCGCCGCGCTCGCCCCAGACTACCGAGGACGGATTCGGCAGGTCCGACTTGGAGCCAACGCCGTGGAAGTTCAGGTCATGTGTCTGGCAGGCAGTTCCGAGGCCGATTTGATCGGCAAACTGCATGCACGAACACTTGCAGGGCTGGCTGACAGCGCCGACCTCATTTTTTCTGGGGGAAAAGCCACTGCGAAAATCTCGGACTTTCCACGTGACCTGCTGGTGGTTCTCCTTTCAAAGAAAGATGGCGACTTGGTTGATCGGCGGCAGTTTCTCGCAGGAAGTCGCCACATTGAACAAGATGTGGTCTTCGATGTTCCTGAACAGAATATCGAGCAGACCATCCTTCTAGGTGAGTCAGAAACCGTGGAGTTCAAGCGGGAGATTCCGGCGAAAAATAAGGATGAGATCGCCGTCTGCGTGGTTGCACTCGCCAACCGTCGCGGCGGGCAGCTTCTACTCGGCGTGACAGACAATGGCGAGGTCGTGGGGTGCCAACTCGACAAACCCAAGGACACGATAACGCAGATTCTTCGAAGCTATTGCGACCCGCTCCCGAACTTCGTGATCGACGAAATCAAAGTCCGTGGCATGTCAGTCTTGTTGGTAACCGTCACCGAAGGCAACCCTACAGCGTAAAGGAAAAAGGCTTCTATATCCGGGTAGGAGCGACCAACAGGCTCGCAACCAGATACGAACTGGATGAAATGTATTCTGGGAAGCAAAACCTGTTTAGCCAATAGGGATGCCCGAATTGAATCGTTGAAAGGATTTCCATCCAATATGAGACAGTACCAGCCGCCCGACCCCATCGCCGATGCCCGAGAAACGCTGGTTGCACGACTGAGTGAAGCGGCTAGCTCCGCTCTCAAACAACTCGTCGAAGCAAAGCACCTGTATCAGAAGGTATCCGTTCCAGCCGATTCAATCATAAAGGAGGTGCGAGCCACCACTTTGGATGCCAGATTGCTTTTCGACAGAGCCGTTGATCCGTTTCTGAAGAACTTTCGTTTCATGCTGTCCAGTGCAATTGTGAGGACGGCAGACCGCGACGGCGTAGAAACAACGTGGCCCACTCTAGCAATTTCTAACGTCAAGATTTTCTGCACCCATTGCCATTCACGAGAGGCGTTTGCCCCAATTTGGTATCGCGACCTCGTGAACGACCTTGCCAAACCTGTGGCTCGGGGCAATGGGCCGGTCTCTGATTCATTGTCCCCGGGTTATCAACTGTTTTGGTTGGCGTACCAATGCCAAGTCTGTAACGGTTCGCCCGAGGCGTTCATGGTGCGGCGCAAAGATTGGGATTTGTTTCACGAAGGACGGTCACCCATCGAGTTCATCGAGATTCCTTCATTTATGCCGAAAGAGGAACGCGAATACTTCCGAGACGCACTAATCGCCCACAACACAGGAAAGACACTCGCTGGACTCTTCTACCTCCGGACATTCATCGAACAATTTGCCAGAAGGAAGACGGCCGCCAAGGGAAGGCTCCCGGGCGATCAAATTTTTGACGAGTACAACAAAACCATACCGGAGAAGCAGCGGGACCAAATACCTTCACTTCGAGACTGGTATGAAAAATTGAGCGAGGCCCTTCACGAAGCTAAATCTGATAATGAGTTGTTCGAGCGAGCCAAGGATGAAATCGAACGCCATTTCGATTTCCGACGCTTGTACAAGATCAATTGAGGCAGCGTGAGCAGCGTGGAGTTTGTTTTGCGCCCCTCAGAATACGACAAGGCTTTCAGGTTTCAGGTGCTCTGGGAAGGCGTAGTTGCGTGCTTTGGGATGCGTCTGGAAGAACATTCTGATGTTTGAAATTGCTATATACACATCCAAAATCAGCTTCTCCTTCATGCCCTGATATTTGATCGAAAACTCATCGTCAACAAACCTGTGAGCCGGACTCTGTCGCAGCTTTCGCACTTCTTTGAGAGGCCCGACGATGATGGCAGGACCGTTTTCATGCCGAATCCGAATTCGCTTTATGAGCCACTCCTCTAAAAGACGCAACGTCGCTTTTTGGACGATGGTAGTTTGGCCGTCCTTCGAGGTTTGCTCTTCCTTCAATTCGAAACCTTGGGCTGCGAAGAACTGCGTGTTGAGGTTTTCGGCGATGATCTTGTCCAAGACCGACGCAAATTCGAGGTAGTGTTTCTTGGTCGGCACCATCAACAAACCAAATCCTTTAGGCTCGTCCAATGGGGAGTCGTCCTCATCACCGCGATGCTCTATTGAGTAGTCTCGACGAAAAAGATTGGGGAGGCCGATCAAATGGCACATCTGGTTGATGTGGAAAATTTCCGCGAGCAAGGCATCGTAGATCGACACTCCATCCGTCCACTGGCCCCACACACCCCGCAGATAGTAGTTCTCTTCGATTTTGGACTTTCCATGCACCCGGTAGCTGTCCCAATGCTGTTGGTGCCGAGATGACATCGACGCCAAATATCTCGGAAATGTCACGATGACGCGATGCCCCTTGGGGCTAGTACCTATTCCGAATGTTTCGACTCCAACCTTGTCGGCCTCCGGCATTTCTCTTCGGAGGTAATCGGCTGTCTTCACAGAAATCTTTCCATCCAGACCATTGAAACGGAAGATGTACCTCGGGTCGGATTGATAGCGGCCTAACACCCCTAGTTGGAAGAACAGTGGCTCAAGCTGCGGATGCCCCAGCGCGAGAAATCGCGAGAACGGTTTGGTCCGATATTTGTTGCTTGGCAGTTTCTGCCGCATCGTCTTGATAGATGGAAACACGCAGACATGCTCTTCGCCGTTTGCTACATCGAGAAATCCGAGTTGTTGGGGAATCGATAGAGCCGGGAGTCGCTTTATGTGCGGATTGTCGTACACACTTGAATACACTTCCACAAGTCCCTTGCCGACCAACTTCTTGAGCGTCCCCAGTGCGTTGGGTCCTGAGTCTGCGAGGATGACGTTTGCTCTGATTCCGTTGAAGTCGTGCGAATCCAGATAAAAAGCAACTATGTGATTCAGGAGCGTCGATGCGAAGGACATTCTCTTTCTCCGACTCCTTGAGGACACTATAGCAAACAAAAAGCGAAACATGCTATCGTCAGCTTTGTGGACGAACCGAGGAAATCTGCGATCATCGCAGTCTGCGCCTCAATCCTCGCCGCAAGGAAGTTGGCGGCGGTTCCGAGGAATTCTCCTGCGTATGTGGCGGCGATTGCTGATGCTGTTGCGGACGCTAAGCGAATCGTTGAGAGGATTGAGTCGGAGAATCGTCGTAGGTAGGCAGCGGGAAGTTCTGGGTCGGCTATACTTCTGAAGGGATGACCGACATGGACGCCGAAAAGAAACGAATCGAGGCTTACATGCTGGCTGCTGCCCGCAAAGCAGGCGTTCTGATACCAACCGGCGAAAGTCCTGACGAAGAACCAGATTTTCGATTCAATGATGAAGTCCCGGCCTTGGGAATTGAACTCTCCGAAGTGCTACGTCCTGCCAGCAGCAATCACGGAATCTTGCCTGTTCAGCAAGAGTCCTTCCACAGAGAAATCATCACGAAGGCCCAACAGAATTACTATGATACGCCGGATGCCAAGCCTGTTCATGTCAGCGCCTATTTCACGAACACTAGAGGAGAAAAACGCAACAAAGGGGAATTGGCCCTCGCTCTTACCGAATTTGTGAAGGCGAACGTTGATCGGACAAATCCCTTTGTGAGTTTTTACAGACCTGAAACACCCGATGGTTTCGATTCAATCTTCATAAGGGCTGAATCAAGAGACTGGTGGTGTGGGGAAGGCGGAGGCTACAGCCTTGACGACATACGGCCACAACTTGCCGCCAGAATCAGCAGCAAAGACAAACTCGTTCCGACTTACCGTGCGAATTTGCCAGCGGGTGCGCGTGTTTGGCTGCTGCTCTACACCGGAGTCACTGTAGCGCGAAGCATGATGATTCCACACGGAATCGAGGAATGGAAATTCTCGTTCGAGTTTGACAGAGTGTTTTGGTTTACGGCTTTAGAGGGACAGTTCGCGGAGATTCAGAGAGCAGAAGCCGCGAATACAGTCGCGAGCTAGGCACCGATGACGGGCTTCAATGGCGTGGGCATTCAATTCATTGCGTATCCCGCAGCCTTCCACGCCTCGACGCCGCCTTTCAGCACCTCGACGTTCGTAAAGCCCTGCGCTTGATATTTCGCTGCCTGACCGACAGCGCTGGCTTCGCCGGGTCAACCTCAATAGAAAATGATTTCCTGTGTCTTCGGCAGCGACGCCGCCCGGGACTGCAAGGTGGTGAAGGATATGGACCCATCCAGATTTAGCATCCGGCATTTGGCCTCGTCCTCGTAGGCGCAAACTAGCAGGGCTTGGTTCGACTTGGTTTTTGTATGCGCTTGTTGCACGCTGATTCGCTGGATGTCTGCCATGTGACCTCCTTGTGTTAAGAGCGTAGCATTTCCTCAGCGGTAAGCGTACCAGTGCCAGTTGTGCATGAGGGGAGAGCTACCAATGATCGCTGGCACGTTCCCTTTCCACCTTAAGCTGACGTACGCGGTTGCACGGTGAGCGCCTTCCATCAGAACTAGAGCGTTTCCTTCGCCTTCTACCGCAACCAATTCTGGAAAAGTTTCATTGCGTTCTAATTTTTCGCGAATGGCGGTGACTTTCGGCCCGAGATCAGGCAGTTCTCCGTGAGCAATCCTGTCCGCCACCAATTGCGGAGAGCGTGTCTTTTGTGAATACCTATCCCAAGCCGATTCATTGGCAATGTACAAAAGTCGCTGGAAATCAGCAGATTCTAGCTCGACGCGCCTCCAATTAACTTTCTTCGGGAATCCTATGAAGAAGCAGTCCCGTTTGAGATAACCACGATAACAGTCCAGTAGCACCGCTCTCGCAGCATTCTGGTAGTCAACGCCGAGGTCAGCGTCGTCGATCAACTCCTGTCTTGTTGCTCGCAACATTTGAAGCAGTTGATGAATGTGAGGACGATGAGGCGAATAGTCGATCTCAGCCTTTAGGAAGGCTAGTACAACGGCGGCTTCACTCGTCGGGGCAATTTCGATCATTGAAGTCCTGTTCTCCGACTAAGCGGTAAGCGCCCAAGTTTTTCCAGAATCACTTTTCCAAGTTTGGCCGGAGATTTGTCGCCAAGAGAAATGTAGTGAACCGTTGGTGGAATGCCGGGAACTTCGGTGCGGTCAAATCTCGCTGGCAAGATATATTCATTTTGTTCGGTTAGTGCTCGTGCCAACGCTGCCCGTCGCTCTAGTCTCGTCCACATGCTCTCCACATACGCCTTGGAAATGAAGATCACACAGTATTTGCCGCTACGCCGATACAGAAGCTCAAAGTGCTCGGCCAAATCCTTGCCCCACAGACGCACCTGCTCGTTCTCGTCATAGAAAAGCGTTACTTTTTTCTTGCTTAGATATTGCGCGACTTTTTTGACGTACTCTCTGTCTTTGCCCGCGAATGACAACACAACATCGAATGACGGCGTCATCTTTGCAAGCATCGCGCTCGGTAAGCCTGCGTCCTTTACGGCCCAATGCGTCCTGTGCCATTCGAAACTGCCTATGTTCAATCGCTCCGCGAACTCCTCGATGACAGATCGCGTAAATTGTCCTTTTTCCTCAAAGCTGAAGATCAGGTCCCTGCCGCCCACTTTGATGTCACGCAGCCGTCCGTAACGAATTAGATCGACGTTCGAACCCTCGGAGTGCTTTTCGTACATCAGCAGAGTATCGAGTTTTTCGAGGGACTTTAGCGTGGCCGGGTTGCTAACGGAGATGCTCTTGGATTCGACGCCGCTAAATTCACCGAAACGGCTGACATCCATCCGCATAAGCTGGTCGGTTTCCCAAGCGGCTCCATCGTATTTGACGAGGATGTTGAACATTTTCCCAAATAGTTGAGACGACCTAGACAGCAAACACAATAGTGTTATTACAACGCCACTATATCGCACTTTGAATGCCTCGGGTTTGCAGGCGAATGTTACGTTTATTGGTGCAGAACAATGGACACAGCTTTTAAGCAATTCGTCGAGATGCTGCATCCGTCATTCGAACGGTTGATGGGGATGACCCCGCTGAAAATATCTGACTTGCCGTCGCGACTGCCAGAAAAATGCATTTACCTGCTCAGCGAGGGGCAGAATCACTTCTATGTGGGCCGCACTCGCAAACTCAGAAAGAGACTACGGCAACATTCCATCGCGAGCGCACAACACAATCAAACGGTGTTTGCGTTCAAACTTGCACGAGAGACCACAGGGCGGCTTGCTTCCGCCTATTCCGCTACTGGTTCTAGAGTCGCACTAATGCGCTGAACCAGCATTCGCCGAAGCATTTCAGCAAGCTAAGGCCCGCGTCCATAATATGGATTTGCGCTTCGTGGAAGAGGCGGACCCTACGCGGCAAGCTCTACTTGAAATCTACGCCTCGGTTGTTCTACGCACCAAATACAACGACTTCGATACCCACTGAAGCGAGGCGGCGGCGATGACTTCCAAACCAGAGGCGTCCATTCGCAAGACCCGCTCCGGCCATTGGCGAGGTTATATTGGCGACGTTCGAGTAGTCGAGTTTGAGGATGATGGCTTATTGTCCTTTTGATTCCACGTGGGGGATGGAACCCTCACACAGCCCAACGACTTCACCATTCCACTCCCAAGCTGGTCACAAAGGCTTCCACCGCCTCGGAAACGCCCCAGCCGTCCCCAACCCCTCCGGGAAGTCAATTCGGCGCAGAATCGGAATCCGGCGTTCGCTTTGCCTGAAGGGCTAGGATAGCGGTTTCAGGGTTTCGCTCGTTGCCTAAGCATTCCGAGAATCTCGGCTTCCGCTTCAAGCCAGTCATCCAATGCAAAACCATTTCTCCGACCCCGTTGTACGTATAGCGAGTAGGCACGAAGGCGGATGTCCTCTTCCAAAGAAACAGGCACAGCAATCAGTTCTGTACGCAGACCTTGGTATTCCTCCGTCACGTCGTCGAAGTAAACAAAGGCGTGTCCTGTGTATTGAACGTGCGCGGACGGTTTCGTGCTGATCACGATGTTCCACACCAAGGGCTGAACCTCAGGTCCGGCGAAAAATTGAATTCGTGCCTCAATTCCTCGGTCTGAGCTTTCCGCACTCAGTAAGTGGCACCATTTGGTTGGCCTTGCGCCTCGTTGCTGCAAGTCCCTCAGAAAAGGTTCATCTACGATTCGAACGATTTGTCGGTTGGCTTTACCGTGATAGATGAAGGTCTTGATCTCGTCGAATTCTGGCTCCATCCCGGAGAATTTCCCAAAATATTTCAGGAAATAGTGAAACCCAACCTTTGCGATTGCGCGAACATACTTTTCGGAAATCTCTGCATTCATTTCGCCTTCGATGTCTGCACCATTCACCAGAGGTGGGACTTCTCGCTCTTTGCCCGCTGGAGCCAGCACGTCGGTCAGCGCTTTCATTTCCGCATGTTCCTCTTCGCTGTTTCCGACGACAACAATGTGATCGCCTTTAACCCCGTTCTTTTCGAGAACGGCTCTGATTCGTTCCACTGTCCATCTACCCGGTCGAAAGGGGAGTCTGAGGGTTTTGCCATCGTCGGAAATGAAAACGAGTTGGCTCACCGGGGCGCACCTGCGATTTCCGGGGTTCTCCGGATCGGGAACCAACTCCCAAAGAATTTCAAAGTCGTGGCCCGGATGTTTTCCCAAGATCGCCAAAGGCGGAATGCCGAATGTTGGCTCGTAGAAAATGTTTTTCCCTTCGTGGTTTTTCCTTCCTACGCGACCAACCATCTCTCGGAAGAACGCCTCCGGGCTGTTGTGCGCGAACACGTCTTCAAGCCGCGAGCATACCCGCTGACAGTTGTTACAGATTCGATTGACGAGGCGTTCGTCACCTTGGAAGTTTCCGAGCGCCCGAGGCAGATAGTGCTCATTCGGCGAGAGGGGTGCTTTACCGTCGCACAGTCCTGCCGGAGTCGTATAAACACAGGGCATTTCACACTCCCGTTGATTTCAGTGTCGCGACGTTCGGCATTGCTCGCCTGAAGATTTCTTCGACCTCAGACGAATTTAATTCAAAGCGCTTTAGAAGTTCTGCCGCTATAGCCTGCATGGCAGGCCAGTACTTCCTGACCAGTTCTCGTGCCGCCTTTTCCAATGAAACTTTGCGCTGCTCATAATTGGGAAGCCAGTATTCAACAAAAGAGTAGTCCGCCTTGGCGTCTTCATCGCTCGCCACTCCAGCGTACTCCAGTTGGGCAGCTTTACCTGAAAAGCAGAAAATTGCGTACTTTTCGTGATCTTCTTTCTCCCATGCCGCCCATTTCTCATCGCTCTGCGACAGTTCCGCCCACTCCTCGTCAGTAAATTCACCGGGATTGGAGGATGGTCGCGGCCCCCGCCAAGGCATACTCTTGAGCGGAACCCCAATCTTCCCGTCCTTACCCGGCACGATTCTGACCTCTGTGAACTCGACGCCGAGGACGATGCCAGCGACCGCATGTCCTGCCTCATGGTGAGCAACGACAGACGAACTCACCGGGTTATTCTGGGTGCTCATTGCTCCTGAATTCCTTCTCTTTGACTTTACCACCCTCACGTTCGGGGCATGAGCGCCAAACTCTTTATTCGGTCGCGATCCAATTGACACGCCTTCCGGTAGGAACCCCAGAAGTACGTTTTACTTCCCGGCTTGCGATGACCATCGAAAGTTCTTTCTCCCCCACAAACAAGGCGTCCCGGCAAAGTAGTTCTGATAAGGTGATGAGCGAAGCTCGGAGGTTTAAGAGCATGACAATCCAAACCAACCCCGAAATGTTCAACAATTCGCTCCCGGTTCATACGGTAACGGACATAGACAGGACTGCTGGCATCGTTACCTTGAGTGGATCGGACGGCTCGTCGCACCAAGTCCGGCTGGATTCTTGGGGACCGTTTGAAGAGACCCAACCCTTAGTCGGCAGTAAAGTCCAGCTACTACCTTGAATCTCTCGAAATTGAACGGCTCAAAGCCCAGAAAAAAAAGCAATTGTCGCGCTCTTGAAGGCGATGGTAGAGCAGCATCGTGAAGAAAAGTTCTGAACCCATCCTCGGTCAGTGCAAACTGTGCTTGAAACAGAAGCAACTTTGCGAGAGCCATCTGATGCCGAAAGCGTTGTACACACCCGGCAAAAAGGGAATCCAGTACGCTACACGATCGGAGTCCGGGCAAAATCCCGAACACATGAAGGCACACCTGCTTTGCTTCGATTGCGAACAGCGATTCAACGACCTTGGAGAATGGGAGGTGCTGCGATGGCTGGCTCCAAAGGCGCGAAATCAATTTCCCCTGCATGAACGGTTGCGTGTTGCACTCCCGTGTGGCGAAAGTTCCAACCTCTCTGTGTACCGAGGTTCGGATGTAGGCGTGGACACGGGGAAATTTGCGTACTTTACCCTCAGCGTCGCATGGCGAAGATCAATCCACCAGTGGATTGGTTTCGACGGAACGCCTCTTCCGCAGTGGAATCTTGGAATGTTCGGGGAACAGATGCGGACGTTCCTTGCAGGCGAGGCTGGATTTCCACCAGATACGGCTGTAATGGTCATCGTGTGCTCAGACGAATACACGCGCCAGTTTTGGACTGCCCCCTCAACCGATGTGGTCTGCAACTGCCTTGGATTTGAGTTCATTGCTCGCGGAGTCTACTTCCGTGGGCTTATGGGCCATCACCTGCTGCCCGACTTCCACAAAGTGAGTTGCGCGGCACCTCACGGGCGCATCCTGCACGGACACTGCCGCGAGATGACAGAGGAAAAACTTCGCATTTTCGCGGCTTTTCCGAACTAATTGGACCTAAGAATGCAGAACGTGATCTTCATCAAAATTTTTTCGTCCGGGCTTCCGAACCGCCATGCTGTCACACAGAAGATCGGAAGATTTTTGCTCTCGGTGGGTAAACTGAGCGCATGAACCTGTTTCTACTTGGCGCGGGCTTCGACATCGACGCGACACGCGAGGCGGGGCCAGTGTACGGCAACTCAATCTACATCGGGCACCACCAGATCGATTGCGGTTACCCACTAGTTGCGGATGTCCTGAAACTCTGCTTCGGTCTTGACGAACTACCAACGGGTAAGTCCGTTGAAGACTTGTTCTCCGACGCTTTGCAGATGGGCAATTACAAGCCAATGGAAAGGCTTGTTGACCGACTGATGGCTGCGGACTATTACTTGGCCCACAAACTCGCCACTTCAGAGCAGTCAAACTCCTACTGGAAATTCTTTGAGAAGTTCGACGGGTCACAATTTCTGACGTTCAACTATGATTCTTTGCCGGAAATTTTCCTCTCACAGACTGGTCGGTGGTATCCAGAAGATGGCTACGGTGTACCTGTTGCGACGAGACTCACCTACGGAGTGAAGCTGCCCGCAAACGAGAAGTCTGCCTCACTGGTGATCCACCTTCACGGAAGCGCGTGTGTCTACACAATCGAATCCGAGATTGTAGGCAATCCTGTCGGTGGAATAGCTCAACTCGTCCATCGTGCAGAACCGCTTTATGCCTTCGACCCCGATTCCACTTCCCATTGCTTTCCACGATACGACCGAGTGGTGTCTTCAACGGGGCATATACGTATCGACGAACGAGTGATCGCTCCTGTTCCTGACAAGAGCGAAGGTCTCAAAGAGGCTTTCATCCGTCAAAGCTATGCCAAGGCACTTCCGCTGGTTCGTCAAGCCGGGAGTCTCATCGCTCTTGGCTACAGTTTCAGCCCCTATGACCGCGTGTCTTACAATTCAGTTCTTGAGGCGCTGGCGCAATCGCATGAGCGGACTCTGCTCGTGGTCTCGCCGCAAGCTAGAGAACTGGCGAAAAGAATTTCTGCGGAGTACCCTGACCTCAGAGTTCGACCAGTCGAGAAAACTTTCAGGGGGTGGGCGGTGGATTCGTTTCGAGGTCTGTGAGTCATGCGGGGCCGAAAAGTTCTTGCAGAAAGCGTCTGACAACTGATGCCTTCACAACCTGCAACACGCTGCCACTCTTGTAGCTTGCTAAACAAATACCAGCGAACTTAAAATTTGGTGCCCAGATAATTTGCTTTTCGTCGTACTCCAGCCACACACCTGAACCGCTAAATCCGTTAGGCCGTCTTCCTTTTGCTGCGTCATGAAACGGCACCAAATAGTGCCGGACGGGGTCAAAATCCGTGATCTTGAATTTGCGCTCATCATCCGAAGGAAGGGGCAAAACGTCGGCAGTAAATACCGACGAATACAAAGCGATGTCCCTTACCTCTTTGTTGCCTTCGGGCCTTGCCCGGACAATCACACCGAGATCAGATGGGTACCCCAAACAGTGAACGGTTTCACCCGGTTGTGGGTCTGCCCAATAGTCACCATCACCTTCAAAGAACTCCAGATGCGGAATTGCATTCGGAACGGTAGCAACAACTGCCAAGTCTTCCCATCCACATCTGTGCAGCGCAGCATTTGGATCATTTAGCGGGGCAGCATCGAACACATCCTCCGGCCTAAGGTCGCGATACTCTTGAATTCTTCCGCTCGGGCGGTAAAAAAAATCTAAGTCGTTCAATTTCGCGTTTTCAACTACATGCTTGGCAGTGAGAATGCAATAATTCAAGCCCCACCGAACAGCGCAACCCGTACCGGGTTCCTCCGAGTCTCCTCGTTTTCCTGTAAGTGGGTCTGTGCCAATGGTCGGGATTCGGTTCACCACACCCACCGTGTGCATCCAAAGTCGGTTGATAGCTGCAAACCTAGCCTGCTGTTCGATGTCGGTCATGGTCTGGAGTTAATCACTCGTCTTTCGAGAGCCGAATTACACCAAGCCCAATCGCTTTGCGCTCACGTTCTGAATACTTCAGCCGCGCCTTCTCAGCTTGTTCCTTCTTCTTGAGGGGCTTCGACAGGGGCGTAAACTCCCCACCGACGTACTTGAAGAGCAGCCACCGCTCGACGATTTTGGGCATGCGCAATTTATAGCACACGGTTCCCCAACCTACGGAACGTGGCTCTATAGCCAGACGCCTTCTTATCACTCAACCCGCTCCCGTTGGCGAAGCGATCCCAGACTAACGAACTTGACCTTCCGTAGCGCCTTCGTCTGAATCGTCTCTCCCGAGAACCCAATCTTCCGGCGAATCCCCGGCTTGTGGCGCACATAGAACTTGCCGAAGCTGTCGAGCTTCAACGTGAACCCGTCCGTGCCCAGATTGTTGAGCAGGGTGGTCTCCAAGCTCCCGATCACGGCGTCGATGATGTGCTCGGCTTCTTTCTTGGTCGGCAAAGACAAAGCAGTCTGAACCCTCACGGCCAATTCGTCCCGACCTCCTAGACTTGCTCGCATGTGGTCCAAATCCTTTCCAAGGAGAGTGTTCCTATGACGAGCAATACTGTCGAAATCGAAAGTCATCCCGTTAATTTCCCCAGTTTTTCTGTTGAAAAGAGGACGTACAAGTCTGACCCATTCACGATCAAAGATGGTCGGTCTGTGGGGAGCGACGGGTTTGTCGTCCCGAAGGACTTCGCGGAGTTCCACGAGCGGTTTCCCGATTATGTTCACAAATGGGTCAGCAAGCACGCTGCCACGTCGGCATCGCAGGAGGATATAGACGATTGGACGCAAGACCTGCTGATTCACCTGCGATACCTGCCCACAGCCTCCAAGCACCGGGAGGCTGGCAAGGAGGACGTCGTGCAGACGTTCGATTCGCACAAGCACTACGGAGCGAGCAGCGCCCGGTTCTTTAACTACATCAACCTGTGCCTAGCGAACAAGTTTAGGTCGATGCACTCGAGACGGATCAAAAACCCGCTATGCCGCCCCGGCAACCTGTCGTTGACCGTCGATTGTGAGGACATGGGTCGCAATCAGGTGGACGACGAGTTCTGCCATGGGCACTCGGAGCACCTGAGGAGAAGATGTCAGCGGCAAGAGAGACTGTGGGACGCAAGGCATGCGATAGCCGAGTTCTCGGAGTTCGTGAAGCGCGAGGATTCAAGCATGCTCCCAGCGATGGAAGCGATTGCGGCGGTCGGAACGTCGGGTGCTGCCGCTGAGTTGCTGGGAAAAACGAAAGCGGACTTCTGCCGCATGCGCTCACGTCTCCGCCAGTTGGGCACGTGCTTCCAGACGGGTGGACGGGTACCGGGACGGCGAAGACCGTACAAGAGACGCCTGACGACGCGGATCAGTTTCCGTGTCCGCTAGCGCGTACCGGATGGGCACCGGATCTACAGCGGTTCGGTGCTCTATTCCCAAGCTCGCGAACCTGTGCTAACTCAGTTTGACAAAGTCCGATCAGCGAGGCGTGGTGGTTCGAATCTTCCGAACGTACTGGAGTGCGGGCAAGCCTGAAATTTTATCTGTTACGGCGACTGGTGTATTGGAGATGGCCTGTTCGGCGACCCGCTGAGAAAATTGGTTGTCAGCCCCAACGATTGCCACCACATAAAATTCAGGGTAAAGCTTTTTGAACGCACCCTGCATCTCTGCTAGGGCTGCTCTGACAATTTCCTTTGCGCGTCCTTGGTTTCGATACGCTTCGGGAACAGCATACCCGATAGCAAAGCAGGGCTTACCTTCGATGGTACCGTCCTGAGCGAACACGACGAACGCGGTCACCGCCTTGCCTTCCAGCCTTACGAGGGTAAATCTGGTTATTCCGTCCACCTCATCAACATAGGAATAAAGGTTCGTGTCGAGGCGTCCGGGTTCCAGCCGTATTTTTCCAGTCAGAAAGAGTTGCTGGAACGACTGGAGCGAGTTTGAGGGATCGGTCATTCTTACCGAGAACTTCCTCCAAAATCCGGCGAGGCGATGAGTATTACAAACTCTGCTAAACCTCGCAACTTAGGCGCGGGGTAGCGCACCGGGGAGAACAGCCTACAGCCAACCCAAGCTTGCCAAGGACTTGCATCGTTCTTGTATTGAACCGTAGGGAATTGTGGGGAACCGTTGACAAGCGTGGGCAGCTAAGTTGTTGAAAAGAATAAAAACGCCAGTGTTTGTGCGGGTCAGAAGCGATTTAAAAGGCCGCTGCTCTACCACTGAGCTACGCCCCTGTGGACACAAACTTCAATTGTACAGGAAAACCATGAATCACGCCCGGCGCTCGCCTGAGTGTAAATCACGTCGGTACGTCATTCAATCGGCCGCTTCCGTTTCCATTCGTGTTCCCGGCGCAGGCGCGACTGGTGTTTCTTCACTTGCGTCTCAATCTCGCTGAACGCCTTCTTGCACCCGGCCAGCACATTCTTTCCATTCCCCGTGGCGTGCAGCGTTCCATTCGGCAACGACAGCGTCAGTGCGCACGACTGCTCTTCGGTCCTTTGATTCCTTGAAAAAACTCCCTTCAACTGAATCATATCCGGCTGGTAACTCTTCAGCAGCCGATTCAATTTATCCAGCCGCCGCATCACCTCGACTGCCACTGGCTGTTGCGCTTCCACGTGCTTATAGCTGATCGAAACGTTCATGGTTGCACCTGTAGGATTGAAAGCAGAATCTGGCGGGGTTGCGAAGCAGTTCCATTCTGCACCGCATAACATCGCAAGCATAACAAGCCGCAATCCCCCGCGCAACGCCAGTCGATTGACATCCAGCCCGTGACTTCCTAGCCTAACCGTAGCCACCCAATGCGCGCGAAAAAAACGTCTACGCCCCACTCCGCTTCACAAGGTCGCTTGCGCATCGGCCCGGCCGGCTGGTCCTACCCAGACTGGTCCGGCTTCGTCTATCCTCCCCGCCGCCCCAAAAACTTTCACGAGGCCACATTCCTCGCCCAGTTTTTCGACACCATCGAAATCAACGCATCTTTCTATCAAGCCATTCGTCCGGACCACGCCGCCGCCTGGATCGATCGTGTGGCCGCAAATCCCTCGTTCCTCTTCACCGCCAAGTTCTGGCAGCGCTTCACCCACGAACCCTCGGCGAATGCGGAAGACGAACGAAACGTCCGCGCCGGCTTCGACGTTCTCCGCGAAGCAGGCAAGCTAGGCGCGGTGCTCCTCCAATTCCCTTTTTCCTTTCACAAATCGCCCGAAACCTCCGCCCATCTTTCCGCGCTGCTAAAACGCTTCGCCGATTATCCCCTCGTCGTCGAACTCCGCCACTCCTCCTGGCAAACGCAAGCCACGCTCGATTTCCTCCGTGAGCACACCGCCGGCTTCTGCAACATCGACCAACCGATCATCGGCAATTCCGTCACGCCAACCGCGGAGAGCACCTCGTCCACAGGCTACGTTCGCTTCCACGGCCGCCGCTACGACACCTGGTTCAGCGACGATCCCAAGCTTCCAGCCCACGAACGTTACAACTATCTCTATTCTCCCGACGAACTCAATCCCTGGGTCACGCGCATCCAGGAAGTCCAAAAACACACCTATGACACCTATGTGGTCACCAACAACCACTATCAGGGCAAGGCCGTCGTAAACGCCCTGCAACTCCTCAGCATTTTGAAAGGAACAAAACTGAAAGTACCCGACGATCTCCGCCAGCACTATCCACAACTGGAAGAAATCGCCAGCGGAATGCCGGCAGCTCCGACACTTTTCCCGCTCGGCTCACCAACTGGGAAAAAATCGAAGGAAACTACTTCTTGAAGAGATTTTCAAACGCCTGCCGGGCATCCAAAGGCCGCCCAGTTGAGGGAGGTTCCACGGGAACCTGCGCCGGCTGCATATACGACGTCGGAGCCGTATCTTTCTCCACCGTCATTCTAAATTCATAAAAAGTGCAATCGTTCTTCGCATCCTTTGGTGTAACGCGCGCGGGCACCGGCTGCGTACACTCAAATTGCGCGCCAGAATCGAAGAACCGGCACTGCTTGCAACAATGCAGCTCAAACCCGCACTTCGGGCATTTCCCGTTGGCGTCAAATCCGGAAACCAGCACCGCTCCGCAGTTCGAGCAGCGCGCCCGCGTCACGGTTCCCACCATCCGCGGTGTCCGCGGTCCCAGGTGGTCCGTAGCTCCACGTGGGCCCCCTTGCGGTGGCTTGCGATCTGGTCTTTCTTTCTTTTCGTGCTTTTCCGCGTCACGATAGCCGCGGTGGCCGTACTTGCGATCCACAAACGCCTCCGTCCGTCAGCATCAACGGACTGCCACTTCAACGTGTATTTACACAACTACAGAGAGGATCTCTTTGCGTCTTGTATCCAATCGGGTTGCTACAATCGCTCAGCAGGCCAGCCTTCCCCAATGAAGTGTTCCTGGATTGCCGGGAAGCGAGAGCAGGAGATGGGACAACTATGTTTGTAGCCCTCTGGGAGTACGAAGTCAAGCCCGGTTGCGAAGAAAGCTTTCAATCCGCCTATGGTCCCCAGGGTGCCTGGGTCCCGAACCCAAATCCCAGCAAAGCCTAACAAAACCACCCCACAAATCCATCCGCCGGCAAATCCGCTTGCAAAAACTTCCTCGGCGTCCCTGCGCCGCGCAGCACCGCTTCCGCCGCCAAATATCCGCTCCGCACCGCACCTTCCATCGTCGCGGGCCAACCAGTAGCCGTCCAGTCACCTGCCAGAAACATTCCCCGAACATGTGTCTCCTGTGTTGGACGCCAGCGGTCCACCCCAGGTTGCGGCGAAAATGTTGCCGCCGCCTCTTTAATGACCGTCGCCTTCACCAATTTCGCCTCGCGCGCCGCCGGCAAAGCCTGCTGCACCTCTTTCAGGCATAAATCGATAATCTCCTGCCGCGGTTTCTGCAAAAGATCATAAGAAGCGCTGATCACCAGTTGCAGGTACTGCCCTTTTCCTTTCCCCGCTCCGTTACTAGTACCGTACAGCGCTGTCTTGTTAAAAATCCACTGCGCCGTCGTTTCGAGCAGCGTCACGAACGGCTCCGTCATCACTTCCCGGTCAAACCAGAAATGTACGCCAGTAATCGGCGCAACCCCAATTTTTTCCAAATCGCCCAGCCGAGGCTCCAATCGCCGGATCTCCTCACTCGCCAATTCCGCCATCGCCAGATGCGGCAGCGCAAAAACGTAAGCGTTGGCACTCTCACGCCGTCCACCATCAAACTCGACTCCCGCTACCGCGCCATTCGCCACATGAATAGTCCGCACCGGCATCCGCAAATTCACTTCCCCGCCACGCTTCTCAATCTCCGTCTTGCAACCATCGTAAAGCTCCCCCAGTGGAACCGACGGCACCCCCATCCGGTATCCCGTGCGGTTCGACAAGAATCCCTTCCAGAATACATCCACGCCGAATCGTGCGTCCGTCCGGTCCAGCTCTTCGTCCAGCGCGCTGACCAGCACCACTCGCCAGAATCGGTCAATCGCTCCCGCCGTCTGCTTCCTGCGCTTCAGCCACTCCAGCATCGAAATCCCGCCCGGCTCATCCAGATCCGCCGTCCGTCCCTTGCCGCGCAAAATATCGAGCATCGCCCACGCGATGCTTCGCTTGTCCGCCAGCGTCAGCGGCGCAAACCCCGCAAACGATCCCGTCATGTGGAATGGCGCCGGTAATATTCCTGCTTGCATCTCGCCAATCCGACCCTGCGGATCTTGAAAAAGTAAGCGATCAAAAAATTTGATTTTTCCTGCCGAGCCCACGCGCCGGTAAAAATCTTCCAGGTTCGTGCAGCAACCCAGCGTCACGTGCTGGCAGTTATCTACATGCTCGCCGTCGGACAACACGTACGACGTTGCCCGGCCTCCCAAAAACGGTCTCTGTTCAAACAAGCGCACCCGCCAGCCGGCTTCAGCCAGCGCGACGCCCGCCGACAGCCCCGCCAGCCCGCCGCCGATCACGATCACATTTTGCAAGGATGTTCTCTTCCGTAGGTCGCCCGAATCGCGCCTTCGCCATCAACATCATCTTCTCCGGCCTGGAGAGCCGCACACGATCTCCAAACACGGCAAAGTCCACCGACTCAATCCGCGCCAGCAGGGCACTGTAGGTGTGTACTAGCAACCACAGCGTCCCGCGGCTGTCTTCCTCAATTAACTCCAACAGTTGTGCGCCCTCTTCATACAACTTCCATGCCCGGTCCGCCTCAAACCGCAGCAATTCCCGGACGCCCAGCGTCGCCTCGCGCCGCCCTAAATCTTCCTTCGCGACCCCGTAACGCGCCAAGTCCTCTTCCGGCAAATAAATTCTTCCGTTCGAATAATCCTCGCGCACATCGCGAATAATATTCGTCAGCTGAAACGCCAACCCCAACTTCTCCGCCAGATCCAATGCCCTCGAATCGCTGAATCCAAAAATGTGCGTGCACGTCAGCCCGACTGTCCCCGCCACGCGATAACAATATTCCTTCAGTCGCTCGAACGTCGGGTATTCCTGGATCGTCAGATCCATCTCGGCCCCGCTGATCAGATCGTGCAGATAGCGCGCCGGCATCCGAAAGCGTTCCATCGTATCCACCAACGCCGGTAATATTTCCCGCTCGCCGTATAAATCGCCGCCCCGCAACGACCTCGCCGCGTTCCCATCAAACGCCTGCGACTGCCCAGTAACCGCCTCGTCAAGCGCCGCTCTCCACCGCGCCAGACCGCGCTGCTTCGCCGCTACGTCCGCACCTTCATCGGAAACGTCATCAATCAACCGCATGAACGCGTAAAGCGCCACAATCCCATCGCGCTTTTGCCTGGGCAGCAGAAAAAACGCCGGATAAAAATTGCTATGCGCCTTCCGGGCAATCTGGTGGCAGTGGCTATACGACAGGCCGATCTCCGCTTCCGTCGCATCCGCGGCAACATAGCTCGCACCCTCGCGTGCAAACCCACCGTTGCGGCTCTCGCTCGAACCGCCAAGCACATGCGTAATCAACGCCCGCCCCAGCAAACCCACCTGCTTCACCTTGCTGACTTCCGGCCGCCGGTGCAGCGTGTCATACCCCATCGCCGCAATCGCATCCAGCACCGCCAACCCACCCCGGCTGAACATCTCCAAATCTACGCTCAGCTTCCCTTCCACTTTCCTCGCCAGCGGCATCCCCTTCGCAAAAAGTCGCCGCGTATACTCGATCAGCTCCTTCATGAGCGATTCGTAGCGATGATCGAATTTCCGCCCGACGATATCCGCTTCGCTCAGTCCATGCGCCGCGGCCCGATCCAGTGGAATGTAAATCCGCCCAATCTCCAGATCCCGCGAAACGTCCTGCCAGAAATTCGACAACTGCAGCGCCGTGCAAGTCGCGTCGGAAAGCTTTTGCCTCTCTTCGTCTCGATACCCGCACAAATACAGCACCAGCCGCCCCACGGGATTCGCCGAATACACGCAGTAATCCAGCACCGCATCCCAAGTCGGATACCGCTTCACTACCTGGTCCTGCCGAAACGCCTTCAACAGATCCGCAAAAGGTTGTTTCGGCACATCCTTCGCCGCAATCGTCTCGCGCAGTGCCACAAACACAGGATGCGAAGGCCGCCCCTCGTAACAGCCGTTCAGCTCCCGCTCCCACCAATCCAGCAATTCCAGCGCCCGCTCTCTTGCCGGAATTTCATCGCCCAGGTCATCCGCCCACCGGCAGTACGCATACAAATTATAAAAATGCTGGTGCAATTCCTTCGGCAGCAACCACGACGCCACATTGAAGTTTTCGTAATGATGCGTCGCCAGCCATCGCGTGTAAGCCTGCGCCTCCGCCGGCGCACAACCATCCGCCGGCAGCTTTGCGGCAATCTTCAATTCGCCCGGGCGCAGCATCAGCCTTCTTATCCTCTTGTAGATTTAAAATTGGGTGGGCCTTCTTTTCACTGGCGACTGGTCGCCGGCCACTCTCTCCCCACCAGTCACAGTTACGAATCACCAGTCACTTCTTCTACGGCCTAACTGCCAGCTTGATTTCCCCGCTCCGCGTCTTCATGCGCTCAAACGCCTGCGGCAGGTCTTCCAGTCGAATATCTTCCGTGACAAAATCGTGCGCCGAAATGTCCCCGCGCCGGATCGCCTCCAGCGCCTCTCGAATAAATCGCGGTGTATGGTGGAACGGCGATATAATCTTGATCTCCGAGTAATGAATCGTCGCCGGCTCAATCTCCACGCGCGTCCCGGTCGGCAGGCCGCTAAAGAAATTCACCACTCCGCCGCGCCGCACCATCGCCAGCGCCTGTTCCCACGTCGCAGGATTCCCAGCCGCCTCGACCACCGAATCCGGTCCGCGGCCCTCATCTGTCAATGCCCGCACAGCCCCAGCGACATCCGCGGTCTCCGTAACATTAATCGCCGCAGCCGCGCCCAATTTCCGCGCCACCGCCAGCGGCGCCTCGCGCCGCGCCAGCGCAATCACCCGCACGCCGCGCCGTGTCAGCATCCGCACAAACATCAATCCGACCGGCCCGCACCCAATCACCACCGTAGTATCGCCCGTGCGCACTTCCATCTCGTGCACGCCGCGCAGCACGCATGCCAGGGGTTCCACCAGAGCCGCGCTGTGGTCGTCCACTCCGTGCGGCACTTCCAGCATGTTCTCCCGACCAATCCGCCCCGGAATCCGCATATACTCCGCGTAAGCACCGTTATTGAACAGCAGGTCGTCGCAAAGGTTCTCCTGCCCGCGCCGACAGTGATAGCACCGCAAACACGGCGCCGAATTCGCCGCAATCACTCGCGTGCCCAACCTCCACCGCGGATCCACACGCTTCCCCATCGCCACAATTTCGCCCACCACTTCATGCCCAAATACAGCCGGCGGCTGAATCATTTTCGCGTGATATCCGCGCTTCCACACCTTCAGATCCGTGCCGTCGGTCAGCGCCAGCCGT
>Ga0210399_10000222_pt1 | contig 45838 bp, 39 predicted proteins | sample IncBWC14MmetaG_FD_150865 | JGI IMG/M metagenome (GOLD analysis project Ga0210399, IMG submission 150865) | Forest soil microbial communities from Barre Woods Harvard Forest LTER site, Petersham, Massachusetts, United States - Inc-BW-C-14-M | ecosystem: Environmental > Terrestrial > Soil >... | reverse complement strand
GTGAGGATGTCGCCGCTGTATGTGATGAAGGGTTTCACCCCGAGATCGGCCTCGACGTTCTTGATGCCGCCGCCTGTCTCGAGCAGAACGGGCTCGTTCACCAGCTTGATCGAATGACCTTCGTAGTCGTTCTCCGGAAAAAAGCGCTGGAAAGAGACCGGCAGCTTGTGCGTGTTGATGATGAAAGACTCCACGCCGATGTCGATCAAATGATCGAGGGCGAAGCTGACGAGCGGCTTTTGGAAAATCGGAATGAGCGGCTTAGGCAAATCATCCGTCAGCGGTCGCAAACGCGTGCCGAGTCCCGCACCGAGGACGAATGCTTGTGTGATTGAAGGCATCGCGCTAACAATTCCGCATGCCGGAACAAACTGTTTGGCGCGGCTCCTCATCGCAGTGGAAGAATCTCGGCGTTTTCATTTTGTGCGGACTTTTTTGCTGGCTCATCGTGCCGATCTTTATTGCGCTCTCCCGTTATCTCCAAACGAAAAATAAAATTTACGAGCTGACGACTGAGCGGCTCAAAATCACCGAGGGCATTTTCAGCAAAGTAACTGACACGCTGGAGTTGTATCGCGTGAAAGATCTCGAGACGCGGCAACCGTTTTTCTATCGCATGTTCGGAGTCGAAAACGTGCAGATGAATACATCGGACACTTCCTCGCCATTTGTTTTAATCGAAGCGATCCCGTCCGTAGTTGGCCTGGGCGACAAAATCCGGAACCAAGTCGAGGCCATTCGCGCGCAGAAAGGCGTGCGCGAGATCGACGTCGAATAGGAGGCGAGGTGGCTGTTTCAGATCCCGGGAGCGCGCTTCGCGGAGCGATGCGACTATACCTGAACGTAACTTTCCGTAACCTGGCGCGTCAATCGACCGAAGAAATGCGGAACTGCCTACCTTTTCAGATAAAGCGTGCGCGTTCCAAAATCGATGATGCCGTGATGTTGACGCAGGATTTCCGCGCCAAGTAACCCGGCAACGGGCGGTGATGCCTCCAACAAGCCGTTGTGGAGCAACCCTTCCATGTCGATCACGCCTACGTCCTTTCCCCGAATGTTGACCGAGGCGACAGAGAGGCGGCGGATCCGCGCGATTTGCACGTCGCGCTGCTTCAAATTCACCGCGGCGGAAGTGAATTGCGTTTCGCGGACTGGGATCTGCAGCTGGTGAACGAACGAACGATGCAACAAGGTGGCAAACGCACCAGTGTCGATCATCAACTTGGCCGGCGTGCCGTTGATGGAGCTATCAACGTACAGGTTGAAAGCCTCGCTCACATGAATCGGCGTGCTGCGGAATCCGCGGAAGTCGAGTCCGGGCGCGCTGCCGACCACGTCAGGATCCATTTTTAAAACGAGAACCTGCTGCTGACAATCGAGGACCGCGTTGGTCGGAAAAAGGATGTCTGCACCGAGAATGCCGTCGATCTGCTGCTCATGAAGCAAGCGTGCGGTGCGCGTGGAGCTGCCCAGATCGATCGTCACTACCGGCTCATCGACCAGATTGAGCGCGCCGAGGCGAAACTCACGCGCAATGGCAACATTGCTCAACGCGCCATTGATCTGAAGATGCGGTGGAAGTTTAGAGCTTCCGGGAACTCCGGTGAGCCGGAAATGGCCACGACGATTCAGGGCGATCGCGCTCACCGGGGCCCCGCTGTCCACGCACAACCAGGCCGGCCTGCCATTGATGTAAGCGCGCACGAGCAAATGATTTTGTCGTGAACGCACGAGAGGCAACGCCTCAAATTGCGGCGGCAACTGTGCCGATACTCGAGCCGTCTGGCTCGCGCCGAGCAGTTCGGTGGCAAGCGCCATGCTTGCGAGGAAGATCGACAATGTTCTTCGCGCAGATGGGAAGCAATTCGACGCAGACACGGGGCGGGAGGATAGCATGGCTTCTCGCGCGGCCAAAATCTTTGAATGCCTCGGAATCGCGGCTGAGCGAGACACTGCGCGCCGCGGCGAGCATCTCCAGCAGTTGGAAATTGCGCGGATGCAGCCCAAAGGTAAGAGATGAACTGCGCATGAAGCGATTCCTTCGTTCCCATCAAAGCCCGAGCACGCCGCGTTTGGCATTGCCCAGTCGGGCTGAGCGGTGATTAACTCTCCGCGAAATCCGAAGGCTCAAACTCAGAAGCGCCATGTCACAGCCACCCACAAACAACGACGGTAAGTTTGTTAGGGGACTCGGCCTTCTCGATTCGACGATGCTCGTCGCCGGCTCGATGATCGGCTCGGGCATATTCATCGTCTCATCAATCATTGCGCGCCAAGTCGGCTCGCCGGGTTGGTTGCTCGTCGTCTGGCTCGTCACCGGCCTGCTGACCCTAATGGCGGCTCTCTCCTACGGTGAGTTGGCGGCGATGATGCCGAAGGCTGGTGGGCAATATGTTTACCTGCGCGAAGCATTCTCGCCGCTCTGGGGCTTCCTTTATGGCTGGACGCTTTTTCTCGTGATTCAGACCGGCACGATCGCGGCGGTCGCCGTCGGCTTCGCGCGCTACATGGGCGTGCTCATTCCATGGGTGTCGGAGTCGAGTTATCTGATCGCGCCCGTTCGTTTTGGCAGCTACGCGCTCTCGCTCTCAACGGCCCAGGCAGTCGGCCTGGCGCTCATCGCGCTCCTGACTTTCATGAACACGCGCGGCCTAAAACTTGGCAAGCTCGTGCAGAACGTCTTCACGACAGCGAAGACCAGTGCGCTCATCGCGCTCATCGTGCTCGGTATCATCGTCGGCGTGAGGTCGGGCGCGGGCGCGGCGAACTTTAGCGACTTTTGGAGCCTGCGCGGCAATTTGCAGGATGTCGGGCAAGGCTTGACCGCCGTCACCGCCTTCGGGCTCTTCGTTGGCATCTGCGTGGCGCAAACGAATTCGCTTTTCTCCGCCGACGCCTGGAACAACATTACCTTCACAGCCGGCGAAGTGATAAATCCGCGCCGGAACGTTCCGCTCTCGCTGGCGCTCGGCACGATTCTCGTCATCGGACTTTATCTGCTCGCCAATGTCGCTTATTTGGCGGCTCTGCCTTTCGCCGCAATTCAAAATGCGCCCAGCGATCGCGTGGCGTCTGAGACGGCGAACGTAATCTTTCCCGGGGCCGGCGCCACAATCATGGCCGTCGCGATCATGATCTCCACCTTCGGCTGCAACAACGGCCTGATTCTGGCGGGCGCGCGCGCTTATTATGCGATGGCGCGCGACGGTCTCTTCTTCCGTGCGGTGGGCGACTTGAACAAACAACACGTGCCGGCGTGGGGCCTCGTAATTCAAGGCATCTGGGCCGGTGTCCTCGTTCTGCCGCGCACCGTTAAGACAGACGCTGCCGGGACGGTCACCGGTTATGGCAATCTTTACGGCAACCTGCTCGACTATGTCATTTCGGCTGCACTCATCTTCTACATCCTGACGATCATTGGCATCTTCGTGCTGCGCTGGAAACGACCCGACACTGAGCGTCCCTATAAAGCTTTCGGTTACCCCATCGTGCCAGCTCTTTATATCGTCGGCGCGGGCGTAATTCTAGTCGTACTTTTTATCTATCAGACGGCGACGACGTGGCCGGGTCTCATCATTGTGCTGACTGGCGTGCCGATTTATTTTCTGTGGCGGAAATCAAACGCGGGGACGTCGTCAGGTGACCGGCGTGCGTAGTGAAACGGAAACGCCTGCGCAGAACAATAAGTAACTCAAAAAAGAAAGCGAACGCATGGCAAATCTATTCGCAAGGAAGCCTCTCGAGAGGCTGATGGAAGAGGCGCAGGAGGTCGGCGAACACAGCCTGAAGCGCTCGCTCGGGCCGGTAAACCTCGTGGCGCTCGGCATCGGAGGAATCATCGGCGCTGGCCTTTTTGTGCGCACCGCTGCCGCTATTGCTGATCGCGCGGGTCCATCGGTCGTGCTTGCGTTCATCGTCGCCGGCATCGGTTGCACGTTTGCGGGTCTCTGTTACGCCGAATTCGCGTCGCTAATTCCGGTTGCAGGCAGCGCCTACACCTATTCGTACGCGACGATGGGCGAGTTTGTCGCCTGGATCATCGGCTGGGATTTGATTCTCGAATACGCGGTCGCCGCGTCGACCGTCGCCATCGCGTGGAGCGAATACGCGAATCGCGTACTCGATTGGTTCGGGCTGCGGCTCCCATACCAATGGACACATTCACCTTTCGAGCATGATCCGACCGGGATACATGGGATGTTAAACATCCCGGCGGTTTTCATTCTCCTTCTCCTCACGCTCCTGCTTATCCGCGGCACGAAGGAATCGGCTTTCGTCAATGGTCTAATCGTTGTCTTGAAGGTGAGCATTGTATTGCTCTTCATCGGCATTGGGTGGGGATTCATCAATCCGGCGAACCATACGCCGTTGATTCCGGCGGCAACTACCTATGTCACACCGCAAGGGATCACCCACGCCTACGGCGGAATCCTTGGCATTCTCGGGGCGGCGGGTGTCGTCTTTTTCGCTTACATCGGTTTCGACGCCGTCTCGACCGCAGCGCAGGAAGCGAGAAATCCGAAGCGCGACATGCCGATTGGCATTCTTGGATCGCTGGCCTTTTGCACGGTGCTTTACGTCCTTTTCTCCTACGTACTGAGCGGCGTTGCGACGGTGCAGGACTTTCGCTCGGCTGGCCGTGAAGCCTCAGTCGCATTCGCGATCACTAAGTACATGACCGGCTATGAGTGGCTATCGAAATCGGTTACGGTCGCGATCCTCGCCGGCTTTTCGTCGGTCATCCTCGTGATGTTGCTCGGGCAATCGCGCGTCTTCTTTTCAATGAGTCGCGACGGACTCGTACCACGAGTTTTTTCCGATGTGCACCCGCGGTTTAGGACACCCTACAAATCGAACATGCTTTTCTTTGTTTTCACCGGCTCACTGGCGGCCTTCGTTCCAGCGGACGTCACCGGTGAAATGACCAGCATCGGAACGCTGTTCGCTTTCATTCTCGTCTGCGCAGGGGTTTGGATAATGCGGGCCCGGCGTCCTGATCTAGAACGAGGATTTCGCGTGCCGGCGGTGCCGGTTGTTTCGACCCTCGGGATCATCGTCTGCGGCGCGATGATCTACGGACTAGGGTGGACGAATTGGATGCGGTTGATCGTTTGGCTCCTGATTGGTTTCGTCTTTTACTTCAGCTACGGGAAGCGCCACAGCCGCATCAACGCACCACTGCCGGAAATGCCCGATGGACTGAAGCTGAATCGGTAGATCATCATCAGGCTACGTGTCGATGCAACGCGTCGAATTGGGCGGGCTAATTTAACTCCAACTGCTAACGCCAAATCCGCGCGCCGGACTGCTCGATCCGAAGCCGAGAATTGCTTCCGTGCGTTTGCGCAATTTCTGACTGCTGGCGCGCTCCTTGAATGCGCGCCGGGCTGCGGCGATGTCCGACAGGGAAAGATTCATGGCGCGAAGAATTTCCCATTCCTCGGCGCTTAACAGCTCGTGCTCTTCGTCAGTCAGAGCTCGCTTTTGCAATCGGGAGATGATTTCCGCCAATGCGTCGCGGTTCGATGCGCGAAACAAATCGATCAAGCGTTGGAAACTGAGATGAAACGGAATCGTGGCAAGATCGAGATCTGCGTTTTCCGCGACGCTGTCGGGCGGCATGTTCACTTGATCGGAGGTAGCGACAGAATGCCAAACATCGGGCGGTTGATAGTAACCAATCTCAACACGATAGGTGCCGAGCGGTTGGGGAACGGTGAGGTAATAGTCGCCGGCCATCGGCTCAACCGCCGCGCTCGCTTCGATACCGTCCGCACTGCGCACCCGAAGATGAACTTGTCGATCGACCGGCGCCGTTTTGGCAAAGATCGTTGGCCAATCGATGTTCCAGTAAGTGAAAATGGTGCGTGGATCGCGCGCGATGGCGAATAAAATCGGCGGACCGTGAAGACGGGGAAGCTCGACGACGTCACCAAAGGCGCGCACCGAGCTGCTCTCCTCGTCTTCAGCCAGGCGTATGACCGGGCCTCCGGAGACGCGGAATCCATCCGCCATATCGGATTTGCCCTTGGCCGGTTCGGAATTCTTGTTAGCCATACGCGACGCGCTCCTAAAATTTGGCCCAAATCGGCGAAAGGTAAACTGAATCTCGCGCCTTGACTCCGAAAGCTTTCGCGAGTTGAGGCAAAGATCAACAATCGGATCATGAAACCGTGCATAATTGTCAATCCGATCGCGGGATCGATTAAGGATCTCGACGTTCTCCTTAAAAAGCTTCGCCTCCTGCGCCCCGGTGGACTGCATCTAACACACAAGCCGGGCGACGCGGAAACTTTTGCGCGCAAGGCGATTCGCGCGGGCTTCAATTACGTTATCGCGGCGGGCGGCGATGGCACGTTGAATGAAGTCGTCAACGGAATTGCGTCGCCGCGCCGCGCGCGAGAGATCTGTGTTGGACTTGTTCCGCTCGGTACCGGGAACGACTTTGCGCGGTCGCTCGGGCTGCCTGCAACTCTCGACGAGAACATCGACATCTTGCGCGCCAAACAAACGGCGCCAATCGATCTCGTGCGGGTGAGGAGCGACCGCACCCGTTACTTCGTGAATGTTTCTACCGGCGGTTTCAGCGGACTGGTCAATGAAAAATTAACACCCGGGATCAAACGCGCCTGGGGACCGCTGGCTTATGTGCGCAGCGCCGCAGCGGCTTTGCCGGACTTACACGCGTATCGCACAACCATTGTTCTCGACGGCACGGAGCGATTGTCGATCGATCTTTATAACGTCATTATTGCCAATGGAAGCTTCGTCGCCGCCGGTTTGCCGATCGCGCCCAATGCGGATCCGAGTGACGGATTGCTTGACCTGGTTTTGATTCCAAAACTTCCGAAGCCCGAGATGGCATTGCTCGCGGCGGAAATGGTTTTGGGCAAGCATCTCTCCAGCAACGCGCTTATTTTTCGGCGTGCAAAAAAGATCTCCGTGCGGTCGCGACCTGGAATGTGGTTCAATGTCGATGGAGAAGCGGTCGGAAACGAGCCTGCTCTCTTTCAACTGGTCCCGCGTGCGCTAAACTTTGTGGTAAGCAAACGATGAAAGCGAAGATCATCGACCTGGAGGAGCTGCCTGCGCGCGCCAAGGAGTTACGCGCCGCCGGGAAGAAATTGGTGGCGACCAACGGATGTTTTGATCTGCTCCATCCCGGTCATGTGCGTTACTTGCAAGCGGCGCGCTCCCTTGGCGACGCGTTAGCGGTGGGCTTGAACGGCGACCGCTCAGTTCGCGAACTGAAAGGACCTGGACGCCCGATCAACAACGAAAGAGATCGCGCGGAAGTGCTCGCGGCGCTCGAGAGTGTTGATTTCGTTACAATTTTCCCCGAAGTGCGCGCGACGCGATTCATTGAGACGGCGGCGCCAGCCATTTACGCCAAGGGCGGCGATTACACTTCCGAAACGCTGAATGCAGACGAGCGGGCAGTTCTGCAGAAAATCGGCGCAGAGGTCCGCATCATTCCATTTGAAAAAAATTATTCTACCTCGGCCTTGCTCGAACAATTGCGGACTCGCGCGAAATGAACTTGCTGGCACTGGGAATACTCGGTTCGGGTAAAGGAACGAATTGCCGCGCAATTCTCGAACGCATCCGCTCAGGCCTTTTGTCAGCCGAAGCGCGCGTTGTGATTTCGGATGTCCTGGATGCGCCGATACTAGATATTGCGCGCGAATTCTCAATTCCAAACACCTACCTGCCGCCAGGGAGATTTCGCACGCGATTAGAGCCCGAAGCCGAGATGGAACTTGTGCGGATACTTCGCAATGCCGGCGTCGAGCTCGTCATCCTCGCCGGTTTTATGCGCGTGCTGAAATCGCCGATGCTCGAGGCATTTCCGCGTCGCATTTTAAATATTCATCCAGCGCTGCTGCCAAAATTTCCCGGGCTCGAAGCGTGGAACCAAGCGCTGGCCGCTGGCGAAAAAGTAACCGGTTGCACCGTCCACTATGTTGATGAAGAAATCGATCACGGTGATATCATCGCGCAGCGCGAGGTTCCGATCTTGCCCAACGATACCCCGGAAACTTTGCATGCGCGGATCCAGATCGCGGAGCACGAGCTGTATCCGGCAGCGATTGCCGAGTTCTGCCGGAATTAAGCGCACGCATCAAATGCGCTCCGCTTTTTGATCGCGCCCGAGCAGCTCCTGCATTGCCTGCGTCGGCGCCTTGCCTTCATAAAGGAGCGCGTAAACTTGATCGATGATCGGGGTGTCGATCTTGAGTTTGCGCGCGCATTCGTAGGCGCTTTTCGTCGTCGGAATTCCTTCGGCCACCATTTGCATGGAGGAAGTGATTTGGGACAGTGATTGGCCGCGGCCGAGTTGTTCGCCGACGCGTCGATTGCGGCTGAGCTGACTGAAACAGGTCGCGATCAAATCGCCAGCGCCGCTAAGACCGTAGAAAGTGCGCAGGTTTCCGCGCATCGCCGTTCCGAGTCGGATCATCTCCGCAAGCGACCGGGTAATGAGCGCTGCCTTGGAATTATCGCCCAGACCCAGGCCGTCGCTTGCTCCCGCCGCGATGGCGAAGATGTTTTTTAACGCGCCGCCCAGTTCGATGCCGGTCAACTCCTCGCCCGTATAGATGCGAAAGCGCGCGCTGCCGAGATAGTTCTGGAGCTCGGCGGCATATTCACTTTGGGTGCATGCCAATACCGTCGCCGTAGGTAAGTCGCGTGAAACTTCCACCGCCAGATTCGGGCCTGAAAGCACAGCTATCGCGTGCCCGGGGAAAATTTCGTGCAGAATCTCGCTCATCCTCATGCCCGTGCCGTGCTCGATTCCCTTTGTGCAACTAAGAAGCACTGCGCGATCATTCGTTATAACTTCGCGCAGACGAGCGGCGATTGCCCTAAACGCTGTCGACGGAGTGACGAAAACAATGAGATCGGCGGCAGCGCAATCTTTTAGATCGCTCGTTAGGCCGATGGAGTCCGGAATTCTTATTCCCGGCAGATAATCGCTATTCTCCCGATTTTGTCGAAGGCGCTCCACGCGCGAGGGATTGTTTCCCCAAAGCAAAATGTCCCGGTGTTTCTTCGCCCAAAGCACAGACAGCGCCGTACCCCAGCCGCCCGCGCCCAAAATTATCGTCTTTTCCAGTTTCACTTTCGCTCAAAGTGCGGTTCTGTGCCGCTCATCAGCCGAGAAAGATTGGAACGGTGTCGCCAAATCACGATAGCTGCCAGACAAATTGAAAAAAGGAGAAGCGTTAGCCCGCTCAGCAGCTTGACGTATAACATTACAAGCACAGTAACCGGCAACGCGAGAGCAGCCGTCATTGAAGCGACCGAAACATATCGGGTCGTTCCGAATGTAATCAACCAGACCATGACAGCGATGAGCGCCGCGAGCGGAATTAACCCAAAAACAACGCCGAAGGAAGTTGCTACGCCCTTGCCACCTTTGAATCCTAGCCACACTGGATAACTGTGTCCGATTACAGAGCTCACCCCAGCGAGGATCGCGCAAAGTTCGCGGCTCACTTCCGCGTGGTGAGTGCTATTGAAGATTAAGATAGATATTTCCACGGCAGCCGTCCCCTTTGCAAAATCGAACAGGAATACTGGATAGCCGTAACGCTTCCCCAAAACACGGAGCACATTGGTCGCCCCGATGTTGCCGCTGCCGACCTTGCGAATATCGATGCCAGCAACGCGGCCAGCGAGATATCCGGCTGGTACGGAACCAATTAAATAGCTGATCAACGCGACACCAGCGATCGTAAACACGAAACCTCTCTAGCTTGCTCTCTGGTTGATTCTCGATTCTACGGAGTCTTAATACGTAAATTATTCTTAATAAGCCATATAGATATAATGGCTACGTCGGCCGGCGTAACGCCGCTAACCCGTGAGGCCTGACCCAACGAGGTCGGCCGAACCGCCGAGAGCTTTTGCCGCGTCTCCGAGCTGAGCCCGATGACTTTCCCAAAATCAAAGCCATCTGGAATTTTTTGAAAACCTCGCCGTGCAACCTCACGGTTCTGGTCGGCCTGCCGCGCGGCGTATCCCTCATACTTAAATTCCGTCTCGATTAAGTCCCAGATTTCGGCCGGCGCGAGCGAAGCAATTTCTCCTGGCAGGTCATCGCGATGAAAATCCGGCCGCTTCAGCAGCTGGGAAATTAGCAAGCCGTTGATTTTTTTCTGTGTCGCGACGAGTCGAACTTTGTTTAGCAGATCCATTTTCTCCTGAAAAGCGATCCAACGATTTTGATCGACCAGGCCTGTTTCAAATGCGCGCTTCGTCAATCGTTGATCAGCATTATCCTGCCGAAGTTGCAATCGATCCTCCGCGCGGCTGGTGAACATCCGATACGGTTCTTCAGTTCCCTTGGTAACCAAGTCATCGATTAATACGCCGACGTAGCCTTCGCTTCTTTCCAACCTGAACGGTGGCCGATCTTGAATTTTCAAGGCTGCATTCACACCGGCCACCAGGCCCTGTGCCGCGGCCTCTTCGTAGCCGGAAGTTCCGTTTACTTGCCCAGCGAAATAAAGTCCTCGCAGGAGTTTTGTCTCCAGCGTGTGAAACAGCTGCGTCGGTGGGAAAAAGTCGTATTCAACTGCATAGCCAGGGCGCATAATCTCAGCCCGTTCCAAACCGGGAATAGTGTGCAAGAATTCCAGTTGAACATCGTAGGGCAAACTCGTCGAGATGCCGTTTACATAATATTCCTCCGTGTGACGGCCTTCCGGCTCTAGAAAGAGCTGATGGGCGCTCCTTTCGGAAAACTTAACCACTTTGTCCTCAATAGAGGGGCAGTATCGTGGGCCGGTACCTTTAATTCGGCCACCGTGCAGAGGCGATCTATGCAGATTTGAGCGGATGATCTCGTGAGTGTGAGGCGTTGTCTCGGTAATCCAACAGGGGAGCTGTTCCACATGGAACACGCCCCTATCGTTGTAATTTAAAGTGAAAATGTCGTCTGTGAGACTTGTCGCGCCCTCATGAAACGCGAACCTCGGAGGCGGCTCATCTCCCCGCTGAATCTCACATTGCGAGAATTCAATTGAGCGACGATTCAGGCGGCATGGAGTACCCGTCTTGAATCGGCCGACGTCGAAGCCCAGTTGTCGAAGATTTTCACTCAGGGCTGAACTCGCGTCAGCCATGCGCCCGCCCGGTTTGCTGTTCTCGCCAACGTGTAGAAGACCACGTAAAAAGGTGCCCGAAGTCATGATAACACTGCGGGCAAGAATCATGAGCCCAAGATCGGTCTCAACGCCGGTTACGGCTCCATCGTTCACGAGAACATTGGAGACTGTTGCCTGCTTGAGATCAAGGTTGGCCGCACGCTCGATGACGGCTTTCATTCGAAATTGGTACGCCTTTTTATCGCATTGGACACGAGGCGCCCGGACTGACGGACCTTTGGCTTTGTTCAACATGCGAAACTGAATTCCGGTAGCATCGGCGTTAAGACCCATCGCGCCGCCCAGCGCGTCGATCTCCCGCACGATATGGCCCTTGGCCAATCCGCCAACAGCGGGATTGCACGACATTTGACCAATCGTGTCCAGATTCTGCGTCAGCATCAACGTTCGGCATCCCATTCTTGCCGATGCCAGGGCCGCCTCGATCCCAGCGTGGCCGCTTCCCACTACCAAAACGTCATATTCAGTCGGCAGCTTAAACATTCGTAGATTTCCGGACAAATTTCACCGATTCCCTGGTTCGACAATTCATACTCGAAGCGATTCTAGCTGTCGCAAATGTAAAGGATGTATAATACATAAAGTATTTACAATAAATAATTTATAATAAGTCACTTATGATTTAAGAGATGCTCAATGCTCTCTTGTTGGTTAGTTTGATTGTGTGACGCTGTCGACGTCCTCTGCGCCGTTTGTACGGCTCGAGCCGCAATGCGACCTAGGACGAGTAAGAGTAACGCTGTGGTAAGAAAGGCGCCTCCCCATGTCCAGTACTCGACTACGCGCGGATGACTCTTCCCGCGCATCATCTTGAGCCCAAATTGACCCAAGGTCCCGACATACGCATACAAAAAAAGCCCGGGCATCCGCCCGATCGAGGCCCAAAGCATGTAGGTAATAAACCGAATTCGCGTCAGACCGTAGAGATAGTTCAATAGGCTCGTGGGAAAAAGCGGATGCAACTGGCTTAAGAGAATGATCTTCCAGCTCTCACGTTCCAAGGCCGGTTCCAAAGCACGCAATGTAGCGTTTTGCGAAAGCCTTCGCCGAAACCATCGTCGGGCGACCCAGCGACTCATGGCAAATGAGATTGCTGCTCCCAATAGATTGCCCGCGAACACGATGAGAAATCCCCACCACAGTCCAAAAAAGAAACCGCCCCCCACGGCCAGAATGCCGCCTGGAAGCAGGAGGATATTACACCCCGCAAAAAGCAACGGATAACAGATCGCGCCCCAGGTACCCCAGCCCATTACACGCGTCTGTGCCGCATCAACAAAATCGACAACCGGGAAAAACCGTGAAAGCGCGGAAATCAGCGCAACCGCGATCACCAGCCCTCCGAACTGCCAGTAAATCGCTCGGCGGATTTTGAACATCCTGAGACTCTGCGCGCGTCACAGCCTTCGCGCAAATCTCCCTAACTCACTCGTCGTCTTGTCGCGTAGAAACGGCGTAATCAAATAGACGCCAGGGAGATATTTCGGTGCGGCCGGCAATCATTTTCTCCGCTGACGGTACTCCTTGGACACGTGCCGCAGCCTTATCGACGCTCGCCATCTCCGCGCGGACGTCATCCGGCACAATAATTCCTGGGACTTCGTGGTGAAGAAATTCCGCCTGCCGCGCGCTCATCAACGGGTAGCATCGCCCGACTAAACGGTCGGGGCCTGTGCGCTTCGCCGACGCGGAATGCCGAGGCCGTCAAAAATTATCCGCGTGGCGTCGGAACGATTGAGTGTATAGAAGTGAATGCCGGCGACGTTGTTATCCAAAAGATCGTGACATTGTTCCAAGGCGAAGTGAACACCGACGCGACTGACCATTTTAGGATTGTTTTCGCATCGCTGTAGAGCACGCAAAAGCTTGGCCGGGAAGCGCGTGCCGCCGGCGAGCTCGGCCATGCGTTTGAATCCACTCATGGAAGTAATCGGCATGATGCCGGCGATGATGGGAATGTGAATTTCGGCCAGCGCACAGCGTTCGCGGAAGTCGAAGAAGTCGCGATTATCGAAAAATAGTTGTGTGACGATGTAGTCGGCGCCGGCGTCGATTTTCGCTTTAAGGCGATCCATTTCGACTAATCGATTCGGCGTCGCCGGATGTCCTTCGGGAAACCCGGCGACGCCGATTCCGAAACCGCGGCGATCCGGATGCCGGCCCGATTCGTTGAATCTGCGAATGAACTTCACCAAATCAATCGCGTGTTGGAAGGCATCGCCAGATTTATCGTAGCTGCATCCCCGCGGCGGATCGCCGCCGAGTGCAAGAATATTTCCGATGCAGGTTTTCGCATATCGAATCAGAATCGATTCGATCTCGTGTTCCTGGTGGCAGACGCACGTCAAGTGTGGGATCGGATCCAGTTTTGTCGTGGTCTGAATGCGCTCGACAAGATCATGAGTCAAATCTCGCGTTGAGCCGCCGGCGCCATAAGTAACGCTGACAAAGTGCGGCATATACGATTCGAGATCGCGAATCGTTTGATATAGAATCTCGGCCGCCTCCGGCGTTTTCGGTGGAAAGAACTCGAACGAAAACGTGGGAGAATCACCCTGCATGATGTCGGTGATGTGCATTTACCCGGTGAGATACCTCCGTAATCTCGTTTTGATGTACCGCTTTCCCCAGGCAGTCTTTAGATACTTCTCGCGTTGAGCCGCATCACTGTCATTCAAACAGCCCTCCCAATAGACAAACTCGAACGGTATCCGTCTTTTCGTTGAAGCGATGAGTGCTTTATTATGCGAGTGCAGCCGCGCTCGCAAATCCCTCGTTAAGCCAACATAGAATTGATGATCTGCGAGCGAACGCAAAACATACACGTAACAGTACCTTGGCATATCTCTCATCTCACGGGGTGAATTCAGCGCCTATCTTCGTTCGTGCCGCGACTTTCGGTCAACTGAGCAAGCACATTTTCGACCACGGAGGGGGTCGAGTCTAAACCCAAAAAACCTTCCATCATGGTATCTAAGTGATGGCGTGAACACGACTAATCTCGTCATTCCCATGGATCTGCTCATCGGCGACGTAAATGCCAACCGTTTCGTAAATGCCTCAAACGTTGCACAGACCAAAGCTCAACTCGGGCAACCAGTCACGACTTCGAACTTCCGCGCGGATGTAAATCCAAACGGCATCATCAACGCTTCGGATGTCGTGCACGTAAAATTTCTGGTTGGAACGTCTCTGCCCCCGTAGAAGTTGCATCAACCGCGCGACTTCTTACGGCACGATCGCAAACACACGCGCTGGAAAACCAGAGCCGCCTTTGGGTTTTGGGAAGCTGGCGACCACGATTGCGCCGCTCTCGGGAACTTGATCGAGATTAGTGAGCAACTCGATCTGATAATGGTTCGTGCTCAAAATGTAAGCTTCGAGCGAATAATCGTCTTTCGTCGTGGCGATGCCGGGATCGGTATCGGTGGTTTCATGCCCTGAAGCCGTAATCTTGCGTTCTTCATAAAGATATTTGAGAACGGGCAAGCTCCAACCGGGATAATGCCCGACGCCGTTTACATCCTTATTCGCCATTTTTGCCGCGTCCGGCCATCGCTTCGACCAATCGGTCCGCATCGCCACAAAGGCGCCTCCCGGAATTGGTCCGTGCTCTTTCTCCCATCTTTTCACGCGCTCGATCGACAAAATGTAATCCGGATTCTTTGCGGCCTCCTCGTGGACATCGACAACAACCAGCGCGAGGATCATTTCCTTGATATCGATTTGATCCACGGTGCGCAACCCTTTAATGAAATGCGCGGGCGGATCGACATGCGTTCCCCATTGTCCGACATGGGTAAACACTTCAGCGAAAAATCCGTTGCCCATCGTGTCCGGTCGTTTGTCGTACCAATAAATCGTCTTGCGTGTTTCATCGGGAAATCCTGACCAGCGCGGAATGCCCGGCTCAAATGCGTGCGTGAGATCCACATACTTTTTCCCAGCCAAAATCTGCTGAATTCGTGTGAGTGAAGGCTCCTCTCCGTGTTGCGCTGAACAGGCTGCCACAAAAGTCAACGTGATCGCGGTAATCAGCGTTCTTTTGGTGACGTGCATTTTGTCTTGTTAAGTGATCCCTCAGTAAGAAGCCAACAACTTCGAATAACTCCCAATAAGTTTCGTCCCTTTCCGCGCAACGAGTATTTGTCGGCCAATGTTAGAGATGTTATCAACAGTTCCCGCTCCGAAGCGACTACGGTGGACGGGCGGGGTTTTATTCGCAGTCAGAAGGAGAAGAACTGACTGAACTAAAGAACCCAGAGTAGAAAGCCGGCGGTGAAAAAGTCAGCGAAATAGCAAACCAATGCAACCGCACACCATCACTCCTGCCAATAGTTCGATCGCAAGCCATGAAACGTCGACAGCGATGGCTCCGGCGCGGACGGAGAATCGCGACCAAAGTGAGAGTCTCTTTGAGCACGTAGCTTGGCTGTACGCGTTTTTTCGCGAGCACCTTTTCCGAGATGATACGAACCGCATGATCGCAGCGCTTTGGCCAAGCGGCCAGCCGAGGTCCGGAACAGAATTGATCGAGTTCGGCTGCGGTCCCGGCTTTTACTCGCGCCGGCTTGCGCAACCGTTTCCCCAGATTTCAGTCGTCGGAGTTGACCGGTCGGAGAACCAATTGCGCTGGGCGCGCGAACGTGCCTCAGCAGTCAGACTTTCAAATTGCCTCTTCGAGTGTGTCAACGTCTTGCAGTTACCATGTGGAGATGCGCGGTTCGACGCGTTGATCGCGTCGCGGCTGTTCACCGTTTTGCCGGAGCCGAATCGGGCCATCGCGGAGATGTATCGTGTTTTAAAACCGGGAGGTCGCTGTTTCGTGGCCGAACCACGCTACGCGTTTTGGGCGTCGCTCCCGCTTTTTGCGATGTGGTTGCTGGCTGGCGTCATGCATTCAGGAAATGGTTACAGGGAACCGCAGAAGGCCATCATTTTTTCCGCCAGCGCATTCGAAAACTTGTTCATGGCGCAGCCATGGAAACAGATCAAAACGTGGCAGGACGGACGTTATCAGTACGCTCTTTGTGAAAAAGCTTGAACGTGCTGGAGGCGAACGGTTCCCGCAGAATGAAGTTGGCTCATCGCATTCTCGACCCTAAGCGTATAGAGCAAATTAGCCCCGAAAGCATTCGGGGCTGCGCGCTCGCCGTCATGACAAAAGCGCCGCGCACCGGTCATGTGAAAACGCGTCTCGTTCCGCCACTCACCGCGGATGAAGCGGCGGCGCTTAACACCTGTTTTCTTCGCGACACCGCCGCGGCGATCACGGAAGCGTCGGGTAAGAATGTGCAAGGCATCGCGGTTTACACTCCTATCGGCGCGGAAGAGACGTACATCGACATCTTGCCGGACAATTTCCAGCTCGTGCCACAGCGCGGTGATGGATTTGGTGAACGACTCGCCGCCGCGACCGAAGATCTTTTGCGAATTGGATTTCAATCCGTTTGTCTGATCGATTCGGATAGCCCGACGGTTCCGGCGCGCGTCTATTCTGAAGCGGCGAACATGTTGTCGATCCGCGACGATCGCGTCGTACTCGGACCTTCGGATGATGGCGGCTATTATTTGATCGGTCTGAAACAAGATCATCGGGGGCTTTTCGAGCAGATCGATTGGAGCACAGAACGCGTGCTGGAGCAGACAATGCAGCGTGCTGTGGAGATGGATCTCGAAGTCAAATTATTGCCCACTGGCTACGATGTCGATGATCGCACCACATTGCGCCGTTTGTGCGATGAACTGCTGAACCCAAACACGACGGATCAGGTCGCGCCTCAAACACGCGGTTTTTTGCGTGACCTAATCGAGCGAGAGGGCCGCGACCGGATTTGGCCTGCGAGAAAATGAAACGAGCGCTCGTCACCGGCGGCGCTGGTCTTATCGGGTCACACCTTGCCGATCTGCTTGTTCGCGAAGGCTGGACGGTCCGCGTCCTCGACAATCTTGAGCCGCAAACGCATCGGCGCGGCAAACCGGACTGGATAAACAAGCACGTCGAATTTGTCGAAGGCGATTTGCGTGATCGCGACACCATCTCTGCCGCGCTCGACAAGATTGACATGGTATTTCACCAGGCTGCCTACGGCGGATACATGCCCGAGATCGCGAAATACGTTCACGTTAATTCGTTCGGCACCGCTCAAATGCTCGAAGTGATCCGCGAAAAGAAATTGTCGATTCAAAAGATTATCGTCGCGTCATCACAGGCGGTTTACAGCGAAGGTGCCGGCATTTGCCCGAATCACGGACTCGTTTTTCCGCCGGTGCGGGCAATCGAGCAACTACGCGAAGGCGATTGGCAAGTGCATTGTCCGATCTGCGGCGCAATTACCAAAAGCGCGCCGACTTCGGAAAATGCGCCGGTCGGCGGCGAAACCGTTTATGGTCTCACAAAAGTCGATCAGGAAAAGCTCGTTCTGCTTTGGGGGAAACAAATGGGCATTCCGGCAGTCGCGTTGCGCTACTCCTGTACCTACGGACCGCGCCAATCAATCTTCAATCCCTATACCGGAGTGATCGCAATTTTCTGCACGCGCTTGCTTAACAATTTGCCGCCGGTTCTCTACGAAGATGGCGAACAGACACGCGACTTTTCGTTCGTCGAGGACATCGCGCGCGCGAATTTGCTCGTCGCCGAAACGGACAAGCTCGATGGATCGGCGGTGAATGTCGGCTGTGGGAAAGGCACAACCATTCGCGAAATTGCCAAGCGCGTCTCTAACGCGCTCAAGATCGACATCGAACCAGAGGCCGGCGGCGAATTTCGTCCTGGCGAAATGCGCCACCTCACGAGTGACGCGGCGCGAATCGGCGCTGCCGGTTATGAGCCGCATGTCGATCTTGCAACCGGGATTGCGCGCTATCTCGATTGGATTCGATCGCAATTCAACGTTCGTGATTATTTCAGCGAAGCGGCAACAATTCTGCGCAGCAAAGGCATCGTCCATCAAGTGAAACGCGCGCGGCAATGAAACTTGCGGGCGCGATTGATTTCAACGCGCTGGCCGCTGACTATGCGCGCAAAGATTTCCCTTTGCTCCAGGCGGGTGCGAGCGCGGAAAAGGCGCTGGAAACCATTCGGCGCGAGGGTGTCGGCGAGCGCGTTATTTACTTTTACGCCGTGGACGAACGAATGCGGTTGGTCGGCGTGGTCCCGACGCGGCGTTTGCTGACGGCCGCTCCGGCCACGCCATTGCGTGAGATCATGGTGCCGCGGGTGATCGCGTTGCCAGCCACGGCTACTGTTCTGGAGGCGTGCGAATTCTTTGTGCTCTACAAGTTTCTCGCTTTTCCCGTCGTCGATGCGGACCGGCGCATCATTGGAGTTGTTGATGCCGACGTTTTTATGGAGAGCGTGCTCGAGACGCAGGAAAGCGAAGGCGAGGACGTCGCGCGCGCTGATTTTTTCGAGATACTCGGCTTCCATCTCGCGCAGGTCCGCGACGCCTCGCCCTGGCGCATGTTCCGTTATCGTTTTCCGTGGCTGCTCGCGACGGTAGCCAGCGGAACGATCTGCGCGCTTCTGGCCGGCGCGTTTGAGGTGACGCTCGCGCGGAGTCTCGTGATCGCGTTTTTTCTCACGATGGTCCTCGGCTTAAATGAAAGCGTGAGCATGCAATCGATGAGCGTGACGATCCAGGCGCTGCGCTCAGCGCGAGTCACACGGCGCTGGTTCGCAACCGCATTTCGACGTGAAATCGTGACTGCGCTATTGCTGGCGGTGGCGTGCGGAGCGTTGGTCTCGGCCATCGTTTGGTTTTGGCGCGATGAGATTCGTGCAGCACTCGTCATTGGCGGCAGCATCGCGGTGTCGCTGGTGACGGCGTGCCTGTTTGGACTTGGCGTTCCGTCGCTTCTGCATTGGTGGAAACTGGATCCTAAAATTTCGGCCGGTCCTGTCACTTTGGCGCTGGCGGATTTTTTTGCACTCCTCTTTTATTTCACTAGCGCGTGGCTCGTGCTGCGATGAAATCGGCAGTCGCGGTTCCGGGCTGGGTCACGGTGATCATTCCGGCGCTCAACGAAGAAGAGCCGATCGCCGGCGTTGTCGGAGCAGTGGCCGCGCAAGAGATCGCGCGCGAAATCATCGTGGTGGATAACGGCAGCAATGACGACACGGCCAGGCGCGCGCGAGACGCGGGTGCGCGGGTCGTTGCAGAACCGCAGCGAGGTTACGGGCGCGCCTGTATGGCGGGAGTGTTCGCTCTCTCCGCGCGATGCGATGTCGTCGCTTTTCTCGATGGCGATGGCAGTGATTGCCCAGAGTTCCTGAGTCAACTAGTCGATCCAGTTATGGCCGGGACTCACGATTTCGTCATCGGATCGCGCACGCGCGGCAAGCGCGAACCGGGCAGCATGAATTTCCAGCAGATTTTTTCGGGCCGGATCGCCGGCTTGATCACGCGATTCCTCTACGGGGTTCGTTATACCGACATGTGTCCGTTTCGCGCCATCCGGCGCGACGCACTCGAGCGATTGTCTATGAAAGAAAAAACCTACGGTTGGAACCTGGAGATGCAGATGCGGGCCGCACGCGCTGGACTGCGCGTTCTCGAAGTGCCGGTCGATCATCGTTGCCGGACGGGCGGACGATCGAAAGTTTCCGGCACCTTGCGTGGAACCTTTGTCGCCGGCGCGCGGATTATCGCAACATTGTTGCGGATTGCGTTCGAGCGGAAGGCACACTGATGTGAAGTGGATCGGCCGCTCCGTCGGGCGATGCTAGATAAATGCGGCTTTGCCGCCAAAATTTAACATCGAGCTTGCCACGGGGCGAGTCCGTCCGTTGCCGGACAAGGGACTGCTCGATCCACCTGCGCAATTTGGTTCCTTTGTGGAGCAGAGCTTGTAAGATCGATACCACTTATGAGCAGAACGAAAGCACTATCTGCCGGGCTGCTCGCCGGACTTGTTGCCGGCATCGCGATGACAGTGGTGATGTTGGTCCTCGCATGCTTCGGCGTCGCGACGCCGCTCGTGATTATCGGCGATCGGCTCTCGGTTTTCATTTCGCCGGGACCGTTTCTCTCCATCATGGGCAGAGTCGGCGGCTATAATCATTTGAAACAGCTCGGTGTTGGATCCGCAATAGCCGGCCAGCTTCTCGTTGGTGCTCTAGGCGGCGCGATTCTCGGTTTGGTCATGCGGCGTGATCTGGCGCGGCCCGTGACACCTGCAACGATTTGGATATTCGTCGCCTTGCCCATCATCGTGGCCGCGGTCGCGCTGTGGCCAGTGCTCGGGACAAGTTATCTCGGATTGCCGATTGATGCGGCGAGGTTGGTGACGCTGGTTGGTTTTGCGCTCGCTGTTTTCGCCTTTGAACGAACCCTCGTAACCGGGTTTCACTTTCTCACTCGCGCAAAAACTGGAAGCGACAAGCAAGAGTTCACTCCGGCAATCGGACGGCGTGCGCTGATCTTGGGCGGGCTGGGCGCGCTCGTCGTCGGCGGTGGCGTTGGTCTGATGCGGAAACTTTATCGCGCGGCTACGTTTAGTTACGATGGAACGCAATATAAAGGCCGTGTCGTTCAGCCGATCACGCCTAACGAATTGTTTTATTGTGTGACAAAGAACGTCGTCGATCCGCGCGTGAATGTGCACCTGTGGCATCTCGAAGTGACCGGCCTCGTCGAGAATCCGCGCGAGTATCGGTTCGAAGATTTCACCGCTATCGCTCCGGTCGAGCAGGAGACAACGCTCATGTGCATCAGCAACGGATTGGACGCCGGCCTGATGAGCAACGCCGTCTGGAAGGGCGTGGCGATGCATGATCTGCTCGATCCGGCCGCCCCGCTTTCAAATGCCGCGAAAGTTCGGTTGCACGGTGTGGACAATTACACGGACACAATTTCGCTCGAAAAGGCAATGGACCCTGCCACCATCGTCGCCTACGAAATGAATGGCGTGCCGCTCCCGCATCGGCATGGTTATCCAGCGCGCGTCATCGTTCCCGGATATTTCGGCGAGAAACATGTCAAATGGCTCACGCGAATCGAAGTAACAGACGCGAACGCGAAAGGGTTTTACGAAACGCAAGGTTGGGGCCCGGATTTCATCGTGCCGACACGGTCGCGCATCGATGTGCCGGAACATGAATCACGATTCTCGATTAACGAATTACGGGGACCAATCGAAGTCAAAGGGGTCGCGTTCGGCGGCGATCGCGGCATCTCGCGTGTTGAGCTCAGCCTCGATGATGGTGAAACGTGGGACGACGCGGATATTTATTACACTGGAGGGGATCTCGCGTGGTCGCTCTGGAGCGCACACAATGGCTGGATGCCCAATGAGCCGGACGATTACACCATTGTCGTGCGCGCCACTGATGGCCAAGGCGACGTGCAAGAATGGGAAGAAGATCGCAGCCGGTTCTCCGGCGTGACCGGCTTGCACAAAATCGTCGTCCATATCACGGTGTAAGATTGACGATCCCCAGGATCGACAATTGCAATCGGAGGGACGCGCTCCGTCGCGTCCCATTAATTTGTCGGACGGCACCGAGGCCATCTTCCCGCTCATCTTTGACAGCGTGGGCACCACGCGGTCGTGCGACCGCCGATTGTCGCGCGTCGCAAAGGTCTGCGATGGCGCGGACAAACACCGCTGTTTTCCCAGCGCTGATGAATGAGCCAAGTTCGCAGCGGATCGGAGAAGTGTTTGCCGAGCGTTTCCAGCGATCGCCTGACGACGAATTTTGCGGTGCGGAAAATCGTGACGCGTTCGCGGGCGTTTAATTTTTCGGCTCGCTTCGAGGGCAACACTTTCGCCCGCCACAGAATTTCGTCCGCCATCCAGTTGCCGATTCCGGGGAAACCGCGCTGCATGAGCAGGACGGCTTTGATCGGCGCTTTACGATGTCGATCCAAGAATTGGTCGAGAAATTTCTGGTCGAACTCGCGCGAAACGATTTCGGGAGCGTGCTGTTTCCACCACGCCGGTTCATCAGCTTCATGATGAAAGCGGACGTGACCAAGCTGGCGCGGATCGGTGAAGACGAGCGCGCGCTTTTGCTGGTACAGCACGAGATGATCGTGTTTACCCGGTCGAAAATCGCGCGATTCGACGTGCGTTTTGCCGGTCATGCCGAGATGAATGCCGAGCCAGTTGTCGCCGGAAAATTCGAACAGCATTTGTTTTCCGCGCCTTGTCGATCTTAGAAACTTTTTGCCGACAAGATTTTCCTGGAGCGCGCGCGTGTTTGTGCCGCGGAACACGTACTTACCTGTGTGAGCGTGAACTTCGACAATCTCATCGCCGCGGGTGGCGTCCCATTGCTTTCGAAACCATTCGACTTCGGCCAGCTCAGGCATCGCGCAGATTACACGGGCGATCGTGGCGATCAAAGGTGGATCGGCCGCTCCGTCGTGCGACGTTAAAATAGCTTGGCTACGCCGACACTGGTTGACATCGAGGTCGCCGCGGCGACGACTGCTCGATCCAACTCGGGTTGGCGCACTTGCGCGACATGCTAAGTTCATTCATGGAGAAGGTGATCATCGTCGGGAGCGGCTGCGCGGGATTGACCGCTGCCATTTATGCGGCGCGCGCCGATTTGAATCCGCTGGTGCTCGAAGGCCGTCAACCGGGCGGCCAGCTTTCGACCACGACGCTCGTGGAAAATTACCCGGGCTTTCCAGACGGAATTGATGGGCCGGAACTCATCGCAAACATGCACAAGCAGGCGGAAAAATTCGGCACCCGTTTTGCCTACGCGGAAGTGACTGATTTTGAGCCAAGGAATAGCCACGTGCGCGTCAAAGCCGATGATGAATGGCTGGAGACGCAGGCGCTTATCATTGCCAGCGGAGCTTCCGCGCGCTGGCTGAGACTCGAGAACGAAGAGAAGTTGATCGGTCACGGTCTAACTTCCTGCGCAACGTGCGACGGAGCGTTTTACAAAAACGTGCCGGTGTGCGTGGTTGGAGGCGGCGATTCAGCCGCGGAGGAATCGCTTTTCCTCACCCGCTTCGCTTCAAAAGTTTACTTGATTCATCGGCGTAATAAACTGCGCGCCTCGAAAATCATGGCCGATCGCGTTTTCGCGAATAAAAAGATCGAGCCGATCTGGAACACGGTGGTCACAAAATACATTCCGGACGAGACAGGCGAGATGCGCGCGGTGCGCTTGCGAAACGTCAAAACCAACGAGGAGCGTGAATTGCCGGTCACATGCGTCTTTGTTGCGATTGGGCATGATCCGAATACGAAGGCCTATGCCGGAAAACTCGAGGCCGATCTGGATGGTTATTTAGTCGCCAAGAATCTTGCGGAGAGTAAATATCCCGGTGTCTTCATCGCTGGCGATGTGGCGGACCGCGTTTACAAACAGGCGGTGACAGCCGCCGGCACGGGCTGCGTGGCCGCGCTGGAGGCCGAACGTTACCTGAGCGAACTGGAATCGCGCTCCTGATCGCGTCTTGAAGATTTGTGATTTGACGCAGTTTTACTCGCCGCGTAGCGGCGGCGTGAAGCGTTACGTTCACGAAAAAATTGCCTACATCGACAAGCACTTGCCGGTGGATGAGCACGTCCTTGTTATTCCTGGATCAAAAACGGAAGTGCGAGGGAATGCGAGATCGCGCATTTATTCGATTCACTCGCCGCTTTTTTCCCGCACATCACGCTACCGGGCGCTCCTGAACTTACGTGCGGTGGAAGAAATTCTCGAGCGCGAGCGTCCCGACCTCATTGAATCGGGCGATCCTTACCAGGTGGGATGGAAAGCCATTGCAGTTGGCCGTTCTTTGAAAATTCCGGTCGTTGGCTTTTATCATTCGCACTTCCCGGAGGCATATCTGCGCAGCAGCACGAGGCTTCTCGGCAAGCGTGCCACTGGCCGGGCCATGAAATTGGCGCGGACATATGTGCGCAAACTTTACAATCAGTTTCAGGCGACGCTTGTGCCCTCCGAGCTATTGGCCGGCGTGCTTTCTGAATGGGGGGTACGCAACGTGCGCGCCGTCCGCCTCGGCGTTAACATTGATGTTTTCCAACCAATCCCGGACGATTTGGCTGCGACCCGCGACTCGTTAGGCGTGGAAAGACATCAAAAATTACTCTTGTACGTCGGCCGGCTCGCGAAAGAAAAGAATACGAAGACATTATTCAAAAGCCTTGAACTGCTGCACGAGCGAGGCCCGGGCGATTTCCATCTGCTCGTGATCGGCGACGGGCCGCAACGCGATCACCTTCGACAACTGCAGGCGCGGACCGGCAACCTGTCATGGATTCAATATTGTACCGACTCAGCTGACCTCGCGCGCTACTATCGCGCGGCCGATCTGTTCGTTCATCCCGGTGTTCAGGAAACATTCGGATTTGTCGCGCTAGAGAGTCAGGCGTGCGGCACGCCCGTGGTAGGGATTCGCGGCAGTTATATGGACCGCATTATTTTTCACGAACAGCGGTCCTGGGCGCTCGAGAACACGGCCCAAGCGCTGGCGGCCGCGATTGAAGAATTGAGCGGGAAGAAATTAGCGATGCTGGGCAGCGGTGCATCACAGATGGCGGGAGAATTATACGCCTGGCCGCGGGTCTTCGAGCGACTTTTTTGCATTTACCGCGAGGTTTGCGCAAACTACAAAGGGAACGGCCAGGGATGAGCAGCGTAAAAGCATTCACGATCCGCAGCTACCGCGCGTCCGATCGCGCGGCAGTGCGGGGCTTATGTTGCCAGACCGGATTTCTCGGCGAACCAATCGATCCCGTTTACGAAGATCGACAATTGTTCGCCGACTTTCTCACCACCTATTACACCGATCACGAACCGGAATCATCGTTCGTTCTGGAAGTGGATGGCGAAATTCGCGGTTACCTGCTCGGCTCGCGCAAACCGTTGCGCAATCAACTCTACGCGCTTTATCAAAACGTCTGGCTCTTTTTTCGTGCGCTCGCTCGATACTTTCGTTACAACGGACGTTCGCGCCGTTTCATTCGCTGGACGCTTGTGCACGGCTGGCGCGAAGTGCCGGCGGCGCCCCGCCGCGTTCCGCATTTCCACATCAATCTGCTGCCCGATGCGCGCAAAGTCTCGACCACACGCGCGCTCATGAGCGCGTATCTAAGTTATCTTTATCGCTGCGGCGAGAAGCGCGTTTACGGCCAGATCGTCACCTTCGAAAGCCGCCGCGGCGAAAAAATGTTCGAGCGCTACGGATTCAAGGTTTTGAATCGGGCCGAGATCACCAAGTACAAAGCGTTTTATCCCGAATCGGTTTACCTGAGCACGGTGATCAAAAATCTCGAAACGGCGGGGCCTCTTTCGGCCTACGCGCGCCCGCGCTCGCGGATGTAAGAATCGCCAGTGGAGATGGTGGATCGGCCGTTCCGCGGTCGATCCTAAAAGTGTGGCTTCGCCGCCATTCATAATATCGAGCAGGGACTGATTGATCCACCGTTCGCAAGATCGACAACTTGTTCGCGGTGATCTTGTAAGCTAAGGTGCGCGGTTCTTTTGCCGGCATAGCTCAGTTGGTAGAGCAGCTGATTTGTAATCAGCAGGTCGTCGGTTCGAATCCGACTGCCGGCTCCGGCTTGTCCTTCCTTAGGCCGCCGTGTCATCCTTTGCGAAAGCGTCTACTTGTTTCTCAGCGGCCTTACCAAGCAGCCAGATGGTATATTAGCTTTCTTGCTTTGGATTATTTGTTGCTTGTGTGGTTTCTGAGGCACCGAACAACAATTGACGCCCGCCGAGGACGTTTTTCTTTGGAATAAGATCGTCGAGGCGGATCATTTTATCTTTCTTGCGCGGTGCTGTCTCGCCGGCAGGCGCGTTTTTTTTGTTCTTCGGTGAACTCACGTTGACCTCCTATTAACACCAATCATACCACCACTTTTTGAAACCATTAAAAGATAAGACGTATGTCTTTGAATACATGTAGTTTGCGAGAACCTGATTTTACCAACGCGTAAGATCGACGGCAAACAAACGGTCTGATTTTGAGGCCGTGTCAGGTCCATTTTAACCACTGCTGGGCTTATTGTGCGCCTCATTTTTCAAATGTCGCGCAAGCTTGGCGCGCGAAATGCCGAGCAGTTTTGCCGTGCGCCGTTGGTTACGATTGGTCTGATCGTAAACGAAGCGGATGTGGCGCTGGACGGAGGCGGCAAGCGAAAGATCGACATCGTCGTACCGCTCGTGCTGATTGTTAGGCAAGAGGGCCGTTCGCTGGTCGTTTCCCGATGGCGAACGATTCGGCTCGAGGTCCGGTGGAAAGACGACGTGCTCTGGCAACACGACATCCATGTTGCAAAACAAGGTCATAGTCCGGATGGTATGGTTCAGCTCGCGCAAATTTCCAGGCCAGGAATGATGAATGAGTTTCTCCATTGCCTCCGGGTGGATGGCAGTAATGTTCTTACCTTCTTTGATCGCGGCCGCTTTCAACTGAGCGGCGATGAGCGCCGGTAATTCCTGGAGCCGTTGCCGCAACGGTGGGATGAGCAGGGTGAGGCCGTTTAACCGTTGATAAAGGTCTTCGCGAAATTTTCCCTGGCGCACTCTTTCACGCAACGAACAGTTCGACGCGCAGATAATCCGCGCCTTCGATCGCAACATTCGTTCAGAGCCCAGTCGCTCGAATTCGCCATATTCCAGTACGCGCAGGATTTTCACCTGAGCCAGGGGACTCATCTCCGAAACCTCGTCGAGAAAAAGAGTGCCGTCGTCAGCGAGCTCGAATTTTCCTTTGACACTTTGCTGAGCGCCAGTGAATGCGCCGCGCTCGTGCCCGAACAACTGGCTCTCGAGCAACGTGTCACTCATGGCCGACGCGTTAAAAGAAATAAAAGGCCTATCGGCGCGGGCCGACGAGTTATGGATGGCATGCGCCAGCAAAGTCTTCCCCGTGCCGGTTTCACCCAGCAAAACCACAGGAATATCCGATCTCGCCGCCAACTCGGCGAGACGCAGACATCTGGCCATTGCCTCATTGCTGGTAGTGAGGTCTTCTACCTTCAGATTCGAGAGCGGCTTTTGCATGTGGACGGTCGCCGATTTATTGCTTCATACTCTCGCGCAGTTGGTGGATCGGCTCCAGCGCGTACTCGACCGGCGTACGATCTCCGACAATAATGTGCGCATCGCCGCGCATCCCCACGCGCAGCGGCAAACTTTTCCCTCTCGGCCGCTGGATATCGGCTCGGTCGAGCGATGCCAATGCGACAAAGTGTGAACCGTCGGCCGCGGTCACAGAATGGCCGATCCAATCCAATTTTCCCACGACAACTCCGTAGCGTTGATAGGGATACGCTTCAAAGAAAAATCGGACACGCTGGGCGACTGCGAGTCTCGCGAGACCGGCTTCGTTCACGATCATCCGGGCGCGTGGCTGTGCATCTTGCGGTAACAATTGGCAAAGCACCTGGCCTTGTTGAACGACGCTGCCGACGGTGCGTTGATCGAGCGAGATCACGACGCCGTCGTATGGACTGCGCACGGTCAGCAAGTTGTCCTGCGCGTTTTCGAGGTCGGCCTTTAGCGCGCCGATGCGCATCTTAAACTTTTCGATCTCCGCCTGCTGCTCGCCGCGCAACCGGGTATGCTCCGTCTCCATCCGTTGTCGATCTAAGTTAACTTGCTGCAAAGTCTTTTGCGCCACGCTCAAATCTTTCTCCGAGCCGGCGAGATCGAGTTTCATGCGGACGAGGTCGATCTCAGAAGAACTGCCCTCCTTCGCTAACTTCCCCATTCGCTCGACCAAGTCGTAGCTCGTTTTGGCGTAATTTTCGCGGAACCTCACTTCATTCTTCGCCTGATCGATTTCCGCTTCCTTGATGTTGGCCTGCGCTTTGTAGGCGCTGTCGCTTTGCATGAGGCTCTCCTCTTTTGTGCGCAGATCTTCATTAAGCGTGCGGAACTGTGTGTTGAGCCCACGGATTTCGTCCGAGCGCAACACGAACAGCTCGGCGCCTTTCTTTACGACCTCGCCTTCGGCGACAGAAACGCGGCTGAGGACCCCTTGATGTGGCGATTGAATCGAATCGGTGCTCGTGGCCGGTACTAAAACAAATGGGCAATGCACCGTTTCCGGCAATTTGAGAACGATTGCGCCGACGAATGAGAGGAAGAGAACACCTAACAACAGCCACGCTGTCCATCGGACGATCCACGATGGTGGATCCTGCGGCAGCATTTCCGATTCGATGTCGATGGAGCCGCGCTCCGTCCTTGAATTACTCATGCCGATCTTCGCTAAATTCCCAGTTGTTGACTCGAGAGATAATAGTAGAGCCCGCGCTGCGCCATCAACTCCTCGTGAGTGCCGACTTCTGCGACGCTACCCTTTTCCAATACCACGATTGAGTGTGCTTCCCGAATTGTGCTTAACCGATGCGCGACCACGATGGTCGTCTGCCCAGCCATCAACTGTCCAAGATTTTCCTGGATTGCACGCTCCGATTCTGTGTCGAGCGCGCTCGTTGCTTCGTCGAAAATCAAAACTGGCGGGTTATTGTAAATGGCGCGCGCGATAGCGATGCGCTGCTTTTGTCCGCTGGAAAGTGATAAGCCCGATTCACCGATTTTGGTTTCGTAGCCGAGCGGTAATCTCATGATAAAATCGTGCGCGGCGGCGGCCTGCGCGGCGGCCAGAACACGGTCGAGGTCTGGCTCGGGATCACCGAAGGCGATGTTGCGCGCGATCGTCTCGTTAAACATGTGATTTTCCTGCAACACCATTCCGATGTGGCAGCGCACGTCGCGGTAGTTCAGCGTCTTAAGATCGACATAATCGAAGAGAATCGTGCCCTCGGTGGGCTCGAGCAGACCAGCGATCAATTTGATCAGCGTCGTCTTGCCGCAACCGCTGCGGCCCACAATCGCCAACATGCGGCCCGGCGCAATATCGAAACTCACATTCGTTAGGATATTCGGCGCTTCGGGCCCGCCGTATTTAAAACTCACGCCGCGCAGATCGATTCGACCTTCCAGACTGTGTACTGGAGTTAGCCGCGATCGATCATGCCCTTGTTCCGGCTCCTGCTCGAAGATGTCGTTCAGCCGATTCAACAGCACTGAGGCAAACTGCATATTGTCCCAAACGCCGAGAATGCGCAGGATTCCGCCATATGCCATCGCCGTCAGCGAACTGAAGGCAACGAATCCGCCGATGGTGAGATGTCGATTAATCACTTGCGTCGCGCCGACCCAAAGGAAAATCGCGGTCGAAAGCAGGCCGATGCTTCGCAGCACGCTGTCGTACGACATGACGGTGAAGCTGGCCTTGAACATTTTATTGGAGACGGAGAGGAACTCGTTCAGCATCGCGTCGCGAAATGAGCTTTCCGCCGAAGCGGCCTTGACGGCTTCGATTCCCTTAATCGCATCGATCTGATGCGAACTATATTTGGCCTGGCTCTCCTCCACGCCCGCGAATAATGGCCGCAACACTTTCACCGAAAAAATCATCAACCCGCCGTAAAGGGGCGTCGTTGCCAGGAACGCGAGCATCAGGAAGGGGCTGTAAATCGCCATCAACGACAGCGCGCCGACGAGATAAACCATCGCCAGTAAAGCGCCGATTCCCGGCTGCACGGCGAATTGTCGAACTTGTCGCGCGCCATCGAGGCGCCGCTGAATGTCGCCCGTGCGCCGGCTCGTAAAATAGGTCATCGGCAGCGACAGCAATTTGCGGCTCAAGAAATCGAGGACCGCTGTGTCAAGGCGGACGGCCGCGAACGCGAGCAAATATTCCTGCACCAGGGTCGACAACTGCACGAAAACGAGCGCGGCAAGCATGCCCACCAAAATCGTTTTCAGCAGCCCGAGATCATTCTCGACGATCACCTTGTCCACGACTATCTGCGTGAACACCGGAAAGAGCAGCTGCAGCAAGCTCACGGCGACAGCCAGGCCTAGCACCTGGAGCAGGATGGTTTTGAATCGCGCCAGGAACGGCACGATCCACGCGAGCGCCGGTTTACTTTCGGGCGTCTGCTCGAACGCGGTCGTGTAATCGAACAGCGCCGCGTATCCCGTCCACTTCGTTTCAAATTCGCGGCGCGGCATTCTTCGCAACCCAAGCGCGGGATCGGCTACGCGCACACGTTCTTCATCGACATCGTAGAGCACGATCCAATGATTGTCCTCCCAGTGGACAATTGCCGGCAGCGGCATCATTGGCAGATTGCGCAGCGAGACTTTTAGCGCGCGCGCGGCCAGCCCGAGCTCACTCGCTGCGCGACACAACGCTTTCAAACTCGTCCCGTCGGTCGCGGTGTGACAAAGTTGACGAATCCGGGCCAGACTCACCTTGCGACCGAAATGTCGACAGATCATTCCCAAACTGGCCGCGCCGCAATCCATTTCGTCGATTTGGGCGATGTGCTCGATCTTGCGGATGCGCTGACCCCGTTTGCGAAAGAAACCCTCTTCGTCCGCGAATGAATCCTCCTGGCCTTCCGCCGGCGCCACCGACTGTCGGTCTAGCTCGACCTTGTCGTAGACTTGCGTTTCGGCCGGAAGCAGTTCCGTCGTGAAGTCGAGCGGGATGCGCGCTTCGGTTTTCGCTTGGTAGATTGCCAGCCGCTCGCTTAACAGCTTGTCGAATTCCGGAAAACGGTAGCGCAAATCGAGCACCGCTTGCGGATCGAGCGCGAGCAACTGGCAGTCGGTGAACGCTTCCACCGAAGCAACGCGCGGCGATCCATTCAAGATCGACAACTCGCCGAAGAAATCGCCTGCACGATAAAACGCCAGATTCTTCTCCCTGCCGTTCACGCCAATGAATGCGCGCGCTCTGCCCTTCTCAAGCACGTACATCGGTCCGGCCGCTTCGCCCTGGCGAATAATCAAGTCGCCTTTGGCCGCGCCGACCGGTGTCAACCTCTCGATTATGGTCCGCAATGCCGGCGCGGGCAGGCGGCCGAAGTTGCTGAATTGATAGAGGAAACCTTGCACCGCGCGGTTGCGTCCCGTCATATCGATGTAGCGGCGCAGCTCCGGCACCTGTTGCACGAGATCGAGAAAATCGTTGCGATCGATTCGCACAACCTCCACCGCGGTCGAGCAGCGAACGGTCGCGTTGCGGGTCCCGCCATCGAGCAGCGCAGCCTCGCCAAAACTATCGCCGGGCTTGAGCACTCCCAACGGGATCTCTTCGCCGTCGCTCTTGATCTTGAGCGCACGCGCGCGGCCTTTTGTCAGGATGTAAAACGAGTCCGCTGGATCGCCCTGCTTCACGATCACATCGCCGAAGTCGTAACTTTCTTCCTGCAATAACGGTTCGAGCGCGGCGAAATGTTCCTCGGAAAGAAATCTAAACGCGGATGAGCGCCGCAGGATTTCGGCATCTTGTGTTTTCATTCGGGCGTTGTCATCGCCCCGAGGCGAAGATCGACATGTTTATTCGCCAGCTCGGAGAAATGGCGATTAAGCAGGCGTTGCTCAATCCGCAACCGGGTTGCGGGATCGTCCGCCAGCGGCTCAATTTTCCTGATCACGCGGCAGAGTTCGAATCCATCGCCGCGCGGCAGTGGATCGAGCACTTGACCGTTGCCAACGCTCAAAAATTTTTGCTGCATTTCGTCGCCTAAATCCTCCAGAAAGAAGTCGCGGCGCCGATATGGGTAACGTCCTTCGCTCGCAACTTCCTCCATCGACATACCGTCCTCGCGCACGCAGAAGAGCGCCTCTTGCGCGGCGTCACGCGATTCTAGCTCGATCACTTCTGTCTCAAATCGTGTCAGCGGCAAACGCAGCGACACCAATTCCAGCTGATGTGCTTGTGGTACGAGCAACGCTCCGCAGCGCTTGCGATACGCTGCTTCCATCGCTGCATGGCGATCCAACCATTCCCCGTCGCGACCGAGACGCTTGAGCCAGTCCCGCAGTCGTGCCACCTCCATTGCGTTGCGTTCAAGAAAGCGCTGCCTTTCCGCTGCGACCAACTCAAGATCGACATCTTTCTCCGAATAAAGCGCCGCCAGACGCCAGCTCAATTGCATCGTTATCTGGTCGAGTTGACCCGACAAGATCAAATCGACTGCGAACGGTTCGCGCAGGTTGGTCGGCGCTGAGAGGTAATCGATTTCCTGCGGATGCATGCCTTCCATCTCGGTATTGCCCCAGACCTGTCTCACAAAGTAATCGCTGAAATCATCCAGCGTCAGTCCCCGCGCGGTGAGCGATTGTTCCGTTTCCTCCGCCGTGATCAAATCATGCTGGTAACGAAATAGTTGAGCCGCCGTATCGAGCGCATCTTCATCCAACTCCAGATTGAGTTCTGCCGCCCGATCTTCCGCTGCCACGCGCCGCAGAAACGCCTGCCATGGCGCAGCGAGATCGCCGCGAAACAATGCCGCCTCCATCGTGTCACGCACGGTATATTCGCTGTCCCCGCACGCGCACACAACGAGGTCGCAATGCGAAACTGACCCAGTCGTCGCCATCAAAACCGGCTTTGTAGCGGGTTTCGCTTAAAAAGTCGAGCCCATCGTCTGGGCTCAGTTGAGATCTTCCTGAACCGGAGCATCCGTTCGTGCGCTGTTCTTTCTGCCGGCATAGTTCAGTTGGTAGACCAGCAGATTTGTAATCCGAAAATGGGGTTTTGCTAGCGTTAGCTATTCATAGCTAATATTTGTTTACCGAAACGTTACTCAAATTAGGATTTAGGTTTGATAAGCTGAAATATTCCCTGTTTTTCTCTCAGCGGGTAGAAAGAAGGGGTAGAAAATTGCGCTGCAACTAGTCCAACACGCGGCGGTAAATTGCTTCGTAGCGTGGCACTATTTGCTCGGCTGTGAATTTTGACTGCGCACGCGCGTGTGCCTTCTCGCCGAGATTCCGCGCGGCGGCCGGTGATTGCATGAACTGATCAAGCGCGGCGGCCATGGAACTGACATCGCCGAATTCGTGCAGTGAGCCGGCATCGCCCACTGTTTCGGGAATTCCGCCGACGCCGAACGCAAGCACTGGTTTGGCGAAAAACATGGTTTCCAAAATGCTGAGACCGAAGCTCTCGATCTCAGAGGTGTAGATACCAGCGTCCGCCGCATTCAGGTAGTTCTCGATAGGTTCAGTTGCGGTTCGGACGATCACATTTTTTCGAATTCCCAGTTCATCGAGCAATGTTTCGTAACGGTCGAAACGGCTGCCGCCAATAATGAGCAAGCGAATGCCGTTTCGATGCACAGAGGCGGCAATGATGCGCAGGAGAAGATCGATGCGCTTTGTCGGCCGCAGATTCGACATGTGCAAAACGAGAAATTCATCCGAGATGCCGAGCTCATGCCGAATGTTCTGGCGGCTCCGCGTTGGGGCTGCGGGCGTGAAGAAGTTTGGAACCACCTCAACCGGTCGCGAAAGCTGAAAGGTGAGGAGCGTTTGCTGGCGCAAGCTTTCCGAGACGGTCGTCACGGCATCAGAATGCATCAGGGCGTGGGCGATGGCAGGACGATACTGCGGATTCGGCCCAAGTAGTGTCGTGTCGGTGCCGTGAAGCGTCGTCACAATTTTAGGAGCTGCATTCCCGATCATCTCAGTAGCCAGGAATGCGGCCGTGGCATGCGGAACAGCATAGTGCACGTGCAACAAATCGAGGCGCTCTGCCCGACTCACGTCTGCCATTTTCACCGCGAGCGGCAATGTGTAATCGGGGCAGGGAAAAACGCTGTGCTCACCGACCGCGACTTCGTGGAAATGAATGCGCGGCGCGGAGAGATCGAGCCGTATCGGCTTTGCGTAACTGAAAAAGTGCACCTCGTGTCCACGCACTGCGAGTTCCATCCCAAGCGCCGTCGCCAGAATGCCGCTGCCACCTACGAGCGGGAAACAGGTGATGCCGATTCTTAGCGGACGGGGTTGCATCATTCGCCGATGTATGCCTTGTCCGGCTCAGAAATATCTGCTCGCGGCACAAATGTGATCTCGGGCGCGTCCGCTTGATTGAGGTATTCGCGCTCACCGGCGCCCGCGATGTAATGCGTGCAGTGGATGACCGACTGCATCCAACGAAGGCGCGAGTCGCGCGTGGGGCTGATCTGCGTCGCGTCAAAATTCTGCCATGGCAACTCGATGAACTTATCAGCGCCTTTGTGCAGCAGTAGCTTGCCGCCGCGAAAACGCGCGCGCACGATTTCGCCGCGCCATTTCACATCGACAAAATAATCGTCGACGAAAACTGCGCGCATGCGGAGCGCAGGATTACTTGATCGCTCCACACGGATGCCCTCGAGCAGGCCCATGCGTTCATACATTTGCAGGCAAAAATCAGCAGCATTCGCGCTGTCGATCGCGCTGAACTTCTCAACGAGTTCGCGTTCGACATAGTTCGGCAGCTGTCGAGTCATTGTCCCGTGCCAGCCCGGGAGAATGTGCTTGGCGTAAAGTGGCGAAAACTGTTTCTGGATTCTGTTCGCGAACTCGAAGTTCAGAGCGCGTTGGCGGCCGGAATGGCGCTCGGCCAATCGAGTGACCGTCTCGCGCGGATCGTGATCGCTGTCGTGGAAGAAGAAGATAATCTCACCCCCGATCTGCGCTTGCAGCCGTCGTACGGAAATGATTTTGGCGTAAAGAAAACGTTTTGGGAAGAAACCGCATGGTTGCTGGCCGAAACAGATTACTGGCTGGTTCATGTTTTCAGACGCGAACCGGCTCAACAAAGAGCGTGCGCTGCAAGATCACGCTAAAGAGAAGCACTGCTGCGCAGCCGATCAGATTATACCAAAGATAGCTGATGCTGAGTGTCGCGAAGAGCACAAACACGAGCGTTTGTGCGAGCAGCGCCGCGAAAAAGACGGCCGAGCCGCGGACGCTGCGCACAAAAAACGCGACCAGAAACAGACCGAGAATGCTGCCGTAGAAAATGGAGCCGAGTATATTCCCCGCCTGGATTAAGTTCTCCACCAGGTTGGCGAAGGACGCGACGCCGATCGCCACCAGCCCCCACGCGACCGTCAGCAATTGCGTAGCGGCGACGTAATGATGGTCACCGGCATTCGGCCGAATGAGAGGCCGATAGAAATCCACAGCTGTCGTGGAGCCGAGAGCGTTCAGTGTCGCGGCAGTGGCGGACATGGTTGCGCAAAAGATAACCGCAATGAGTAACCCGACGACGCCATGTGGCAGATGTTCCAGCACGAACGTGATGAATACGTAGTCAGAGTCGTTACTCTTCGGGCTCGCGCCAGCTCGTTCGAGGACTGTCTTCGCTCGATCGCGAATAGAGCGCGCTTCTGCGTCGAGTTGCTGGAGTTGTCCAGCCGACTTGATGATCGCCGGCTTCGTCAGCAGCGCGCGTTTGCGGGCAAAGACGTCGTCGAACTGCGTCTGCAACTGATTCAACTCGGTGCCATGGCCGAGTGCGATTGCGCGCCCGTACGCTGCCTGGTTAAAGTAGATCGGCGGTTTTTCGAACTGGTAGAATAGGAAAATCATTGCGCCGAGCAGAAGGATTAAAAATTGCATCGGCACTTTCACAATCGCGTTGAATAAAAGTCCGAACCGGCTGGCCCTGAGCGACTCACCCGCGAGATAGCGTTGCACCTGAGATTGATCGGCGCCGAAATAGGAGAGCGCGAGAAAGAATCCACCGAAAATGCCCGACCAAAAGGTGTAGCGCTTGTCCGGATTGAACGAGAAATCAACGGCTTGCAGCTTGCCCATTTTGCCCGCCAGCGAGAGCGCCTTGGTGAATGACAACTCGTTAGGCAGCCGATGCACAGCAATCCCGAAGGCGAGCGCCATGCCGACAAAGATGATGAGAATCTGGTACCGCTGCGTAATGCTGACGATCTTCGTGCCGCCGAATGCGGTGTAGGCGATGACGAGTCCGCCAGCGAGCCAGATTGTTAGGTTCAAACGCCAGCCGAGCAGTGCCGACAGAATGATCGCCGGTGCATAAAGTGTAATGCCTGCCGCAAGGCCGCGCTGAATCAAAAAAAGAAACGCGCCGAGCAGCCGCGTTTTCTTGTCGAAGCGTTGGCCCAGGTACTCGTAGGCGGTGTAAACCTTCAGCCGCTGAAAAATCGGCACAAAAATCGCGCAGACGGTAATGAGCGCGAACGGCTGACCAAAATAATTTTGGATGAACCCGATGCCGCTTTCGTAGGCCTGGCCTGGCATTGATAAAAACGTGATCGGGCCAGCCTGTGTCGCGAGCACAGAAAGGCCGATCGTTCCCCAGCGAATGCTGGCGTCGCCTTTGAGATAATGGCCGAGCGTTTCTCGCCCGAGCGTGCGCCAAAGACCGTAAAGCGGAATCGCGAGAATCGTCGCGATGAGGACGACGTAATCGAGGCGGTTCACGAAAAGTAAACGGTGAACGCGTAGAGCAACGCCACCTCAATCGCGAATAAGCCAAGCGCGACGCAGTAGGCCACGCGCCAGCTTCCGAAGAATGGAGGAGGATCGCTCATTTCGCGTCGCGCAGCGAAACGAGATTGGCAAAGAGCCGATACGCGCCGGGCACACCAGCCGGCAATTGCCGGAACCACGAGTAGCCGGTGTAAACAAAATAGCCTTTCCCGAATTTCGCGATGAGGAGACCGCCATCGTGCGGTCTTTCGCCTGGATCGTTGCAAGAAAGAATCGGCGTCCAGTGCGGGTCCCATTTGTCAGGGAAATAGAGCCCGCGCTCCTGTACCCAACCTTTGAAATCCTCAGCGTTAATCTTGTTAGGCGTGTTCATCACCGGATGCTCGGGCGCGAGAATGCGCACGTCGGCGTTCTCGTCCGTTACCCGGTCGCGCGAGATCTCAAGTGGATACGGCCCGATCTCTTTCGTCTTCAACTCGGCGGTTGTGTTGTATTGCGCGATGACCACGCCGCCGGCTTGCACGTATGCGAGCAACTGCTGCTGTAGATCGGCGATGCGGTCCTGCGTGTTGTAAGCACGAATCCCGAGCACAACCGCGTCGAAGCGCGAGAGATTCTCGGCGGTGACAGCATGCGGCTCAAGCAGCTTCACCTGATAGCCAATCTGCTCGAGGCACTGCGGAATCTCATCGCCCGCTCCGGGAATATAACCGATCAGCTCGCCGCGTTTACGAATGTCTGCGCGCACCATTCGTGCTTCGGCTGGTGGCATCAACGTATGAACGCCAATGTGCGGATATGCGATCTGCTCACGCCCGAACGAGAATTCCCGTCCGTCTGTCCGGACGATCGCGCGCACTGCGCCTTCGTTAGCTATCGAAGGAGGTGTTACGGTGAATTCGGCGACGGTTTGGTCACTCGCCGATTTCAGATCAACCGCCATTGACGTGGGCGTTACACGCCAGCCATTCGGCACATCGAGACGAACTTGCCCATTCACTGCGCCAGTCGAGGAGCTGAGTCGAACCGAAACCGACTTCGCTTTCTCATCGCCGAACACGAACGCGGCATTCGGCAGATTCGCGAAGACCGGCGGCGCGATGACGACCGACTCGTGCACTTCGCCGACGATCGGGTCAACGCGGCGGAATCGCGTATCGATGGAGTAGCGCAGTTCCTGGCCGGCAATTTCCAGCGTCACCTCGAGAGGAAAGGGCGGCGGATTTTCCGCGAGCCCAATCAGCTGCTGATCGTCGACTGTAAACGTACCGAGCGTCGCCGGTTTGCGCAGCCAATACGGCTGCGAATACGGAACATCGGGTGGAATAGTTGGTTCCAAATCTTTGGTGATGAATTCATCGCGCGCGAGCGAACTATCCATGCGCACCATCTCGCCTGATAGCGGAGTGCGCACGCTGATTAATTTCACCGGCACGGCGGATCGATTGATTGCTTCGAGTTTGATCGGCAGTTTCTGTCCGGGCGAAACCGCCGCAATCGCAGTCGAGCTTTCGATGTGTAGCGCGGCGCAAGCTGCAATCAAAGACTCTACCTCTGCGCGCTTCGCGCCAGCCCATTCGTCCTTTGACTGAGCGAGCGTCTGCCGCAGGTCGAGAAGTTTGGCAACCGAAGCGGCTGGATCGGCGGGAGCAAACGTCGCGATCAGTTGCTGAACTTTGTCAGCAATCGCGCCCGAGTTCGCGACGCGTTTCCATGTCGTGTCGACGCCGAGGAACAACCCCCTCGTCATGGGCTCGCCGGCGAGTAATTTAAAGTATTCTTTGCGCGCGCCGCGTCGCGGCGGACTGCCGACGCCCTGGCTCTTGTGCATGCTCAGACTCGCGGCTGCGATTTCGGTGAACGCTTTGCCGAGAAGGGGATTGAATCCACCCGCGTCGAGAGTCGTTAGCCCGGTGGCATCGAACGGCTGATTGCGGTTCTGGAAGAAAAACGGCGAGGTGTTCCAGACCAAGCGCTTCGGTTGCCAGACCTTCACGAAGGAGAGCTGTTCCGGGAAACGCTTCGGGTCAGCAGCAGCCCGGAAAGCTTCCTGCGCCAGAATCGCCGACGCGGTGTGATGCCCGTGCGTGAGCGTGTCTTCGGGGCTGAAGCGCGTCGCGATGATATCGGGCCGGAATTTCCGAATGATCCAGACGATATCGGCCAGAATCTTCTCTCGATCCCAAATGCGCAGCGTTTCGTCCGCACTTTTCGAGAACCCGAAATCAATCGCGCGCGTGAAGAACTGCTGGCCATGATCAATCTGGCGCGCCGCGAGCAATTCATATGTGCGAATGACACCGAGCCGCTCGCGCAACTCAGGCCCGATGAGATTTTGGCCGCCATCGCCGCGGGTAACTGACAAGTAGCCTGCATCATAGAGTGAACCGTTCGCCCACAGCGCCATTAGATTCGTGTTCTCGTCATCGGGATGCGCGGCGAGGTAGAGCACGCGACCGAGCACGTTGAGCTTCTGCATCGCGAGCTCAATTTCCGCTGCGTTCATCTCCTTCGGCATCATCGGCGGCGGCTCCTCGGTAGCAAACGATCCCGAGGCGAAGAGCGTGCTCAGCGCGACGGCGAGATGTCGAAACAAACGCATGGCGGACGTTAAACAGTCGCCGCGAGAGTGCGAGCGATTCTGCGCGGTGAAATGTTTTCGCGCTGACTTCTCCGGCTACTTATTGATATCCTGCTTCGCTTCCAGGCGATCGATCAACGGCTTGATGCTCTGCTTTTGCGCATCGGAAGGCGCGGCGGCCAGTGCCGCTTTTGCTTCCGCCGCTGCGCCGTCAAAATCGCCAGCCGCAGATTTGATCCGCGCCTGCGCGAGATGGCCGAACAAGTGTTGCGGAAAACGTTTCGCAACCGTTTGGAATATCTCCATAGCTTCCGGCTCGCGTTTCTCGGCCTGCAGCTGGCGACCATAAACATAGAGCTGCCGCGCATTGCTGATCTCGAGGGCATGGTTACGGACGGCCTTCGCTTCATCCGGTTTGTTCATGGCTTGGAGTAAATCAGCTTTGGTGCTGAGATTTTCGAAGCGCTCCTCGATCTGGATGGACTGGTCGGCCCACTTCAAACCGTCCTCAAGATTCGTCTTCTTCGTCAGGCAATACTGCGCCGCTTCGTTCAACGGTCCCCACGAATACTGCGCGCGCCCACGCAGTTCGTTTCTGATGCTTGCGATCACTGTCTCAGGCTCATTCACCGATACGCCGAAAGGCACCGCCAGCTTCTCCCACTTCATCCTCACGCTGACAGAATCTGGCTTCAGATCCTCAAATACGTACTCCAGCGCCTCCTCCATTTCATTGCTTGGGCGCGGTTTCACTTCCACGCGCAGCGCGTCTTCGGTCTGTTTATAGGTGTAGCTGCCCCAGGCGACGGCCATTTTTGAAAAGATAATCGTCCACGTGTCGGGGTTCGGAATCATATGCAAGCCATACTTGCCCGGGGGCAACGGCTTGCCTTCGATTGACACGGGCGTGCTGAACTCAATCGTCGTGTTCTCGTTCGCGCCCGCGCGCCAAACCTGACCGAACGGCACCAGCCCGCCCCAGATCTTGCGATCATTCACCAGCGGCCGGTGATAAGTGATCGTGATGTCGGTTACGGCAATGCGTTGCTTCACCTGGGCAGCTTGGCTCGCGAGAGGCAGGTCAAGATCAGTTTGTGAGTTCGATCGCGATGCTGCGCCGAAAACGAGCGCGCCCGCGATCGCACTGAATAGGAGAGAGTTCAATTTCATCGTGTGTGCGTGAAGAGAGAGGTTAGTAGTTGAAGAACGAAGGGAATGCCAGCGCTTTCCGACGGCGAGCACGCCTTTTCGCTGGACGCAGTCGTGCAGTGGCAGCAGCTTCGGAACATCTATGAAGATTCTCGCGCCATTGCTCCTATTGCCGGTTCTCGTCCTTCTCATTTCGCCGCTGAATGCACAGGAGAAAAAAGGGCGCATTAGTCCACACGAGACGATTAACGCCGCGATCGATGGGAATCAGATCACGCTTGTCTATGGCCGGCCCTACACGAAGGATCCGAAGACCGGCGAGAAGCGCAAAATCTGGGGCGGAGTCATTCCGTTCGACAAAGTCTGGCGATTGGGTGCGGACGAAGCGACGCTCTTCACCGCGCAGCAGCCGATCGAGCTCGGCGGCAAACCGCTTCCCGCGGGAACGTATTCGTTGTTCATGTTGCCGCGGGCCGGTCAAGGCGCGTCGCTCATCGTCAACAAACAAACCGGCCAGTGGGGAACGAAGTATGACGAGAAGCAGGACCTGATGCGCGTTGAGATGAAATCCGAACCACTCAACCCTCCGATCGATCAGCTCACACTCGCAATCGCCAAGAATTCGAGCGGTGGCGGCACATTGAAAGTCATGTGGGAAGCGATGCAGTACTCCGTTGATATCAAGGTGACGCGCTGAGGGCTGCTCCGCCTGCGAATGTGGTCGGGGTCGGCCGAGCTGCGCAAATCTGCGTTCGATTCCCCCGGGGATAGATTGTATGAACGCGATGCACGTGAGACCCTGTGGGAAAGCTCGCGCCCTCTTTCGAAGGTCCAACCGAGAATGAAGCCTCAGGTCCGCACAGTCTTGCTCACTCATTGGGCGCGGTGTAGGCATGCGACTGTGAATCGGTGCTATTCTCTGATTCTTGGGAGTGTCGTAAGTTCGGCCGCGCTTTCAGTCAGCGGCGCATCGCAACACTATGACGTTTATGTCAGTAATGAGCGCTCAGGTGATGTGACGGTAATTGACGGAACCGCCGACGCTGTCGTAGCGACATTTCCAGTTGGTAAGAGGCCCCGAGGGATCCACGCGGCACCTGGTGGAGCGCGGATTTTCGTCACCTTGACCGGGTCACCGCGGATGGCGCCGGGTGTGGAGACGGAGCGCGCGCCTTCAGACAAAGCGGCGGATGCCCTCGGTGTGATCGATCCGAGCGCGTGCAAGCTGATCGACCGCTGGCATGTCGGCTCCGATCCGGAGCAATTTGCGATCAGCAAAGACGGAAAATTTGCGTTCATCGCGAACGAGGATGATGCGAGCGCAGCGATTGTCGATCTTAGCTCGGGTCAATCGCGCGGGAAGGTGAAGGTATCGGAGGAACCGGAAGGCATGGGAGTGAATCCGGTGAATGGTGAAGTGTATGTGACGTGCGAAGAAAAAGGCGAAGTGTTCGCGATTGCGCCCGACGAACAGCGCGTCCGCGCGAAGATCGACACTGGTGGACGGCCGCGCTCCGTCATATTTCTACCGGACGGCTCGCGTGCTTACGTCGCTTGCGAGAGCGGCGGGTATGTTGCGGTGATCGACACGGCATCGCATAAATTGTTCGCCAAAATCCAATTGCCGCAAGGTTCGTTGCCGATGGGCACTGCAATTTCCACTGATGGACGGGAGCTTTTTGTCTCAACCGGTCGCGGAAACACCGTTGCGGTGATCGACACGAAGACGAATGCGATTAGCGCAACGATTCCGGTTGGAAATCGAGCCTGGGGAATCGCGCTCAGTCCCGATGGCTCGAAGCTTTACTCGGCGAATGGCGCGTCGGATGACGTGTCGGTTGTCGATGTAAATACTCGCAAAGAGCTGAAGCGGATCAAAGTCGGCAGCGGTCCGTGGGGCGTAACGATCGTAAGCACGGACAAATAGTTTATCGCGCGATGTGAATCCGCGGACCAATTTATTGCTGTGCATCGCTCTTGCGTTGAAATCTGCGTTTGCGTTTTCGACTGCCGGCGCAGATACGGTCGAAACTAACCCCGTCGCGTCTCGCGTCGAGGTGATCGGTACGACGCCGGTGGAAGGCAGTGAAATAGATCCGGATAAGATCCCTGCCGCGAGCTACGCGATTGGCTCAGCAGCGCTCGGTCCTGATGTTTCGAGCAGTATGCCGGATGCCCTTCTCCAGCGGGTGCCGAGCGTGCAAATCAATGATGTAACTGGCAATCCGTTTCAGCCCGACGTGCAGTACCGAGGGTTCACTGCTTCGCCGGTGCTGGGAACGCCGCAGGGTCTCGCGGTTTACCAGAACGGTGTGCGAACGAATGAGGCATTCGGCGATACCGTGAACTGGGACCTCATTCCGGAGTTCGCTATCGACGGTCTGGAAATCGTCTCCAACAATCCCGCTTTTGGTCTGAATGCGTTGGGCGGGGCTCTGGCAATCCAGATGAAGAATGGCTTCACCTTTCACGATTTTGGAATGGAGCTTTATGGAGGCGCGTTTGGCCGGCTCGGCGCGATGGCGGAGGCTGGGATCGAGAGGCGCAACATCGGTGTCTATCTTGGTGCCGATGTGTTGCACGATGACGGCTGGCGCGACCGCTCGGCCTCGGATTTACGCCGTCTTTATGCCGATGTGGGAGTCAAACGAAGTCTGGGCGAATTTCACCTCGCTTTTACCGGCGCAGCAAACGACTTCGGTGCGGTCGGCCCGACCCCCATCCAGTTACTCGAGCGGCGATGGCAAAGCGTATTTACGACGCCTCAGGCGACGCACAACGAACTCGCGTTCCTCGCTGGCACGTTTACCAGTCAGTTGACGGAGACCACTTCGCTCCAGGGCGCTCTCTATTACCGTGGATTTAGCCAATCGCATATTGACGGCAATACCTCGGACGAGGTGGTGCCCGGGTTGTCGGCCAACGCCGTGGCGGGCGAAATCGATCGTACGCACACGACCGCGGACGGTTTCGGCGGCGCGGTCCAGCTCACGAGCACCGCGACGTTTTTCGGAAGTAACAATCACTTCGCGGCCGGTGCCAGTCTTGATCATGGGCAGGTTAACTTCGCCGCGACTTCGGAACTTGGCGCGATCGACCGGAACTTGGTCGTGACTGGGAGCGGTGTGTTCCTCGACGACGCGTCGGATGGCGCGGGGCCGGTGCAGTTACTTACGACCAACACGTACGCCGGGGTGTACGTAACCGACACCCTGGACGTGACGACGCAACTCTCCGTGACGGCCGGGGCCCGTTTTAATGTCGCGCAGATCCGATTAAGCGATCTTCTGGGGACACGCCTTGATGGCACTCACGCGTTCACTCGTTTCAATCCTGTCATCGGCGCCACCTACAAGCTTTTCCCGAAGCTTACACTCTACGCCAGCTACTCCGAGGCAAACCGCGCACCGACACCGGCGGAGCTAGGCTGCGGTGATCCCGAGCATCCTTGCGTGCTCGACAACTTTCTCGTCTCCGACCCGAGTTTGAACCAAGTGGTTTCACGCACGATCGAAGCTGGTCTAAGAGGCACCTTTGAACTTTCTCAAGAAGGCGCCGCCCTCTTTTGGAACCTTGGTCTGTTTCGGACGGAGAACTCTGACGATATTATCCAGGTCGCGAGCCCGATTCCGAACCGCGGCTACTTCGTGAATGCGGGCGACACTCGACGACAGGGGATGGAAGCTCATGTCGAATACCACGATACGCGCTGGTCCGTGCACGCGGAATACAGTTTTCTCGATGCGACATTTCAAAGCCGGCTTGCCATCTCTTCGCCCTTCAATCCAGTTGCCAATGCGGATGGGATCGTCAATGTGAGTCCGGGCGACCAACTTGCTTCGGCGCCGCGGCATCGTTTCAAAGCGGGAGTGGACTACGCTGTTACGAAGAAATGGAAAGCCGGTGCGGACGTTGTCGCGATCGCCAGCCAATATTTGGAAGGTGACGTGTCCAATCGGAACCCGAAGATTCCTGCCTATTATGTTGTGAATCTGCGCACTTCGTACGAAGTTACGCGAAACTGCGAGCTCTTCGGCCGCATACAGAATCTCTTCGACCAGCATTATTACACCTACGGCACGTTCTTCGATAAGGGATCGGTGCCGGCTCTCCATTTATCGGACCCGCGCACCCTCAGCCCAGCGCAACCGCTCGCTGCCTACGCCGGTGTGCGCATCAAGTGGTAAAGGGCGGCGCGATGCGCGTCGGACAGGAGACGGAAAAATCTTCGATTTTGCGCGCGGCACCTGCAAAAAGGCAGCGCATTTTGATTGAAAGAATCGCCGCGATGTCGAATGATGTGGAGGTGAAACGTCCTTCGTTGGGTTTGTCGTTCTTTGTTGGTGGTTTGTGCGTTGCTGTCTTGAGTGCGGTGCTTTCGGCAAATGCGTCGGTCAACGTCACCCAGCACCACAACCATGATTCGCGTGACGGTCTTTACATCGATGCCGCGTTCACGCCGACGAACTCCGCTAATCTGGCGCGGGACACAAATTTTAACGGCGTGATTACAGGCAATGTTTACGCCCAACCACTTTACATTGAGGACGGTCCCGCCGGCCCAATGGTCATTGCCGTGACCGAGTCGAACAACGTTTACGCGCTCGACGCTGTTACTGGCAACGTGATCTGGCAACGGAACGTCGGCACGCCCATCACGTCAGGTCTTCCCTGTGGAAATATCACCCCGCTGGGCATAACTGGAACTCCGATTGTCGATCTTCCGTCGCGCTCACTTTTTCTCGACGCGGAGACGACGCCCACGGCTGGCACTTTTAAACACATGATCTATTCGCTGAATGTCGATACAGGCGCTATCAACGCAGGCTGGCCGGTGGACGTGAGTGGTGCCATATCGGGCTTCGATTCATCAGTGCAAAGCGAGCGTGGCGCACTCGGAATACTCGGCAGCATCGTTTATATCCCGTACGGTGGACGCTTCGGCGACTGCGGCGGTTATCACGGCCGACTCGTTGGCGTCCAGATGGGTAATCCTGCCAGCGTCATGAACTGGGCCACGACCATCACAAGAGCCGGCGCATGGTCGATCGGCGGCGTTGCTAACGACGGGACGAATCTGTTTGTGACCACCGGGAACGGTAGTGTAACTGGCACCTGGGGTGGAAGCGAAGCAGTCATTCGGCTACAACCCGGCCCGATTTTTAGCGGTAACCCCAGCGATTACTGGGTGCCTACTAATTGGCAGTCGCTGGACAGCGGTGACACCGATCTCGGAGGCTCCGGCCCAGTGATCGTGGACGTGCCCGGTGCCACGCCTTCCCACTTGGTGGTTGCCTTGGGCAAAGATGGGAATACCTATTTGGTTAATCGCGACAGCCTCGGCGGCATCAGCGCACCGGTGGCCTCGCTGCATGTATCCGGCAGCTCTATCATCCAGGCAGCGGCCACCTATCGGACCAGCCAGGGCACGTATGTCGCTTTCCGCGCCAACGGTAGCACGCTCTCAGCATTCCGCATTACTGCGACCAATCCACCCACGATCACGACCGCGTGGACTAAGAGCCAGAGCGGTGTCGGCTCGCCTTTCGTTACGTCTACCGACGGCGCCAACAACATGATTGTATGGTCGGTAGGCACCGGAGGCGACCAGCGATTACACGGTTACGATGGAGATACGGGCGCGGTTGTTTACAGTGGGGGTGGCCCAAACGA
>Ga0210399_10000221_pt1 | contig 46091 bp, 40 predicted proteins | sample IncBWC14MmetaG_FD_150865 | JGI IMG/M metagenome (GOLD analysis project Ga0210399, IMG submission 150865) | Forest soil microbial communities from Barre Woods Harvard Forest LTER site, Petersham, Massachusetts, United States - Inc-BW-C-14-M | ecosystem: Environmental > Terrestrial > Soil >... | reverse complement strand
AGTCCCCCACCGCGCAAGCCCTTCGTCCGTGCCCAACCCGCCAAGCGCCGTGCCAGTCCCCCACCGCGCAAGCCCTTCGTCCGTGCCCAACCCGCCAAGCGCGACGCCAGTCCCCCACCGCGCAAGCCCTTCGTCCATGCCCAACTCACCAAGCGCCGTGCCCGTCCCCCACCGCGCAAGCCCTTCGTCCGTGCCCAAAGCCGGGGAGACCGCCATTAGCACTCTCAACAGAATGAACACAACCAACAGGATCAACGCGAGGAAGGTTTCAGCTCGTTTCGAACTTCTCCCGGACCGAAAGCCGCAGTGGAACCGCCTCGGCGTCAGCGCTGCCGCACAACTGGCAGTCCTGGGTCTTCTGCTCCTGGCTCCCTTGATGTTCCCCCAGTCGATGCAGACGGCCCTGAAATTTGATGTTGTGGAGTTGATGCAGCCGGTTACGGAGATTAACCTCCCACCCGCAGCAACTCCGCCGCCTCCCCCAAAGATTAAGCCTAAAGTTCGGCCGCCTGAACCTAAGCCAGTAGTTCCTGAACCGGAGCCGGTGGTCGAGTTGAACCCCCGAAAGCCGCACGTATTTCTGATTACCAAGCCGGAATTGCCGAAGATCCGCACTGCGGAAGAGAAGCCTTTGGAACTCAGGCCGACTCTTACAGAAACGAAGATTGTTGTGGAAACCAACCAGCCAGCTCCCCCGAAGGAAGATGTGAAGGTCGGCACTCTTGGTCCGGGCACGCCCGCGCCCGTACCGGTGGTTGCTCCAGCTAACAAGGTGCAGACCGGCGGCTTTGGCGACCCGGACGGAATCCACGGTCCGGGAAATCCGAACCGGAGTGCAAATATTAACCAAGCCGGTTCGCCTCTTCTGCCCGGCGGTCCCGGATTTGGCAACGGCACTGGCGGCGCCAAGGGCCTACGCGGCACCGGCGCCTCCGCGGCGCCCAGCACGAGCGCGTCCGGCAAAGGAGGCGCGACCACCGGTGTCGACATTCTGGGCAAAACGAACCCTGGCTATTCCGACGAAGCGCGCACGCTGAGGATTGAAGGCGATGTAGTTCTGGAAGTGGTCTTCCACGCCTCGAGCCAAGTCGAAGTGATCCGCGTAGTGAGCGGACTAGGCCACGGTCTTGATGAAGCAGCGGTTCGGTCGGCCAAACAGATCCGCTTCAGGCCTGCGCAGCGTGACGGACAGCCGATTGATTTTCCCGCTCGGGTGCGAATTGAGTTCCGTTTGGCCAAGTAAGCGGCATGAGGAAGATACTCGCAGCCATGCGGTCATAGGATCTTCGATGCTGGCCTTCGCCCGGCTGGTGCGTTTTTCACTAACATCGACGTGCATCCTCGTGGTTCTCCCAATTTATTGATGCGCTGGGCCATTCATAAAAGCGTCGGCGGACGGATCGTGGCGCAACCCGAAACTGGCGAAATTCTTCAGGTCAAACTCGAGATTTCGTAAGCACCGGCATGACGGGGGCCGCAGGCGACGAGGCGCTGGATGGCGTCGACGGGCTGGATGCCGGCGCGGGCGCCGAGGGCGGTACAGTTAAGGGCAGCAGCGGCGCAGGCGAAATCGAGCTGGCGGGGCAAGGGCCAGCGTTGCAAAAGACCATAGATGAAACCGGCGTGAAAAATATCTCCGGCGCCCGTGGTGTCAACCGGTTGGACGCAAAAAGCGGGGGCGTAGTGGAACTGCGTTCCGTCCCAAGCTAAGACGCCGTCTTCGCCGAGTGTTGCGGCAGTAAGGCGGCAGCCATAACGATCGCGGAGCGCGGGCAGGGACTTTCCGCAATCGGGTTCTTCCATCACCCGACCCGGGATGTCCCTGCTGGTGATGAGGTAGTCGACGCTCTTCAAGAGTGCGTCCACGCCGGGGTAGAGTTCATCCACGTCGGCGATAACGGGAATGCTGGCGGCGCGAGCCCAGCCCGCAGCCACAGTTGCGGCCGCGGTGTCGTGTCCATCGACATGGAGCGCGCGGGAATTTAGGAACCAATCGCGGTGGAGTTCTTCTGGGCGGAGAGTCAGGCGGTGGTCGCGTTTCCAGAGCACGGTGCGTTCGCCGGAATCATCGACGAGGATGAAGGCTTGCTGGCTGGGACAGCCGGGAGCGGTGAAGAGGTGGGTTTCGACGCCGGCTCGCGCAAATTCCGCGCGATGTAGAGCGGCGGCGCTGTCGTCTCCGACTTTGCCGACGTAGCGGGTGCGCAAACCCCAATGTTGGCAGGCGATCATGGCGGTGGCGACCTGGCCCCCAGGCAAAACTTTTGCGGAGCGAAATTCGACCTTGGAGCCGCGCTCGGGATAATGCGCGACGGGAATAAAAGTGTCGGTGGCGTTGAGGCCTACCCCGACGACGTCGAGCTTTGGTGAGTGCGTCATGATGGTTCCGCCACTCTAAAGGAAGCGCGGGTGTTTTCAAAGGCGAGAGGACACCTTCAATTGAAGCGCGTGGTGCGCCACAGGGCAAGGCCACAAATGATAAGGAGCAAGAAGAGCACAGCGGTTAAAAGCGCGGCTGGCGCCCAGTGCCAGGACATCCGCGGGACATGAGCCATCGCCGCGAAGATCACGAAGACGCTGGTGGCGGCGAATACCAAGAGCCAATCCAGCGCGGTGCGGGAGGGTTTTGCTTCACCAAGAAGCTGGCGGCCGTCCATGCGGGCTTCGACGAAATCGGCGGCAACGCCGTAGCGGTCGCTTTCGCGGATGGCGGCTTCTTTCCAGCGGGTTTGCTCTTGGCCGGTGGCGGAAGAAAAGGCAATGGCGCCGACTCCCAGCATCATGAGGAGGGAGCCGCCGATGACTTCGAGATATATAGAAGAACTGCGCCCGTGCAGTTCTCTGAAAACAAGAATGCCCCATAACAAGCCCCAGAGCTGATTCGAATTCGAAAGAGGAATGCCGCGGCTGATACCGACGTACTTGGCGGCATATTGTTGGAAGATGTCGCCAATTACCCAGACGAAGCCGCCGAGCATTAGCCAGAAGATGACGCTGCGGGCGTTTAGCAATTCCTGCCACAACGGAACGAGTCCCAGGAAGCACCCAGAGAGGACGGTCATCATGCCCAATTCGCCGAACGAAAAGAAGGTTATGAACGACAGTGGATTCATCCCCGTCAAGTAGGCTTTGCGGTAGGGGATGTACATGGTGCCCCAGAGAATTCCAGCGCCGAGCGCGGCCCAGACACCGCGAAGAGAGTGCGCTTGGGGGCCGTGTCCTGATGACGCGATGGCCAAGAACGTCGCCCCAACGCACATGAGGAGTGCGCCGCCCAAGACCCCGGCGCGACGGCGCCAGCCGGCTTGACGCAGCTCATTGAAAAAGAGAAAGCCCCAGAGAATGCCGAGCAGGCTATTCGAATTCCACAGTGGAAAGGCGATGCTCAATCCGATGTCGCGTATGGCGTAAATGGTGAGCGTGTTGGCGACCGCCCAAAGACATCCGGCAAGTAGCGCCCAAATAACCAGATGAGGCGCGCGACGAACATCGGCGCGGACGGAGGAGGTGCCGAGGATCAGCGCGGGGAGGCTCCAGCGCGCGAGAAAAACGCCGATCACCATGAGGAGCGAAATAAGCATCGGCGAGATGCCAATGGAAACGAGCTTGGTGGGCGCTTCGGCGGCGCCGAGCCAGGCTCCCGCAGCGAAGCCAGAAAGGATGCCGAGACGCTGCAGTGTGCGGGCTCGGGACGGAGCGTTGGTCTCTGCTTGCGACTGCGAAGCTGCTGACGTTTGCATGATGCGAGTTCAGCGCACAAACCTGAGGAGAAGCAATCCTCCGGCTAGAACCAGAAGGAGCACCCACAAGTGAACATCGGTGAGAATACCCTGGAGGCGCTTCGTGATGCGCTGATTTGTGCCGGACCTGTGCATGGATCAATGCTCCTGGAGGCTATCGGTCCAGTTGACGACGGAGCTTCATTCACCTCGGAGTGGGCCTGCTTAGCCTGGCTGCCGGTTTTGCCACCGCCAAGACGAGCTAGTAATTTTCGCGCTTGGTGTGGGCCATTTCCTGCTCACCTCTATAGGCTTTCCACGCCTGGTCGATTACGTAAGCGTGAACCGCATCCGCTTCAGCGACTGTCATGTGCGCTTTGGGAAAAGCAAATTTAGGCGGATCGGCAAGACCGGGCATGCCTTTCGACCAGTGGCTGCCGCCCAAAACGATGCCATACCAATCCTTATGCACCTCAGCCGGGGCGTAGCGCAAGTCAGGGATCGCGCCGTCTTCCACCCAAGCGCCGCTGCCATCGATGCCGGGAGAGTGGCAGCCTTCACAGTAAAAGGAGACGTATAGCTTCTCGCCCTTGCGAATGGTTTCCTCGCTCACTTTTTGATCGGGCGGCTTGGGCACGGGCGGAACTGCAATGTGCGGAGTCGGAAATGGGACTTTTGCGCCGAGCTTGAAAGCGTATAGACGTTCCGGACCACGCTTGGATTCAGGCGTAGCCATAGTGCGCGCGGGAGCGAAGAGGCGCGATCCGGAACCCCAGCCGACAGAAGTGATCACATATTGTTCGCCGTTCGCGGTAAACGTGACGGGAATGGAATCGATGGCGGACTTGGTCTGGATGGACCAGAGTTTTTTCCCAGAGTCAGCCGCGTAAGCCGCGAATTCGCCGGTGCCTTGTCCTTGAAAAACCAGGTTGCCGGCGGTAGAGACGACGCCGCCGTTGACGGCGATCTGCTCGTCGACGGACCAACGGGCGGTTTCGGCAACGGGATCCCAGGCGATCAGTTTGCCGAAAAGTCCCTCGCCGCTTTCTCCTGCCTCTACAGCGGCCTTGGTGTCGGAGTGGCGGTCCGTGGTGGGGATGTAGACGAGGCCAGTGAGCGAGCTATAACTCATGGGCCACCAGTTGTGGACCGTCCATTGTCTGCCGCCACCTTGCGACGCGGGGATCAGAACTGGTTCGGCAGTTTGCAGGTCATAGGAAGTAGCCCACCTGGTTTTGACAAGCGGCTTGGCGGAAAGAAGTTTGCCGGTTTTGGCGTCGAGAATGTAGAAGAAGCCATTCTTGGGGGCGGTCAGCACCACGTGGCGCTTTTCTCCGCTGATCGGGAGGTCGGCCATCATGATCTGATTGTTTTCGTTGTGAACGTTTTCGGTGCCGGTCTGGTAGTGCCAGACGTATTCTCCGGTGTCGGCCTTCACGGCGATGATGCACTGGGAAAATAGCTTTTCTCCAGTAATTTTGACTCCCGCCATCTCGCCATAGCCGACGTCGGCGCCCGCGGTACCAAAAATCACCAGGCCGGTTGCGTCGTCATAGGTAATGGCATGCCAAACGTCGCCACCGCCGATTTTCCAGGAACCTTCGCCGGACCAGGTTTTCGAGGCCATTTCCAGTTCCTTGGTTTCGAAACCTTTTGCGGGATCTCCCGGAACCGTCCAGAAGCGCCAGACTTCCTTGCCCGTCTCTGCGTCATAGGCGGCAAGAGCTCCACGAACGGCATCATCCGAGCCGTTGTAACCCATGAGGATTTTTCCCTTGGCCACTCGGGGGGCGCCCGTGATTCCTGTTTGCGTGGGTTCGCAGACAGTAGCTTCCCAGATTTTCTTCGCGGTGGCAGCATCGATGGCAATCAGCCGGCAATCGCCTGTGCCAACGTAGACTTTTCCGTTCCAGACGGCCACGCCACCGTTGGTGCGGGCGGAGTAGGAGCCGTTCAGCGCCTGATCGAGCCGGATTTGCGGATCGTACTTCCAGAGGAGTTTTCCTGCCGAAGCATCTACGGCGTAGATCTTGGAGAGCGGCGCGCTGACGTAGATGACGCCGTCGACAACGATGGGCTCGGAAACAACGCCCATCATGCCGTCGTAATCCAGATACCAAGCGAGGCCTAGATTAGCGACATTCTGATCGTTGATCTGCTTGAGCGGGCTGAAATGTTTTGAATCGTTGGTGCGGCCGTTCACCAGCCAGTTGTTGCCGGTGGCGGCGTCGGCCATTATGCGCGTTTCGTTCACGTCGCCGGGCTTCGTTGAGTTGTCCGCCGCGGAGCGAAACACGATGGCGACGCCGATGGCGATAATGACCAGAGCCAGACCGAGAAGGCGCCGTGAGTTCATGCCGGACCACCTTTCAAATAAGCGCCGAGCGTTCCCCGCCGCGATACGCGATCGCTTGTAAAGAACGGGATTGGCCGGAATTTTCGAGTTTCATGTTAGGTGCGCTGCAGAAGGAAAGTCAACGCTGGCGGATGTCGTGACGCGAAGCTCGCAGTCGGACGGGAGGTCGCAGCGAAGCGATCAATTGTGGAGATCGCGATGTAAGTAGAATCGCTCACCCAAATCGTGAAGTGCTTGTGGCGGGACAACGCGAAACTGGTTGAAGCGGACGGCCTGCCAGTCGACTGGACCGTATCTCGGGATCAGATGCGTTTGCCACTGGTACACCAAGCCGAGATTCCAGATCACAAAGAGAAGTGTGAGCGGGATGAGGCGGAACGACGCAGCGCGCGCGTCATCCCAGAACCGGGTGCTCCATGCGAACAGTGAAGCAAGTCCGCAGATAAAGATCGGTGTCAATGAAACGAAGAATCGATTGCCAAACCCGACATTTCCATACCACCAAGGAAAGCAGGAGATGAGGCCGTAGAAAACCAGAGTTATCAAAAGGCAAATCGTTCCGAAGGTTCGATTCAATCTCCACAGATAAAAGAGCCCTGCAATTGCCATGACCAGGAGAGGAGTGAAGACGAACATCCCATGATCCCTGGAGAACAGCACTTTCACAAATACCGGAGAGGTCCAGTTCCACGTGCGAAGTGCGTACGGCCCAACGCTTAAGAAGTTTCCGAATACGATTTGCCGTGTGACGAACTGCGGCAAGAGAGCCAGGAGAGCCCCAAGTCCACAAACGCCGTGAAGGTGAAGCGTTTCGTATAGTTCCCGCCTGGCAGCACCCGCGGACCAAATTGTCGCCCAAGAGGAAAGCGCGTCATAAGCGACCGCGATCAAAAAAACGCCATTGAGCTGGTAAACGTCAATCATTAAACCAGACAGCAGCCCTAGTTTCAGCCATGGTCCGCTCCTAGGTGTGCTGCGCGTTCGCAGCCAATACCAGAGGAAGAGAGAGGTCGTGAAAATGGAATGGGCGTGAGACCATGCCGGCAGCAGGTATATATAGACTGGGACTGAACTCGCAAACCAAAGTCCGATCGTGGCCCAAAAGGCCCAACGCTCCTCGACGAATTTTCGAGCTATGGCAAAGGAAAAACAGAGTCCCGCGAACCCATAGAGGGCCGTAGCACCGGTCATCGTCGCCAGGTACGGCCAGGAGTGGCCATCGGGCGGGATATGCCAACCCAAACGCCCTAGTCCGAGCACCACCAGGTGGGTCGATAGCAGAAAAGGGCTCCACAGCACGGCCGGACCAACCGCGTAGAAGTTGGGTAGATGGCCCGTTTTCGTTACCGGATTGTAGATAAAATGGTCGGTTAGAAAAATCTTCTCAAGGTCCTCCTCCGGATTACGGAAGTCTGAGGAAAAGCTGAAGTTGTGATCGATCAGGGGAGAGCGAATGTAGGCGTAGTATCCGACCCCGTCGCCGTTGACGACGGGGTGGAGAAGGGAAAGGCTCAGCAGGAACAGGAGAAAAAGCGCCTTCTCATAGTTCGAGCGTGAACGCCATAAGCGCAGAATCAAGTTTGTTTTCCTTGACCGCGGCGGCAATTCGAGTGAACTGCGGGAATAGGCTAGCATGGTGAAAAGAGTTACAGAGCGACCGTGTTTAATGCGCCATTATCATTAGGTCTTGGGTTGGGTGATGGGCTGAAGAGTGCGGCGGCAAGTTTGCTATGCGGTAGCGACCGGTGCCGGGGACGTGCGAGCGGACAAGTCAATTTCTTCTGGGCTGGGCTTGCGAAGCACAGCGATGAGAGAGAGCGGAGGCAAGGGCAAAAATTTGTCCAACACGCGGAACAGCGGAGTCATCAAATTCAGCAGTTTGATTTGCCAGAAGCCAAAAGTGCGCCGCCGCAGGAGCCGGCCGTTAATCCACCAGGCGATAACGCCGATGCGATTGAATTCCACCATGGTCTCCAAGCGGAAGCCCGCAGCGCAAGCCAGTTCATGCAGTTGATTTTGCGTATAGCGTCGGTGATGGCCCAGAACATCATCCAGTGTGCCCATAAGCCAGGGCCCACAGGGAACCAGAATAATGGCCCGCCCCCCGTCCAGAAGGACTTCGCGAATATTGCGCAGAGCGCCCAGGTCGTCTTCGAGGTGTTCGATCACGTTCAGGCAAATGACCGAGTCAAATTCTTGCTCCTTGGGATAGGAATGGGCGGATTGGCCATCTGTGTAACTTACGTGCAAGTACGGCCGGTTCCTGGCTACGTTTTCCAGGTAAGTGAGGTACAGGGGATTGATATCGCTGGCCCAGTAAAGCTTTCGTGGGACTAATTGCAAGGTCAGATTGCCTGTGCCAGCGCCGATTTCCAAAACCTTCTCGCCCACATACGGGCGGATAACGTCCGCCATCCACTTTGTAAAACGCGGCGCGCGATTGAGGCGGCCAAGGATCTGGCTCCCGTAGACGTCATCGGAGTAGATGTAATCGGAGACGCCAAACCGCAGAATCGCGAAGATGGCGCGAATTCCGTCTTTCCAGTTGATCTTCTTCCCCTCCTGGTAGGTGCGCCCGGCATAGCGGATCGGAACTTCAAAAATGCGCGCTCCTCGCTTAGCCAGTTTGATGGCAATCTCCGGTTCGATTTCAAAGCCTTTGCCAACCAGAGGAATGCTCTTGATCATTTCGGTTCTGACCATTTTGTAGCAGGTTTCCATGTCGGTGAGATTCAGATCCGAGACGATGTTGCACAAGAGCGTTAGAAAATGATTGCCAAGCTGATGGCGGAAGAAAAGGACGCGGCGGTATTCGCTGGCGAGAAAACGCGAACCAAAGACGGCATCGGCTTGTTCTTCCAGAAACACCTGAATCATTTTCAGGAGGTCGGACGGGTGATACTCGAGATCCGCATCATGAATTACGGTTAATTCCGCGGTTGAGCAGGATAACGCCGTTCGGATGGCCCCCGCTTTACCCTGGTTGGCGTCATGCCTGAGGAAGTGCCATTCCAGTCTGGCGGAAGGCGCTTTGGTTAGTGAGTCCCGAAATTCCGCCAACACTGCCGCGGTTAGGTCAGTCGAACCGTCGTCCACCACAATGATTTCGACACGATCGAGGAGCGGCGACTGAGCCAAGGTCTTGAGCCGTTCGAGGCTGGCAGAAACCAAATACTCCTCGTTGTAAACGGGAACAAGGATGGAAAGTGTTGTGGAGGTTTTCATGGAAAGATTGGCACTGACTGGCGATGAGCGAAAGCTCGAAGGTCACCCCAAACAACGGTAACCAAATAGACAGAAAGCAGCAGGAGCTCGGGCTCGATGGCGTGGCGGTATTTCACCACCGGATACGCGAGGTAATACGGGATTGGATAAACGACCAGGCTCGCGGCAAAGAGGAGCCATCCGCGCGGGCGCCGCGTGAAAACAAAGAGGAGCCCCAGCCACCCAAGCAGAGACAAGGGCCAAAACTCCCAGGGCTTCCACCATTCCCGCGTCCAGTAAATCAACAAACTGCCATCCCAAAACCATAACGCGCGATGAAGCGTCAGATCGAGAAATTCGAAAGGATACTTGCGGACGAACTCGAAGCTGTCCTGCTGGTAATAGTCGATATAGCGCAGTTCACCCCAGGCGGCGTACTTCTTTAGTTCGTCGGGGTTAACTCCGGGATGTCTGCCCGTATAACCCATGCCGTTGCTGGAATGATAGTTGCCGAGGTGGAATTCAAACCAATAGTTGCTGCGAAAAAAAACCGGCCGGCCGAAGACGATCTCGTTGCGGATCAGCCAGGGCGAAACCAGCGCGGCGAAAAGCACGCCGGCAAGTGCCGCAGAAGCGAACCAGGGCCTAAAGGAGCGGTAATTCACATAGGCGGCGTAGAGAAAAGTAAAGGGCATGGCACTGAGCAAAGCAGGATTGGTGAGTGCGATGAGCGCCCACAGCGCGCCCAGCGACAGCCAGAGCTTGCGGGTGTTTTTCTCCGCGACATCCATGGTAACGATGAAAACCGCGGAGAGAAGAAAGGCACTGGCGGTAAAATCCCAAATCCAGGAAACAGGCCAGCGGAAAAAAATGGGACTGAGCGCCCAGATCCACGCGGCCCAGAAGCCGATTCGGGCACCGAGTGTGCGCCAGCCCAGTGCGTGGATGGTGATGCCGGTGGCCGCGGCGATGAGGCACTGAATCCCCAGCAGCACAATCGCCGAAGCCACGGAATAGATGCCGAAGAGAGAGAAAACCAGCGCCGACAGATAAGGGTAAACGGGAGCGATCCAAGCCGTTGGGCCGGTGTCCTGGTGGAAAGGCGAACTGAAACCTTTTCCGAGAACAATGTGCTCGGCGATGCTGCAAACTTCTTCTCCGAAAGGAAGAATCGAGCCTGGGGCACGGATATAGGTTTTCTTCCAGAGGACAAATCCAAAACGCATGACAAATCCGCACACCAGCAGCAAGATGTACAGGGTGCGGTGCCCGGTCTTCTCTGGCGGCGAGTCGGGAATGGGGGGGGCTTCCGGGGCGGCAACGGGCATATCATTCATTGTGGGAGACAGGCTTAGGTAGCGGCAAGACGGAGTTGGAATCTATATTCTTATGCGGCACGGGGAGGGGAGGATGAGCGGTTCACAGAAAAGACGAAAGAGCTGGGAAGAGAAGCTGAACGAAGCCAAAGACCTGCCTAAGGTCGTGCAGTTGAAAGGAAAAGCAAAGCGCCGCTGGAAAGTGGAGACATTGGCAATCGCGTCGCCGCAGGAGATTTTTTCCTTCATACAGAGAGTTCCCGCCGGGAAAGTAGCCACAATCGCGGATCTTCAGGCGGCGGTGGCTCAGAAACACGCGGCGGAAATGGGCTGCCCGCTGACGACGGGCATCTTCACTTGGATTGCCGCGCATGCTTCGGAGGAACTCAACGCCCAGCGCGCCGGCTCGGGAGCGCCGTATTGGAGGATTTTGAAGTCTGACGGCTCGTTGAATCCGAAGTTTCCCGGAGGAGTCGAGCGGCAGGCCAAGCGCCTCAGAAAAGAGGGCGTGTCCAGCGAAAAACAGGGAGCGAAAATTCGCGTCGTGGGCCTGAACGAGATTCGCTACAACTTCTAAGCGACGTGCGGGTGGGCCAAGAGGAGGGCTTCGCGAGGGCCCGTTGCAAAGGCGCGCTGGGGTTCAATTCCCGCCGAATCGGGCAAAAATAGTGGTGAAGAGATTTTCTAAGGTATTGCTGAATGAATTTCGCGGGTGATTTTTCCGGTTGAGTTTGCGCTTGCAGGCCAAGCTGCGAGCGGCCATCTCCAGACCGATCCAATCGGTATTTTCCAGCGCGGCGCATTCTTCGTCGGAAAGGCCAGCGGCCTGGGCTTCCGCGCGAGGGTCTGCCTTGAAGCGCGCGCGGGCGGCGGCGTCCACATAAATGCGCGTCAGGAAAGCTTCGAATGCGCGGGCGCTCACGCGAGGACTTCCTCGGCAACCATGCGCCGAGCGCGACCTCGGGAAAGGGCTCTCCGGGCCAGGTCGATCTGAGCGAGCAAGCAGTCCATCGAAGGATATGCGCCATCGCGTTCGAGGATCACGGTGAGCGGGTTCGGCGAAAGCGCAGCGGCTTCTTCCAACAAACTAAAAACCGGATCAGGAACATCGTGAAGGTGATCGTCGAGAAGGCGCTGGCTGCCGTCGGGCGCGGAAATGAATTTCCCGCCGGCAATGTGAATGACCCGGAGGCGTACTCTGGGAATTTGCCGCAGGAAGGCGTTGGGGTCGTAGCCGTGATTCAAGCCATTGGCGTAAACGTTGTGAAGGTCCAGGAGCAGATCGCAATTCGATGAAGCAAGGATGCCGCTGATCCAGGCGGACTCGGAGAGGGTGCTGCCGGGCGGGTCGATCAGGGTAGCGATGTTTTCCATGACTGGCTTGCTGCCGGTCACCGCGGCGGCGCGCGACAAATTTTCGGCTGCGCCTTCCACGGTATCCACGGTGCGCGGAGGCGCGGCGAGGTGCCCGATTTCGATTCCGCCGCCACGAACGAATGCGAGATGCTCGGACCAGAACTGGGGCCGCACTTGCTCGACGAGGCGGGCGATTTTTTCCAGGCGCTTCGTTTCGACAGGAACGGTGGAGGCAAGTCCCATGCCGACACCGTGGAGAACCACCGGGATTTGAGCGGCTAAGGTCTGGAGCGCGCGGATTTCACGGCGAGGCGCATCAAAGAAATCATCGGCGATGACTTCGAGCAAGTCGATGCGGTCGAGGTGACTGAAAATCCCAGCGGCGAGATTGGCGCGCCAGCCAAGGCCGATTTTGTCAGCAAAAGTGTTCATTGTCTTAGCTCCCGCAACCACCACAGCCGCCGCCTCCGCAACCTCCACCGCCCCCGCAACTGCTGCCGCCGCCAGAACCGCTGTCGCCACTGCTGCTGCAACTCGTCGTCGTACCGCAGGACGAATCGCCGGAACTCCAATCAGTGAAATCCCAGCCGCCAGATCCGCGGGCCGCTTTGCGCCGGTAAAGGGCGGTCACCTGAGGAAACAGGATGGGAGGGACTTCCCTGAGTCCGTAAGCGGAAGCCAGCCAAACCAGGTCGGAAGTCGCGCCGCCAGGACGAAGGGAAGCGGCGCGGAGGCGCAGCGAACTGAAAAGAGATTTTACGTCCTCGAGGAACTCCTCCCCGCGCGCCGTGCGAAACGGATTGCTCGTTCTGGAGGTCACGTAAGCGGCGAGACCGGCAAGAAGGATGAGAAACAAGATGTTGGTGCGGCCCCGGCTGAGAGCAATCACGATTTTGAGGCCGGCTACACCAAGGAGAACGTAGAGGGCGAACATAAACCGGCGCCGGCGCGCGGATCGAATGTCCGCGCCCGGCAAGAGGCCGTACCCTTCAAGCCTGCAGGCGTAGTCAGTCGAACCCGTTAGTGAATCTAGCGTGGAGCTGACGGGCTTGGCTGTCTTGAACGCTTCGAGGATGCTCTTCTCTATGGGGCGCTTCACGCTATCGATAGCGATGGGATCTTTCACTTCGAGGCGGTTCTCGGCGGCTCCGGGAAAAAGGACAGAGGTTCCCGAACTTTTGAAAGTCAGCAAACCACGGTCAATGAGCGAAAGCGTGGCGACGCGGAGGGCTTCGTCTTCGCCGCCGCGAAGACAGGCGATGAGATAGGGATCGTCAAGCGAAGGTTTTCCGGCGTCACGGCGCTCGTCACGTTGACGAAGATAGAAAAGGATAAGAAAGACGATGGCTGAAAAAATGAAATAGAAGAGCAAAAACTCAGGACCGCGAAGATCAAAAGGATTCACGGCGCACCTCGCCGGAGAGCGCTTCGGCTCGCGAGTGCATGCGACACGCGAGATCGAGTACCTGGAAAAAGAGCCGGGCAGCTTCGCCTGGAGCAGTGAGGCGGGACTCCTGGGTGGCAGCGAGGGACGCGAGGGTTTGCGGCCAATTCGCGAGGCCGAGTTCGCCGCCCATGAGTTCCAGCGCGTTCTGGGAGGAAGGAGCCGGGCGACCTTGAAGTTCAAGAAGGGCAGCCGCCGAAGATCGCAACGGGCCAATGGCGTTGGCGATGACCAGGTCTAATTGCTCTTCTCGCAGGCTGCGGGAGACGTAAGAGGCGCGCAGCCGGAGGATTTGATTCAGGAGCAGTTGCTTGAGCTCAAGGATCTGGATTTCGCGCGGAATCGAAATGGCCGCGAAGGGGTCGGCGCCATGAAGAATGACGCGGCGGCGAAGAATGTCGGCGAACTTCGAGGCGAAATAGCGGGCGGCGGCTGGAATTTCTTCTCTCAAGAGAAACATGGGGCTCAATTGGATGGCAGCATGGGCAACACGGAGCGGGGCGCGCAGCGAATCGACTCTGCTCGGTTCGAAGGAGGAGAGCACCAGGACGAGATTTACGTCGGAAGTCGCGCGCAGCTGGCCTTCCGCGGCGCTTCCATAGAGAACCACAGAGAGCAGGTCAGGGCCGAACGATTCCCGAGCCGCCTGCAAGAAATCCTCGAGTACTTGCTTGACCTGGGCGGGGAGTTGCGGGGCTTCCAGTGGCCTGGAGATGGTCATGAAGGATCCGGCGCGCTCAGACTTGAGAACTCCACGACGCAATATCCGTGACGCAGCGATGCTAGGATGCGAGCCGGAGAAAGTCAACGCGGGGCGGCCACGGCGCCGATGTGCGTGGCGATTTCGTTGAAAGCGCTCTTGGAACTGGAGATGACTTCGTTGGCGCCGAGGCTTTCGAGGATCTCCGTGAACTCGTCCAGGTAGCAGCGCACGATGATGGTGGCTTTCTTGTTGCGGTCGCGGGCGCGCTTGGTGACGAGCAGGGCGGTCTCAATGATGTTGGAAGTGATGATAATGAGGCGGGCGCGATCCACCCCGGCGTCGATCAATGTGCTCTCCTGTTTGGCGTCATCCACGATCACCGGCTCACCGGCGCGAATCAGATCATCAACGGCCATGGAATCCTTTTCGACCAAAACGTATGGCCGTGCGGTCTGACGGAGATGATCGACCAGGTGGCTTCCCAAATGGCCGCGGCCGACGACGATTACATGATCCTTCATCTCGCTGGCGAGCATGCGGCATCCCTCCTGTGGATTGTAGCGTTGCATCGCTTGCAGAATGAAAATGGAAATGACGATCCCGAACAAAACGCACTGGCCCCAAAAAGAATACAGAACCCACAGCGATCCGGGCTGGACGCGAAGATAGACCGCGTTCAAGAAAGCTTCGGACAGCGACAACTGTTCGAAGCGGTAGAAAATAATGGTTCCCATGGCAAACCACAGCGCGAGCAGCGCGAGTCCCCAGCGGCTCTGGCGGAGAAAAAGAGCAATTCGAATCCAAATGAAGCGGCGCATGGGAAACCTGCTGGCGGAATGCTAGGCGGCGCGGCGTAGCAAGTCAACGCGAAGAAACGAATGGGATGACAGGTTAGAGGGAAGAACAACCGCGAGAGGGAGTAGTGCGCGACCGGATGGCTCGCAAGGTAAACTCATGGTAGAAAAACCGGAAAATGCAGAGAGCGACTTTCGACGAGCAATAACAATTTTCCGGTGCATTGAGGGAGGCGGTCAGGAAGAGATGAAACCGCGGCTGCAGGTGATGAAATTCGGGGGGACGTCGGTCGGCGACGCGGCTTGCATCGCCAGGACCGCACAGATTATTGCCAAGGCGGCAAAGGAGAGTGGCTGCGTCACGGTGGTTTCCGCGATGAGCGGAGTGACCAACCAACTGATCGAGGCCGCAAAAAAAGCACAGGCAGGGAATGCGGACGAGGCAGCGGCCATCGTCGACGCGCTGCGGAAGCAGCACGAAACCGCACTGGCGATTCTGATTGAGCCCCAGGAGGAACGCGCGCGGATCCGCCAGCGGATGGAAGTGGTGTTCGCAGAAGGAAGGCGGCTGTGCGATGGTACAGCGTTGCTGCGGGAGCTCACGCCGCGTACTCTGGACGCGATTTCGAGCTTGGGGGAAAGGCTTTCGGCGCCCTTGGTGGCGGCAGCTGTTAGAAACCTTGGACTGCCAAGCGAAGCGATCGAAGCGAGCGAATTGATTGTAACTGACGCGTTTCACGGCGGCGCGGAACCGCACATGGAATTGACGCGAGCGAAATCACAAGCGCGGCTGCGGCCGCTATTGGAGAAAGGAATCGCGCCGGTGGTGACAGGTTTCATCGGCGCCACTCCGGAGGGGCAATTGACGACGCTCGGGCGAGGCGGCTCCGACTATTCAGCGACGATCCTGGGCGCGGCGATGGATGCGGATGAAGTCATCATCTGGACTGACGTGGACGGAGTACTGACCGCGGACCCGAGGTTGGTGCCGGAAGCTCGCACGATTCCGGTGATCTCGTATCGCGAAGCCGCTGAGCTGGCTTACTTTGGTGCGAAAGTGTTGCATCCGAAAACGCTCAACCCGGTGGTCCAGGCAGCGATTCCCGTTTGGATCCGAAACAGTTTTGCCCCCGAGCGGCCGGGCACGAAAATCACCCCGGAAGGCCGCAGTATCGGCGGCGGCGTCAAAGCGCTGACGGCCATCCGCGACGTAACACTAATTAGTGTGGGCGGCCCGGGAATTGTGGGCCTGCCAGATGTAGTAGGCCGCACGTTTTCAACGACCGCCGAAGTGCGCGCCAACGTACTGCTGATTTCGCAATCGTCTTCGCAAAACGATATTTGCTTCATCGTTTCGACTGCCGATGCTCAGCGAACCGTGGAAGCTCTGCGCAAAGAGTTTGCGCACGACCTGGCACACCACAAGGTGGAGCACATCACCGTGGATTCCAACATCGCGATCGTGGCGGTGGTGGGGGAGAACATGCGCGGAACTCCGGGGATCGCCGGCCGAACGTTTAATGCGCTTGGGCGTGAAAACGTAAATTTGATCGCCATTGCCCAAGGTTCTTCGGAAAGCAACATTTCCTTCGTAATCGACGAGAAATCCGTGAAAATAGCCTTGAACACAACCCACCGCGAGTTCGGCCTGGAGGCCTCGCCGAATTGAGAAGCAAGGCCGGCTATTTCCGCGTCTTCCTCTTTCTATTCTTGTACAGACTTTCCAGCAGGTACTTGACGGAAGCGCATTCCTGGATAACCGCTTCCAATTTGGGAATGGTGTTATTTAGTTCGCTTTCGTCGACGACCCCATCGGCTAACGTATTGGCAATGCTTTCCAGCGCCACACCCACGTCTTTCATGAGGTTGGCAATAACCAAAAACTCTTTTTCCGTGGTCTGCTGCGGATCTGGAATCTTGAAGGCCACTCTTCCTGCCTGCGATTCGAGAATATCCAGCGCTTCGAAATTCTTCAACAGCACGCAAATCCGCGGCAGCAATTCAGCGGGGATGGGGCGGTCGCCCCTGAGCCAGTACATCAGCGAGCGGTAATTCGTTCCGAGCTGCTGGGCCAGCAGCCGGGTATCGTATTCCGCTCTGGCTTCCACGATCTGGCTCAACACCGCGGGTAGCGTCTTTCCAGCCACAGGCTAGTTCCTCGTTGAACGTTTGTCAGTTCAAAAACGGCGTCATTTTGAACCGTGAAAGTGTGCATTGTAGCTGAATTGCATGCTTTCCCTATAGGCGGTTTAATGGGGGCATCAAGGCACAGGGAATTGCGAGTTTATCAAATGCGATACATTGGCGATTTCCCGATTGAAAGGCAAGCAGGCCCGGTCTACGATGGCCGCGTACCCCGAGTAAAACGTAAGAGTTCATCTATCTATAGGATACAATGCGGGCGGACTCGTACACCGTTTTGGTCCGGAAGGTCTTTCTGGGCCCTGAATCATGAAGTGGTGTGTGTCCCGGCTTCGGCGACAGGATTGAAGAAGGTAGGATGTGACCTATGCCTTTCATGGATCTGATCAAGAAGGCGATCTTTGAAGAGGAGCCCCAGGCGGCGCAGCAGCCTGCCAGGCCTGCACCTGGTCCGGCGACAGCAGCGCGGCCCAGCGACCCGGCTCCCGTCGCATACGTCCCCATGGGGACGCGCGACAATCAGTTCTACACGCGGCTGGCCAAGCAGACGGACCTTTCTGCCGTTCCCGAGCTGGCCAAGATTGAAGGGTTTGCCGCTCCTCTTGCGACGGTCATCACCGACAAGTCCTTGCGGTATAAGGCCGCCTTGGCTACCGCCCAGTCACAGGGCGGCTTGACCAAAGACGCGATCTTGAAGGGTTTCGACTCTTTGCTGACGGTTCTGAACTCTTCGGCTACCACGTTTAGCAAGCAAACCGACGACGTGTTACGAACGGAAGTCGATGCCAAGATTGGCCAAATCAGCGATATCAATGAGTCCATTCAGCAAAAACAGAAAGAAATTGCCGACCTGCAGCAGCAGGTGAAGTCCATGCAGTCACAGACGGAAGTATCGCGGGCCAAGCTGCAAGAGGCCAAGAACAATTTTGCCGCAGCGCTGGAACGGCGGCGGACCGAGATTCAGCAGCAACGCAAGGAATTTGAAACGATTTTGGGATAGGGAGACGCCATGGCGACCAATCCAGGTTCCCCTGTACTGCAGGGTTTGAAGAATTTCTGGCAGCGGCCGGAAGGCACCGTCGGGAAAGTCGTGCTGGTCCTCGGCGGCATCGCGGCGGCTTATGGATTCGTACAGATTCTTCCGTTCTTGATCGCGGCGGCGACAGATACGTTGCGCCTCGCGCTTTTGATCGGAGCGATTCTGCTGCTGATCTTCATCGTCACAAATAGTCGCGTCTTGACGCTGGGAAAGCTGATCTTCCAGAGCATCATGCGGTTCCTGACGGGGCTGTTTATCGAACTTGACCCTATCGGCATACTGAAGAACTACATCGGCGAAATGAAAAAGAATCTCGCGATTATGGACGAGCAGCTCGGAAACCTGAATGGCTCGATCCGCACGCTGCAAAACCAGATCGATACGAACCAAAAAGATGCCGAGCACAGCATGGCGCTGGCTAACCAAGCCGATAAGAAAATGGCCGCGGGCGGCTTGACGTCGCTCGATCAGCAGCAGTATATGTCCGCTAAAGTTACCAATCAGCGGCACGCCGCGAGTCTCATCAACATCAACAAGTCGCTGACTGATTTGCGCGACAAGCTGAAGATTCTTTACGACCAGCTGATCCGCTGGCGCGCCACGGCAGAATTCCAAGTCACCGACAAGGAGAACCGCGTCAGCGAGGAGGAGATGCGGCGGAAAGCGCTGAAAAAGGCGTACTCCGTGTTCCAGGCCGCCAAGAAAATCTTCCGCGGCGATCCCGTGGCGAACCAGATCTACGATCAGACGCTGGAATACCTGGCGGATGACGCCGGGCAGATGCTGGGAGAGATGGAAGATTTCAATCGTCTGGCGAACAAGCTGATGACCAACATGGACCTGGAAACCGGCGCGATCAACGACGAAGCCGTCAAGCAACTGTCTGAATTTCAGCAGAAGCTTTTGCCGGCCTCGGTGTCGGCGGTGCCGGGCGGTGTTCCGGACCAGTCTTCGGGAGTGCCGGCAACCAAGAAAGACGATTACAGCGATTTGATCAAGTAATTCGCAGGCGGAGGAAACATCACCATGTTTGACAATAAAATCTCGACACCGCCAACGGGGCATCGGCTGAAGCCGGGCGCGAAAATCATCCTGCTCCTGGTTGTCGGAGCCGCTTTGTTCTTCGGATTCCGCACGGCGGTGAGCCGCGGCTGGATACCAGCGCCAGGCATCGCCAAAGCTCTGGTTCCTTCAAAGGCCGCTTTGCCGGATTTGAAGGAGGCGGTCGTGGCCAACGTCGAACCGGCACCTTTCCCGGAGGCCACGACGGCGTCGGTGAAAGCGCCTTTGATCCGTACTGAGTTATGGGCCTGGAACGCGCAGATGAACTATATCTACGCCAACGGCGGCCCGGATACGACACGCAACAGCCTGATGGAAAAGCGTGGCGCAAACGTGAAGCTGATTCGCCAGGATGACACCAGCCAGATGCAAAATGATTTGATCGCTTGCGCCAAAGAACTCCACGACGGGGCCAGCCAGTGTTCCGCCGGCGCGAACTACGTGTTAATCATGGGTGACGGCTCAGGCCAGTTTTTTGCCGCTGTCAATCCACAGCTCAAGAAGCTGGACAACGGCGCCGGTGAATATATTGCGCAGGTCATCGGCTCTACAGGGTATTCGCGCGGTGAAGACAAACTCATGGGTCCGCCCGAATGGAAAGCCGACGCGCAGGCGGCCAAAGGCGGTCTCGTTGCAGGAGTCCTTCGCGACGGCGATTGGAACATCGCCATGAAGTGGGCGGCGGACAACCAGATCAAAAATAATCCAGACGAAAAAACATATGACCCCGAGGCCATGAATTGGGTCAATGCGCCGGATTACATCAAGGCCGCAGAAATCTATAACGCCAATACCTGCGAAGACCGCAAGGTCGTACACGATGGCCGACTGACGGGCGAAACCAAGAACGTCTGCGTGAATGGCGTGGTCACCTGGACGCCCGGCGACGTCAACGTGGCCCATGGCCGCGGCGGACTCGTCTCCATCGTCTCTTCCAAGCAGTACCGTTCGCAGATGCCGGACGTCATCATCGGCATCAAGAAGTTCAATCAGGACCATCGCAACGAAGTCCAGGGGATGCTGGCAGCCAGCTTTGAAGCAGCAGACCAGCTCAAAGCATTTCCAGAAGCGCTCAAACGCGCGGCGGCAGTCAGCGCCAAAGTATACAACGAGCAAAACGGCGACTACTGGCTGAAGTATTATCTGGGAACGCGCGAGACGGACAAAACCGGCAACATGGTGGAACTGGGCGGCTCCGCCGTCAACAACCTAAATGACAATTTGCTGCTGTTTGGATTGCAGCCCGGCGCAAACAACAATTTTCGCTCCACGTACACCGTGTTCGGAAACATTGCCACGCAGCAGTATCCAGACCTGTTCAAAGACGCCAACAAGATTCCCGACGTTAAGGAAATTCTCGATACCTCGTATGTTCTTGGAGCTTCTTCGATGCTTTCGCAGAGCGGCGCGGAAGCCGACGTCGCCAGCTTCAGTTCGAGCGGCGATACCGGCACGGTTGTTTCAAAACGCGACTGGAGCATCGAGTTCGCCACTGGGCAAGCTTCCTTCACTCCGGAAGGTGAACGCAAGATGTACGAAATCAAGGACGACCTGGCGATTGCCGGAGCTCTCTTTGTCACTTTGAATGGCCACACGGACAATACCGGCACCCGCGAGGGCAACATGGATTTGGCCGAGCGGCGCGCTCAGGCAGTCAGAGACTGGTTACAGAGAAAAGCTCCGTCGAACTTCCCAGACAGCCGTTTCCGCATCCATGCCTACGGCGACACCAAGCCTCTCGTTTCGAATGCGACCGCCGAGGGCCGCGCCAAGAACCGTCGCGTAGAGATCATTCTGTCAGGTAAGGAATAGGGAGCACTTCGTGAATCCCGCGAAGCCGGCGGCCGGAGCGATGGGAACGAACGCAGCGGCGGCCGCAAGTCACTTGGCAGCGGGGCGTGGCAGCTTTTGGTCCGAACTTCTTGGCGCCTTTTCTCCGAACCGCGTGATTTCGAAAGCGGCTCTGCGCATCATCATCGTTTTCCAGATCGCTGTGCTGCTGGTGGTCTGGGCAACCTCCAGCTACGTTTTTCTGCCGAAGCCGATGGATGTGTGGCGGGCCTTCGTTGACCTGTGGAGTCACGAGGGGCTTGGCCAGGAACTCATTGTCAGTTTTTCGCTGAACCTGCAGGCCATGGCGTGGGCCACGGTCATATCCCTGGGCCTTGCTTACCTCACCGTGGTTCCCGCGTTCCAGCCCATCGCCATGGCCGTCTCTAAGGGCCGCTTCCTCGGCATGGTGGGACTCACCTTTTTTTTCACCATCATTTTTTCCAGCGGACATTCGCTGAAAGTAAGTCTTTTGGTGTTTGGCGTCGCGGTGTTTTTTGTGACCAGCATGATCGATGTGGTCGCGCAAATCCCGAAAGAAAAGTTTGACCTTGCCCGCACACTGCGGATGGGCGAGTGGCGTGTCGTCTGGGAAGTAATTGTTCTGGGGAGAGCCGACGCCGCTTTCGATGCCATGCGCCAGAACGCCGCCATGGGCTGGATGATGCTCACCATGGTCGAGGGTATCTCGAGGTCGGAGGGCGGTATCGGTGCATTATTGCTGAATCAAAACAAGCACTTTCGCCTCGAAGCCGTGTTCGCGATTCAAATCGCCATTCTGTTGATTGGCTTGTTTCAGGATTATGCGTTGGGGTTGGCCAAGAAATTCTTGTTCCCTTACGCGGATTTGCAGTTGGAAAAAAGATAGTAGCTCATGAATCGGTGAGGATCATTCGTGCCCGAGCGCTGCACTTACGGCGAAACGCTTCTCAAGGTTGACCACGTCAGTCTTTCCTACGACGAGAAGGTCATCCTTCGGGATGTAAACGCAGAAATTCGCGACATCGTGCGCGAGGGCCGCACGCAAGGCCAGGTCGTTGGTTTTCTAGGGCCTTCGGGCATCGGCAAAACGCAACTCTTCCGAATCATTGCCGGGCTGAATCACCCCACTTCAGGACAAGTGCTGGTCAATTCCACTCTCACTCCCGTCAAGGCCGGGATGGTGGGCGTGGTCGCGCAAAATTATCCGCTCTTCGAAAACCGCACCATTTTCAGCAACCTGTTGCTGGCCGCGAATCAAATGGAAAAGAGCCACGAAGCCGCGCGCGCAAAAGTGATTAAGTACCTGGAGCGGCTGGATATGGTGGACCAATCGCAACTCTATCCGGCGCAGATTTCGGGAGGTCAACGGCAGCGCGTGGCCATCGCGCAGCAACTTCTTTGCAGCGAACATTTTCTTCTAATGGATGAGCCGTTCTCCGGCCTCGATGTGGTGATGGAAGCGAAAGTCTGCGAATTAATTAACGAAATCGCTTGCCTGGACGAACTGAACACCATCATTGTTGTCACCCATGACGTGACGGCGGCGGCCACCGTTGCGGATCACTTGTGGCTCATGGGGCGCGACCGCGACGCCGCTGGAAACACCATTCCCGGCGCGCGCATCCAAGAAACCTACGACCTCATTGAGCGCGACATGTGCTGGCACCCCGAGATCACCAACTCCGCCAAGTTCCTCGAGTTTGTGCGAGAAGTGAAAGAACGCTTTCAATCCCTCTGAAGAAAGCCGAGTATGCTACGCTGACGCGTTTAGGCGGGACGCTGTTGGCGCTGCAGCGTCGCAGCCCGGGGCATGCTCTCATTCATGCAGGGGCATTCATGAAGAACCTTTTCCTTTCTCTCGTTTTCGTTCTGGCGGCTGCCTCCACCACTTCACAAACGGGCAAAAATCCGGAAGCCGCACGCTGGGAGCAAGGCGCCCAGAACGTCACCATCACCCGTGACGATTGGGGTATTGCGCATGTTTACGGAAAAACGGACGCCGACGCCGTCTTTGGCATGATCTATGCCCAAGCGGAAGACGACTTCAATCGTGTGGAGACGAACTACCTCAACGCGATGGGGCGGCTTGCGGAGGCCGAGGGCGAGTCCAAAATTTATCAGGATCTGCGGGTCAAGCTTTTCATCGATCCCGACGAGTTGAAGAAGCAATACGCAGCAAGCCCGGAATGGTTGAAGAAACTAATGAACGCTTTCGCCAACGGCCTGAACTACTACCTCTTGAAGCATCCCGACGTAAAGCCCAGGGTCATCAAGAGATTTGAACCTTGGATGGCGCTGAGCTTCACCGAGGGAAGCATCGGAGGCGACATGGAGCGCGTAAACCTCGCCCAACTCGAGGCGTTTTACGGCAAAGTTTCCGTGAGCGCGTTGCCTTCGGCGGATGACGACGAGGCCGAGGAGCCGAGCGGTTCAAACGGCATGGCCATCGGGCCCTCGAATACCGCTGGCCGTCACGCGCTGCTGCTCATTAACCCGCACACGTCTTTCTTCTTCCGGTCCGAGCTGCACATGGTGAGCGACGAAGGACTGGACGCCTACGGCGCCGTGACGTGGGGACAGTTCTTCATCTACCAGGGATTCAACGACAGAGTGGGATGGATGCACACCTCCAGCGGAGTCAATGCCGTCAGCGAGTATCTCGAAACAGTGGAAAAGAAGGGGGACCGCTTTTATTACAAGTACGGAAAAGAAGAGCGGCCTCTCGAAATGAAAACCATCATAGTGCCCTACAAAATCGGCCAGGAAATAGCGGAAAAGAAGTTCACCGTGTATCGCACCCATCATGGACCCATCGTGCGCGCGACGGATGGCAAGTGGGTGAGCATCCGGTTGATGCAGGAACCTGTAAAGGCGCTGACGCAGTCCTACACGCGCACCAAGGCGAGGGACTACAAATCGTTCAGGCTGACGATGGAGCTGCATACCAACTCGTCCAACAACACCATTTTTGCCGATGCCGACGGGGACATCGCCTACTTTCATGCTAACTTCATTCCAAGACGCGATACCAGCTTTGACTGGACCAAGCCGGTCGACGGCAGCAATCCGGCTACGGAGTGGCATGAACTTCTTTCCGTCGACGAGACGCCCCACCTCTTGAATCCGAAAAGCGGCTGGCTCTACAACTCGAACAACTGGCCGTGGTCCGCCGCCGGGACGAGCAGCCCGAAGAAAGGAGACTTTCCCGTTTATGTCGAGACTGGAGGAGAATCGGCGCGGGGCTTGCACGCGATTCGGGTGCTGCAGGACAAGAAAGATTTCACCCTCGACTCCCTCATTGCCGCGGCCTACGACAGTTATCTGACTTGGTTTGAGAAGCCTATCCCGTGTTTGGTAAAGGCCTGGGACGATGCGCCGGCAGACAGTCCGCTGAAATCGAAAGTGGCCCAGCAGATCGGGCTCTTGCGAGCGTGGGATTTGCGTTGGGGAGTGACCTCCGTCCCGACTTCTTTGGCGGTCTTCTGGGGTCAGGACGCCCAGAGACGCGTGGGAGATGACGCGAAAAAAGCCAGTATGTATGTGAGCGATTATATTTGCACGAAAACGCCGCCGGATGTGCTCTTGCAGTCGCTCTCGGATGTGTCTGACAAACTTACAGCAGATTTCGGGAGCTGGAAAACGCCTTGGGGCGACGTCAATCGATTCCAGCGCCTGACCGGCGATATCGTCCAGCCGTTCAGCGACACCGGGCCAAGCATGCCGGTAGGCTTCCCTTCGGCGGTGTGGGGCTCATTAGCGTCGTTCGGAGCGCGGCCGTACCCCGGTACGAAGAAGTGGTATGGAACGAGCGGAAACAGCTTTGTGGCGGTCGTCGAATTTGGCGACCAGCTGCGGGCCAGGGCGGTGACGGCCGGTGGTGAGAGCGGCAACCCGGCCTCGCCGCACTTCAACGATGAAGCCCAGCGCTACAGCACGGGAAATTTGCGCGAAGTCTACTTCTACCGCTCGCAACTCCAGGGACACACCGAGAAGGAATACCACCCCGGAAATTAAGCTGCCCCGAAGCACGAAGTTTAGCAAAGCATGGTAGGCCCGTGAGGGCTCGATAGGTCGGAGTCCATGACAGCATTTTGCGTCCATCTGGACTTAATGGTCGGTCGAACTAGATTGCGCAGCGGTGGAGTAGTAGCCTTTGCGCGCGTATATCTTCAGTTTCTGCCCTTCTTTTTCGGCCTTGATGTCGATGGCGCGGTACCGCCCGTCGTGTCGGAAGGAAGCGGGCTTGTAAGAGACTAGATATCGGCCTCGGATGACTTGCTGAAGATCGGCAAGGCTTCCCTTCAAATTGCGGACGGAGCCGGGGACAAAAGGAGCACCGCCTGTCAGTTCGGAGAGCGTTCTCAGCGCATGATCACCGAGCAATGCGCTGGACTCTTCGTGGGAGCCATCCCTGGTGCTGACGGTGTAGACGGCAACCTCGCCGCGCTGGGCTTTCGCGATGGCTTGTTTGAGAGTGACACTGCTCGAGTTGTCTTCACCATCGCTGATAACCACGAGTATCCGGGCAACCGGCTGGATTTCGGGACGGCTGGCCAACTTCTCGGCGGCGAAGGCAACCGCGTCCCACAGAGCGGTTCCACCGCCGGGCGCAAGTTGGCTGATGGCGCGAGTCGTGAGCGTTTGGTCTGCGGTGAAATCCTGCACACAAAGCACAGAGCTGTTGACGCCGACGACGAAAGCAAGATCGTTTTTGTCAGTGACCACAGTTTGCAAGAACTTGCTGGCGGCGGCCTGCTCGAAGGAAAAACGGTCGGTCACGGAGTTACTCGTATCGATGATGAGTCCAAGACGCAGTGGAAGTTGAGATTCATTGCGAAATCCCAGAATGGCTTCCGGAGGTTGGCTATCGTCGCGAATTACGATTTCAGAAGCGGCAAGATTGGTCACGGATTTACCGTGGTCGATGGCGGTGAAATATACCGCTACTTCCTCGACTGCGACTCGGAAAACTGGACCAGACAAGTTCACTCCGGGTTGTTTCAGCTCTGGGTTGGAACTCGACGCCATGACGGTTTCGACCGGAGCGGTCGTGCCGCAGCCGGCACAGGTGGCATCTGATTCCGCTTCTGCCTCGGCAATCTGACTTTTTTCCCTGGTGTCCTGCAAGGCTATCTGGGCCAGCCGCGAGGCCTCTTCCGGCGCTGGGCCCGTCGGTACGCTGGCGGAAACTTTGACCCTCTGGGCCGCATGCCGCTTGGCCTCCGCGCGGCGGATCTGTTCTGTCTTGATCTCATTCAGGATTTGACGAAACTGGTCGGCAGAGGCCGACTTCGGGTCTTCCCTCAACAAGGTTTCCATCTCATGTTGCGCTTCGGGGAGATTGTTTTGTGCCTCCAATGCTCCAGCGGCAAAATAATGAACCATGGCAGCGCCTTGATGTTTACCGCCATGCGCCTGGCGCGCAGTCGCTATCACGGCTGGAAAGTCGTCATTCAGGAATTCGCCGTAAGCTAGTGCCGTCAACAACTGAGGGTCAAGAGGAGCGATCGCCGAGGCCTTTTTGAGTGTTTCTTCCGCCTGAGGATATTGCTTCAGCGCCAATTGGGCGCATCCGAGATTCAAATAGGAGTTGGGCAGGTGATCGTCGAGGGCGATGGCTTGGGCAAACTCGTCACGCGCCCGCTCATTCTGACCCTGACTTAAATAAGCGGTCCCCAACGCGTTATGCGCGGCTACAAAACTCGGATAGATGGCAGTCGATTTTGCCAAGTGCTCGATGGCGGCTTCCAAATTGTTCCGCATTAGAAACTGATAGCCCTTCTCGTATTCGCGCCGCGCTTTCCACGGGGATTTTCGGTCCAGCTGAGAGACCGAACCGCTGGGAGTCTCTAACGGACTAGTGTTGGAGTTCCGGCTATTGATGAGGAATGCGTTGGAGTCGAACTGCCCCGCTTCAACGGCACCAAGGCTGGTAAGGGTTCCAGCAAACTTGCCGGTGGACGACGGCAGAGTGAACACTTGAGCGTTCGCTGTAGAAGTGCATACAGCCCAGGAAAGTACTACAAGGAGCAATGCCCGTTGCAGTGGTTGACTAGACATCAGTATTCGCCTTACCGGAACCCTGCCTGGCGCAAATGAACGCAGAAATTCTGATGATAAAGTGTATCTCGGAATGAGTTGGCGGAAGACGATTTTTGGAAGCCTTGAATCGCTTTTGGGCGACCGAGCCAAGCTCGCCTCACCGCACCTAGAGTCCTCAGGGTATTGAATACCCAGGGGTAATCCTCAAGCCGGGACGTTCCAAATTGTTCTAATAAGGGGAGAAGCCAAGAAAAAACACACTCGTCTCCATGAGAGCCTGAATCAATTGCCGACGTCAGGCGAGGGCGATCGCGTCTGTGGCCACAAGCACACCCGGGATGTCGGCGCCGAAGCGGATCATCGACCGCGCTGGCTTCGCACCGGGGAAGAACTCCGCGTACGGCTCGTTCATCTCTTTGTACAGGTCGGGCCGTGCGAGCAGCACGGTGACCTTCACCACGCGATCGAGAGAGCTCCCGGCAGCTCTCAAGATGGTCTGGATATTGCGCAAGGGACTGACGCGTCTGGTCTTGCATCGTAACGCCGACGACCTCGGTGGGGCCACCACCCGGCGTTACGGGTATCTGGCCTGACACGAACACCAAGCCGTTAGCGACGACGGCATGCGAGTAGGTGGCGTCGCTCCGGGCTGAACGCTTCCCTATTCAGGCATGATTACCGTTTTTTCGCGCGGTAAGGCGTCCAACGTGTCTTTATCGAGATTCAAGTGAGCCGCGACAAGTTCCGGTGGAGTGTGGGCGAGCCATTCAGAAAGGGAGAGGTCCTGGTAGTAGCTGCTCTTGAACATCTCCAGGAACTTCAGGTCGGTCGTGCCGGTGTTTTCGACGTAATGCGGAAGGGTTTTTTGAATGTAGCCGACGTCACCGGTTTCGAAATCCATCGTGCGGGCGCGGCCGCCCGTCGCAAAAACAGTCATGCGGCCCTTGCCGGCATAGAAGTATTGCCATTCGTCGGCATTCGGGTGCCAATGCAGTTCGCGAACGCCGCCAGGCTTCACGGTTACGATCGCCGCCGAGGTCGTGGATATTTTGAAGGTATTTGCGTCGATGATGCGGACTTCCCCGCTCTTGTTGCGCTTTGTAGGGGGGAATTGCATGGTGCGAAAAGCAAAATCAATCGGTGAAGGACCAAGCGCTCCTCCGGCGATTCGGCGATCTTCCGCGAGCGGACCAGGCACTGCGGCTTGAAAGATGAACAGTTCCTTCTTGGGCATGTTGGCGAGAGCCTTCTGGCTGACGCCAAAATTCTTCGCCACCACGTCAGGAGGCGTGTGCGCCATCCAGTCCGAGAGAAGCACCGTCTCATACTCGGAGAAGTTTCCGTCATCAAAGACCAGTAGGAATTCGCAGCCGTCGGGAGCGAGTCCCTGGATCGAATGAGGAATGCCGGGTGGGAAAAACCAGAGTTCGTTCTCTTTAACGTCGGTAACGAAGCTTTTCCCGTCCGCATCGATGCAAGTGATCCGCGCCGCGCCATAGAGCATGAAGGCCCACTCCGCGGCGGTGTGCCAATGTAATTCGCGGACGCCGCCGGCGGTAAGCCGCATGTCCACTCCCGCCAGAGCCTTGGAGACTGCCAGTTCGCGTTGCGTCACCTCGCGGGACCAACCACCTTCGTGAAGCCGCTTGTGGGCAAACGAAAAAGGATACTTGAAGGTCTGCACTCCGCCGGCATCCGAGGAAAGAGGATTGTTCGAATCCGGATTCGCCGCGTCGATGACAGGATTGGTCGGACCCGGATCGCTTCTGCTTCTATCGGACTTGGGCTTGTAGTCCGCCTGCTGCTGCGCGGCCAGGTTTTCTCGGGAGAAGATGCCCGCAGCCGCGACGGCCGCCGAGGTTACTCCCAAAAATCCCCTCCGGGTCAATCTGTCTTTCTCTGTTTCATCGTGCATACCGTCCACCTTTCTGAATCGAAAATGTGTTTGCCTCATTGACTCCATTTTGGTGTGGATTCTACACTCGTCGCGGGATAGACGACATAGCAATGGGATAGACGAGAAGAGCAGCGGAAAACAGCAGCCACCAGCGCGGACGGCACATCAAGACCAATAGAAGTCCGAGCCAGCCAGCGAGAGACAGCGGCCGGAATTCCCAGGGCCACCATTCGCGGCTCTGATAGAGAAGCGAAGTGTCGTCCCAAAACCACCAGGTGCGATGGAGCGTCAAGTTGAAGAACTCGGACGGATAGCGACGGACAAAGCGCTCTCCCAGAGCCGCATATTTCTTGAACTCCGCGGCATTGGCGGTGGGATGCTTTCCGCTGAAACCCATGTCATTGCTGAAATGATAGTTGCCGACGTGAAGTTTCTCGCGGATTCCGAAGAAAACTCTCGAAAGTGACAAATGGTAGGACCGTGCGGGACTCGGACCCCAGACCTGGCCGACGCTCACAGCAATTTCGCGTACTCCGCCCTGGCTTGCTTGAGAATGAGAATGTCAGGGTCGGCGTCCTTCCACAACGCGAAGAAATCCTGGTACTTGGCTTTTGCTTTTGCAGTGTCCTTCTGGATGTCATACGCGCGAGCGAGGCCAAGCAAGGCGAGGTCATAGTCAAAGGGGTCCAGTCCGCGATGATCTACAATCTTTTGGAACTCTTCCGCCGCCTTAGTGCCGTCGCGCATTTGTAGATAGGCCTCACCGCGCACGTAGGCAGGTGTTAATCCGGCATACTCCCCCAATTCATATGGCAGGGAAACTTGTAGCAACTCGACAGCACGCCCGGGATTTCCTCGTCTCATTTCTACGACCGCCAGGATTACCGGAATATCGATCTTGTTGCGAAATAGATTCAGTGGGTAGTGTTTTGCCAGATCATTGGCCAGCGTTTGTGCTTGAAGCAGATCGCCGGTGCGAGCGAGCGTGTAGCCTGCCCCATTCTCAACACTGAGTCCATGAGTAAGCGACAGCGCGGCTTTGGCTTCCTCTCGTGCCCGTGATGGATTTCCCAGGACAGCTTCAAGTCCCGCTTCAGCGGCGAGAAGATTGGCCGACGCTTCTTTGAGATTATGGCTGTTGTTGAGATCAATCGCTTCCTGAAAAAACTGCCGCGCCCTCTTAACTTGACCCAAGGATGCCGCCGCAGAAGCCTGCAAACTCCTCATGCTCGATTCTTCCGGGTGGCCCCGATCCCATTCCACTTCCTTTTGCATGCCGGCGGGGTCACCTTGAATGAAAGCCATTTCAAACAGAATCTCGTGAAAGTACCATGGTTCCAATCCATGGGATTTCGCTTGATGAATGGTCGCCTTTGCCTCGTCGAAGCGATTCAGGTCCAGATACGCGTATGCCAAGCTTCCGTAGGGCATTACCTGAACGGAACCCAAACGGAGTGTCTCCTGTGCTTCGTGAATAGCAGGATCGAGCTGACCTAGCAAGCGGAATAGGAAGGCCAGGTTGATGTGAGGTGTGTCATCACGAGGGTAAGTCTGTGCCCACAGCTGGTCTGACTCCACGGCCTTGTCTGTCTCTCCCGTCACCGCATCATAGTATCGGGCGGAGATGTAGAACTTCTCTCGTTGGCTGGTTCGATCGCGTAGATCGAAAGCCTTTTTGTAGCTTTCCTCACTCTTCTCGGTTTCACCGAGTTCGCCGTACAGCACGCCGAGCTTTGCGTATGCCATCGCGAAATTGGGGTCCAGCTCGACCGCATGTTTGTAAAGTGAAATCGATTCCGAATCCTTGCCCTGAGCGCGCAGATCCTCGCCGCGCGTGAAACTCTGCAAAGCTTCAAGGGACGACGTGGTAGCCTGCTGCAACGGTTTGTCAAAGTTTTGCACCGAGGCGCGCGATTCTCCCAGCCGCTTTCGCAGGTCCGCCGCTGCCTCGCCGAGTGCCGCTAAAACCTGTTCTCGGCTGTTGGCCTCAACCTCCTGGCGCGCCAAAGAGTCACCGTTGCGGCAATTCATGGCATTCAGGTTCAGGGCAAAATTGCTGCCGATGCTTGAGACAGAACCGACGATGGTCGCGGTGCTTCCCAATCGCTGGCAGATTTCTCTGGCCACATCCGCGGTAACCCGCGCATCCGTTGCATGCCCCATGTATTGCAACGTCTCGCGTACTTTCGATTCTGGGACAATATTAAGGAACGGAGATTGTCCCAGATCCACTGCGAGGGCCTCCTTGAGCGTGCCGTCAAAGACTCCGTCGCCCGTCGTGTTAGTGAAGTCAGCCAATACCACGCTGTCCTTTTCCGTCAATTGCCTTCCCGAACGGAAGCGAAAATACAAACTACCGGCAAGCAGGCCAGTGATAACTACAACTCCAGCCGAGATGAAAAGCTTTCGCGTCTTCCATCCATGTGCCGCTGGAACTTCGGCGACAGCACTGGCAGATCCCAATCGGGCCGCAGCCGTAGCTGAGTTCACCACTGGCGCAACGGTCTCCACTCGACCTGAGGGTTGAACTCCCTGCGGCATCTCTTCGGCTCCCGGGACTGCTGCTGCAGCGCGTCCGCTCTCCGTGTCGCGTTTCAATCGCTTGAGGTCGGTGCGAATGTCCGCGGCATGCTGGTAACGCAAGTCCCTGTCCTTCTCCAGCGCCTTGTTTAGAATGGTCTCCAAGTTCGCGGGCAAATCTGAATTCAGCCGCACGGGAGCGACGGGCACCTTATGAAGAATGGAATTGAACAACGCCGCCGATGTCTCTCCGCGGAACGGCAGCACCCCTGTGCACATTTCGTAGAGGACCGCCCCAAACGAAAATAGATCCGTCCGCACATCGAGTTCTTTCCCAAGAGCCTGTTCCGGAGACATATAAGCCACGGTACCCAGTACCGATCCCGGACTCGTGAGATGCGCTTCGGTCACGTCGATGGTGGCCAGCAAGACGGGAGATTGTGGTTTGACTACTTTGTCCGGTGCGAGTTTCGCTAAGCCAAAGTCGAGAATTTTGGCGTGCCCTCTCTTGGTGACGAAGATATTCGCCGGCTTAATGTCCCGATGGATGATGCCCTCCGCATGGGCAGCGTCGAGAGCGTCGGCGATTTCGATCCCGAGCGACAGCAGAGTTTCTATTTCCAGCGCTCGCCCTCCAATGCAGTGCTTTAACGTCTTGCCATCCAAAAACTCCATGGCAATGAACGCCTGCTCGTCCTGTTCGCCAATATCGTGAATCGTGCAAATGTTGGGATGATTCAGCGCGGATGCCGCTTGCGCTTCACGTTGGAAACGCGCCAGTACCTGTGGATCCCGCGCCACCACCTGCGGTAAAAACTTCAGCGCCACGAATCGGTGAAGACGTGTATCCTCCGCTTTATAAACGACACCCATACCGCCCCCGCCTAGCTTTTCAAGGATGCGGTAATGTGAAACGGTTTGGCCGATGAACGAGTCGGAGGCCGCCATGGTGCGGTCATCTTAGGTTGAGGGCAGGAAGCAAGTCAACGAAGAGGACCTACTCAAGCACACCAATAACACCCCATTTACAGGTAAAGAATTATCGGTGAAGTTTCTTGAGAATTTTTGCCAAGTGATTGAAATGCGTTTGACAACCTGATTTGGCCCACCTTTGATACTTTCATTTGGCCCACCCGGCGGGCCAAGGTCAAGCCGATTTCGCTTATCTCTACGAGATCTTCAGGAGAAATTGAACACGCCGCTGGTGCCGCTTAGCGTCAAAGCACGTGCTCTCGCAACCCACAATGATCGAGCGCAATACAGGACGCGCCGGCATGAGATTATGCTATTTCATGGTCCGGCTGGTGCCGCGAAAAACAGCAAACACAGGTAGGGAATCACAGGTAGGAAATTTGGCTGGATTGAAAAATGGTAGGCCCGAATGGACTCGAACCATCGACCTCCTCCGTGTCAGGGAGGCGCTCTAACCAACTGAGCTACGGGCCTATAGCCTACTGGGGTCACATCACCGACTCAAACGATTAGACCCCAAATCTCTAATCTCTCGCAAGGCCCACAGCGCTACGGTGTCAGAGCGGCGTGATCGAAGTACTTCCAACCACTTGGGAAACGTTGGGGAACGCCTTAGTACGCCGAAATACGATCAAGCGGGACTTCCTACAGGTGAAATTACAGGTGAAGAAACTCCCGCTCGCAAACAGTACTGAGTTTGCATTCGAGCTTATTCGAGCTGGGCAGTTATTTTGGTACGGGAGAATCCATGCGCAAACCCAGCTGGGCGAACAAGAAGGCCCAGACGTCTGCGCCTTCCTCGACTTGCTCGTCCAGACTGGAGTCGATGCCATGCCCCGTGTTGGAGCTCGTCCGCAAGAAAACCGGGGCTTTCGAACTGCTAGCCGCTTGCAGCCGGGCCGTAAACTTTCGAGAGTTTGCCGGATTCACGCGCGGGTCGTTCGCACCCGTCAGAAACAGCACGGCCGGGTACGTGGTGCCATCCACAATATGCTGATAGGGTGAATAGGCGTACAGCGCTTTGAACTGCTCGGCATCTTTAACGGTGCCGTATTCGGTGATGTTGAAGATGGCATTAGCGGTGACGGCTTCGTTTCGCAGCATATCGTAGATTCCTACGAAGGATACGACCGCGCGGTACATCTCCGGATGTTGCACCAGCTCCGCGCCCATCAACAAACCGCCGTTGCTTCCGCCGATGATGGCGAGATTGGTCTGCTTCGTGTACCCGGCATCGATCAAATGCTGCGCGCACGCCGCGAAGTCATCAAAGACGTTTTGCTTTCTCATCAGGTTGCCGCCATGATGCCATTCCTCGCCGTATTCGCCGCCGCCCCGTAGATTCGCCACTACCGAGACGCCACCACGGTCCAGCCATAACCGAACAGTTGGATCAAAGAATGGTGCCAGGCTGATATTGAAGCCGCCGTATCCCGTTAAGAGTGCCGGCGCCGAACCGTCGAGCTTGATCCCTTTCCGGCGGATCACGCTCATGGGAATCTTCGTGCCGTCCCTCGACACCGTCCACTCTCGCACGACTTCTGCATCACTGAAGTTCACGGGCGAAGTCTGGTACAACGCCGTGCGCGCGGCTTTGCCGGTGGATGCGTCGTAGCGGTACAACGCACCTGGGGTCAGGTAGGATTCATTCTCATAGAGAAGGTCATCGCCACGGAGTGAAGTTACGCCGTACACGGCGGACGTCGGAAGCGTGGGCACTTCTCCCTTGGCGTGACCCTTCTTGTCGAAGACACGGACGCGTGACGGACCTCCAATGGAATCAATCACGTAGAGGAGTGTTGCCGAGGGCGCAAATGTTTGAATGGCGGCCTCGCTCTGCGGCACGACCGTCTCGGCATTGGCCAACGCCGGTTTCCCGAGCGGCAGCCGCAGTACCTTTCCGCGCGGCGCATTGTTCAAGGAGAGGAGGTATAGCGCCTGATCCCTCCCCAATACCGCTCGTGTGATCTTGTCCGAGAACTGCGCCACTTGGGTCCATTCGCCGGTCCGCCCACCGCTTAAATCCATCAGGTAATACGCGAACTCACCACCGTCGCCATTTGCCACTTGCGCCAATACGTAGCGGCCATCATACGACGTGTCCATCGAAGTTTCCGCGATGCGCGGGAATTCTTTCCCGATGGAATAGGTATCCGCGCTCACGGGCGTGCCAAGTTTGTGAAAGTAAATCTGCTGGTAGAAGTCCAAGTCCTCCTTAGGCCGCTCACCATCCGCGGGATACCGAGTGTAGAAGAAACCGGAGCCGTCGCTGTTCCACGCCACGCTTCCACCGCCGGTCCCCCTGTTGGCGCGGGGGATCACGTCACCTGTCTCTTTTCCGGTGGCCACGTCGTAAACGTGCACTGTCCCTTCTTCACTGCCTCCTTCGGAGAGCGACACGGCGACGTAGCGGCCGTCCAACGAGGGCACGTAGAAATCAATTGCCGTGGTGCCCTTGGGATTGAGCTGATTGGGATCGAGAATCACGCGCTCCGAGCCCAGGTCATCGAGAGATTTCAGGATAATGAGGAACGGCTGGTTTTTTGGGGGTTGCACCTTCATCGCAAAGAAGATATCCCGCGGCAAGCGAATCGCGTAATAGCTGACCGAAGTCGCATTGGCGACCTCGCGGAGCCATTTGCGAATCGGCTCGCGAACGACCAAGCCATCCAAGTATGCGCGCGTGCGCTGATTTTGCGCGTCGCTCCACGCGCGCACTGGGGGATCGTCCCAATTCTCCAGCCAGCGGTAGTCGTCGGTGACTTTGACGCCGTGATATTCATCCACCACCGGTTTTTTCGGTGTGGCCGGGTGCGGCGCCGGAGCCTGCGCCCTTGCCGACGCGGCCATCAGTAGCGCGCACGCGAGCAGTCTCATTGGACTCAACATTTTCATGGAGCCTCTTGCAAACTACGGCGCACCAGACTTGAGAAGCGTCCAGGGAAAAATAACAAGCTGCACATCCCCAGCGGCGCTGCGTCAAAAGCAAACGCCCGCTAATCTAGCACAACCATGTCTTGATCGGCATGCTTTAGGCCGACGAATTGCATCTCGGCCCAATCTCGAGAGGCGTCCCTTCATCGCTATGGAGTTTCTTGACGGCGCCACGCTCAAACATCTGCTGAGCGGCCGCCCTTCGTGGATGGTGCAAATGTTGGGATGGTTGAGAGCCGAAGCAGCTCGAGCTTCACGGCGGAATCGTTCGAGGGCTTGAGGATCACGCGCGAGTTCATCGGGAAGAAACTTGAGTGCAACGAACCGCCCTAGTTCCGTGCCCTCCGCCTTGTAAACAACACCCATGGCAGTATCCAAGAGCCGCTTTCCAATTATTTTGGTGGCAATACGGTAAGAATCACAGGTAGGAATTGCAGGTAGCTCGTTGCATCGGCATACACAGCTTGGGCTTCGTCGCGTCCGCGTTCGAGCGACGGTCGCGCGCTAGCTTGGAATGGGTCAATGGGCAACATCAAAAGCAGCAACACCCAAATCGATTTTGTATTTTCTATACCTGAACCACAGAATCTGCAACGCGAAGCTCGTTCGATCGCGCTACACTTGATTCCGACATGCCGCTCGATTCCTTCTTCGAAATGGCTCACCACGACCCCCTGGGCCAAGGCCATGAACGGACCGGAATGGGCGTTTCCGGTGGTAGAGAGCCTGCATTTCATCGGGTTGGCGCTGTCCGTTGGCACCATTGCGATCATGGCTCTGATAGACCCTTGGGGAGGAGATGCCGCGAACGAGAACTGGGAATGAGAGACACCTCGCTGACAAACACATGCCTGGCTCTCGCTACCACCATCGCGGTGATGTTGTGCGCCGCGGCGGCGCTGGCGCATCACTCGTTCTCCGCGGAGTTCGACGCAAAGAAACCCGTTCACCTGGAGGGCGTTGTCACCAAGGTGGAACTGATCAATCCACACGCATGGATCCACATTGACGTCAAGGGCCCGGACGGCAAGGTAAGCTCGTGGATGATCGAAGCTGGCAGCCCCAACGTGCTTCTTCGCCGCGGATTCACTAAGAACACAGTGGTGCCCGGCACGCGGGTGGTGGTGGACGGGTACCAGGCAAAGGACGGTTCACTGCGGGCGAATGGTCGCGATATCACGTTGACCGACGGGCGCAAGCTCTTCCTCGGCTCTTCCGGAACCGGCGCCCCTTACGACGAAAAGAAGTAGTTGCGTCGATCCGGGTGTCAACATCACCAGCCGCGGACGAACCCGGTGGTGTAAAATGGGTGTCTCCGCAAAGAAGGGGGATCGCGGCAAAAATGAGCCCGCTGGGAGTCTGCCGGTGGCTTGAAATTACGCCCGGAAGCATTGCGCTTCGCGAATCGATCTGGGTGTATCCAATCGTCGAGTCGGTACACGTCCTCACCCTTTGCTTGTTTCTTGGATTGACCGTCGTGCTCGACCTACGACTGCTGGGAGCAAGCTTATCGGCAACGCCCGTTTCGCAGGTCATCCGGCGCCTCGTGCCTTGGATGCTGGCGGGGTTCGCCATCATGGTGGCGAGCGGAGCCCTGCTGTTTTATGCTGTTCCAGTCAAGACTTACTTCAACATCTTCTTCCGGTTGAAGATGACTTTCCTGCTGATGTCCGGTCTCAACGTCGCCGTCTTTCACTTCACTACATCACGCACCATGCCGCGGTGGGACCAGGATACTCGGCCGCCCATCCGCGCGCGCCTGGCCGGGGGTGTGTCGCTGGCGCTGTGGACGGCCGTCGCAGTCTGCGGACGCATGATCGCCTATAACTGGTTCGACAATAATCCTGCGTCGCTTGCGCGGTGAATCTATGCCCGTCCTTGAGCTCTTCACCTGGTTCGAAACCTCCTGGATCGGCGAAGGCATTCGCGACTCTCGCTGGCTTTTTCCGGCAATCGAGTCCGTGCACCTTTTGGGACTCGCGGTCATAGGTGGGTCGGTGCTCGCGGTGAACCTTAGCCTTCTGGGTCTGGGCCTGGGGCGACGGTCGGCGGCGCAGGTCTGGCGCGACACCTGGCCCTGGTTTAAAGGCAGCCTAGCGATCATGCTCGTTTCTGGCTTCCTGCTCTTCACGTCGGAAGCGGTGAAACTTTACTACCACGAGGCCTTCTGGGTAAAGATGAGCGCGCTGCTCCTCTCGCTCGTATTCACGGCCACGGTCCAGCGCCGGACCGCCTTGGCGGATCCGGACCGCGTGACGCTGTTGCGGAGTCGCGCGGTCGGCCTAGTATCGCTGCTGCTCTGGTTCCTTGTGGGTGCGGGCGGAAGATGGATCGGTTTTTCCTGACGTCGGGCCTGACGCACATCTTGGCGGCCAGACTCGGTCATTTCGCCCGGACGGTGAAGGAGTATTCGATGCAAAATGGCTCTTTATCCTTCGTTGTTGGGGCGGTGCTTGCTCTTGCGCTCTCTGTCGCCGCGGCCGAAGCCTGGCGGGCCCCGCGCGGCGCTGATGGTCACGCCGACCTGAGCGGTATCTGGGAGGCCCTGAATACCGCCAACTGGGATCTCGGGGACCACTCGCCGCACGCCGGGACGATGTGGGAAACCGGCGCGATTGGCGCCGAACCCGCCGGCCTGGGAGTTGTCGAAGGAGGTGCGATTCCCTATCTTCCGGCGGCGCTCGAAACGAAGCAGGCAAACTTCGCCAACCGGCGGACCAACGACCCGGAAGCCAGATGCTATATGGCCGGTATCCCGCGTGCGAACTACATGCCCTACCCTTTTCAGATTGTGCAGTCGCCGAGAGGCATATTGTTCGTTTACGAATTCGCGAGTGCGAATCGCTTCGTCAATATGGGCAAGCCGGTCGAGGCCGTCTCCGACAGCTGGATGGGCACCAACAACGGCCACTGGGAGGGGGACACGCTGGTCGTGGACGTGACCGGGTTCAACGGTCTGGCGTGGTTTGACCGCGCCGGAGACTTCGCCAGCGACAAGCTGCACGTTGTCGAGCGCTTCACGCGCACCGACCGCGACCACCTGCAATACGATGCCACCATCGAAGATAAGTCGGTCTTCAGCCGTCCGTGGAAGATCAGCATGCCGCTCTACCGTCGTGTGGAGAAGAACGCCCGGCTTATGGAATTCAAGTGCGTGGAATTTGCCGAAGAGCTGATTTACGGCCAGTACAAGAAGAAGTGATGCACGGATCCCCGGCTGCGTTTGCGTTCCGCGCGGAGCTTCATTTTATGGGGGCAGCTTCCTTTTCTTCGGTACGCGTCTCGCTCAGAATATTCGCCATCGAGTAGTTGCCCTCGTGGCAGGCGTATTCGAAAATCTGGTAGCCGGGCTCGTGGGTTATGGGGAACGCGACGGTCCAGGAAGCTATGAAGGTCTTTGGATCGTGCACCGTGACTTCGTACTGGATGGCGCTATCACTGGTGCGCGTGAATCGTTCGACCAGACGCAGATCACCACTGTACTTAATGCCTTCTCCGTTGTCGCCGATGCCGAGACGGCCACCAATGAAATTCGTTGTCTCGACCACGAGCGTGTTGCCTTCCCAATGCCCGCGCGGGTCGCCCATATACGTGCGAATCCCCGCCGGTTGGTGCGGCCGGGGATTGTCGGGCGGGTCGATCGGAACGATGCGAGTCTCGTGGATCATCTCATTGCGAATCACGACAAGCCCGGGCGCCTGGAGGATATCCGTCCCGTTTCCGTAAATCACCGGGAGCATGGAGCCCAGGACGCCGCGGGTGATGCAGCGGGCGTACATGCTCAGGTCTTCCCATGATTCCGGCCGGTTTTTTTTCCTGGAAGCGGCAATCGAGGCCGACCGCAGGTAAATGGCTTCCTGTGTCAACGGCGGAAAGTGACCATCTTCGGGGTCGACGATCAGAGACGTCTGGCGCGAGGTTTGCCGAGCATACTCGGTCCAGTTCGAGGAATACGGTTCGGCATCCACGCCCTCGTGCTGGACCCAGTAGCCAGCGTGGGGGTTGACGCCTGCCTGAACACTGGTGGAGATGTTGTGATTTTCCTGCGCGCGCTCGGCGTATTCTTCTTCGGTGAGCAGCTTTCTGTTACCGTACCGCCTGGGCCGCTCGAAGGGCACTCCGATGGAGTCGTCGCTGGTCCAGACCCCCTGGAGGTCGGGATCGCCCCATGCGGTTTTTGGAGGCGTCCAGTTTCTGTCTGCGGCTTTCGTTTGTGCGACAGCGGTTGCAGCCGCCATTGCGCACAAAACCACCATGACCGGCGATAGAAAGTCGCGCCGCAAGGAGCCAGTCCCCCTTAGCGATTGTACTCCGCTTAAGATGCCGAGAGCGTACCAAAAAATCCTATCGTTGAAGTGAGTCTTTTCAATTGTTTGGCCGATGAGCGCGTCGGAACCCGCCATGGTGCGGTCATCTTAGGTTTACGACAGCCGCCAAGTCAACGACTCGGACCGCTGACTCGGACCGCCGAAAAAGCCACTTTACGGGTGAAGAATTACAGGTGAAGTTTTCGCAGGGTTTTCTCTAAATGAAATGGTAGGCCCGTGGGGACTCGAACCCCAGACCTCTACCGTGTCAAGGTAGCGCTCTAACCAACTGAGCTACGGGCCTAGAATCCATAAAGTTTAGCACCTAAGGCGCGTCAAGCGCAGTAATCTGAACGGACCATCGCAATCACAGAAAAAAGACCCTTCCGTCCAACAGGTGCCGTTCCTACTTTGATTTACTCAACCGGAAGTCAGTAAACTACGGGAAAGGTCCCGCCGCTCTCCTCGGAATGGTCTGGCCGATCATGAAAGTGGTTAAGTCCCATAACGGGAGTCGAACCATCATCGCTCTTCCTTTTCTGGGCCGCGCGGCATCGAGCGGCGTCCATGGAAGTGGCCTGAAATAAGCTGCCACCCTAAACCATAGCGATGATTGTGCAGCTGCCGCTCTCCCATGAAGATCCCGCTACGGAATCCAGATCATCTGCGGAGGCAAACGAGTAGCGGTGAAATACGCGCTCATGAATAGATGGCAGGAGGCGGCGAAAACATTCGTAAACCAGACGCTGTTCAAATTACCGCCAAATGATGCTCGCGGCGAGAAATCAGACGGTGTGGTAGTGTGTCCGGAGGAAAACAGAACAAGAGCATGCCCATCAAGACGATCATCGAACCGTTTCGAATCAAAAGCATTGAGGCTATCCGCCGCACCACGCGGGAAGAACGCCAGAAACTCATGGAGGCCGCCGGCTACAACCTTTTTCTGGTGCCTTCCGACGCCATTCTCATTGATTTGCTGACGGATTCGGGAACCGCCGCGATGTCCACCGAGCAATGGGCTGCCATGATGCGCGGCGATGAATCCTACGCCGGTTCCCCGAGCTTCGCGCGCTTTCGCGATTCCGTTCAAGCCATTTTCGGTTTCCGACACGTCATTCCTACGCACCAGGGCCGCGCCGCGGAACGCATTCTGTTCAGCGTGATGTGCAAGAAAGGCGACGTAGTTCCGAACAACACGCATTTTGACACCACGCGTGCGAACTGTGAATTTGTCGGCGCGCAGGCGTTGGATATCCCCATCCCCGAGGCCAAGGAACCTGCGCGCGGGCACTCCTTTAAAGGAAATATGGACACCGCGCAGCTGTCGGCGGCGTTCGAACGCGAAGGCGCGAAGAGAATTCCCCTGGTAATGCTGACAGTCACCAATAATTCCGGGGGCGGCCAGCCTGTATCAATGGGAAACATCCGCGCAGTAAAAGAAATCTGCAGGAACCACGGAGTTCCGCTGTACATCGATGCGTGTCGCTTCGCGGAAAATGCTTACTTCATCAAATTGCGCGAGCCCGGCTATTCGAATAAAACTCCCCGCGAAATTGCGCGTGAAATGTTTTCGCATGCCGATGGCTGCACCATGTCCGCGAAAAAAGACGGCATGGCCAACATCGGCGGGTTTCTCTGCACCAACGACGATATTTTGGCGCAACAGGAAAAAGATCTTCTGATTTTGACCGAGGGCTTCCCGACCTACGGCGGACTCGCCGGACGCGACCTTGAAGCGATTGCCGTCGGATTGAACGAAGCGCTGGAAGAGGAGTATTTGGAATACCGCATCGCCTCCACTGCGTTTCTCGGCAATCACATCTCGCATGAAGGCGTGCCGATCGTGCAGCCGCCGGGCGGCCATGCCATATATATCGATGCGCGCGCGTTCCTGCCGCATGTTCCGCCCGCGCAATTTCCGGGGGTGGCCCTGGCGAATGAGCTTTATCTGGAAGGCGGGATCCGCTCCGTGGAGATCGGGACGTTGATGTTCGGCGAGCACGCGAAAATGGATCTGGTGCGGCTGGCGATTCCGCGGCGCGCGTATACCCAGAGCCACATCGAGTACGTTGTGGAAGTGATTCTGGACGTCTGGCGCAAGCGCGGAGAGATTCGCGGGTACGCAATCACGGAGCAGGCAAAATTCCTGCGGCACTTCTCAGCAAAACTAAAACCGATTCTCTCCTGAGCCCCCATGCGAATAACGATTGATCCGAAATTGAAAGCGAAATGCCCGCAGACTGCGCTAGCCTGCGTGACGGCGCGTGTGGAAGCGGGCCGGTCGCACGCGGCGCTGCTCGACGAAATGAATGCGCGAGAATCGGAAATTCAGAAACTACCATTCCCGCGCGGCGTGCTGGCCTCGCCGCAAGTCGAGGCGACGCGAGCGGCCTACAAGGCGCTGGGAAAAGATCCCTCGCGGTACCGCGGATCGGCGGAAGCGCTTTTGCGGCGCATGGTCGCGGGAAAAGGGTTGCCGCAAATCAACGCCGTCGTGGACGCGATCAATCTTGTTTCGGTGGAAAGCCGGCTGCCGATTGGTTTGTATGACCTGGCGCATGTGACCGGCGAAATTGTTTTCCGCGCGGGACGCGCAGGCGAAACCTACAAAGGCATCGGCAAGTACGACTTGAATCTGGAAGGATTGCCCTTGTTCGCCGACACTAGCGGCCCACACGGGAGCGCGACGAGCGATTCGGAACGGACCATGGTTACATCAGCGACGAAGCAAGTGCTGGCAGTCATCATTTCGTTTGGCGGCACGAAAGGACTCGAGCGCTGGGCGCAACGAATGTCCGCGCTGCTGACGCAACATGCAACGGGACAAGACGTGGAAATTCAAATCATTCAGTGACGCGTGAGCCGCGGTTCGCTGCGCTTCGGCGTGCCGAACATTTCCCTCCTTTGCCAAATGCCTCTTGAGGCTGCGGCATGCCTCGGGTTTACTATGGGCGCTGCTATTTCCTGTTGCGCTCGATGCATACGATTGGAAAACTGAGAACCAGTCCAGATTCCGTGGGAGAGGTGGCCGATGTCCTGCAATCCTGATGTTTTGAAACACGTCCCGCTGTTTGCGCTGCTTGACGAAGAAGAAACCGCGGTACTGGCGGCGCAAGTGGAGCTGAAGAACTTCGCTCCGCGGCAACGCATTTACAAGATGGGCGAGCCGGGGGGACAAGCTTACGTGATGGTCTGCGGAAAAGTGCGGGTCACCACGGTGGACGAAGACCAACAGGAAGTCGTCGTGGATGAGCCAGCGCACGGCGAGTTTTTCGGTTTCGCGTCGATGCTGGAACAAACGCCTCATCAAACCAGCGCAACGGCTGTTGATGATACACAGTGCCTGGAAGTCAGCCGGGGAGATATCGCGACGCTGCTGCAACGGAAACCGCATGCGGGAATGGATATGTTGACGGTGCTAGGACGCCAGTTCCACGCGTCGCAGCAACTCGTTCGGTTGCGCGCGATGCGCAATGCCAACGAAGTGATCGAGGCGAAATCGACGCTGCCCGAACGTATCGCGGACTCCATGGTGCAATTCGGCGGATCGTGGACCTTTATTATCGGTTTCCTCATCTTGAGCAGTGTCTACACGGCCATCAACGTGGGTATGCGCAGGGCGGCCTGGGATCCCTACCCGTTTATCCTGCTGAATCTCATTCTGTCGCTGCTCGCGGCGATCCAGGCGCCGGTCATCATGATGAGCCAGAACCGGCAGGACATGAAGGATCGCGTGCGCGGTGAATTGGACTACGCCGTCAACCGCCGGGCGGAAGCGGAAATTCAGGGGCTGGCACGAAAGCTGAATCTGCTGGGGGAAAAGATGGGCGACATCGAGGACTTGCTACGTGGGAAACGGGAAAAAGGATAACGCAGGCACGGAGTGCCCCAGTACATCGCCCATTGGTCCACACTTTGCTTCCTAAATGGGCGGGGCGAGATTCCTAGTGCCCACGAAAAACGGCGCCGTCGATGTGTTTGGGCTCCCCAACTCGCGCCGCTTGAGTTTCTTGTTGCCTCTGAGCAAACGCTGATCCCTGATCGTGAATTAGGGCCGTACCGATGAGCACCGACTGTACTAAAAGCTCCAAAGCCTTTGTAGCTAGGACCATCGACTTGATCTTTCGCGTTCCTCTCAAGGTCAGAGGCATTCCAGACCTCCATCGTGCCACTCCATGAGTTGTCAGAACTCAAAATCCAAGGAAAACTGGATTTGACGGGCGCCGCGCTTGAGGTAAGGGAGCGAAGGCTTGTGCGCATGCCCTGGAACCCGGCCACAAGAGTGAGCAAGCAGGTTCGTCAGACCTGCAGAGCGTGAAGGTAGGGAATGCTGGCTTTCATCATTTCGAGGTTCATTTCGACGAAGTAATTCTTGATGCCGGCGGTTTTCGCAGCGGTGAAGATTTTCTTCCAATCCAGAGTGTCCTGTCCCACGGGCATTATTTTTTTGGTTTGCGTCGACCAGCCTTGGACGTGCATGGAAAAGAAGCGGCCAGGGTACTTGGTGAAATACTCCGCGGCATCGTAGCCCTGGCTGATGGTGGAGACCTGGAACTGGAACTTGACGAGCTTGGGATCGAGAAGGTCCAGCAATAGATCGTAGGTCCGCTTGCCGTCAACCATGGAGAGCTCAAAGCCCTCATTATGAAGGCCCTGCTGGATACCGGCCTTGGCAGAGAGTTCGCCCATTTTGTTGTATTCCTCGGCCGCACGCTTTACATCATCCATGGACGGATTCTTGGGCCCTTCGAGGCTGGGCACGATCATTTGGGTCAGCCCGACATCTTTGGCCCAGGCAATCCGGGCCTGCTGATTCTGGCGGAGTTCCCCGATGCCGAAATGAGAACTGACGGAGGTGACGCCGGCATCGCTTAGAATTTTCCGAAGCTCGGCTCCCGTGTACTTGGCGAGGCCGGCGAAGCCGGAGTCGGCGTAACCTACCGGCGAGCACAGCTCAAGGCTCTTGAATCCGGCATCGGCAAGCTGCTTGATAGTGCCGACAAAGTCCTTGGCAATCATGTCTCGTACGGGCCACGTTTGACACCCGATGGGCATGCCCAGAGGATTGGCGCGAAGTTCGAGGACGCCTAAGGAAAGAAGGCCGGCAGCGGCTGCGTTCGCGGCGGAATATTTAAGAAATTCCCTTCTCGAAATGGCAGGCATTGGCACCCTCCTTATTCACTACCGCCAGGCCCATGTTTGGCGCTCATTATCCATGGTGCCGTAAAACCTCGCCCTTCAAGGGCGGGGATATAAGGCAACGCTGACGGACTAAAGCGGCGTCTTTTGCTGCTCGCGGTACTGCTTCAGAACACCGCTCGGTGCCCCGCCGCAACTGGCGGCCAAGTAAGAGGGCGACCCGAGGGCGCCTTTCCAATAGCCACCTACCAGGTCTGGTCGTTCGAGGCGAAGTAATCTGCTGGAGACGCCTTTCCAGCTGTTCACCAAAGCCGATATCGAATACTTCGGTGGATAGTTTACAAGCAAATGGACGTGGTTGTCTTGGCCGTCCAGCTCCACGAGTTGCGCCTCAAAATCAAGGCAGACCTTAGAAAAGATGTCACGCAGTCGTTCGATCGCATTTCCGTCCAACATCCGAGCGAACCTTGGTGACGAAGACCAAATGAACATGAAGTTCAAAGACGCCATGTCTACCATGTCGAATTTCACTTGACAACACCATGCACACTAACCTTTGACAAATGGCCAGAAAGACTTTCAAGTTTCGGCTCTACCCCAACCGCCAACAGCGAGACAAGCTGACGGCTACGCTCGACGTGTGCCGAGAGTTGTACAACGCTGGTTTGGAAGAGCGTATCGGCGCCTGGAAAAACCGAACGCCGGTAGAGTGCAACGACCAAATCAACCAACTGCCGGACATCAAAGCGATTCGACCGGACGTTGCTGGCGTGTTCAGCCAAGTGTTGCAAGACACGCTGCGTCGTCTGGACAAGACCTACCAAGCATTCTTCGAGCGAGTGCGGCGTGGGCAGAAAGCTGGTTTCCCTCGATTCAAGGGACGCAATCGCTACGATAGTTTCACGTACCCGCAAAGCGGATTCCAACTGAGGGGGAAGTTGCAACTCTCGAAGATTGGTAACGTCAAGATAAAACAGCACCGTAAAATCATTGGCGAAGTAAAGACGCTCACCATTCGCCGCCAGGCCGGATGCTGGTTCGCATGCTTCTCCGTAAAATTCGAGCCTGTATTCCTGCCTCGAAAAGACAATGCCATCGGTCTCGACATGGGCTTGGAGACCTTCGCCCGTCGTTCGGATGGAACACCGATTGAGAACCATCGCTACTACCAGAAGGCGCAGGCGAAACTTCGTAGGGCGCAGCGCAAGGTAGCACGGCGCCTAAATAAGAAGTCGAATCGCAGGCGTAAAGCAATCCTGCTGTTGCAGAAGGCGCATGCCCACGTCACCAACCAGCGCAAACATTTTCAGCACCAAGAGTCCTACAAACTGGT
>Ga0210399_10000219_pt1 | contig 46229 bp, 38 predicted proteins | sample IncBWC14MmetaG_FD_150865 | JGI IMG/M metagenome (GOLD analysis project Ga0210399, IMG submission 150865) | Forest soil microbial communities from Barre Woods Harvard Forest LTER site, Petersham, Massachusetts, United States - Inc-BW-C-14-M | ecosystem: Environmental > Terrestrial > Soil >... | reverse complement strand
GAGACGCAGGCCGTGATCGAAGTTTCTGCCGTTAGTATCTCCGAGCCAGGAGCGCGTGCAATGAGATTGGAACACGCAGTGCCAAGGTGCGATTAAGTGCTAAATCGAGTCCACCACCGAGCACCATTGAAAAGTCGATAGCCCCCCCACGCCACGTATAAAGATCATGATACTTGTTTTTGTCTGCTTCGCTGGGCACCCGGGAGAGAGTACCGGTTTCTGAAGTTCGGGATTGAGTTGTTCTTCTGCGACTTTACGGCCGCCGACCCTGAAGTGCGCATGCGGGCACCAGCGTCTGGCGGGGAGTGTCGATCAGAGGCCTTCTCCACGCAACCCACATGGCGAGCACCCAAGCTCACACTTCGCAGACGGGAATAATACGATGAACTGTGAACAGTTACAGCCGACAGGTGCATTTGCAGCAATCGCCAGCAAACGCGTTCAGATGACGAGCGTTTGATCTGGCGCTTGCTCGATGTTGTTGGGTGGACTGTCACTTCTATCAGTGGCACAAGAATTTTCCGGCTACTACCCTTTGTCTGTTGTCTGCGAAAGGTGATCGTGCGCCACGGCCCTCAAGAGTGCGTGCCATGTGGAGGTGTCTGCCGCCTGATTCAGAAAGTACTGGCAAATATCTGCCAATCCGGGAGGTAGGCGATGGTGTTGTCGTTGCGGTCGTCGATGTTTTCGCGTGGTAGGAAAATAGCAGCACTGAATTAAGCCCAGCGACGGATTCCTCGAAGCAGAAAGAGAAGGGGTGTTGTATGCGTTAGTCGTGTGAGTCGGACGGGTCAGTCGAAGATGTGAGTTCCCAGCCGGAATAGAAGAATCCGAATACTGATTTCGGCCGACCACGCGCAGCGAAGGAAGAACAAATATGGCAGTGCACACACAGCCAATCAGTCAGCATCTCCAAGGGAAGCGGTCGGCATGGCGAGCTCTGGCAAGCCATTACCGAAAAATTCGTGAAGTGCATCTCCGTAAGTTCTTTGCTGATGACCCGTTGCGTGGTCAACGCATGACGGCCGAAGGGGTGGGGATATACCTGGATTACTCCAAGAATCGAGTCACGGACCAGACCATAAAGCTTCTCATTCAACTGGCCGCTGAATCAGGATTGCAGGCACGGATTGACGCTATGTTTCGCGGGGAAAAGATAAACATTACTGAAAACCGGGCGGCCCTGCATGTGGCGCTTCGCGCGCCCAGACGCGCATCTGTCTTCGTTGACGGTGAGAATGTAGTGCCACGGGTCCACGCTGTACTCGACAGGATGACTCAGTTCTGCAACCGCGTCCGGAGCGGCGAGTGGAAAGGCCACACCGGCAAGCGCATTCGAAACATTGTCAATATTGGAATCGGCGGAGCAGCTTTGGGCCCCGTCATGGCATACGAAGCGCTAAGAACATACAGCGACCGTACCATGGCATTTCGCTTTATTGCAAATATTGACGGCAGCGACTTTGTGGAGGCTGTCCGAGACCTCGATCCATCTGAGACCCTGTTCATTGTCTGCTCCAACAGTTTTACGACCCTCGAAACGATGACGAATGCTTATTCGGCTCGTGCCTGGTTACTTGCTGGTCTTGGAGACGACAAGAGCTCCATTGCCCAACACTTTGTGGCCGTTTCGACTAATGGAGAGGAAGTCGTAAAGTTTGGTATTCCCACTGGGAATATGTTTGGCGTCTTGGACTCGGTTGGCGGACGTTTTTCGATCGACTCGGCTATTGGGTTGTCTACGATGCTTGCTATCGGAGCCGATAAGTTTCGCGCCATGCTAGATGGCTTTCATCACATGGATATGCACTTCCTCGCCACTCCCTTCGAGCGGAATATTCCGGTCCTGATGGGCCTGTTGACAGTTTGGTATGTAAATCTCTTCGGAGTGCAGACAATCGCGCTTTTGCCTTACGAGCAGTACCTCAGCCGATTCCCCGCATACCTGCAACAGCTGACGATGGAAAGTAATGGCAAACACGTCACACTTATTGGGACAGAGGTTACTCAGTCGACGAGCCCGGTGTACTGGGGTGAATCGGGCACGAACGGTCAGTATTCGTTTTGTCAGCTTATCCATCAGGGGACAAGTCTCGTACCATGTGATTTTCTCGCGTTTGGAAAATCGCTGAATCCCATGGGACGTCATCACGACATGCTCTTGGCCAATGCCTTTGCCCAAGCTGAGGCACTGGCCTTTGGGAAATCGGCTGAGCAGGTTAGGGCTGAGGGCTCACCTGATTGGCTTGTACCGCATCGGGTATGCGACGGCAATCGGCCGTCGAACATGATCCTTGCAGAGCAGCTCAGCCCGGAAACGTTAGGCAAGCTTGTCGCCTTGTACGAACACTCAGTTTTCACTCAGGGCGTGATTTGGAACATTAACTCATTCGACCAATGGGGCGTCGAGCTCGGGACCGATTTGGCGCAGCGAATTATTCCTGAACTCGAGAGCGCCGAGGAGCCCGTGTTGGAACACGACAGCTCGACTAACGCGCTGATCCGCCGCTATCGAAATTTTAGAAAGACAACGTGAAGGCGATGCAACACAGCAAGGGCATTGGAAGAGTGCCAAGGAAATAAGTTTCATCGTTGCAACGATAGCGCTTCGAGTCTCCTCGTGACGCTGCTTGAGTGGGGTCCCAGCGCGACCATTTCTGGGCGCACATATCGAGGAGTGAAGCGGTCTGCTTCGGTCCCTCTTGGTGACCTGAATATTAAGACGTTTGGATCCTCTTATGAGCGAGGAACAAGTTCAATCGACCGCCTTCAAAACGGCTGAATTGCACAGTGAGCGTCTACGCATCTTCGGCGTGCTGGGCTTTGTAGCAATATTTGTCGGCATAACGTTCGTGCGGGTGTTTGTTGTTCGTACTGTGTCCGGGTCTGGTCCTTGGGTGTGGAGTTTACTCCTTGCCGCCTTACTTGCCGCGTATGAGGGTTGGGCGTTGCATCAAGTAGATGTCGCTTTGAAGACAAGTAGCGGCCTTCCGGCCAGGTTCTGGGTGCTCAGCACCGTTGTGGAAACGTCGACCCCAGCATTTGCGCTGGCGTACCTGACCAGTGCACAAATTGAGATAGCGTATCGGCCAGTGGCCAGTCCGCCCATCCTTGTATTCTTTATCTTTATTATATTGTCGACGCTCAGGTTGAGTCCCTGGATCAGTGTTCTCTGCGGAGCTGTCGCCAGCGCCACTTACCTGTGCGCCGCCGTGTATTTGGGTTGGCGGCCCCCAATTGCTGGCATTCCGGCACACGTCACCCAGTCCGGAGTCAGCCTGAATGCGGGAACGCTTTTTCTGGGGGGGATCATCGCCGGCGCGGTTGCCGGCCAAATTCGTAAACACGTACAAGCGGCGCTTCGCGAGGCAGAGACCAGGAGCCAGTTGAGGGCAATCCAACACGACCTTCAAGTAGCGCAATCGATCCAGCAGTCACTTCTCCCCCGGGATACGCCTCGCCTTGCGGGATTCGACGTTGCCGGTTGGAACCGGCCAGCGGACGACACCGGCGGTGACTATTTCGACTGGAAGACTCGCCCTGACGGAAAGGTGGTTGTCAGTCTCGCCGATGTGACCGGTCACGGCATCGGGCCAGCATTGTTGGCCTCGGTGTGCCATGCCTACGCTCGATCCAACTTTGCCTCTTCACAGAATCTTACGACGGCTTTCGAATATATCAATGAGGAGCTGGGATCTGACCTCACTACCGGACGCTTTGTTACCTTCGTAGCGGCGGTTTGCTGTCCCGGGTGCCCCGACGTGGAGGTGCTCTCCGCGGGGCACGGCCCTATCCTTATATATAGCCGTCCAGAAGACCGGTTCACCGAGATGAATGCACAGGGGCTACCCTTCGGCATTCTACCCACCTTTCGCCCAGATCCTGCTGCGCACCTGCAGCTGCAACCAGGCGATCTGTTGTTGCTGGCCACGGACGGTTTCTTCGAATGGGAGAGCGATCGAGGAGAACAATTTGGCGTTCAGCGAATGGAAGGTGTCATTCGAGCATCACGAGACTCGACATCGGCGGAGATTATCACCAGGCTCTATGAAACTGTTACGGCATTTTCAAACGGAACCAAACAGCAGGATGACTTGACCGCGGTAGTCATCAAGCGAATGTGACTGAGGAAATGTTGACGCTGGAGAAAGCAACGCGATTCGGCGTTTTGAAGTCGCGCCGAGCGGGTCTCGCTTTCGTTGTGTGTCTTGTATCTCTTCTCGCCAACGCCCAGGATCTGGCCCCGCGTGCATACCTCATCACTCCGAAACACTCGAACGCGGTTACGCTGAGTTACGCATACTTCAGCGGCGACCTTCTCCTCGATGGTTCGCTCCCCATCGCGGGTGCCACGGCAAGAGTCAGCGTGTCAGTATTCAGCTATACCCATTTTCTCAACCTGTTGGGGCGTTCCGCGAATTTCAGTGCTTCGCTTCCTTACGGTATAGGTAACTTTCATGGGACGGTAGTTGGTGCAGAAACGAACGCTTACCGTTCGGGTACGCTCGATTCCTCTTATCGTCTGTCCGTCAATCTGAAGGGCGGGCCGGCAATGGATCTGAGAGAGTTCCGTGGATGGCAACAAAAGACACTTCTTGGCGTCAGTTTGAAGGTGGTGGCGCCGACGGGACAGTACGATCCCACCAAGTTGATCAATTACGGTGCAAACCGCTGGGCCTTTAAGCCTGAGCTTGGTCTGTCTCACCGCCTGGGACATTGGATACTCGACGCATACGGAGCCGTCTGGTTCTTCACGACGAATCACGATTTCTTTTCGCGGAATCAATTTTCATCCGGGACGAATACCCAAAAGCAGAGTCCGATTTTCGCGTCCGAGGGACACCTGAGCTACGACGTGAAGCCGCGCCTTTGGGCTTCGCTCGACGGCAATTTTTGGGTTGGCGGTCGCAGCACCTTGAATGGCGTTGAAAATCCAAGCACGCTGCAGCGAAACTCGCGCATCGGAGGCACAGTCTCTGCCCCTGTAAGCAAACACCAGTCTATTAAGTTCAGCTACAACCGGGGTGCTTACATCCGATATGGGGGAAATTACCAAAACGTCTCTGTTGCGTGGCAGTACTCGTGGCTTGGGAGACCAAATTAATGCTCAAATAAGCATTGCTTTCTACGTGGTTGGAGCATCGTGGCGAGAACAGTTTCGTAAACTGAACTGAAACACAGAATTTCGCCGTGCGCCAAAGTGCTTACAGGACACCGTCGCGCTGCATCTGCTTAACCATCAGTTTGACCAGGCGGTCAATCGCTTTATCCATGTTGGAGGGGTTGAACGTGTCTGTGATGCCAGTCCAGACGAGCTCTCCTTCTCCCGAAGAGATTACATAAAGATTCGTCTCTATGCGTACCTTCTTTTCCTCTTTCAGGTATCCGGGAGTGTAGACCACGGGATATACGGCACTATAATAACCGTAAAAAGTACCGTAGTAGGGAAGGGGAGGCGGAGCGTAAGCGGTCCCCGGAACGTAAGTAACCGTGTTGTCTACCTTAATCAGACGTGACACGACGACCGCATCGATCTTGTGGTCGCGGACCTGTGTCTGGAGGTATTTCAGATCGAGATGGGTACCTTCTGGTCTGAGCAATATCGTGTTGCCCGGAAGGGTCTCTAGCCCGGTTGCCGTGAGTTGCGCCGCGAGAGCATCTTCGAAGTCGGCACGGATCGTTGTTTTGTCACTCAATCCCAGCGCTAGTACTCGGGAAAAGGCTTTGGTACGTACGTAAGCGGGACTCTTCCAACTCATCACGACCTTGCTGGATTTTCCCGAAGCTATCATGACCACGGATAGAGTGATCACTCCAACCAGGATTCTTTCGCACCAGTGGCGAACCATCTTTGCTCCTATCGCGTCAGGAAATATGAGCCGACTGCGCCAGGTGATTCCTCCTGCGCACAATCCGATTGACCAGTGCCCGGGTTACAACATAGGGCAACGTGATTAGCACGGGTCCGACCAGCAACGCTGCGCCGGGACGAACCTCATGAAAGATGAGAAATTGTGAGATAACATCCAGGAGAATCGCGATAGCGACCAGATCCCGGATTGAAGCGAATGCACTTCGCAACAGTTCACGCCGGTGTTTTCCGTGAAAGGCGAGCGCCCATAGAAACGGAGGGAGCGCGTCCCGCGCATCCTTGATCCCGCTCCTCGCACCCAGCATGATCGCCACCGTGGGTTGCACGATGAAGCGCATTCTTCCCGGTCCAGACAGACGGGCCAAGATATGCTGAAAAAAGCGCTCGGTGAACAGGTACGGATCCCCCGTTTGTATTAGTTTGCGGATGGCGCCGGGCAAAGCAGCCAATAGCACTGCGATTACTATCGCATACAGAATCGAAGTACGTGAAACGGATGACATTTGGCCCTCATACGCAAATAAGTTCGCGTGCGAATCGTCTGGCTCTGTGGGATTTTGTTGGTTTGTCCCACATGTGGCCAGGTCTGCTCCATCGAGATACTCACAAGCCGATTCCAGCGGAGGCACTCCGTTCCGGCATCACCGGGCGGACTGGGACAGCCTGTTCTAGCCATACAAGAAACAACTTGTATCCGATAGACAGAACGATTGCGCCTAGGAAGAGGCCGATCGCGCCCATCGCCACAAATCCACCAACCACGCCCAGGAACACGACTGCCATTGGCACCGCCACGCCACGGCCGAGCAGCAGGGGCTTCAGCACGTTGTCCATTGTGCCGACGACCACACACCAAACCAGAAACATCACAGCCTTGGTGGTACTGGCAATTGCAAACACATAGATCAAAGCGGGTACCAGAACGACCACTCCAACCTGAAGCACGGCGGCAACCAGAAACATCGCACCCCATAATCCGGCACCGGGCAGCCCTACGACCAGAAAACCAATCACTGCAAAAATTGACTGAATAAAGGCAACACCGATGATTCCGGTCGTGACGCTGCGGATCGTAGCGCCGGCCAGTTGCACCAATTCCGGGCCCTTGTCGCCAAAGAACCGGCTGGCTAGGGAGTGCGCGACTCTCTCACCAGCAGCCGCATTGGCGAGAAGAACTCCGGAAAGGAGGATAGAAAGAACCCATTGCAGCACTGTCATGCCGATTCCAGCAGAAGCAGTGAGGATCTGTGGAACAATCGCTTTGATCTGAGGCGCAAATTGTTGCAGCACCGCGGATAGGTTCTTTGATGCCAGTTCCCAAACATCTTTTAAGCGAGCACCCACGACAGGCCAGGTTGCAACACGGGGAGGCGGCGGCGGGATAATCGGCGTTCCTTCCTTGAGGTGTGCCGCCAAAGTCTGAATACCTTCGACCAATGATCCTGTCAGCAAAATAACTGGCAAAATCAGGAGTGCGAATAGAAAGATGGTGCAAACGATGGCAGCAAGTGTTCTGCGCCCACCCAGGAAATTCTGTATTCTACGGTAGACTGGGTGCATAGCGATCGCAATGATGACGCCCCATGCCACCAGAGGCAGGAAGGGGCGCAAAATGAGGAAACACGTCGCGGCCAGCAAAATGAAGAGCCCAACGTTAATAGAAACTTCAAGTGCGCGACTTACGCGATCATCATGGTGCGTGTCGGCCATCTTCCTGTTCCTAGATTGAGATATGACGCAGGCTGACTGCAAAGGCAGCAAGTTTCAATCGCTCAGATTGCTGCTTGCATCTTTTCTTTACGGACAAAGTAAAGGTACGCGCCGACGCTCAGAGAATTGATCAACACAGCGATCACGTTCCATGCGATCACGGGTCGTGACGCAATCAACAAACCGTAGTAGACCCACAGAACCTGAAAGACGCCCATGATGGCCACCATCCTAGGGTTCATCCCAGCACTTGACCGGCGCCTGAGCATGGCAACCAAGTCCGGTACAGCGGCGAACGTTGTTCCAAGGCCTGCTATAAACCCAAAGATCTCTGATCGTTGGAACCTCGGGAGGAATAGACTGGACGTGTCATGCGGAACGAGATCCTGGCAGCCAATGAGTGTCCCCAGGCTCAAGAAGAGGACAGCGAGCCACAACCCGTAGAATCTACCCACACCAGCCTCCGAATTCCTCTAACGCGCTTTAATTGTGAACCCTTACCCCGGCTTCAGATTGCAGGGGTAAGGGATATCGCGGGATGCAAAGTGTTCACCGTGATTCCTACCCTGCAACCTGCTGACGAGTCAGCCGGGCTACGAGGTCTTGCTTGCCAGTCTCGAGAACGTCGGCCGGTTTCACACGTGCAAACATGTCGAGCGACCGTGCGATAATCCCGGTCCATCCCGTCTGGTGGCTGGCTCCTAGCCCCGCGCCATTGTCTCCGTGGAAGTATTCGTAGAAAAGGATGTAATCCTTCCAATACGGATCCTCCTGAAACTTCCGCGTTCCGCCATAGACTGGCCGCCTGCCGTTCGCGTCGCGGAGGAAGATGCTCGACAGCCTGCGACCCAGCTCCTTAGCTACCTCGAACAAGGTCATGTATTTCCCTGAACCGGTGGGACACTCCACCTTGAAGTCATCGCCGTAGAACTGATAGAGATTGATCAGTCCTCGAATCAACAGACCGTTCACCGGCATCCAAATCGGCCCGCGCCAGTTGGAATTGCCGCCGAACATCCCGTTGTTTGACTCCGCCGGCAGATATTGGACCTTATACTCCTGTCCCCCAAGATTGAACGCATATGGATGCTCCAGATGACAGCGGGAAACAGACCTTATGCCATAAGGACTGAGGAATTCGTTCTCGTCAAGCATGTAAGCCAGGATCCGCTCGATCTTCTCCTTGTTGCAGACCGACAAAAGGCGACGATCAGCGTACCCCTTGAACGTGCCATCGGCCGGAGCAATATGCTTCAACAAATCGGGATGACGCTTCCTGAACAGCTCGATCAATTCCATCATCCGTGGATGGCTTTGCAAGATTCCATTCGCTTCAAGCACAGTCGATGCGCATAACGGCAGCAGTCCCACCATGGATCGGACTTTCAGACGCGTGGCATCGCCATTCGGAAAGTGGAGCAGGTCGTAAAAGAACCCGTCCTGAGAGTCCCACATTTCGTCGTGGTGTTCTCCGATTCGGTCCATGGCATACGTGATCCATACGAATTGTTCCAGGAACCGGAAAGCGATATCCTCGTACATGGAGTCGTACTCTGTGAGGATGATTGCGATTTCCAGCATGTTCTGGCAGTAGAATGCCATCCACGCCGTACCATCCGCCTGGTCGAGGTGACCGCCGGTCGGAAGCGCAGCACTGCGGTCGAACAAACCAATGTTGTCCAGTCCAAGAAAGCCTCCGGCGAAGACGTTCTTGCCCGACGGATCTTTACGGTTGACCCACCAGTTGAAATTCTGCATCAAGCCCTGAAACGATCGTTCCAAGAAGCGCAGATCCGATCGGCCCAGCTCTTTTTCAATGCTGTAGAGGAACAATGTCGCCCAGGCATGCACCGGCGGATTCACGTCGCTGAAGTTCCACTCGTACGCAGGAATTTGTCCGTTCGGGTGGGCATACAGGTTCCGCAGCATCAAGAGGAGCTGGTCTTTGGCAAAATCGAAGTCCACCAGCGACAGGGCGATAGTATGAAAGGCCAGATCCCATGCCGCGTACCACGGATACTCCCACTTGTCGGGCATCGAGATGATGTCCTTGTTCAGCATGTGGAACCACTCGGTGTTCCGGATATTGCGGTGCGTAGTGCCGGTTAGGGGATGAGCCTCATGCTCCTCCAGCCACCTGTCCAGATCAAAGTAGTAGTACTGTTTGCTCCACAGCATCCCGGCCAGTGCCTGCCGGTGCACGCGACGCTCATCCTCGCTTAGCGAAGGTGGAGTGATTCGGGCATAGAATTCATCTGCGTCTGCGAGGCGAGAGGCAAATATCTGGTCAAATGTTTCGAATGGGTCTGCCGGTGATTTCGCACTCAGCCGCAGCCGTACGACCTTGCTACCCCCAGCGGGAATCTCAAGACGGTAATGCGCCGCTGATTTCGTGCCTGTCCTCGATGGATTTACAGCTTCCCCTTTAAACGAAACGACATAGTCGTGAAATGCGTCTTTCACGTATGCCGACGGGTTGGACTGTCCCCACAACCGATTGGCATTTGACTCATTTTCTGTAAACAACAGCTCTGGATTTCCGTCGCAGTCAAGCGTGCGGTCACCCAACTGGGCATGCGAAGCAAGGATCGATCCCTTTTCAACCTGACGGATCGCCGGCTTGATCGCATCCTGGCCTGACGACCAGGTATTTCGAAACCACAGAGTGGGGAGGAGGTGAAGCTCTGCCGTCTCGGGACCACGGTTGTGCACTGTGATACGGATCAGCACGTCTTCCGGATCCGCCTTGGCATACTCTACGAAGACGTCAAAATATCGGTCGGCATCAAACACGCCCGTGTCGAGCAGTTCGTACTCAAATTCGTCTCGCGAGCGGCTGCGGTTTTTCTCCACAAGATCACGATAGGGGAATACCTGCTGCGGATACTTGTAGAGGTATTTCATGTAAGAGTGCGTGGGTGTGCTGTCGAGATAGAAGTAGTATTCCTTGACGTCCTCGCCGTGGTTGCCTTCACTATTCGTCAGACCGAAGAGACGCTCCTTCAGGATTGGATCCCGCCCATTCCAAAGAGCGACGGCGAAGCAGAGTTGCTGCTTGTCATCGGAAATTCCAGCCAGACCATCTTCTCCCCAGCGGTAAGCGCGAGAACGGGCCTGCTCATGACTGAAATAGTCCCACGCGTTGCCGTCCTGGCTGTAGTCCTCCCGTACTGTCCCCCACTGTCTTTCGCTGAGATACGGCCCCCATTTTTTCCAGGGGACACCCTGCTCGCGGGCTTCATTCAGCCTATGCTGCTCGGTGGTTTCCACATATGCAATGTGAGGCTTCAGGTTCGATTTCGTTTTCATTGATCTCTCCTTAGATGCCTTCTCTTAGGGTCCCTCTGGCGTTCGTGTTAACGATGCGGTCGATCTCAAAGGACGAGCTTGACAGCCGTGATGTACGGATTGCCGAAGCTCTCGATCTCGTAGTGGCCTGCTTTTTTGCTGAATCGAATCTTTGCAGCCGCCATGATCTGTGCGGTTAATTCTCCTTCTCGTAGCTGCAGGACTTCGTTCCCATTGCCACACCGCATCGAATCCGAAGTGCGGCAATGGCGTCCCACTCGGCGGAAGGTACAGAAAACAGGTCAACGACTACGCCATACTTCTGGCTCATTTCCGAAAGCCAGACCCAAGTGTTTATCTCGTAAAATGGAAGGGTATTTGGGCCAAACAGAAATGCCCTGGAGTGCTGTTCTCGGTTCAGCAAGGATCGCACTCATGTCGACTTCTCCTGATCGAGACCTCTAAGAGCAACCACCACACCAGAATCAAACCTCAACCCTGGCGTCTGCGCTCCCCGTAGCGCCATTGCATTTCGGTCCCTCTAATCCGGGAAGTGATGCTGAGGCAGTCTCCGTTTGGCGGAGGTCACGTCTAGAGTTTTCTCATCGAAGTGCTTTGTCGTGAACTGTCGTTTTTGCCAGTATCCGATGCCATGATGAATGGTTAAACACGAAACGTATATTGGCCGTGAGCAAGACCAAAGGGAAGGCGAGAATCCTATGAAAAGCGTTTCGATACTTCCAATTCTTGCAGTGCTAGCGGTGTCGGGAATGGCACAAAGTTCGTCGCCCGGGACTGCCCCATCGTCCCCTGCAAAGAGCATCGGGCTGTTTGCATATCCAAAGAATCAGCAGAACGCTGATCACCAACTCAAGGACGAGACTGAGTGCTACGCTGCCGCGAAACAGCAGACCGGAGTGGATCCGCAGGCGCCCCCACCAGCACCACCCAGTGCTGAGGAACAGAAGTCTGCACAAGAGCAGGCTGCAAAGCAAGCTGCAGGGTCAACACCCAAGGGCGGGGCCGTGAAAGGTTCCGCTAAGGGAGCGGCTGGAGGCGCTGCAATTGGCGCAATTGCCGGAGATGCAGGAACGGGCGCCGCAATCGGGGCAACGGCTGGTGCCGTGCGCGGGCGACGGCAGCAGAAAAAGGCACAGAAAGAGGCCGGACAACAAGCCGCACAACAGACTGCCCAGGCGCAGCAACAATCACAGACCCAGGCTCAGGCCGAACATCAGGGAACCCTAGACACGTTCAGGAGGGCGTTCTCGGCATGCATGGATGCGCGTGCATATTCGGTTAAGTGAGCGACAGTCCTCAGTTGCAGGATGGATCATCCTGGAAGCTACTGCTTCCCAACATCTTCGCAAGGAAGCGTCCGCAACTTATGATCTTCTGAGATAGCGCCTCATCCCGCAGCGCACCAGGCGATAGGGCGTACTTCGCTGTGTTCATGGACTTTTTCGCTTCGACCAGTTTATTGCTCCATTCATGCACAGCCTCGAACTCATTTGTGAGCAGCTGCAGGGCCTTTCTATCACCTTCCGTAGAAGCTGCAGCGGACGCCAATCTGAGATTGTTCGCAGCTTGCTCGCGGTAGTTGGCTGCCCAGTCTTCCGTGATCTGGTAATTGTTCTGGACCGCATTGGCCATAGTGCTCGCCCACTCCCTCATCGTTGCGAACTCTTCAATTCCTGCGCGCATGAATTCTCGTGACAATGCGGAATTGTCCGCCGGAGAATGTGCCGCATCACCTAAACCGTCTGCTGCTGGAGGGTTTGAATCGGACGCACGCATCCTGAGGACAATCTGATTTGCTTTGAAGCTCAGTGAAGCATTCGCGATCTCCACAAGAGATTGCAGGTCGACATATGCACGCCCGTCTTTTTGGATCACTGCCGCTTGTCCAGCGTGCCCATCTATCACCAGAACCCGCGGCTGTTGGTCACCTTGCGCAAGATTCAAGGATGGATGAGCCAGAAGTAACGATGTCGTCAAAAGAAGATAACGAAGGTTGCTTCGCATAATATTGTCCCCAAAATGGCTTCTGCAGTCCTGCCCAGAGTGCTTGCGAAGTGCGCGGTGGCCTGATTTCTCTGCACGGGAAGGATACGACTGACTCCTCCAGCGAGATGATCCGTCGAGTCAGCGCACAGTGTAACGGCCACGCCGAAAACCTTGAACTGTCAAGAGTGATAGGTGGTAAAAGGTCAGGAGAAAAGAACTCTTTATGCGAATAACTAGTACTTTTGCTAGTTCATGCAATGCCCGCGGACGTGGAACATGCACCCCAAGGACGGGTTTCTGGTGGCCCGCAATGGAGGCGGACCATCGGCGAGATTCAGTGGGCTTGCATATGAAACACCAAGAATGGCTCCTTGCTTTGGTTGGCGTGTGCCTGCTCTCTGGCCTTCAAATGGCAGCGCAAGACAATCAGGCCACTCCCTCGCAGGCTCGTGAAGATCAAAAGCGGAAGCACATCGCCGCCAAAGATAACATTCAAGCTATTGGCATCCGCAAGATCGGTGGCCGGGGAGTGGGTAATTGGTATTCTGTGGAGCAAGAAATCGGGATTGGCCGCGACTACTCGCGTGTGATCGAGTCTAACAACGCGCAGCTTAGAGATCCGGTCATCGCCGAGTACGTCAACCGAATTGGGCAAAACATAGTGCGCCATTCGGATGCCAAGGTGCCGTTCACGATTAAGGTCCTTGACTCTGAGGAAATCAATGCCTTTGCGCTCCCCGGTGGATTTTTGTACGTGAACACTGGTCTTCTTGTAGCTGCGCACGAGGAAGCAGAGTTGGCTGGGGTGATGGCACATGAGATTGCCCATGTCGCCGCCCACCATGCCACACGGCAGATGACTCACTCCCAACTACTTAATCTGGCGACCGTCCCACTGATTTTCGTGGGTGGGGGAATAGGTCTTGCCGTACAGGAAGCCGCCAGGATTGCGGCTCCACTCACTTTGACCAAGTTTTCCCGTACTTTCGAAGCGGAAGCGGATTACCTGGGAGTGGAGTACTTGTATCAAGCCGGCTACGATCCTAACGCGTTCATTTCCTTTTTTGAGCGCGTCCAAGCGCTAGAAAAGCAGAAACCGGGCGCCATATCTAAGATGTTTTCAAACCATCCACAAACCTCGGATCGCATACGGAAGACACAATCGGAGATCGTCAAAATACTTCCGCCACGGGAAGCGTACGTGATTTCCACGTCAGACTTTGACGAAATGAAATTGCGCTTAGCAGCCATCGAGAATCGGCGTCAGGCACGTGAGCAGGAACAAAATCGTCCAACTCTGCGGCATAAGACTTCGGGCGATCAGAGTAATCCTGAACGCGACGACGAGCGCCCAACATTGAAGCGACGAAGTAATTAGCGACACACGGAGCGCTCAGCCGTACTGGCTGGGCGCCTTTTCTTTTTCAGGCAGAAGAACTGTCAGAAATTACGGTTCTCCATCATACAAACCCTCTTATGCTGACCATCGACATTCACGAGCTACGCCATGTCTTCGGCTTTGCGCTTGATGCTCGCGCTTCTGTTGCTGCTGTGCCTGCTGGCTGCAGGTTGCGAAGGAGTCTTCGGTGGTTTCGTCTCGAATCCGGTCGGAAGGGTAAGTGTCAGCGGCACCACTAGTGTCGTAGAGCCTGGCCTCGTAAAAGATGTCACGCGCCAGCAAATCACAATCACCGCTGTTACATTCTTCAATCCAGGCACGGCGATCAACATTAGTTTCTGCGGAGATCAGAGCAGAAGTTTCCTCCTGAATCAATTTGTGCACGCGGAAGTCAGACAGGGTGTATTGTGTGCCGCTTTGGCAACTGTCGTTGTCGCTACGTGAGTGAGGTTGCTGGTGAAGATGCGGATGGCAGGGAAATCGAGTTCAAAAGCGGACTCATGATCACAAAGTGTGCAAATCCGGCGTGCAGTACCGTGTTCCGCTATCTCCGGGGAGGCAAGCTCTTCCTCTTCGAGGTGCCACAAAGCCAACGTCGGTGCCGCCCTCTCCAAAAGAGTGAATTCCACAGTGGTGAATACTTTTGGCTGTGCGAGGAATGCGCTAAGAGCATGACGATCACTTCTGGTGAAAACGGGCATGCACTCGTCACAGCAAGGAGCAAAGGTACTTGAGCGATCCTCCCACTAGTATGCGACGGGTGGGCGGAGGCTTCAACTGTCGCCTGCCGATGGGAAGGGCAGCCTCTCCACAAACTGTCAATTCTGGCAGTCGTGCTTCCTGCTGACGTAAGCAATCATTCATAAGAGATCTGAGTGTCAAAACATGCATAACTCTATGCCTCTGCAGTATCGGCATGCACTTCATGAATGGCTCGAGAGCAATTGTTGCTGCTGAACGGAAGGGAACATTCATCATGAAAGTCACACGTCTCCGGCTAGGATTTCCAATGCATATCATCCAAAGACTCGTCGCGGTCGTGTGTGCGCTGGCACTTGTGCCGGGTGATGCCGCCTTGTTGGCACAATCGTCTACCGCAGGAAGTTCCCCTGCTGGTGAAGAGGTAGCTCGTATCCCACCGGAACAACTCGACTCTTTAGTTGCTCCGATTGCCCTTTATCCCGACCCGATGCTAAGCCAGACACTCGTAGCGTCTACCTACCCTCTGGAAATCATCCAGCTTCAGCAGTGGTTAGCACAGAACAAGAATCTTAAAGAACAAGCTCTGGCGGACGCTGTGAAGAAGCAGGATTGGGATCCAAGCATCCAGGCCATGGCAGCGCTTCCGGATGTAGTCAAACAAATGGGCGAAAACATCAAATGGACGACGGACCTAGGAAATGCTTTTCTGGCGCAGCAGAGCGATGTGATGGACGCCGTACAACGAATGCGCAAAAAGGCCAAAGACGCAGGGAACTTGAATTCAACTGAGCAGCAGAAGGTCGAAACAAAGGTCGTTGAAAGTAAGCAGGTCATCGTGGTCCAGCAAGCCAACCCGGAAGTGGTTTATGTTCCGAGTTATAACCCGACCGTGGTGTACGGTCCGCCGGCGTATCCGTACCCGCCGATTGCTTATCCGCCACCTGGGTATTACGCCGCGGGTATGGCGATTTCGTTTGGCATCGGGATTGCCATGGGAGCGGCGTGGGGGGGCGGCTGGGGGTACAACAGCGGATGGGGCGGCAACAACAATGTCACGATCAATAGGAACAACACCTTCGTAAACAATTCCAACCGGCAGAACGTGTCGAATCGGTCGGCCCGCGGCAACAACAACTGGCAGCATAATCCGCAGCACCGCGGAGGAGCACCTTACTCAAACAGAGCGACCGCCAGTAAGTATGGTGGCACAACTCGCGGCGATTCGATGTCTAATCGACAGGCAAATGCGCGTCAGAACCAGGGTCAAAGGGGAGGCCGAGACCAAGCAAGCGTTAGCGACCGGAGTTCTAATAGGAATAATCAGGCGGGTGGAAGAGATCGCAGTGCTGGCGGGAGAGACTCCGGCAGCCGCAACGGCGGAGCGGCAGTAAGCGACAGGAGTGCGAACCGCGGCGGTGGTGGCGACCGTGTTGGAAATCGTAGTGTTCCCAGTGGTGGAGGTTCTCGCGGCTCCAGCGCTCTTGGAGGTGGTTCGGGAGGTTTCAATGGAAGCAGCGCTCGAACCAGCAGCGCGCGTGGTTCCTCCAGTATGGGTGCTTCTCGCGGTGGCGGTGGGCGCAGCGGCGGTGGCGGGCGGCGTCGGTGAAAAGCCATGAATCAGGAGAAATACATGAAATCACACGTGCGTAGTACAACTGCGTGTCACTCTTTATACGTCTTCGTGGTTGCCGTAAGCTTGTGCGCTCTTGGAGGTCCTGTTCAGGCATTGCCAACATCGAAGGAGCAATCCGACACCCCACAGGTACAAAAGGCCTTCAAGACGCCTCAAGAAGCTGCTGACACATTGATCCAGGCTGCGGAAGCGTACGACGTATCCACACTGCTGGAGATCTTTGGTCCAGAAGGCAAAGACTTCATTTCGTCGTCGGACCCGATTCGCGACAAGACCATTGCCGCGAGTTTTGCGGCCAAGGCGCGTGAAAAGAATATCGTTACCGTAGATCCTCGGGATAAGACCCGAGCCATTCTCTCGGTCGGCAACGAAGATTGGCCGCTTCCTGTTCCTATCGTGAACAAAAAGGGGAAGTGGTATTTCGATTCCAAACAAGGCCGCAATGAAATCCTCTTTCGGCGGATTGGATCCAATGAACTCGATGCACTCCAGGTATGTCGTGGCTTTGTCGAAGCTCAGCAGGAATACGCTTCCGAGGTTCATGACGACTCTGAAATCAACCAATACGCGCAAAGGATCATCAGCACACCTGGAAAGCACGACGGTCTATATTGGCAAAACAACGACGGCTCGCCGGGTGGGCCCATCGGGGAAGCGATCGCTCGCACTATCGAGGAAGGTTATTCGCCAGGCAAGACTTCCGGATACCACGGCTACTACTTCAAGGTTCTCAAGGGCCAAGGTCCGGCGGCTCGGTTTGGGCAACTCGACTATGTGATCGAGGGAGCTATGATCGGTGGTTTTGCACTATTGGCTTTTCCGGCAGACTATCGAGTCACAGGCGTGAAGAGCTTCTTGGTCGGCTACGATGGCGTTGTATATGAGAAGGATTTGGGGCCTGACACTCTTAATGTCGCCCAAAAGGTGGAGAGATACAATCCTGACCGGACCTGGCATGTCACGAAAGACCAGTGGCCGGCCGATGCTTTGGTTGCTACCAACTGAGCGCCAATCACATGCCTCGGGCCCGGTCGACCACCTGGCAAAATGTAATGTACTCTGGCAAACATATCTGAGGTGGAGCGAAACTTTCCTGCTGGATGTCCCCAATTGTCGTGAGTTCTCGTCTCGACTGGACCCGATCCCGTGATGGAACTCGACTTGCATGACACTTTCATTTTGTGGTCGTCATGACGAAAGTTCGTGTGCTGATAGCCGATGATAATAAAGCGATGCGCGATATGCTTACTTCGATGTTAGGTGCCGAATTCGACGTCATTCGGGCAGTCAGTGACGGCGGCGCGGCACTGGCAGCAACCACTCAACTGCTTCCCGACGTTGCCATTCTTGATTTTTGTATGCCTGTTCTAAATGGAATCGAAGTTGCGCGACGAATCAGGGATACAGGGACCAATGTCGCAGTGGTGTTCCTGACCGCGTGTTCGGATTTTGATAACTTTTCATGCGGCCAAGGAAACTGGGTTCTTGGCGTATGTGCTTAAGCCACGCTTATGCAGCGACCTCGTACTGGCCATCAATCTGGCCGTGAGCGGCATGGGGTTCGTTTCACAGGTATAGGGTAGACACTGCCTACCGTGGAATTTGCTCTGCGATTTGTCCACCGTCTACTCACGCGTCTCCAAGCTGAAGCCCTGGAATTCCGCTGAAGCGTCCACAAAATTCAAGTGGCGCTTGCGCGCAAGCAGGACAAAATGCTTCGTCCACTACTTTGAGAGACTGAATCGAAACTAGTGCATTGCAGTGGTTGCAATACCATAACGTCGCCCACGGTTGCGGAAGAGTTGTATAAGTACCGGCAACGTGCAAATCCGACATCGTGAACTCCTTATTCCGGCTTAGGTGAGGCTACCCACTACAGGACATAGCCGGAAACTGTCAATTCTCACAGTGTGTGAGCAGCTGAGCAAGGAGCTTTGCCGGGGCAATTGATGCGGAAGCTCCGGGGCAGCGGACGCCAAGTGCTACGCAATCCTGTAAGAAATGTCAGTGTTTTCTCTCTGCCCGGACTCCATAGCATGTCTTTGCATGTATCCAGGTCTGTTTTAATGCCGGCGCGAGGAGAACAGAGTGAAACTACATTTGAAGAAGATTGTGATTTACCCTTTTGTGGTCGCATGTCCTATGTATGTCTTCTCCCAGAAGGTCCGCGTGGGATATGACAAGGCGGCCGACTTCGTGAAGTTCAAGACCTACACATGGACCGCTCCGACCATGCCAATAACCAGGCCGTTGCTTTACGCGAGTATTGTTGGGACGATTGACCACGAATTGAAGGCGAAGGGGCTCACAAGAACGGAACGTGATGGCGATCTCGCACTGACGCCTGCCGGCGGGATGGAATTTGGACTTAACGTTGCAATGGGCACACCGATTCTGTCCACATATGGGGGCGCACCTCCGACAATCGATGCGAACATGTGGACAGGAGCAAGCGGGCCCTCAAATCTGATGGCTCCCTACGTCCCGGAAGGGACACTCGCCCTCACTTTTGTTGACTGTAGCTCAAATAAAGTTATCTGGACCGGTACGGTCACTGAAAAGCTCGATATCGAAAACAAGAAGAAGTCCTTGGAGCGAGTCGACAAAGCGATTGCCAAATTGCTCAAACAGTTCCCACCCAAAAGAAAGTAAAGGCTACACCGCTACCCTCCACTTGGAAGCATGGCCGGACTTTACACCTTTTGCCTTCAGACTCTGATAGGGGGCCGAAGTCAGGTTTCCACGAGAGGGATCTCAGAGGCTAACTGCAGATCAAGCAATACGCCAAGCCGGCGTTCAAGCTGGAAAAACAGGGCGGCCTTCTTGCCAGGTAGCACCTTTTGAATCATTGGGATGTATTTCGTTCGAAGTTGAACCCCTGACTGATCGACTTGAGCCCACTGGTTCACCAACGTCTCAGCTTGATAGTCAATCAGGTTCTGAAAGTTCGCAGCATAATCCTTCATGACCAAGAGCTTATCGTCATTGATCTTCACTTTTTCAGCATTGTATTGCTCCTGCACCGGCCAAAACTTCTGAGCCTCGGTATCGGTTAACAGCACGTTCGCCGAGATGATCTGCTTTTGTGCCGATCGCAGATCCTTTCTGAGCAGATTGATGTCATTGTCCGATAGGCGGAGGGGGGAACTATTGTACAAATGCGCAACCCAGAAGCGCGGTACCCAGTATAAAAGTGGCGATAACATTTTTCCTCATCTTTTTGTCTCCTCGTGTGAGTCAGAGTCGCGTGCTTTGTTCGAAGACGGCAAAAGACTGTAACTGGAACGAACTGTTTTGCCACCTCGTGTCAGATTAGTTTTCTAAACCCGGCAACTGCTACTGGCAGAATCGTCGGGTCGACTGCGCAAAGGATGACCTTATGGGTGTGCTTTCGGGAGAGATGAGCCCGGGACCGACGCCTTCAGTAAGGTTGCTAACCGTTCTTTAGCGTGCAGGAATCTGCTCGTATCGATGGTTTGGTTCGTCGTCCCAGGAAGCAAACGATCCCTCACCTTGTCTAGCCGCTTTATTCTCGTCGAGGTCAACGGATGTGTGTTCAACAGGCGCTCGACAAACGAGGGTGGCTTGCCCTGGTCTTGAAATGCATTCTTCAATAGTCGGCTGAACTCGCCTGGGTCATAGCCAGATGCACTTTGGTATTGCAAGGAAAGTTGGTCCGCCTCGAATTCAGAATTGCGAATCAATTTCCGCGTTAAGAGAGGGCCCAAAAGACGACGGGCCAGGTACCCCACCGGTCCTCCAGCAAGTGCCACTCGGCCCCATACGCGTCGTTTCTGGTCGATCCTGGCGAAGTGTCGCGCTGTAACGTGCCCAGTTTCGTGTGCCAGTGCAGCAGTCAACTCACCCTCACTATCGGCAACCAGAAATAGGCCAGTGGTTATGTACAGAAATCCCCCTGGCAACGAGAATGCGTTGGCTTCTGGGTCGTCAAGGATTTTGACAAGGAACCAACCCTGCAAGTCTGAACGCTTCACGATGGTACGTTCTAGACTGTTAACATAGACCGTGAGGTCCGGGTCCTCAATGACCGTTGCGTCCTGCTCAATCTTCGCGGCAAGCTGGCTACCCGTCGTCCATTCTGCTTGCCATTGACGGTTTGCGCGATTCACAGCAGTGTTAGTCGAGAGTGATACGCCCTGGCCTCCGGGAGCGAGTTTGTCGACAGGAAACTGAGTATCACCGTCACGAACAGATCGATGCTCCATCTCGGGAAAGTGTGTGCCAGAATCAGCGCATGTATCGACGCTGATCAGCGGCACGAGGCTAGTAGGGTTGTGCGTTCCCGACTGGGCTAGCGTGAGCGCACTCGACATCAAAAAGAGAAGACACCACAGCACAAATATCTTTTTCCGCTTGTAGATATGCTTCCGTTCTATTACAGTGCGAGCGTTTCGGTGGTCGAGACCCAGTACCCTATCAGACAGACGTCGACTTGAGGCAAAAGCAGCCTGGTTTACATCCGCTGCACTGCGCCTGGCGTGAGAGTCGCTGTGGGCTGCAAAGAATGTCATCCCGAAGCTGCCCTGTGCCGGGTTCTCGCCTATTCGCGCGAACTCCGGTAAGACCATCTTCAGTCGGGCGATTCACATTGGAAACTGCTAGAGATGACAGTCGCCGGCTGCTATTCGCCGGACGCGGCCAACACCATGAAGGTTCCATGTGGGCGAGTGAGTCGACTGCTCAACAGTCACGGTCTCTTTATCAGGGTTTCGAACAATCAAGAACCTGGGCGGCGCGACCAAAATCTAGTACGTATAGAACAAATTCTGAATGTCCGCGTTCGAACGCGGTTTGAGCAGCGCCAGCATGAGTAGAATCCTGGACTTCTGCGGGTTGAGCTCATCGGAAGCTATGAGATTCATGTCGTCATCGTTCACTTCCACGTTACGCCCAACAGTTCCGGTAACCACACGGGTGCTTCTGACGACCACGACGCCTTTTTTCGCGGTTCTTGCCGCGGCTTCGAGAGAAGCCTGATTCATGTTTCCGTTGCCGACTCCGGCGATGACGATGCCCTTGGCGCCATTTGCCACCGCTGCATCGATCAGATCGGGAGACATGTCAGCGCATGCAAACAAGATGTCGACGCGAGGTAACTTCGTAACATTACCTATGTCAAATTCGCTTGCGGTCGTGTGTTTCCACCCCGGAGTGTTGTAGAAATCATTCTTACCGTAACTAGAAATGCCTACTAGTCCGCGCAGAGGTGACATGAACGTCTGAATCGCGGTCGTACTGGTCTTGGTGAGAGAGTGTGCTCCATGAATCCAGTCGTTCATGACCACCAAAACGCCACGCCCTTGGGATCGCGGATCTACGGCAACGCCGACAGCATTGAACAGGTTCAATGGTCCGTCGGCACTCACCGCGGTGGACGGCCGCATGGATCCCACCATGACGACCGGTTTATCACTCTTCACCACTAAATTCAGAAAGAACGCGGTTTCTTCCAGGGTATCGGTCCCGTGGGTGACGACAATGCCATCCACATCGTCCTGTGCCAGAAGGGCGTTAATGCGTTTTGCCAGCGTCAGCATGATGTCCAGGGTCATATCTTGCGATCCGACATTGGAGATCTGTTCGCCTTTAACGTTGGCGAGGTCCTTGATTCCCGGAACAGCGGCGAGCATCGCGTCAATGGTCACTGCGCCAGAGGTGTAGCCTGCTTGAGTTCCGCTAGCAGCTGCGCCAGCGATGGTGCCGCCCGTGGCCAGAATCCCGATATTTGGCAGCTTCTTGTCGGCGGCTGCAGAGGTCAAGGCTCCGACGTAGAGAAGCAATATAAACGACGGAAAAGTTCTTCTGTTCGGTTTCATACATAACTCCTCAACACGCGACGACCGACTAATCAGCAGGCCTTACGCTCGACCGCACACCTCCGACCGCATCAAAGTCGTCATGTGTGGCATAAACAGTACAAGATCACTTTGAGTGTGCTGCTTCCCAGGTTCGTACCCGGTGCCTCGCCGCGTCGAAGATACGCTCGTAGTTTCCAGCGCGTACCTTCTCACGGGCTGCTTTGTCTAAGAGCCTCCAGATCGGGTCATATTGGTAGTAGACCTTGAGGTACTTCTCTTGGGTTGACGTCGCAACTTCGTCGGTACCGAAGAGAAATCGATCGGGACAGCGATTGATGAGATTTGCTGAGATCCTAATCGCTTCGGGAGAAGACGTCAGATATTTAGCAACTTCATCCCAAGAAATATCAAAGAACACATGGCCGAACTGCAGATCCTTGAGAATTGCTTCAATCACGGCCGCATGGCCTTGGACTGGTCGCACAACTCGGCCCATTCCACGAGAGTTGGTGCATTCGAAATCGAAGAGTGCTTTCCAATTTGTGGAACTGTGTGGCTTTTTGTCGTTACAGAAGTACGTTGTTTCTGCAAGGCTGCCTTCCGACCCGATCCTGTGGGTGCGTTCCATCGCTTATTCCTCAAAAGGCCAACGGAGTCGAGCATGTTTGCGTTGAGATAAAGCGCACGGGCAGGCAGGACTCGGAACTAGAGAGTTTGTCGGCGTTCAACTCTGCCGGCCAGAATTTCGTCACTTCAGACCAACTGAACTGGGCGAATATAGGTTGTAGTTCAGCTTCTGCGCGACGTATTCGATCACTTCTTGAGCCTTCACGCTGTTTCCGGCTTCATCGAGTGGAGGTGCAAACACGGCGATAGCGCCTTTGCCGGGAGCAATGGCCACGATGCCGCCGCCCACCCCGCTCTTGGCTGGTAGACCGACATGCCAAGCCCATCCACCCGAACCGTCATAGAGGCCGGCAACAGTCATGCTGCTGAGAATGTGGGGAATGTCCTCACGCTTAATGACTTGCACACCGGTGGCGGGGTTGACCCCGTTGTTGGCAAGCGTCGCTCCCATGCGAGCGAGCTGGACAGCGTTGACCCCGACTGAGCACTGCTTGGTGTATATGTCCACCGACTCGAAAGGGTCGGCATAAATGCGATCGTACTTTGCCAAAAGCATGGAGAGCGCTTTGTTCCCGGTGTTGGTAGCTGCTTCGGATTTATAGACCTCATCGATGAGCACCAGTTTGTCGCCGGCAGCTTTGCCATAGAAATCAAGAATCTTATTCCACTTCTCTTCCGCGTCTCTCCCGGAAACAAGGCTCGTAGTGGCGATGGCACCGGCATTGACAAGCGGATTTCCTGTGTGAGTGGGCATGTCGACGACCGCTAAAGGAGAGTTGAAGGCGCGGCCGGTTGGCTCAGATCCTATCTTTTCGAAAACCTTGTTCGGCCCTAATTCCTTCATCGCAAGCGCGAGTGTGAAGACTTTGGAAATCGACTGGATGGAGAACGAATAGTCCACGTCCCCAAGCGTCAGAACCTGGTTGTCGGTCGTGACAACCGCGATGCCGAACAACTTGGAATCCACCTTGGCCAGATAAGGAATGTAGTCAGCATTCTTCCCGTTCGTGTCGCCCTTGAATTTGTCATAGGCTTCGCGGACGACCGACTCCACCAGTTCCCGCTTAGGGGCCACGGGGCTGCGAGCAGTCTGCGCTGACAGCACGATGGGAGCGAAAGCCGTGACCGCCAGTACCACCGTAAGAATCTTGGTTACCCGCATTCTATGCATTAGCATTCGTTTTCTCCTCACGACGGATGATCCGCCCCAAGCGGCTACGATGTTGTGAAGACCTAAGTTTCCTGGGGAGTCCTCAAGTTCTCCGTTATTAGAATTCAAAGGTTTTCTTCCAGTCATACTTGAAAGAAAACTGAAGGCGATAGTCGTTCACATTGAAGCCGTCTTTGAAGTTGACCCTTCTGCCGAACTGAAACTCACTACCGATAGTTACGCTCGAAACAGGGTGATACAGCAGATTCGTGAGCGCGTAGTGGCCCTGGTGAAAATCGGATGGCTTCTGGGCGTTAGAATTCTCGATGTTCACCATGGAATACCCGATTGAAGAGCTGAAGCGCTCGGTCCAGCTGTGATCAAGAAACGACACCACGCCCAATACAGGCAGGGCCACGCCTTTGATTGGGGAGATGGGATTGCTGAGGTTGTTCTTGATAGCGACATCGATCGGTGCGTCGTTCATATAGTTCTCGACGCCGGAACCGTACACCACCATGAATTTGCCAACACTGTCTTTTCCGAATTTGAGATTCGAACTGAAGTTCACGCCCCAACCAAAAGCGTCGCCCGTAAGGTTGACAGCGTCGGCCTTATTGGTGTCAACCCACGAGATCTTCCGGAATATCCCTCCGAATCTTGCGTACCCCCAGCGCCGAATCAGACGCGCCTCCCAGGAGAAGTCTGGCATGTCAAACTTTGGTTTGACACCTTGCAGTTCGACACGATCCGCGTAGACGCCCTGATCGGCGCTGGCACCGGGACGTTCCACCGCGAACGTGAGTCGGGTATTGTCGCTGCGGATCGGCATCCAACGCACCTGCACGTTGCGAAAGAAGACCATTCCGTTGGGCCCCCAGTACTCGAGCGAGTTCGGAAACACATCGATGTCCATGAAGGGACTCCAGGTTTGACCCGCTCCGAACTGTCCCAACTCCCCATAGGCGTGTCGCAAACGGAAGGTTGTTTGTCCTTTGTCGACTCCAGTGCCGAATAACTCGAATTCGAATTGCGTCTTCAAATTGCCGAGTCCGGTCGGTGTCGAGGTCTTGAGGCCGAAACGAGTCTGCCGCACCCCAAAGTAGACCTTTCCATCTGGCGCAAAGTCGATGCTGGAGGATGGCAATTGGGTCGGACGAACGACATCAAACCAGTTCGGATCGTTTGTCTTGAAGTCATAGCCCGAGTCGAGCATGATGAAGCCGTACAGGTCGATGCTGCTCTTTGCTTCATCCTGCTTGGCAGCTTTTGGCGCCTTCTCCGGTGCAGGTGCTCCGCCTGATCCAGAAGCCGGCAAAATCAAACGCGCAGATTCCGGGGGCTGCTCGATGGCGCTGATCTGTCCTCTTAACTCATTCATCTCCTGTTCTAAATGCTGAAGCTTATCTCGCAACTGCTGGACGTCTGGTGTTTGGGAAGGCTGGGTCTGTGCGCTCGTCCAGACAGGCATAGCAATCACAACCATTACCGTTGCACAGGTGGCCTGTGTCCAACTGAATGGGCGAGGCGATCTCATAGTCTTCTCCAACAATTACGAGCAAGATGCCAAACGATGGTTCAATGAAGAACTGTCATTACTGTCAGTGAAGCAGGTGTCTGCCGATCCTTTAGCATCGCTAGAGTGACCTTCATCAGGCGCGGCCGGTACAAAGCTTATCTGAGAGGGTGCAGCTCCCTACTTCGACAGAAGCAACCTTAGTTTCCTAGTGGCCGCAGGCTGCAGTAGTCTCCGTCAGTCGGAAGACTCAGGAGAACCTTAATTAGTGGGGTTGAGCGATGGCGAACGAGTTACTGGATTCATCAGCGAGGAGGCAAGCGACGGCAGTGATCCTGACAAAAAGCAATGAATTCAAGATTGTCGCCGAGGAAGCCGCCGTTGACGTGGCAGCGTCAGATGTAATCGCAATCGGCCAACGAGAAATCAGGTTCTGGAATCAGCTGACTAGTTCTAGGGCCGGCAGGAAACTGCTGTCAGTTCTGCCAGTGTCGGACATAGCCGATGGCCATCTAGTGTCCACTCTAGGGCTAAATCAGCGTATGCAGTGCAAAGTGGCTGACGTGGTTAGTAAGTTAATGAAATCGGTACTATTGGGTGTAGCTGTTGTTCTCTTGTCACTTATTCGATCGTTGCCTGCCGATACGGTGTACTGCCATCGGTCAGTTGTGGATCAGCCGAAGTCACAGGCTTCTGTGCTTCTCAACCGGTTTGACAATAGTGTCACGTTGGGCATCAGAGCTGCTGTGGGGTATGGAGTTAAAATCCGTAGGCCGGTATTCCGCTGTAGGCGGCGCCCTGCAGCTGGATGCTATTTACATCAAACACAGAGATATAGACCGGAACGACGTACTTCCCGACGTGGAAGCCTGTGTGCCCAATGTTGCGCAGACGCGACGTCTATGCCAACGTAGAAATACAAGCAACCCCGTGCCGATCTCAAAAGAGGACTTTATCTCATTCAACAGGCACGAAATCGTTTATTAGTTTCTCGTCTCCGCAATACGCTTGACGCACGCGTCAATCGCTACCTCAATCGTGCTTCTCAGATTTCTGCTCTGCGATGAACCTCTTAAGATCTTCCTTTTGCTGCTTGCGCAGTTCTACCAACCGCTCTGCTTGAGTAGGCGACAGGAAAGGCTTTATTTTTGCATCGGAAGAGCGCACGAGTTTTTCGTAACGATCTAGCTTGTTTTTGCGGGACAGGACTGGGTCCCACATGAATTGGCCCACTTCAGTCGTTTCTTGTTCCAGCGTTGGTTTAATCTTGGCCTGCTGATTATCGGTGAGATCCAGGGCTTCGGAAAGATGTTGTAGTTTCATACTGAAGTACTGGCCAGGCGCCCGAGGCGGATCGAGTTCACTCTTGGCTGGAAGGACTTCTCGGTGCAGAATTGGAGCCTCAGTTGTCCCAGAAAGTTTGCTGTTGAAAGTCAGCACATTTTCGCCAACAGCGAAAAGCATGTCAATACCGGCCGAATACTCCACACTGTTTGCACCGTTACGAGGCGTATACAGCACAAGATAAACAATGTTACCGATTTTCACGGCGACGTCATAGCGAACGACATCGCTGGTAGGTTCATTGGCTGCATTCTGATGAGGCTTTACGGCAGTGATCGTGCCTCGCTGATATTTGGGCGTGGGCGTCTGCCCAAAAGCGAGAAGCGCGGACACGCAGAACAGAATCACACTGAGCTGTTTTAACACAATGACCTCCCGCGCGACAGAAGATCGTCGAAATGAGCTGCGATTCAACGACCTTTGCTTTCGAACAGGGTATTGCCTGTCGGCACGAAGGAACACTGTCAACAGTTACAGGCAAATCGTTAGGACGATCGCATGCGTGTTTCAATACTGTTCGCAATGGACCTGACTAGAAGGCATAGCGATCTCCAAAGCGCATTCCTTCGGCGGTGTCTGATTTGAACTGTCGCCTAAGATGTGCGGAGCTTGGAGGTCCTTCGTTCGCCTCGCCACTAGTTGATAGGTATCCACAGGTACCGGGGGGAAATCACGACCGGGTCCCTGTCGGGGCAGCGCGGCGGCCATGAAGTCGATCCAGATTGGCAGGGCAGCTCTTGCTCCAGTTTCTTTTGCACCGAGCGTTTTCTTTTCATCAAAACCCACCCACACGCCGCAAGTCAGAGAGGGCGAAAAACCGATGAACCAGGCATCTGTGAAATCGTTGGTGGTGCCGGTCTTCCCCGCCACAGAGTATTTCAAGCGACCGGCTGCAACTGCGGTGCCCTGCACTACGGCATCGTGGAGCATCGATGTCATAATGCGAGCGGTCCGTTGATTAATCACGTCTTGCGCAACCGGATAAGCCTGTTCGAGTATTTTGCCGTCATAGTCCGTTACTTTCAGAATATAGTGCGGAAGCACTCGAATTCCATCGTTGGAAAAAACGCTGAAAGCGGAAGTATGCTCCAGCAATGTCAATTCCACTGCTCCCAGTGCAACTGGCAGGTAAGGGGGAATACGTTCTTTGATACCGAAGCGGCGCGCGTATTCAATAACGGTCTTGATGCCAAAGCGCTGAGCCATTTTGACAGCGGGAATATTCCTGGATGCCGCCAATGCGCGCCGCAAGGTGATTACACCTTCGAATTTCCCGTCGTAATTGTGGGGACTATAAGGACCAGAAGCAGTGAGGAAGGTCGTCGGGCCATCCAACACTGTTTCGTCCGGATCAGCTCCTAGGTCAATGGCGGCAGTGTAGACGTAAGGCTTGAACGAGGATCCGACTTGGCGGAGTGCTTGTGTTGCACGGTTGAACTTGGAGTCAGTGAAGTCACGACCTCCGACCATGGCCTTAACTTCTCCGCTCGTGCTGTCAATCGCGAGCAATGCACCCTGTACTCCCGACTCCTGTTCCAACCGAACGCGTGCCTTGAAGTCTGCACCCAGAGAAATGATCTTCACATATGCGAGGTTGCCCACGGAAAGCAGCTGAGGGAGAGTACGATTAGTCCACGAAACGTCATTTGCCGCGATGCGTGCCGTGTATCGGCCGAACCTGAGCAGAGCTGACGACGAAGACACAGACATCACCTCAGCATGAATATAGCTACCGGGGCTGACGGGCATGCTCCATTCGGGAATTTTGTTTCGAGCGTCTTCTGATCTGGTCCCGGTGTTCTGCATATGAGTCCGCCAACCATGTCGACGATCGTAAGTGGCAAGCCCATCCAAGACTGCGGTGTTTGCAGCTTTTTGCAGTTCGATGTTAAGAGTTGTGTAGACGCGAAGCCCGGACTCATGTACTTGTTCCGTGCCGTATTTCCTCTCCAAGTACTGCCTGAGTTCTTCAACGAAATACGGTGCTAGCGAGTTTGGATCGTCGTGGATGTGAAGTTGTATCGGAGTGTTCTTGGCGGCAATCGCTTCCGCTGGGCTGATCTTGCCGGCCGTGACCATGCAATCAATGACCAGATTGCGCCTGCGTAACGCGCGCTCCGGACTTCTGAGAGGAGAATAGTTGTTAGGAGCCTTCGGTAACGCCGCGAGCAGGGCAGCTTCAGGAAGCGTAAGGTTTTTCGCAGGCTTTCCAAAATAATACTCTGCGCCGGTTGCGAATCCATACACTCCATGGCCCAGATAAATCTGGTTCGCATAGAGAGTGAAAATTTGTGGCTTGGTGAATCGACGCTCGATCTGGGTGGCCAGCATGATCTCACGAAACTTGCGGCCGTAAGTACGTTTCGGGGAAAGAAACAGATTACGCGCCAATTGCATTGTCAACGTGGAGGCGCCCTGGACGTTACTACGCGAGCGGAGGTCGTGGTAGGCTGCGATTAGCATTCTCCAAATCTCGAATCCAGAATGCTTCTCAAAATTCTTGTCTTCGATTGACAGAACCGCATCGTACAGTACTGGTGGATAGTCCTCGTACTGCGCGATCGTACGCCGTTGCAAGGCAAAGGTGCCTAATACACGACCTTCGTCATCATAAAGTATGGTGTTGGAGATCGGACGATAGTGTCCCAGATCGTGAATTTGAGGAGGATCAACAAAAGACACGGATGCCAGTCCCACCAGTACGCCTAGGACGGTCGAGCCCATAAGCAAAAATACGACTAGGCACCATCGTGATGTTCGTTTGCGGGGGTGGTGTTGCTTCTGCAAGATCGTCCTGCTTTCACGCTTCTGGCTGGTGCCGCTGCGTATGACTCATTTAGGCGCCCGGACTCATGGTATGTGGGCGTCTGACAAAAGACACTGCAACTTGTGACAGTCGAAGTGCCAGACCTTGTTGGGTTAGCTAAAGGCCGCAGTGTCAGTGGAGCGGCTCACAAACATTCGCCGCGTCTCTATACGAGGAATCGGCCGTTGTGGGCGCGCAGAACGTTTCTGATTACCTGACAAGCCCTACGTCAAAGTAGAGATCCTGACTGGAGTCTCTGGTCCGACCTCAGTCTGGATACCTGGGACCACTGTGATCAGAAGCGGGGAATCGTCCACGGAATTGTCAATGAAGAAGGGGCCGATCGATTCGGCAACGCATTCAGATCCGGGACAAAGCTGGCTGCGAGCTATCGCCAATACGGGAGCGGCGAGCACCACAGTAATGAAACCCCTTCCTTGAACACACCGCATTTGGTTGTACAAAATAAGTCTATCTCGCCACCTTCAGATTGCCGAGCTTTGGTCAATGCATACCCCATAGTGTCGTCGGATGTTGAGTCAAGGTCTGTCACTTTTACCAGTGTTTCGCGGCAGTCCCAGTCGTTAGGTTTTATTAGAGAGGGGTAAGTCCCCGATCTAGTGCCAACCCAGAGACGCGCGTTGACGATACACGTAGCGAAATCGCACAAGCTCTCGGCGGGCTCGAATTCAAACTCAATAGAAAGGGATGGAGGAAAAACCAATGAAGTTTAACAGGGCACTCATGCTTGGAGCGATCTTGTTACTTGGGGTGGGAGCGTGGGGTCAAGAGTTCCCGAGGGCCGAAGTAGGATTTAACTATTCCTACGCGCGGTACGCTCCCAGCTCGTCCTATTCGAAAGGCCACAGCTTGAACGGTGGCGGAGGATCGATCACGTATAACTGGAACGAGTACCTGGGCATCAGGGCGGATCTGCAAGGCTACGGCAGCAACACCACCGGCTTCAACATTGCTCCAAATGCTACCTTTCCCTCAGGTCTAAACGGCAATGTCCAGGGAAATCTATTTACCTACTTATTTGGTCCACAGTTTAAGGTGCGAGCGCACAAAGTGGAACCCTTCGGCGCCCTTTTGTTCGGCGGCGCGCATACCAATGTGTATGGCAACGCTTTCAAGACGCTCTGCCAGCCGATTGTGGGAGGGTGTGGCATTACCAAAGCTCCTACGGCCGAGGCGTTTGCGATGTCTTTCGGCGGAGGAGTTGACATTCCAATCAATCACCGGGTCTCATTCCGGCCGGCAGAGATCAGCTATCTTCTGACGCGATTCAGCAATCCATTAACCAAGACGAACAATCAAAACAACTTCCGGTACTCGGTCGGTATTAACTTTAATCTCGGCAACACTACCTATTAGGAACAGCCCGACATCGCCGAGGGGAGACCACATGGTTTCCTCTCGGTGCTTCAGAATGGATCTCAGTTTTGGGACTGTACTCTGTCTGCGGACAGATACCCTTTTTTGTAGTGGGCGTGTAGCCGCTGCTCGGTCTCAGGATGAGTTACCGACACCTTTATTTTCCTCCATCTGCTTGCACCTGTGTGGTCAGGCCGGTAGCCCAGAACGTACTGATTGCGCATTTCGCGGCTAAGCGAGGCGGCCGCTTCGGGAACCTTCGCTCTATTATCGACCGTGATAGTTCGACCACCAGTCGCATCGGTAATTTCACTCAGCCACTTCTTTCCAAGCTTTTCTTCCAAGGTACCAACGAAAAATTTGTCGAAGAGGCCGATGGCGTAGATCTGCACATCAGATTCGCGTACCAGGCCCTTGATTTCTCGCAAAGTGTAACGGCTCGCGTTGTCGCCGCCGTCGGAGATGATGACAATTGCCTTGCGCTCATAGCGCGCCGAACGCAGTTTGGACTCAGCCAGGTAAACGGCATCGAGCATCGCTGTGGGGCCGCCTGGCTCCATCGCCATCAACTTCCACTGCAGTTCGTTGATGGACTTTGTCGAGCTCGCCATTACTCGCGGACGATCCGAAAACGTAATCGCGAAATACTCGTCGTCAGGGTTGGCGTTGTTGAAAAATTCAACAATCGCTGCACGCTCGGTATCAATTTTGTCGCTCATGCTCTTGCTGACGTCGAGGAGTATGGCGATAGAGAGCGGCGCTTCCTCCTTCGAAAAGTATCGAATTTCCTGTCGTTTGTCTTCTTCGAAGAGGAGGAAGTCTTGCTTATTCAAGGTGGTAACCGGACGGTTCCTGGAATCATTCACGGTTACGGGAACCAACACCACGTCCACATCAACGTGCAAAGGTCTGTCATCTGGGTTCGGCGCTGGGAGAGTTTGGGTCGGTACAACGCCAGAGGACGTTCTAGGGCCGTCGTGGCCATTCTGCGGGAAAATGTGCACGTCGTCGGCGTATTGTCCTTGTGCCAAGCAAAGCGGCAGGAGTGTCAAGGCGCACAAAACCAGCAGACGAATTCCGAAGATTCGTAGCCAAACCAGATTGTTTTTCATGGCATTCCGGAGGAAGGTCCCCACACTGGATGAATTATCTACGGAAGGATGCTCTCGTTCAATGGGTTTTCTGCCCAGAAATCGGCGGCCGCACAGTTGCCCACGCCTGGATGTAGAAGGCTGAAACCCAATCGCATCAGTGTTTTACGCGCATGCAAGCGGTTAGGTTATGGTTGGACTCCGTGCGCTACTGATGGACTGCAAAGTTCATGGACCCGGAAATTCCGGTGGTTGGGTCGCTCGCGATCACTTGGAATTGCACCAATGAGGTTAGGCTTTGCTGATGCGTCGCGGGAGTTCTTGTTCATTTGTCTCGAAGAGCGCAGCTTTGTATAACTCGCGCCAGTCTCGTGAACCATGGGCAGGATGGAGGGTTCCTTGTACTCATGAGTCCTCTATAAAGCCAGTCGAAATTCGCCTATACGGCAATGTTCGGAACGAAGTGAAAGTTGGACTGTGTGTTCGCTCACAAGACAATCTTTCCAATCAAGAATGCAATAACCACTGACGATAATGTGGCGACCGTTCCCGGAAGCATAAAGCTGTGGTTCAAGACGTACTTGCCGATTCGCGTGGTGCCTGTCTGGTCAAAAGAGATGGCCGCCAACAATGTGGCGTATGTGGGAAGAAAGAAACAGCCGTTGACGGCCGGAAATACTGCGATCAAGACGGGCGCCCGCAGGCCTAGCGCGATGCCCACAGGCATGAGGGTCACAACCGTCGCCGCCTGGCTGGCCAGCAGGATCGATAGAGCGAAGAGGCCCACCGCAAAGACCCAGGGATGCTGTTGAACCACCCCAGAAATACTGCGAATGATGAACTGACGGTTGCCTTCAAAGAATGATGAGCCAAGCCAGCCGAGGCCTGCGATTGAGATCAGGGCCACCACGCCGGCGTTCATGATGCTGCCTTTGACAGTTTTTATGGGAGAGGCTCGAAAGAACAGCATATTGATTCCTGCCGCCGCGAGCATAACGATCATGATCGCCGGAGCCATCTCTACTTGTTCGATACTCTCCTGTCCTCCAGTCGAGAGCGAGTAGCTTGGTCGCAACGAGGGAAACAAGCCGAGAGCCACGACCAGCGCGGCCGCCAGCAGGAACACGATCACAGAACCGCGTGAGCGCATCAGGTCTTTACCCTGAAGTACTGCGCTTGACGCTGGAGCTTCAATCAATCCCTTTGCCAGTCGGTCTTTATATATAGGATCGTCTTTGAGTTCTGGGCCTCTCCACAGGACCACAAATGCGCCCAGCAAGCTGCCCAGGAATGTCGCAGGTATGCAAATCAACAGGATGCTCTGCAGGCTTATACCAGCCGGAGTCACCAGCCCCAGTAATGCCACGGTCGCGGCGGAAATCGGCGAGGCGGTAATGGCCTGCTGGGATGCGATAGTTGCGATCGACAAAGGTCGCTCCGGTCGTACCCCGGCGTTGCGCGATACCTCTGCAATGACCGGCAATAGTGCGTAGATGATGTGACCAGTGCCGGCCGCCAAGGTGAGAACATAGGCGATGATCGGAGCGATCAAGGTGATGCCGGCGGGCCAAATGCGCAGCGACCGGTCGGCAATCACAATGAGGTAGTCGAGACCGCCTGCCGCCTGCATTGTGGCGGCCGCCGTGATGACCGCGAGTATCATTCCCAGGACAGTTCGCGGAGGTATACCCGGCGGGAGACCAAAGGCGAACACCAGGACTACCAGTCCGATTGCAGCGACCGTACCGAGAGCAATCCCGCCCAGACGAGCGCCAACAAAGATACAAACGAGTACAACCAGGAGTTCCAACCAGATCATGAGGGCTTCCCTTGTGGCCTCGACTAAATTTACGGCCAGCCTGATTGGCTTGCCCGTGATCTTCGCGAGATGATCAACGCAACGCTCCGCATACCCGGTGGGAGCGTTCAACCCAGTTCCAATGGCGGTGCCACCCATGTTGACTTCGTAGAGCACCGCTTCCACACGCTCCAGGGCAAGAACCTCATTATCCAGACTCTCGCCAAAGGCTAGAAACTCTAGGCCCAGTGTCATGGGAACGGCATCCTGCAATTGGGTGCGACCCATCTTGACGATTTCGCGAAACTCATCCCCCTTGCGGCGGAACGCTGACACTAGTTCTCGCAGTTGTGTAACAAGCTTTGTGTTGAGAAGGACGATGGCAACGTGCAAGGCCGTCAGATACGCATCGTTGGTGGATTGCGAGCAGTTAACGTGATTGTGTGGGTCGCATTGCTGGTATTGGCCCTTACCAAAACCCATGAACTCCAGGGCGCGGTTCGCGATCACTTCGTTTGCCGCCATGTTCGTTGAAGTACTGGCTCCACCCTGGATGAGGTCGACTTGAAATTGTTCACGCAAGCGTCCATCAATAATTTCCCGGCATGCGCCTTCAATGCCGTGGAGGACCGCTTCACTAAACTGCTTACACTCGTAGTTCGCACGCGCGGCAGCCAGCTTCACCATCGCCAATGCCCGGATCAGTTCTGGATACTGTGAGATCGGGACCCCGGAGATGTGAAAGTTTTCCAGGGCTCGCGCTGTTTGCACGCCATAGTAAGCGTCGTCGGGAATTTCCTTCTCCCCAAGTAGATCGTGATCGATCCGCATGTATGTCTCCGCCCGTCCGCCATCGGGCCAAACTCTCGCCTTCGTTACCGTAGAGAGGGCATAATGAATGTCCAACTGTCAGAAGTGGCAGTGGTCGGTTCGAGCCGCGACTCTTAGGGTATCTGCAGGAATTGAAGAGGGAGATACCCATGAATCAGAAGCGAAAGGGTGCACCCTTCCGATCGCTGTTGGTGATTCTCTGCGCAGCTACCCTCGCGCCCGGCGACACTTTGGCGTATGTAAGCTCACATTGGCAAGAATCCACCTCTGCACAAAACCAGACTTCTAAGATCCCCCCCGAACAGTTGGACTCTCTTGTCGCACCCATTGCGCTTTATCCAGACCCACTGTTGGCTCAGACCTTGGCAGCATCCACATATCCTCTCGAGATCATCCAGCTTCAGCAGTGGCTGGAGAAGAACAAGAATCTGAAGGACAAAGCGCTCGCCGATGCTGTTGCCAAAGAATCTTGGGATCCAAGCGTTCAGGCTCTTGCTGCGTTACCCGATGTGGTAAAGCGTCTGGCAGACGACATTAAGTGGACGACCGATCTTGGCAACGCCTTCCTCGCGCAGCAAAGCGATGTAATGGATGCCGTTCAGAGAATGCGCAAGAAGGCCCAGGATAAGGGCAATCTGAAATCGACCGAGCAGCAGAAAGTAGAAACGAAAGTCATCGAAAACAAGAGCGTGATCGTCGTCCAACAGGCGAATCCGCAAGTGGTCTATGTGCCTTCGTATGATCCCGTCGTGGTGTACGGTCCGGCGTACTATCCTTACCCTCCGATCTATTATCCGCCGGCGGGGTACTATGCCGCGGGCATGGCGATTTCTTTCGGCATGGGCGTGATGATGGGGGCGTTCTGGAGCGGCGGTTGGGGTTGGGGGTGTGGATGGGGCGGCAACAACGACATCACCATCAACAGAAACAACAATTTCAATCGCAACACGAATGTTGGTGGCGGCAACCGTAACAACATTGGCGGGAACCGGCCATCGAATCCAATCGCCGGCGGCGGCAATCGCGGCAACATTGGCGGTGCTGGCGGGGTTGGCGGGGTTGGTGGTGCTGGCGGCGTTGGTGGGGTGGGTGGTGCTGGCGGGGTGGGTGGCGTTGGCGGGGCTGGGGGCGGCAACAGGTGGCAACACAACCCGGAGCACCGGGGCGGTGCGCCGTATCGAGACCGCGCGACAGCGGATAGGTTTGGAGGCACAACGCGCGGTGATTCCCTGGGCAACCGGCAGGCGAGTGCGCGGCAACAGTTGGGTCGACAAGGCGGTAATCTCTCCAGCAATCGCGGCGGGGGAGCCGGCATAGGCAATCGCGGGGGCGGCGCAGGTGTCGGGAACAGGGCGAGCGGTGGCGGAGCGGATCGGATAGGCGGCCGCGACCTCTCACGCAGCGGGGGTGGAAACCGCGATGCCTTCGGAGGAGGTTCCCGCGGATATAGCGGATCCAGCGCTCGCGGCAGTAGTAGCCGCGGAGCCTCCAGCATGGGATCAAGAGGCGGTGGCGGTGGCAGTCGCGGTGGTGGCGGTGGGCGGCGCAGGTAGCAGGCCTGGATTGCGGATTAGAACAGCGAGGAGCTTCGAATGAAATCAACACGTGTGAACGAAAAACTCTTCCGCCTACTTTGGATCGTCGGCGTGATGACGTCACTGTGTTTGTGGGCGTCGCTTCCTTCGTCAGCGCAGCCGAACCCGCTGACGAAAGTTCCGTCTGCAATCACGCCTGCGCCGCCCGCCAGAAGCTTTAACACACCGCAACAGGCCGCCGATGTGCTGATCGATGCGGCTGAAAAGTTTGATGTGCTTGCCCTGAGTCAGATTTTTGGGCCGGATGGCAAGGACATAGTATTTAGCGGGGAGTATTCGCAAGACCGGCAGCATGCGGCTAATTTCGTTGCCGAGGCCCACGAGAAAAACAGCGTTTCCGTGGATCCGAAAAGCGGCGCCCGCGCATTCCTTCTCGTAGGTACCGAAGACTGGCCGTTCCCCGTTCCGATTGTGAAGAGGGGCGACAAATGGTCGTTTGACGCGAAGGCGGGACGCCAGGAACTTCTCTACCGCCGTATCGGCGCCAACGAATTGGACGCCATCGCAATCTGCCATGGCTACGTGGAAGCCCAGCACGAGTATGCCCTTCAGCCTCACGAAGGCTACGACGTGAATCAGTACGCGCAGCGCATTATCAGCACGCCGGGAAAGCAAGATGGTTTGGCTTGGCAGGACACAGATGGAACGTGGGGAGGGCCGATCGGTGAAAAGATTGCTCGTGCGATCGAACAGGGTTACACCAGCCGTTCCGAGCCCTACCACGGCTACTTCTTTAAGATCCTCAAGGGCCAGGGAGCATCCGCGCCGCTAGGCACGATGGACTTCGTGGTGAAAGGTGTAATGATCGGCGGTTTCGCCCTTGTAGCTGCGCCGGCCGAATACGCGGTTACAGGCGTGAGGACATTTATCGTCAGCCATGACGGCATTGTCTACGAGAAGGATTTCGGGCCAAACAGTCTGAGGGAGTTCGAGAAGATGGAGCGCTTCGATCCGGACAAGTCCTGGACTCCGGTTTCGGAAAGCGAGTAACTTTTACGGCTCAGCCGCCACCTGAGGAGCGGTTGCCTCTGCTTGTGTTGCTGTTTCCGCTGGACTGCTGTTTATCGCACGGCGAATGCGGCGCACCCGCGCTCGTTCTTAAGGCACGTATAACATTCGCCCGCCGGGCGAAACCTCAATCGCGGTCATTCAAGAAGATAACGGCCGCACCTAGTGTAGTGCGTCATGCAGAATGACGTTTATTCAAGGCGCGACGAGCGCGCTTGACCTTTTCCAAGATGTCGGAGGCGCGGGCCGTCCAAATGAACGGCTTGGGATTCTCATTGTGACGATCGATGGAGTCTCCGATGGCCAGGATGAGTTCTTCGAGATCGCGAAACACTCCGCGTCGCAGCCGGTTGTGAGTGAGGTCGCGGAAGAAACGCTCCACCATGTTGGGCCACGACGCACTCGTCGGAGTGAAGTGCATGTGGAATCGTGGATGGCGTGCGAACCAGCGCTGCATCTTGGGATGCTTATGGGTGGCGTAGTTGTCGCCGATCAGGTGTAAATCGAGATGCGCGGGCATGGTCTGATCGACCAGACGCAGAAACTTGAGCCACTCCTGATGTCGATGCCGTTCCTGACAGAGGCCGTACACCTCGCCGTTGCCGCGTTAGCGGGTCAATAATGGTTGTTACTTATGACGCACCACACTAGCGGTCTTGAGTTCAAGGATGCCTCATAACCTGTTTCACTTGGTACGGAAAGGTGACAGGTAAGCATGGCATCGCGGCCTAAAGAAAACCTCGAATTTGCCAGATGACTGAAACAACGGCGCTTAGAAATCCAGAACTGCATCCCGGTGGAAGAGACACGCCACGAGGAGAAGGATGCCGAAAGCAAGTACGTGCCAGTCAAAGGTCGCCGGGACACCAAACGGCTGGAGCGTAAAAGTGTCTAAGAGAAAGCCGTTGCCAAGGGGTAACGACATTCGTCGTTTCGGTCTGATCTGCATCGCCCACCGCCGCCGCAATGCCGACGCGGAACATTAAGATCGGATTCCGTCCAGCTTGCTAAGCGAGGGGTCAACCTCCGCTGGCCCTGGTTTCGGAATGTGACTTTGCGAATGATAAAAGGAAGTGCAAGCAGAATCCCCAAGGTCGCCTGCTGGTAGTTTTCACAGTGGCATTGTGTGGCGTCTCGACGGACTATCTTGCCTAACAATGTGCAGGGTCGTTGGTGATCTTCTTCTCGGCACTCGCATTGTTGCTGACGGAAGCCCGGCTTGGAACCGCATTCTCGGGGAGAGCCGATCATAGGCCAAGTGTGGACAAAGCACTGACTTGTCCAGATAAGAGCGGAACGGGCGGACCTTTCCGCCTGAAATTCGAGAAACTGAGAAGAGGAGAGGCGGCTATGCGCAGAAAAACGATTGTAGTGAGTTTGATGGCATTGTTCTTTCTGACATCGGTGTATGCTTTTGGCGCGAGTGGCGACAAAGCCAAAGTCAGAGGAATGATCAATACCCGGACCGGAGAAACCTTGATTGTGAAGTCCGCGGATGGAAACACTACCGTGGTCCTCACCGATGATACGACAACCAGGGATAGAAAGGGGCTCTTTGGCCTGGACAAGCAACAAATGTCCAATGCGGTGCTGATACCGGGGCTCAAGGTCAGCGTTGATGGAACGTCCGACGAGCAGGGCCGGGTTGTAGCCAAAACCATCACGGTTGATGGCGATGACCTGGAAACCGCCGAGATGATTCAGTCGGGTTTACATCCCACCGCAGAGCAGGTCGCAGCCAACGTGCAGGCGCTCGAGGCCCACAGCGGGCAGCTTGCGTCGCACGATGTGCAGCTCGCGGCGCAGAAGGAAAACATCGAAACCAACCAGCAGAATATCGGGGCCAACAAACAGCAGATTGAACAGAACATCAAGGACATCGAGGAGAACACTCAGCGCTTCACAGCTTTGTCCGAATATGACGTGAAGGGCGAAACAACCGTCAAATTCAATGTCGGTAAATCCGATATCTCGCCGCAGGACCAGGAAACACTCAAGCAGTTGGCGCAAACCGCCACTGGTCTGACTGGATACATTGTCGAGGTGACGGGCTTTGCCGATTCAACCGGAAGCGCTGCGATAAATACGAAACTGAGTGAAGACCGCGCCAAAGCGGTGATCACTTACTTGATGCAGCAGGGTAACGTGCCAATTCGGCATATCGTGGCACCAGGCGCAATGGGCGAATATGGAGCAAAGGCACCGAACGAGACGAAGGCCGGACGGGCCGAGAACCGGCGGGTTGAGGTGAAAGTCCTGGTCAACAAGGGCATCGCCGGTAGCTAGGATCACAGTGCTGCTGCAGTGTATTCCGCACTCACGCGCTACCTTCGCCCACCAAGGTAGCGCGTGGGTCGTGTTCTGAACGTCTTCCTATTGCCCAGGTTCGTGAATACGGTAACGCATTGGCTGCGGGCCGGCACGTGCTACCTTCTTGTGCACTCTTCGCGGATACGTCTCCTTCCTCTATTTGACAAAAATGACAGTTTTCACCGTCGAAGGTGCTTGCCACTCTCTATCCATCGGATTCGGAGATTCCCTAGGAGCGTCGGATCGACCTCGACACTGAGCCTGACAGCAAAAGAGATGAATACTAAGTACAAGGAGACCTCAGAAGGTGGGCTAGCTGTATCTCTTGTGCTCTGCTAAGGAACCGCGTCCACTTTGGCAATTGATTTTGGCCCCGGACGAGCATCTATGAGCCAAATAGGCGCTCATTTTCGAAAGTGAACCAGTGTCAGCTCGATCTCATCCCAATCGAACGCGATGGTAAGGAGCACTCGTGTTCCGCGCACTACTTGTCTTTGTCGGCGGTACAGTTCTGATTTTATACACCCTCTCGGCTGTGGCTAGGCAACGACCTACAGCCACAGCCGATCAGGTTTGAAGTCACTCGGGTGCCGGCAATCACCCCTTCGTCATCGGGAAGGCTTCGCCACATAGTTTTCTCACTCAGCGACAAGCCGCGCAAAGTCCCAACATCCGCAAGTTGCCGCACTGAATTGGTCGGACAGTCGCGTTCCCCCGGAACTGGTCTTTGACGGTAGGTTGGTGGAACTGTTCGTGGTGCGGTCCGCGGGTGAGGATGACGTACCACCTCGGGTCGACCGTGACTGTCGTCATACGTCACGAAAGCTGTGGTGCCGTGACTGCAGCCTGTTCTGGCGGAAAGTCGGAGTCAATGAATCTCAATGCTGTTGTGATCCCCATTGCCGTTTCGTGTGCCAAGATGGATCCGGAAAAGACCGGCAACCCTTGATCTCGCGGTTCACAACCACATACACCGGTTGCACAGGAGTTATTCGCGAAAAGCGAGATGCTGAAAAGTTTCGTCGCTAAAGGTGATCCCACGATTATTACAGCATCTTAATTCGCTAGATACCAGAGTAGTGGCGAGGCTACTTTAAACGGAAAGATGTTGCAAGCACTCGCAAGTAACTCGGTGTTCCTTCTCGAGATCATACTGCAGGTTATCTGGAAGTGCAGGTCTTTGATCGTGATTTGGTGTAGCACCGACGATCCTGTGCGAGCGGTGTAATAGCTCGGCTTATCACCCTGGCTCTGTGCTTCGTGTTCCATTGTGCCCCTGACGGTTGAGTAAAGTGGCGATGTCATCAAACGTCAAGATTGCCTTGTGTACACCTCGTCGCAACGAACATCAGTCACTTGCACACTCCACAGGCCCAGGAAAACAGGCTCCTATCCCGCCGATTAAGCCACGAGATCTGTAACTTTTGTCAGTGTTGTGACTGAAGAGTTTTGGTCTACGTTCCAATTGTTGTCAATGAGGCAGCAAGGTGCCAGCGGCCCCTCTCCGGAAGCGTGAGCGCGGTCTAACACCTTGCGAAAGTGGTGCTGGTGCCAGCGGAAACGGAAGCTCGTGCCATGTACAAGCAGTTTCGCATTTATGCATTTATCCTTTTTTCAGGCGTCTTCATTGGTGCTCAAGATAGGCCGCTGTTACAAGTTCAAAACGTGAACGACGCGATGGGTAATCGATCTGTATCTTTCATCGAGCTTCTAAGACAGGCCGAGGCAGGCGATAAACGCGCACAATACAGCGTCGGTAACGCCTACGCTACCGGTAATGGCGTTCTCAAAAACGATGCGGACGCGGTGAAGTGGTGGCGACAAGCTGCCCAGAATGGTCTTGCTGAGGCTCAGAATCGTCTGGCGTATCTGTACGAACGCGGAATGGGAGTGCCTCAGGATTACAAGGAGGCGGTGCGTCTATTTAGCAATGCGGCGGAGCAGGATCTGCGGGCTGCACAGTACAACCTTGGCCATATGTATCAAACAGGTGAGGGCGTGCCAGTTGACTATGCTCGGGCTATAGCTTTGTTCCGCCAAGCTGCAGCCCAAGGTCTTGCTCCAGCTCAAAACGAATTAGGCGTGGCATATCAGCGCGGAACTGGCGCGCCGAAGAATGCGCTTGCAGCCTTTAATTTGTTCCGGCTCGCTGCAGAGCAGGGGGAGCCGTCCGCACAACATAATCTGGGATTAATGTACCTTGCGGGAAAGGGCACAGCTCGGAATTATGCTGCGGCAATGAAATGGCTCAGCCAGGCTGCAGATGGGGGAGTTACGGAAGCGTATCGCAGCTTGGGGCACATGTACGAGTATGGAAATGGTGTCGACAGCGATGCAGCGAAGGCGGTGGGGTTGTATCGAAAGGCGGCGGAGCGTGGACTTGTCACAGCGCAAATCGAATTGGGCTACTTGTACAAGACTGGGAAAGGTGTGCAGCAGGACCTTGCCGAAGCGGCAAAGTGGTTCCGCCGAGCGGCTGAACAAGGGCATCCAATCGCGGAAAATACTATCGGCTATATGTATTGCCGTGGCGAAGGCGTCGGTCGCGATTATCGGCAAGCAGTTGAGTGGCTCCAGAGAGCAGCAGAGCAAAACTATGCGCCCGCACAAATGAATCTGGGATTTCTCTACCAGAATGGTTTGGGTGTTCCGTTGAATTATGCTGAGGCCTATAAGTGGTTCACGTTGGCTGCAAATGGCGCGGCTGACGACAGCGCTCGCAGTCGGAGTGCCTTGAAGGCATTGGCACAGATCATGATTACGAGGCAGTTGCGCGACGGGCAAGGCAGGACCTCAGATTGGCTGTCCCGCCATAACAATGTCGAGTTCGCAGTCCAGAAAACTGATGCTGCAGAAGTGGACAGCTATGCGACTGGCGCAGAGCCATAACTCAGCAGACGAGCAATCGCGACACTCAAGCGGAGCAGTGCATGGAAAGCCGATTCTTCGCATCCGACTACTCCCGCCGCTCGTTAGCCATTGAGCCAAAGCGCTGGGTCCGGGGCCGACGGCGAAATGGTGAGGATTCGAGGTTCCTACGGCGCAGTCTACATTGAGCGAGACTCCCGTGGAAGAAGCGGAATTCATTGTTCTGAACGTGACGGGTTTGTGCTTGGGGAGGGCTGATTATCGTGACCTTCACGGTTGCGGGCGTAAGGTCCGAGGATGGAGTTGTGGATCTGAGTTCATGGCTGCTTACGTATGTGGTCGCGAGAGGGGGACACCGTTCCAGTGGATTGTTGAATTGTGCTGGAAATCTTCACCGTTCACTATCACAATGAGGTCGGGAGTACCGTGCGCCATGCTGGCGGGCAGATCGAGGCAATCGACGGCGTCTCGACGCAATCCCCCCAAGATAAGGAACGCAGAGCAAAGGCGATTGCGAGAGTACACGAACAGCCTGGAATGGCTTGCGTAAGTCCTGGGGGACCTCGAGTTGCCTCATCGCTTTGTTCGAACCGAGGGAAGCTTGGGTCGTGGTGCGCTTTGCCACTTGGGGAGCCACGACTACAGGCGGCTAAGCGAGGAAACTGGCTGAGACCGCGAGGCAGCCAGAACAACGCTGAAGTGGGGAAGCCCCCATCTACTCTTCATTGACGAAAGTGTAATGGCGCCGCCCTTTTGCTGTCGAGGCCTGGGCCAGCAAAGTTTGCCGCTGGGGTGAGAGGGACCAATCATATGACGTTCGCGCATGCCGGGATCTTTAGTGCATCGGCTGACCAAGGATTGCAGAAACTGATTGAAGGCAATCGGCGGTTTACGCGGGGTGAGGCTCGTTTTCCCACTCTGTGTAAGGAGACGCTTGCCGACCTAGCCAAGGGCCAGCAGCCTTTTGCGACGATCCTCGGCTGCAGTGATTCAAGGGTTCCTCCGGAACTCATCTTCGACGCTAATTTTGGAGAGTTGTTCATCGTGCGAGTTGCTGGAAATGTGATTTCGCCCGAGGTGATGGGTAGTCTCCAATATGCAGGAGCGCATCTGCGTACGCCTCTCTTTGTTGTCCTCGGTCATGAGGGATGTGGCGCAGTGAAGGCTGCATTAGAACAGAAAGTGCTCGGTCGTGAGCATCTATCTCGCATCCAAACTCTGGTCAACTGTATTTTGCCTGGACTGCTGGCGATAAGCTCGCAACTCCCTAAACCGGAACAATTGGCTACAGCGGTCGAAGCCAATGTGAGGTGGTCGATACACCAGATTCTCGAGACCTCCGAGGGACAGAACGCGATAAAGGCTGGCGCCAGGGTGGTGGGTGCCGTCTACGAAATCACCTCGGGGCAGGTACGGTTCCTCTCCTGACTCCATGACAGGCAACACTTATCCTTCGGTCTTTTTCGCGTAAGATTGCCAGTCATGGCGAATCGCAGAGGCACGTGCAAGTCGAATCTGGGCCCACTTCCGGTTGGCGTGCAGGGATGACGGCGGTCAAGCTGTCTGGCTCGAGCCTGACGAGGCTGCAGAAAATGAACCCAATGGACTTTCCACTTCTTGTGCTTGTTTTGTCGTTCGTACTTCTGTACTCTGCGGCGTACATCGGTGACCTCTTTCGCAACAAAGTGCTCCCGTTGAAGGAAGAAGGACGGGAAGACTTCGGTGTCGTGCTGGGCGCAACCCTGACCCTGCTGGCGCTGCTCATAGGCTTCAGCTTCTCAATGGCCGTCAGCCGCTACGATCAGCGCAAGAATTACGAAGAGGCTGAGGCTAACGCGATTGGCACCGAATACGTGCGGGCCGCCATCCTGCCTACCCAGAACGCGGTGAGAGTGCAGGAACTGTTGAAAAAGTACACTGACCAGCGCGTGTTGTTTTACACGACTCGAGGACGGCAAAGGCTTGCGAAGATCGACGCGGATACAGCTGAACTCCAGAAGGAGCTGTGGTCCGCTGTGCTGCCGGGAGCCGCGGCGCAGCCCACACCCCCGGTTGCCCTCGTAGTTTCCGGCATGAATGACGTGCTGAATTCGCAGGGATATACACAAGCTGCGTGGTGGAACCGAATTCCAATCGCGGCTTGGGCGTTGATGGCGGCCATCGCCATGTGTTGCAACTTGCTCATTGGGTACGGTGCACATCGGACAGAGCGGGGCATATTTCTGATCGTGCCAGTCGCAGTATCCATCGCATTCTTCCTGATTTCCGATATTGATAGCCCGCGTGGAGGTGCAATTGTTGTGGCTCCCCAGAATCTTGAGAGTTTGTCGCAGTCCCTACATTCGCAATAGGTGGGGAGAGAAGCGAGGCGGGTGGTGCTCCTGGTATCGTTGACGAAGGCTTTGCCGAATATCAAGATGGGAGTGTAGTTTCCGTGATAGCTAGCTCCAACCTGTATTGAGTGCCCCGACTCACCTTCAGGCGGGCTCTCGTACTTCTGGCTTCACAACAGTTTCGCGACGATATCGACGAAGAGGATCTTGATTATCGTCATGCCGGGAAAGATCATCGCATAACCAAGATTCGGGTCTATCCGTGGGTGCGAGTCGGTTCGAATAAGCCAGAATCGCCGGATTACCACAAGCGCCTGCAACAATTCCCGCCACCCCGTCGTACGGCATCCGGTATACAAACAGGCCAAGGATCATGATCGGCAGAACAAGAGCAATGAGCACAATAGTGCCGAACCCTAGCATCTGGAAGCCAGTTTCCGAAACCGTCGCGGCAAACTTGGGCCCGGAAGACATTCCGACCTGTGCGAGGAACGGGGTTAACCCGAAATTTCGCAGAACGAGGTTGGCAGAAAGCGGGATCGTCCAGTTCACGCCGCCCGTCCGGCGGAGGTTTCCTAGTATCAGTGCCACGATTAAGACGCCTGCCAAACCCACTACGAGCTTTCCGATGATCGGAAGTGGTACCTGGAGAGCACCGATCAGAAAGCCGACTGCCATGCCGAGACCGATGGAGATATAACTGAATTCAGCAGTGCTCTTGATCGAATCGCCGAAAAATTTGCGCATTGCCACGAACCGTTCGCGATTGGCCAATAAGCCGACACGATCGCCGAACTCGAGAACCAGGTTCGGCTGTGCCAGAAGGTCGGTGTCGCCGCGGCGAACGTGGAGGACGACTGCGCCATTCTTTCCGGGCAGGTGCAACTCGCCCAGGGTTCTGCCCACTACAGTAGGGCGAGATGCAAAGACACGGAGATAGTCCATGTGCTCGCGATCCTTGACCAGGTGGCCTGGCGCCTCCTCGCCCAGACTCTTGCCCGCACCTAATTTCCGTATGCACAAATGCAATTTGTCATAAACCTGACTTGCGCCGGCTCAGTGAACCTTTCAGCTTTGCGGACGCTTGGGCACTCACCCTCAATCTTTATCGTGTATCGTGTCTGATTGCTCCGAAATAACGCGGC
>Ga0210399_10000217_pt1 | contig 46849 bp, 33 predicted proteins | sample IncBWC14MmetaG_FD_150865 | JGI IMG/M metagenome (GOLD analysis project Ga0210399, IMG submission 150865) | Forest soil microbial communities from Barre Woods Harvard Forest LTER site, Petersham, Massachusetts, United States - Inc-BW-C-14-M | ecosystem: Environmental > Terrestrial > Soil >... | reverse complement strand
TACTGTACGCGGAGCTCATTCCCAGTGTTGGAGTTGAACTCGTGGTACCAGCTAGCTTGGGCGTTATTGTCATAGTTGTGGATCGAACTTCCCGCCGAAAAACCGGTGAGTGACTGCACGTCGGGGTTTTCCTCCAGGTCATGCCCGTACCGGTAACCAAAGCTCAGCTGGTTGCTGTCGTCGATGCGGTGATCGAGGCGAGCAGAAAACAGGTACTGGCGCGTGCTGTAGTTAAACAACCCTCCGTTGGTCTCCAACTGATTGATCAGATAGCTGTTGATCGCGTTTTGTGATGTCCCCGGCGTGCCGGTGACCGGGCTCACCGTTAACGCGTTCTGGAGCGCTCCCGCGCAGATCTGCGCCGGCAGAAAAACGATGGGCGGATTGGAGGGGTTGCCGAAGCACGGGACCTTCGGGTTTCCGGGGAGGCTCGCTAAAGCGCTGACCACCGACTGTTGTGCAAACCTTGGATCAGTACTCTGGAAATTGACTGGCGCGCTCGCGGATGGCCCCTGGAAGATGGAACTTTGCGTCAGCAAGGGCACCGCGTTCTCACTGTCTTGTCGAAGGCCCTCAAAGGCCCCGAACAAAAACGTTTTGTGTTTCCTGAGGGGGCCGCCCAACGAGCCGCCAAATTGTTGCCGCGACAAGGAGTTCTTGATCGGCCGGCCTTGCTCGGTGAACGAGAACGGGCCCCCTGGCTGCAGCGCCTGGCTGAACGCGAAGGGATCGCGCGCATCCATGCCGTCGTTCCGGAAATAGCTGAACAGCGAGCCATGCACATCGTTTGTCGCCGACTTGGTGACAATGTTGATGGAAGCGCCACTGGCGCCGCCCAAGTCTGCCCCGTAATTGCTGCGGTTTACCTGGAATTCCTGAACCGCATCCTGGCTAATGGTAAGCCGTACGCCCCCCGAGTCGCCCGAGGCTTCACCGCCGTCAACGGTAATGCTGTTCCCCCGCCCATTGCTGCCATAAAACGAGAGTCCGCTTTGCGGCGTCTGCTTCACTCGAAAGTCCTGATCGTCCGCAAGCCGCGTGGAATCGGACACGCCTGGCAGCAACAGCGTAAACGTGAGGTAGTCGCGGCGATCGATGGGAAGATCCACGATGTAGTTTTGCGTCAAAGTATCGGCCTGGCTGCCTCTTTGCGTCTCCACCACCGGCAACTCGGTCGTCACCACGATTTGTGCTGTGCCCGCCGCCAACCGCAGGTGAAAGTCCAGGACCAAGGTCTGTCCAACGTTGAGCACCACATTTTTATGAGTCTCGGTTTGAAAACCGGCTACCTGCACGGTCACGGTGTAAGCGGACGGCGGCAGCCCCGTCACCTCATAAAGGCCGTCGCTCTCCGTCACTACGCTCCGGCTGGTCCCTTTCTCGGGATCGGTTACTTCCACCGTGGCTTTGGGAATTGTTCCCCCGGCGGGATCCGTCACCGTACCTCTGATCTCACCCGATGTGCCGATACCCTGGGCATGAGCCACAGGATTCGCCGGAAACGACCACGCTATTAACACGAAAGCGCCAGCCAGCAAGGTTGACCTCATAGATCCTCCTGGAATATCGAGCACATTACGGAGTTTTCTCTAGATTGGCCCAAGTTAAGCTCTGCTCCCCACGACCAGTCCATGGCTGAGACGGCCACAACCGGTGTAACCGAACCTGCTGCCGGATTATTCCGGGCTCGTCAATTCGTATTAAGGCGCTGTGTGAGACCCTACGTCACCCCGCAGGAACTTAAGGACTCAATACCCCTCGACAGACGCATCCAAAATTATGATAGTGCGTATCACATAATATTTACTAACGTCAAGACGATTCAGCAATTCAGTCCCCGAACGGGCGGGAGCCTGCCGCCAGCGAACAACGTTGCTGAATTGGGGGTGGATTATGCGGCGCACGCGGCGTCGCAGTTGCTTCTTGGCGGGCGTCGGGTTCGAGGATTGTTCAGCGGGGAACTAACACCATCCGGCCATGAATTTGCCCGCGCTTCAGTTGCTCAAGAACTTCATTCACTTGCATCAAGGGACGCGTCGCAACCTCGCAGCGAACCTTTCCTTCTGCCGCCATCGCCAGCAGTTCGCGCATATCCTGGCGTGTGCCGACGGAGGAAGCCCTGATCCGTATCTCGGCTGCTGCCATCAGAATGGGCGGGAAGCATAAGGATTCAGGGGGCAAGCCGACGACGAGCAGAATCCCGCCGGGTCTTACCGAGGGGAATGCCGCGTCATACGCTGCTTTCGCGGCGGAAGTCACTAGCGCGGCATGGACTCCTCCCCTGCGCCGCAGTTCCTTGACGACATTTACGGTTGCTGCGTTCAGGGTGACGAATGCACCCAAGCCTCTCGCATGTTCGAGTTTCTCTTCGGACACGTCTATGGCGCTGACGTCCGCCCCCAGTCCCTGCCCGATTTGTATGGCCAGGTGGCCCAAGCCGCCAACGCCGAAGACCGCCAACCTTTGGCCAGGCTGGATTTTGGCGTGTTTCAGGGCGCGATAGACGGTGACGCCCGCGCAGAAAAGTGGCGCCGCGTCGGTGCAGGATAGTTCGTCGGGAATCTTCAGGGCATGACTCGCGGGAGCCTTAACGAATTCAGCGTAGCCGCCATCCACGGTTACACCGGTGATTTGTTGTTTGACGCAGAGGTTCTCATTTCCCTCGCGGCAGAACTCACATTCCCCGCAGGTCCAATGAACCCAAGGAACGCCAACGCGGTCTCCGAGTTCCAAGTGATCAACGGATGCGCCTTTTTCCACGACGCGACCTGCGATTTCATGCCCGAGGATCAATGGTTTCTTGGTGATGGGAACGAGCTGTGGCCAATCGCCGTTGGCCACGTGCAAATCCGAATGGCAGACGCCGCAAGCTTGCACTTCAATCAGCACCTCATGTGCGTCTGGCTTGGGCCGCGCGACGTCTTCGATGGTCAGGGGCTCCTTGAATTCGTGCAGGATCGCTGCCTTCATCGCGTCCACCTCGAAAAAAAGTTGGGATGCGTGACTCAGTTCCGAACGTGCTAGGGTCTTGCTCCGCGCAAGAAGAATTCGACTGCATTTCTTACCCGCTCGGTGAGTTTATGAGGTCCGGTTAGATCCACGGCCCATTGACGCACGACGGTATTGAAAAGTCCCTCCATGAATTCGGCGAGATGTACAACCGGAAAATCACGGCTGATCTCTCCGTTTTTTTGTCCTTCCGCGATGATCTCACGGAGCAAGCTGACAGTTGCGGCTTCCGCCCCTCGCAATTCCGGAGAGCGAACCGGGTCCATCGCGCCGGCAAGAATCACAGCCTGCCAGAGGGGTCGTCCCACTTCGGTCACATTTCCAAGAGTTTCGTAAAATCGGCGCAAGCGTTGCTCCGTGGTGGCCTTGATTGATAGCTCGGCCATCAGGCTTTCGGCCTGGCGGGCAAACGCACGGCGCCCCACTTCGCGCAATACCGCGTCTTTGCTGGGGAAATAACGAAAGAATGTAGGCTGGCTGATTTCCAGAGTATGAACAATGTCGTCGATACGTGTATTTTCGTAACCGCGCTGGCGAAAAAGGTGCAATGCCGTTTCGACGATCTGCTGGCGTAGACGCGCTTTCTTCCGTTCGCGAAGCCCGGATTTTGCTTCCTTCCCGGACTTAGGATCCTCGCGTCGTGTTTTTGTGATCCCGCTGTCGGTAACGCTCCCAGGCGCTGTTGAGCGTCTCGCGGCGACCTTTACACGGCGCATAGGACCTTTCCTCCGCAATGATGCGCCGTCAATGGGGCGCGGCCTGCATTTCGATAGTCGCACTAACATTATAGTGACTAACGCCAGGTTGCAAGCCTCACTTCGACGGAGTCTTGTACGCTGTAAAAGATGGCCTGATTTCCGCCGTGGAGCCATCTGATCGTCGCCATGGGCGCCTCGCGAGCCGGTGACCTGCCCTACATTCGTGTGCTGAAGGCTACCAGCGGCCTGCGATTGAATTGCCGGATATGACCGCGAGCAGGAGCAGCGCAGCTCCCAAGCGCTGCCAGCATCGCGATTCATATGTTCACTTGCTCATCCAAAGGATTGCCGGCACTGTGATAGCCAGGGCAAGAGTCGAGACCAAAAGCATCGAGGCGCTTTCCGATTCCGCGGCCTTATATCGCGCCGCGAAGAGCACCACCACCGTGGCCAGAGGGAAGCTGCAGCACACCAGGGCCTCGCGTGCGAACGGACTCACAACGTGCAAAACATGCAGCAAGGCGAACAGAACCGCCGATTGCACGGTGACACGAGCAAAGGAACCTACCAGTACAGCCGGCGAAAGACGAACCGGATGGGACGCTAAAACAAGGCCGACCGCAAAGACCGCGACGCCGGAAGTGGCCGAGCCAATCAGCTCGAAGCAGCTTGCTACCACCGCCGGCAAATGGATTTTCGCGAGAACGACGGCGATTCCAAGGATTGGCCCCCACAAGAGCGGTGATTTCAGGCCGGCGCTCAGTCCCGTTACGATGAGGTTCGGCTTTGAATGATCGGTTGCACTTTGCTGATTCTTCGACGCCGCGTCCATTTCCAGCAGAACTACCGCCGGAGGCACTGTGAGATTGATGGCCAGAGCTACTAGTCCAACAGCCCCTGCGCTCGTGGGGCCGAGGATCGGTTCGAGAACCGCAAGACCGAAGACGGGAGTCGCAGATGTGGAGAGCATCAGTGCATAAATGATGGAAGGAGTGCCGCGCAGGGACTTTACAGTCCGCAACATGAGCCATGCGACCAAAAAAAGCCCGGCGTGAGCGAGAATCAAAGCGAGAACAAGACGTCCTTGCTGTAGAAGAAGATCCCTGCGGATATCCGTCATGCTGACGAACAAGGAAGCGGGCAGGGCAAAGGACAGCGCCAGCTTGCTTAGCCCCGCGGCTTGATCCGAGTCAAAGGTGTTGCGCTTACCGGCAAGGTACCCCAGCGCGAGCACAAAAAATACCGGGAGCAGTGCTCCCACAAGTCCAGGGATGTTCATGAAAAATTCCTCTCTGTTCTCCTCTAGAACTCCACCTTTGTTCTGAATCCGAAGACTACGGCGCGCTGCGCTCTTCCTCCCACATTCGCGTAGTACTGAATGACTGGCTGCAGAAGGAGCATCGGCAAGGGATCCAGAAGGGCGTTGAATTCAACGCCGTGCTCCGTCTTCCAGGCAGGCGTGCCCGGAGGAAGGAATTGCTGGCTGAGGCGGTTCTGGACGTAGCCGAGCGACATGGTGTTGTGAATGCCAAGCGGTAAGGGCTCGTTCAAGCGCAATCCTGCGGCTAGCATCGTGTTGTTGCGGTTGATATCGGCTGGGCTCCAGTCGTAGGAAAACGTCGCGTCCAAGCCCTTCGCCTCTTTCGGGTCAACGCGCCACAAGGCTTGACTCGCCATCCAGTACAAGAGGTAGTTCCCGGAACGCTGCCTGGCGCTTGTGGGCGATATGAACTTTCTGGGATTGTAAGAAGCGCCGAACTGATAGAGGCCGGAGTACCCTTTCCGGCTGTCGACGTTGTCGAAAGCTCGCATAGACGTGGCCTTTTTGCCCGGAGTGAATCCGATCTCCGAGATGCTGACGGGGCCGCCGCGAAATTGCGGCACGAATCCGGTGGAATTGTGGGCAAAGGGCTCGCGATCCTCGGCCACGACCATCGATTTCACGTACAGGTGGTGAACGGGGACAAGGCGTACTTCCGCCGCCGGTGTTGACGGAGGGTCGAAGGATTCGAAGTCTGTGGACAAATTGCCCAACGCATACCCCATCGGCTCGAAAATGAAAGAGGCCGCATAATGCTGCGCGCCGTAGAAATCTTGTCCAGCGAACTGGCCCACCCGCGCGGTGAGGCGTTCGTTCAGCCATCGCTTCTCCAACCACCAGGAATCCAGGCGGCACGTATTCGCGCTGGACATGCCGCTAGGGCTGGTGAGCAGGCCGAGATAGGCGCCGAGATTGCCGCCGCCCTGCCACAGCGCGGTTGCATGGAAATACAACCCGTGTTGACCAGTCAGCGCGCCGAAATCGATATCTACGGTCCAGCGGAATCTGTTCCAACTTGCGAAGCGCTCTGCCTGCTCGCTCTTGAGGTTCCAAAGAGAGTCCGAGACGTATTGGAAGTCGAACTGAACGCCACGTTCGGATAGGCGCGACCTTTCGCCGTCCCAATCTCCGAACAGGTGGCCGTGCGGGCCGTGACCTGTCTCGTGGCTGTCCGGTCCGCTGAGAGTTTCATCCGAAGCGGTCTGCGACTGCGCCCGGGCCGCGAAGATGGACAGCGCGGCCCACGCCAGACACACGAGTTTTGCAGCGAACTTTTGCATGGTTCGTATCGGCGGTGATTAGGCGACAGTGGTTCGTGACGCTGCTTCGACGTTGTATTCCGGCTTGTAAACGTGCTCGCGAATAAACGCAACCATGTCCGCGGGACGTGGAACACGAGCGAGCCCCAAATCGAAGACCAGCTTTGCTACGCGCGCGGCTGTCTGAATCTCCGTCTCGAGGATGTTCGACTGCAGCGGATACAGGAGGCCCTGCTTCAACAAATCGGACGGAACCTGATCAGCCACTGCGCGCGCAGCCTCGATGAACATCTCGTCGGTTACTCGCGAAGCTTGTGTCGCGAAGATTGCCATCCCGACCGCGGGGAAAATGTAGAAGTTGTTGGCCTGCCCCGGCAGGAATGTTTGCCCATTGAAGCGCACAGGCGGGAATTGCACTCCGGCGGCATAGATCGCCTTGCCCTTGGACCATGTATACGTTTGCTCGGGTGTACACTCGGCATGCTCGGTCGGGTTCGAGAGCGCGAGGACCACGGGGCGCTCGTTGATGCGTGACATTGCCTCGATAACCTTCTGTGTGAACGTGCCGCCGACGGTGCTCACGCCGATAATCGTGGTCGGCTTGATGCTCTCGATCGCGGCGACAAAGTCCCGAGTCGGGGCGTGCTTGTGCGCATAGGGCTGCTGGAAATCCACAAGGTCTTTCCGCGTGTCTTCCAGCAGGCCGTTGATGTCGAACATGTACACGCGCGACTGGGCTTGTTTCACTGTCAGCCCTTCCTGAACCATGGCCGTGCACAACAGGTTGGCAAGACCAATGCCGGCGGAACCCGCGCCCAGGAACAGGTATTTCTCGTCCCTTAGCTTCGTGCCCTTGATTTTGGCCGCGTTGATCATGCCGGCGAGGACGATTCCCGCCGTGCCTTGCACGTCGTCGTTGTACACGCAATATTTGTCGCGATAACGCTGGAGCAGATGAACGGCATCGACACCGGTCCAATCCTCGAAATGGATACAGCATTTCGGGAATACTTCCTGGACCGCCTCTACGAATTCGTCCACAAACGAGTAAAGTTCCTCGGTGGACGGGCGCGCTTTGCGCATTCCCAGATAAAGAGGATCGTGGAGGTATTGCTCATTGTTGGTGCCCGCGTCGAGGTACATCGGCAGCAGGAATTGTGGAGGAACACCGGCACAAGCGGTGTACAACTGCAGCTTGCCGATGGGAATTCCCATCCCATTAGCGCCCAAGTCGCCCAGGCCAAGGATTCGACCGGCGTCGGTCACACAAATGAAGCGCACATCTTTTTGGGGCCAGTTTTTGAGAACGTCTTTCACCTTACCGCTGCGCGTCATCGAGAGGTACATGCCGCGAGCCTGGCGATAGATGTGTCCGAACTTAAGACAGGCTTCACCAATCGTGGGGTCATAGACAATGGGCAGGAACCGCGCCGGGTCCGACATGAGGGTGCGGTAGAAGAGTGTTTCGTTGTGGTCCAGCAGATTCATCAGGTAGATGTAACGCTCCAGATCTGTGGGTTTTTGCGCGAGCTGCGAATTCACGCGTTGCAACTGCAGGTCCTCGGTCTCGGTTACATCCGGCAGCAGACCAACGAGGCCGAGGGACTGCTTTTCCGCCTCCGTAAAGGCAGTGGATTTGTTGCGTCTTGGATCCTGGAGCACTTCGATTCCGCGCATATTTGTGGTCATACCTTTTCTCCTTCCTTTCGTAATCATCTTTCGTAGGTGGTGATGAGCAAAAATTAAGATTTCCCCGAGCTGGCTGTTGCAACGTATGGGCGTACCATCTTCGCCGGATCGACGACACGGTCGAACTCGGCTTCCGTTACAAATCCCAGTTTAAGTGCGGCTTCCTTGAGGGTCAGGTCGTTGTCCAGCGCGTAATGCGCAATCTTCGACGCTTTGTCGTAGCCAATCACCGGTGAAAGCGCCGTCACCAGCATCAGGGAGCGGTCCACGTATTCCTTGATCTTCTTCAGATTTGGCTTGGTACCTTCCACGAGGAATCTGCGGAAGTTGGTGCAGCCGTCCGTCATGATCGTGATGGAGTGGGTGACATTGAAGATGATCAGCGGCTTGTAGACATTCATCTCGAGGTAGCCGCCGGCGCCGCCAAAACCCACTGCGACGTCGTTCGCCATCACTTGCACGGCGATCATGGTCAGCGCCTCGGCCTGCGTGGGGTTGACCTTGCCCGGCATGATGGACGAGCCGGGCTCGTTTGCCGGGATAACCAACTCGGCGAAGCCTGCGCGCGGCCCGCATGACATTAGCCGGATATCATTCGCAATCTTGTAGAGCGAGACTGCTAATGTCCGTAATGCGCCGGACAGTTGAACGAGAGCATCGTGGGCGCCCTGCACCGTGAATTTGTTCGATGCGCTTATGAAGGGCAAGTTCGTGAGCTTTGCAATTTCCGCAGCAGCAGCCTCGCCGAATCCGGGAGCAGCGTTGATCCCAGTCCCAACGGCGGTACCGCCAAGCGCGAGGCGATATACACCTTTCAACGCATCCTCAATGCGCTCGAGATTGTCGCTCAGCATACCCTGGTAGCCCGACCATTCCTCGCCGAGGGTGATCGGCGTGGCGTCCTGCATGTGCGTCCGGCCGATCTTGACGACGTTCTGCCACTCATTGACCTTGGCTTCGATCGCATCGTGCAATGTCTTCACGGCCGGGATCAGCCGCTCCTTTACGTTGACGGCCGCTGCGATGTTCATGGCTGTGGGGAAGGAGTCGTTTGACGATTGGGACATGTTCACGTGATCGTTCGGGTGAACCGGCGTCTTGCTCCCCAGCGGTGTGCCGGCGAGTTGGCAGCAACGGTTGGAAATTACCTCGTTCACGTTCATGTTGAATTGCGTGCCGCTGCCCGTCATCCAGACGTGCAAAGGAAACATGTCGGCATGCTGACCTGCAAGAATCTCGTCGCAGGTTTGCACAATCAGCTTGAACTGCTCGTCTTTGAGCCGCCCGCCTGTGTGATTCGCGTTGGCTGCGGCTTTCTTCAGTGTGGCGTAGGCCGAAATCATCTCCCGTGGCATCAGATCCTTGCCGATGCTGAAATGCTCAAGAGAGCGCTGCGTCTGCGCACCCCAAAGCTTGTCCGATGGAACGTTGACATCGCCCAGGCTGTCCGTCTCCTTGCGTATGGCCTCCAACTTGTTTTTCGCAGCGATCGTGTTCGAACTCATAGTTTTGCTCTCTTTCCGCGCGCACAGCGCTATCACTTCCTTCGGTTCTTCACTTCATTGATTTCCGTTCGCTCTTTTCTGACCCAGTCAGTGAGGTAGTCCGGGGCGGACTTGAGCTCAACTCCGTTCCCCGCACAAAATGCCAAGAACCTCACAACCTCCCAATCCACCAGAGTCACCTCCCCCAGATCGAGGGCCACCCTGCCGCTTTCCAGTGCGAACAACGCCCGCATCGTCTCGACGTGTTGGCTTTGGATTCGGCCGGTGACACGAAAGGTGACAAAATTCTCGCCATCACCGACTCGTTCAATCCTGCAGGTCATCTGAGTCCGGGGCCGGTTCTATTGGTCGTGTCTCTAACTGGCACGGAGCCTTTCTGTGCAAGCCGTTAGCCACTCGCAAAGTCCTGAGGAAATGGAAACTTGCGGGAAATCTTGAACGCAGGTTTTGCGAGCTTAGCGAGATTGTCGAATTTCGCGAACCAATCCTGCGAGATCTGCTTTCTATTGGCAGTCGGGAATGGATTCGATTTCTGATTCTGACGTGCACATCGGCAACGGATGATTCCGATGGTGGCTGACGATCCACAAGCCTTCGTTGTTCACGAGGAAAACGAGTTTACGGCCGTCATCATTGGCTACACTCGTGACTTTATTGAAGATTTTGATGGTTTTCGGATGCCGCGGATCCGTCAGATCGACTAGACGAACCGTTTCGGTGGGTAGGCTATCGGCAGCAGCGCGTCCCGCCGAGGCCGCAGATCCAGAGTCGGGCACAAAGGCGATCGCCAACGCCGATCCTGGCGCGGGCAAATCGACGCTTCCACCGGTGGGTTGAGGCAAGGCGTCCCTGTCGGTAAGGACCGGCTTGCCTGGGTTTGTGACGTCAACGATCGCAAAGGCGTTCTTGTCTGCGCGACGAAGAAACAGGTAATACTTACTGCCACGCTGCTGCAAGAACATCTGCTTCACGCGCATCCCCTGGAGTTCCATATGCCCAGCCACACCGACCTGCTCCTGGGATTGTGCTGGAGAGAGAAAGAGAATGAGTGCGATCAGAACGAATCCAACCTTTTGTATTTTCATTGTTCCTCCATAAACGATCTTTGGGTTGTAGCTCCTGGTGATCCTTGCCTTCGCATACGTGGTGACTGCAGCGGCAATCGATGTCCAGAGTTCGTCCACTGCTGCGCATTGGGACGTTCCGATGGCCGTCACCGCCCGGTGATGCGGATCAACATCTCCTGACCGCTGCTTAGAGTAATCTTCTGGCGTCCATGGAAGGCCGTTGTTCCCAGACCGCCGGCGCCGCCGATGATTGAACCAATGCCCGCGCCTTTGCCGCCGCCGAAGATTCCACCCAGTAATGCGCCAGCTCCCGCGCCGATCACGGTGTGCTCGATGGTCTTGCGGCCACGCCCGCCAGACTCGATGGCGCCTTCCACATCAACCTTCTCGCCGGAGGGCGCGTGATAGAGCTCCAGAATTTCGGCGTGAATCGGAGCACGACGCCCGTCTGGCATCACCAGGCGGTTGAACCGCAGCACCATGCTGGTGTGGCCCTTGATTTTTCCAGACATGTCAATTTGCGCGATGTGGCCGTACACTCGGGCGCCCTGGTATTCACCCTTTTCAACTACGGTCGCACTGAAAGGGTCGCCGACCTGGGAATCGGTGCTGGTCAGAGTGTCATCGAGTCGAATCCGGAGCGCTATGTCGTCAGGAACGATGAAGCTTTGAGTTGACCCTGACTGCGGGAAAGCCGTCGCGGCGGCCAGTGCTATAACCAGGCTCAAGCCTGCTGCAAACCGCATAACCCCGAATCTTTCAAAAGAATTACCCATGGGTGCTTCCTCTCATGATCGGAATTTAGCGTCCGAGCCACAGCGCATATCGAATCGCCTGAAACATCGAAAACTGATAGTGTGCACGCAAAATGCGGTACCAGCCTGTGGTGGTTGGCAGTTTCGTGGTTGCGCCTCTTATGCTGTCGTTTCCTAGGGCAAATCGGTCTTCCGTCCGCGAATCGAAACGTGTTGCAAAGTCTGGGCAATAACTGTTTGTTGTATCTGACATTTTCAACTCCTCGAAATTTCCATTCTTCGTGTGCGTCTGTCCGGCGAACACGCTGCGAAGGCCGTACCTCTAATAGCCCGCGCCTCAGGTTGCGCAATCGAAGCCGGGAAAACATCACGACATCGGATGTTTTTTTTCTACCGTCAATGCGCGGTGAGCAAATACCGCCATGGTGGTAGAAGTCCCGTAACTTGCCCAATGGCTTTTGGGGCAATCGATTCACTTAGTGCGATTCGTGCTTGGTCCGTGAGAATATCTTGCAACCTCAAGCCATTTTCGTCTTGCCGTGGATGTCACGCAGGAAGGAATGCAAGCCGTGGGCCATTTGCAATTTATTGAGTTGGAAGACTTTAGGCTTGATAAGGGCGGCGAAGGTTCGCCATTCGGTGAAATTTCACCGGGCAAATGTCGGCGCGCTGGCACTGAGGGGAGCTCTCAGCGACCCGAGGCAAGGGATTCATGACCTCTTAAATAGGTAGCGTTTGATTCCCAATTTCCTGATCTTGGAGTTAAGCGTCTCCCGAGGTACGCCTAGCTTGGTCGCGGCGCCGGTTGGACCCCCGACCACTCCTTCAGCCTCACGTAACGCCGTTTCGATCATTTCCTTTTCACGCTCGACAAGATTTGCGACCAGCGGCAGGATCGTTACGCCAGAATCAGCCGCCACTTGCTCGGGTTGGCCCTGCAGCGTGGGTTTGAGCCAGCTTTCGGAGACGAAAAATGTGTCGTCGTCGCTCAAGACAACCGCCCGTTCAACCACGTTCTGTAATTCACGAACGTTTCCCGGCCAGTCGTACATTTGAAAAAGTTCCAAAGTTTTCTTCTTTATGTTTTTAATCCTCTTCCCAGCTTTCAGCGCGTAGCGCTTCACAAAGTACTCGACCAGCACCGGAATGTCGTCCGTTCGTTGCCGCAGAGCCGGAACCTCGATCGGGAATACGTTGAGCCGGTAAAAGAGGTCGGCGCGAAAAGTTCCGGCTGCGATCGCACCCGTCAGATCGCGGTTGGTCGCGGCTATTACTCGAACGTCGGTTTCGAGGACGCGGTTACCTCCCACGCGTTCGAACTGGCGCTCCTGCAGCACTCTCAGGAGTGCAATTTGGGTCTCCATGGGAAGTTCGCCCACTTCATCCAGAAAAATGGTGCCGGCATGCGCCAGTTCAAAACGCCCCTGGCGCCGCTGTAGAGCACCGGTGAACGCTCCTTTCTCATGGCCGAAAAGCTCCGAAGCAATCAACGAGGTGGGAATCGACGCGCAATTCACGCTGATAAATGCCTGCCCGGCACGCTTTGAACGCTTGTGTATGGCGCGGGCAATCAGTTCTTTTCCGGTGCCCGTCTCGCCCGTGATCAGAACAGTAGAGTCCGTTGGAGCGACTTTTTCTACCTGCATCAGAACGCGGCGAAGCGCGTCCGAACAGCAGACAATTTCCTCGAACATGGATGCCTGATCGATTTCTTCCTTCAGCGCCAGATTCTCCCGCTGCAACTGGTCGCGTAGCTCCTTGATTTCTTCAAAGGATTTCCGCAGCTTATCGTCCGCCTGCTTACGATCTTCGATGTCAGTGGTCAGGCTGTACCAGCGGGTAATGAGGCCCTCCATGTCCCGCAGGGGAAGACTGCGGTGCTGGAACCAACGGTACACGCCATCGGCGCGGAGCATACGGAATTCCGTGTCATCAAAATCCCCGGTTTCGATCGAGTGCTTCCGGGCGGCAACCAACCGAGGGAGGTCATCCGGATGGACAAAGTCGCTCGTGGCCCAGGCGTTCAATTCCTCGAGGGGTTTGCCGAGATAGTCGAGGAATTGGCGATTGACGAGTTCGAGTTCGCCCGTGGCGCTGATGGTGCTGACAAGGCCGGGGATGCGATCGATAATAAGGCGGAGTTCCGCTTGGGTGTTTTCTAACTCCTTATTGGCCTTTACAAGTTCGCCAGTTCGTTCCGTGACCCGGAGTTCCAGGCTGTCGCGCGCTTGTGTGAGCAGTTTTTGTGCTCGGTGCTGTGACGCTGCGAACCATCTCATTAACAAGCTGAAAATTACGAAAAAGCTGATGAACGACCACAACGGGAATTCCGGAGTAAGGAAATGATTCATCGCCAGGAAACTCACACCCAAACACGAAAGCAGGAGAGCGAGCAGACCCGGACCAGTACCGGCACACCAAAAAGTGATCGCGATTGCGAGCAAGACGAAGTGGGAAACGAATCTAGGCGGCGAATTGTGGAGGTGCGTGATAACTGAAATCGCGAGTGCTATCCCGACCAGGATGACAGCCAATCCATAACGAAGGGCAACCGCAAAAGTCGGGCGCACCATCAACTTCGAAATGCCCCAATTCACCATGCTTCAAGGTCTCTCCCATTCGATTGATAGAACGTTCTGCAGTTTTGGGTGCAAACCTCGAACTAAGGTACTCCGCCGCCTTTCCCCCTTCAACCCGGGCCATTCGGGAGAAGAGCAGCGCTGGCAGACAAACCGGTACCTGTCGCACCAGACATTTGGATGCATTGGCCTCTCTGCGGGTCTAAGTTTCCGGGCGGCAAGGCCTTCAATTCAGCAGCTTCAGTTCCGGAACCAAGGGGTCACCAGGGCGAGTTCGGACGTAATGTCCTCCGAGGTTTCGGGGCTTGGCAAGTTGACTTGGGATTGCAGAGGCCGTCAGGCTGGCTCTGACGCCGGCCCTTAAGCCAAGGAGTTTCGCGGATTACCAGACATGAACTGCGGTTATGCGAGGCGGTCCCGAGCGGCCTTGAATCACCTGCGTCTCGAGAACGATTTCAATATTTTTCTGTTTCCAGTTTGACGGCAGCTGTTTCAGCATATCTTCCATACGATGAGCGTCGACCAGGAACTCACCCGCGGCAACTGTTCCACCTCTTCCAATTCCGGCGGCCACCACCACGAACTGATCGGTATTCGGATCCACCAGGCGCGCAACAATGGCGTAATCCTTGTAGGTTCCCGTCTGCTGCTGTACGGAACGATCCAGCATCCAGCCGCGCTTGCCGGGATTGGAGCGGTCTTCGATCCAGAATTGAGTCATCTCCGGATCGTTCGCAAAATGGAACCGCAACGGCGAAGTCAACCTCAGAGTCCAGCCATTGTCGAACGCGCCGATGAAAACAGAAGGGCCGCGTCGCAGATCGGTCAGGCTGGTAGAAGCTTCGCCCTGCACGCGATAGGTTTTTCCATAAGTGCGCAGCAACCCCGCCACATTCACCAGCGGGCTCACATCATCAATAATGATGGTCACCATGCTGTCCGTCAGCGTCACTTCCCGCTGCGGGTCTGCCGCATCACGCAGCTTAAGCGTTGAATATTGGCTCTGGTCGGCGATGCAAAACAGTACAGGCTCTGAAGACTTAACAAACGGTTCCCAAAACTGCTTCAGCGCCGGCGGCCGGGAGGCGAACCAAATTGCCGTCGAAGCCCCCGCCAGCAATAGCAGTAGCAACGCAACAGCAGGCTTCCCTGCAGTCAGGGCTGATCGCCCCGAATGGGGAGTTGGGAGAACTGCATCATGGGATTGAATCGATGCAGCATCTTCGACGTGGCCCAAAGAATCTGCCGCACTTGCCGATAATCCCGAAGGACGCCCGGGCCAGGAATACTGTGGCGCATAAGAACCAGAGGGCAGGTACAACCGGATCTCCTGGCTATGCTTTGGATCTTGATAATACTGTTCGATGCGTTTGCGAATTTCCGCGGCGGTAACCCGCACAATGGGGTCGGTGTTGGTATCATAGTCGGCGGCCCGGCCAAAAATCTCGACGCCCAGGATCCGCTCTTTGAGTTGATCCGTCTGGCCGGCAAGGGAGCGCGTGACTACAAATTTCAAGAAACTGGGATAGCGTTTGCTGGAATTAAACAGAGGAGTAGCGAGCAACTTTTCAAGCTGCTGCTGAACGGCGGTTTTTTCGAGTTCGCTGGAAGGTGTCCAGCTCTCCGTTACCTGCTCTACTAGCAAGGTTCCCCTAACGCCCCAACCCGGCCAAAGAATTTCGCCGTAGCACCCAAGCGAGCACCTAAACAACGAATTCTGGGTATCGGAAAAGCAATTTCCCAGATGCTACAGCGGTTTGCGGCTTGTCGCAACGTAAAACCGCAATCCTGATGCTTTTATCGGTCTCTTAACGTCCCTGTAAGTTGCAGACAAGATGTGGTTTAGGTCATACTTTCCGCTCTTTTCTTTCTTATCTCTTTTCCTTTACCAGCAAAGCATTGCCAGCATGGAACGAAGTTTTCTATAAGTTGCACCAGTCTTTTGGATTGGGTCTGCCAGCCTTCGCAAGGATTTCGGGGAACGACCACCTGCAAGTAGCAAGGGGAGCCTGCAGGGTCTGGACAGAATTCGGGGTGGCATTCTGGCTCCAGCCAGGATGTCCAGGAGGAATTTCCAAATGTCAGGCAAAGCACGGTTGTGGAAGGTGAGCATCTTAGTTGGGATTCTGGCCGCACTATCCTTGACTGCCGGACGCAGTTACGGCCAGTCCCAGGCAATTACCGCGACACTTAGCGGAACTGTCCTTGATCCATCGGGCCAGACAGTGAACGGGGCCAAGATAACATTGGAGAGCCCCGAACGCGGGATTTCTCGCATCTACATCACCTCGGACAACGGACTCTACTCTTTCACACTCCTCCCGCCCGCCGTCTACAGGCTGCAGGTGGAGGCCCCCGGCTTCAAGCACTACAGGCAGGACGGAATCGAGTTAATACCCGGACAGAACGCCGAACAAAAGGTCAGTTTGAAGGTCGGAGCAATTTCCGAAAATATCGAGGTCACTTCTCAAGCACCTCTGTTGAACGCGGAAAACGCCAACATTTCGTCGGATATTTCCGCCCGACAGGTGGTGGAGCTCCCTTTGAACTTCCGAAGCGTCATCGGTTTGGCCACACTGAGCTCTTCGGTCAGTAACGCCGCCGAAGACCAGATTGTCGGAGCGCCGGCTAGTTCCGGAAGCGCCGATCAGGATGTTTCGTTCCTGAATTTCGGCGGCACTTTCTTCAACACCGCTGCCTACCTGCTGGACGGAACCTATGACACACGTCTCGATTGGGGTGGCGTCATCTATGTTCCCTCAGTGGATGCCGTGCAGGAGTTCAAGATTCAGACCAACGCGTTTACCTCGCAATATGGCTGGAGCAGCGGCAATGTCATCAACGTCGTGACCAAGTCGGGTTCCAACGGGTTCCACGGCGACGCTTACGAGTTCTACCGCAACAGCAGTGTGGAATCGCGAAACTTTTTCAATAACGGCCCGCAACCTAGCTTCACTCGCAATCAGTTTGGCGGCACCGTTGGCGGGCCCATCCGCAAGAACAAGACCTTCTTCTTTGGTTACTACGAAGGCCGCCGCCAGGCCACACCAGCAACTTTCGTTGGCACCATGCCCACCACAGACCAAAGGAACGGCAACTTCTCCGCGTTCCTGGGGCCGCAAGCCGGCGTCGATTATCTCGGGCGGCCGATTTACAGCGGCGAAATCTATAACCCATTTAGCACACGCCAAGTTACATGTGGGGGGACGGACCCTGTCACTGGGGATAGTGTCAGCAATTGTCCAGCTAGTGCTCCTCCCGGCACGATCAAATACATTCGAGATCCCATCTCAGGCAACATCCAAACTGGTTTGGGTGTCACGAACATCATTCCGGGGCCGCTCATGGACACCATTGCAAAAAGCATCGCGACCGGGACATATTGGCCAGGCCCTACGAGCAACAGCCTCGTCAACAACTTTACGGGGGCGGCCTCTGCACCAGCGCATTCCGATGAGTATTCCATTCGCATCGACCACAATTTCACCGACAATGATCGCTTCAACGCGCGTTGGTCGCAAAAATACGAATCCAAAGTAAACTACCCGACCTACTACGGCGCCTCCGATCCGGGAGGCCCCGGTGTGACCGCTCCCAATAATCGCTATAGCATCAACGCCGGTTACACCCACGTTTTTAACCCGACTTTTGACGTCAGCCTGAATTTCGGGGTAAACCGCCACGTCGAGCAATCCACGACACAAAGCTTTGGATTCAAAACTTCGACTCTAGGATTACCATCCTTCATCGATGGGATTGCCCCATCGTTCCCTCAAATTCAGCCACAGAATTACGCTTACCTCGGAGCGCCGGTCAACCTGGACAACTACATCGTGCCGCAAACCATTTGGACCAGCTCGGTTGACTTCACAAAAATCAGGGGAAGGCACAGCATCGGATTTGGTTTTATGGACGTGTGGGGCCGCATCGACGGCGGGCACTACGCCAACACCACTCTTCAGTTTCAAACTACCTCCACGGCGGGGCCCGATCCGCAACAGTCAACGCCAGGGACCGGCAACGGTTTCGCTTCCTTCCTGGTCGGCGTAGGGAGTGGACAGGACCAGACGGGTTTCAACAAGTTTCCGGCAACCGACAAGCATTTGCTTGGCTGGTATGTGCAGGACAGCTGGAAAGCGACGAACAAGCTCACCCTTAATCTCGGCCTGCGTTATGAAATCCAGACTGCCCCGACCGAAAGGCACAACGCGCAGCAGTTTTTTGACTTCACCGCGTCGAACCCCATCAGTGCTGCAGTTGGTTTCAATGTTCCAGGCCAGCTAGTATTCAACACGAGCAGCAACCGGGGCGTCTACAATACTTCCCACACCAATTTTGCTCCGCGCATCGGCGCTGCCTATCAGTTGCGCGACAAACTTGTGCTGCGCGGTGGCTACGGCATCTTCTTCGTCCCCAACTACTACGGCAACGGACCAAACATCGGCTACTCGCAGGGCACTCCGTGGGTCACCACTCTCAATGGTGGTCTGAACCCTTCCTCGACTCTCAGTGGAAATACGAGCCTGGGATTGCCCAGTGCATTTCCAAATGGCCAAGTGCCTTCCACGGGCAATTCTCTGGGTGGGCTGACCGACGTTGGTTTTGGTCTTAATCCAGTCACGGACCCGGTCCGGCACTCTGCGTATGTGCAGCAGTGGATGACCGGAGTGCAATACAGTTTCACGAACAACGACCTGGTGGACATCAGCTACGTCGGCAATCACGGCGTTCACGTCCTCGCGCAATACCTGGAGTGGAACGAGCTTCCGGTTTCGGCTTTGGCGTTGGGGAACCAGCTTAACCAGCAGGTACCCAACCCATTCTTTGGCACCATTAAGTCAAGTGGATGCGGCCTCAGCAATCCAACCGTTCAAAGAGGACAACTGCTGCTGCCCTTCCCTGAATACTGCAGCGTGACGGAGGCGCAGCCCGCCGTCGGAGGGTCGACCTATAACGCCCTTCAGGCTACCTACACACATCGCTGGCACTCCGGTCTGGAGCTTAACGTTTCGTATACCTATTCGAAATTCATGGACAACGTCCAGGGAGCTTCCGGGTGGGCCTTCCCAGGTACCGGGAGCACCGTCCGGAACTCGTATAACCTGGCTGCGGAACGTTCTGTCGACGCAAGCGACCTTACTCACAGCCTTGTCATCAGCCACAACTACGAATTGCCCTTTGGAAAAGGCAAGCAATTCGGCGCCGATTGGAACCGGGCAATGAACGCGGTTCTGGGAGGCTGGCAGTGGAGCGGCATCCTCACAGCACACACTGGGTTGCCTCTTTCCATCACCCCGGCGCAAAACAATACCGGCGGTTTCGGTTTCAACCAACGCCCCAACAGGGTGCCGGGAGTCAGTCCAATTCCGCAAAACCAATCGATCAACAACTGGGTCAATGCAGCGGCGTTTGCGCAACCCGCACCTTTTACCTTTGGAGACGCCTCAAGGTTCCTGTCCGACTTGCGTGCCCCTGGCTTCGTGAATTGGGACATGGGATTGCAAAAATGGTGGAATTTCACGGAAACTATGCGTTTCCAGTTCCGTTTCGAACTCTTTAATGCCTTCAACCATCCGAACTTTTTCACGCCGGACACCAATCTGGGCGACTTCAACCCCATTCCCGCCGACAACAATTTCGGCAGGATAACCAGTGCCTACCCGGCACGCAGTTTGCAATTCGCTGGGAAATTCTACTTTTAGCGTTTGGGGCGGGCCAAGGATTCCCCTTCACCCCTGGGGGGAGCGTGGGCGAGGCAGGCTGGGAGAAAGAGTTTGAAGTCGAGGAACTATTCCTAGCCTGCCCGCCCTTAAAGTAGTCCCCGCCCTCACGGGCAGGAATTTCTGGTGATAGGGGGAAAACTTCCGCGTGATTTGTCTAAGGGAGTCGGATCATCTTCAGCACAAAACAGAAGTGCCTTCCCCTCGTCTATGTCGCGCGATGGGGCATCAGAAATGGCTTGAACCTTCGCGGTACACCAGGACGGATGAATGAAGATTCCGATATCGGCTAGGGGAATGCTGCAGCGCATCGGGTTCGTTCTGTCTGTTCTCGGTTTCTGTTTCCAGGCAAATCATCTAGCGTCTGCATCAGGCCAGGAAAAGCCAAAACACGAGCAGGCAACAAGCAATACACACGAGCCGGGCACAAGCAAAGTTCTCTCGAGTGGAATCGAGGTCCGCCACGCAGGCATGCTGCTGCAAGTTCTCGCCCTGCGCGATGATGTCTTGCGCGTTCGCCTCTCTTCGAAAGCGGAGTTACCAGAGGACGCTTCTTGGGCGGTTCCGGCCGACGTCCGCCACCAACGTGTTGAGGTAACTCCCGATGCCACTAGCGATACCATTGGCTTTCACACCAAAACCCTGAGCGTTCGAATCGAGCGCGCGACGCTGCGGCTCTCTACAACCGATTTGCAAGGCAACGTGCTTCAAGAAGACGCCGAAGGATGGCCGCCGGAATTCCACTCGGAAGTCTTTCGCGTATTCAAGAAAATGCCCATGGATGAACACTATTTTGGCCTGGGTGACAAAGTGGGGCCTCTCGATCGCCGCGGCCAATCTTTCCGGCTCTGGAATACGGATGCCTTCTGTTTCCAGGAATCGACTGACCCTATTTACAAGAGCATCCCATTTTTTATGACCATGCGAGCCGGCCGCTCTATGGGGTTTCTGCTCGACAATACCTGGTCCACCAGTTTTGATTTCGGAAAAAGCGAGCGAAACACCTATTCGTTTGGCGCCGAAGGCGGCCCGATCGACTATTACGTCTTCTACGGGCCGGACCCAAAGCAGGTCGTTCAAACGTACGCCTGGCTCACGGGTTTGCCGCCGCTTCCTCCCTTGTGGGCACTGGGCTTTCAGCAATCGCGTTTCAGCTACGAGACCGAAACCCGCGTGCGCGAAATCGCCTCGCGCTTGAGGGCCGACCGCATTCCCTCCGATGTGCTCTATCTGGACATTGACTTCCAGAAGGAGCATCGTCCGTTCACCGTGGACACGGATCGTTTCCCGCATTTTGAGCAGATGTTGTCCGACCTCAAGCGCGAAGACTTCCACGTTGTCGCGATCACCGACTTGCACATTGCACGCGTTCCCGGTGCCGGCTACGCGCCTTACGACTCAGGAATCGCCGCCGATAGTTTCGTCAAGAATCCCGACGGCTCGGTGTATGTCGGCACGGTTTGGCCGGGCCCCTCGGTTTTCCCGGAGTTCACGCAGAAAAAAACCCGGGATTGGTGGGGTTCGCTCTACAAACAGTTCCTGTCGGAAGGCCTCGCAGGTTTTTGGAACGACATGAACGAGCCGAGTGTTTTTCAGACCGACAATCTGACGATGCCGGACAATGTCCAGCATCGCATCGACGAGCCTGGCTTTCGGTCCCGAACCACCAAGCATCTTGAAATTCACAACGTTTACGGAATGGAGAATTCTCGCGCCACCTACGAGGGTCTGCGGAAACTCGATCCGGACTTGCGGCCGTTCGTTTTAACCCGGGCCACCTACGCCGGCGGCCAGCGCTATGCGGCCACCTGGACCGGCGACAATACCAGTTCGTGGGATCACTTGCGATTGACCACTCCCATGCTCTTGAATTTGGGCCTGAGCGGCTTTGGGCTGAGCGGCGCCGACGTTGGCGGATTTATTGGAACTCCCGGGCCGGCGTTGCTAACGCGCTGGACTGAGCTTGCAACGTTTCAACCCATCGACCGGAATCACACGAACAAGGGCTCTGGTGACAAGGAAGTCTGGGTCCACGGGCCGGAGCAGGAGGCCATCCGCCGCCGGTACATCGAGGAACGCTACCGGTTGATGCCATATCTCTACACCGTGGTCGAAGAACTCTCGCGCACTGGATTGCCCGTCATCCGGCCCCTCTTCTTGGAATTTCCTCATGCCACAAAGGATTTACAGCCTTTGGATATCCGCGCGGGCAACGAATTTTTGTTTGGTCCCGACCTGCTCGTGGCGCCGCCGCCATTTCCGGAGCAACCGGAAGCGTATCCGCTCAAGCTCCCTCCGGGCGTTTGGTACGACTATTGGACGGGAGAAAAGATTCAGCAAGCTCCAACGCCAGACGGCTCAAACACTGCGGAGCCACTGATTCAACCGAAATTGGAAGTTCTTCCCGTCTATGTGAGGGAGGGATCGATCATTCCCGTGCAGCCGCTCGTTCAGAGCACCGATCAGAAGCCGCAGGGCCCCCTCACTTTGCGTGTCTATCCCGGAAAAGATTGTCACGGGTCCGTGTACCTCGACGACGGCAAAACTCTCGCCTACTCTCGCGGCGAATTCCTGCGCATCGAATTCTCGTGTACGGTAACTCCCTCAGGGGTTGAGCTGCACGTCGGAGAGCGTCGGGGCAGCTATCTTCCCTGGTGGAACGCGATTCACCTGGAACTTTACGATTGGCAGAGCCCCGCGGCCCATGTCACCCTGAAACACAAGCCGGCTGAGTTGCCGGATTCCGTAGATCCGGCCCGGCACGTGCTCACGTTGGAGTTTGGCGACGATCCCCGAGGCAGCGATCTGGAAATTCTTCGCGCGAACTGAAGATCAACTCTCGAGCGCAACGCCTATGGCCAGGAGACGGATTGCGCGCTCTATTCCGGAGAACTTGAGAGAGAGATTCGAATTGTCTGCGGCACGATTCACCAAAGCCAGCGCCCTTGCACTTCTCTGCGCGTTCAGCTTGCTTCCTCAGACCCCGGCCCCCGGCTCCGGTCCACGGTTCGACGTTCGCCTTCCCAAGGACATAGATTTTGTTCTCCGCAACTCCCCGACTTCCAGAAAATACCTGATCGAGACAATGCCTGGCGGTGTCGCCCTCCTGGACTACAATAACGACGGCTTGCTGGATATCTTTCTTGTGAACGCCGGCCATGTTCGCGATCCCCTGCCCAGGCTTCCGAGTTTCGATCGGCACGAATCTTCGTATTGGAATCGTTTATATCGCCAAAATAAGGACGGCAGCTTCACGGATGTCACCCAGCAGGCCGGGCTTGCAAATGTAGACGACGGCGATTACGGGATGGGTGTGGCCGTCGGAGATTACGACAACGACGGCTATCCCGATATCTACGTAACCAACTTCGGAAAAAACATTCTTTACCACAATAACGGCGACGGCACATTTACGGATGTCACCGCGAGGGCCGGGGTAGCTGCAGGCGGGTGGTCGGTCTCCGCTGGCTTTTTCGATTACGACAATGACGGGCGCCTCGATCTGTTCGTCACCAGGTACCTCGATTGGACCGTGGTGAACAGCAAAACCTGCGGCAACGAAAATGCCATGTACTGCCCGCCCACTGAATTTCCCGCCATCTCAAATATTCTGTATCACAATCGCGGCGACGGCACATTTGAAGACGTCAGTGTCCCGTCAGGCATTGCATCGAAAAAAGGACACGGCCTGGGCGTTGCCTTCGCCGATTACGATGGAGACGGCTTCACAGATATTTTTGTGGCCAACGACGTCACCAATCAGTTTCTTTTCCACAACAATGGGAACGGAACGTTTACGGAGGTGGGCCTTGATTCCGGCGCGGCGTTGACCAGCGACGGCAAAATGCTCTCCGGCATGGGTGTCGTCTTTCAGGACTACGACAATGACGGCCTTCCAGATCTTCTCGTCACGCAGCTTCCGCACCAGCCCTACGTCGCATTTCACAATGACGGCCACGGTTCGTTCAGCGCCCAGGAGCTCGAGACCGGCTTCGGTGCGCTCTCCGGAAAATCCTCCGGATGGGGAGTGGGTCTCGAGGATTTTGACAATGATGGTTGGAAAGACGCTTTTATCGTCCAGGGCCACGTCTTCGACAATGTGGAGAAGTTCGACAGTACGCTGCGTTACAAGGATCCTCCCTTGTTGGCTATGAATCACAACGGGCATTTCGAAAAAGCCGACGCCGGTTCGAACATACCGGTTGCCGGACGCGGCGCAGCCTTCGGCGATCTGAACAACGATGGTTGGATCGATGTGGTCGCCACTTCTCTCGGCGACCAACCGCAGTTTTTCGTGAACCGTGGAGGAAATTCGCGCTGGCTTACCATCACGCTCCGCGGCAAGCGCAGCAACCGCGACGGAGTCGGCGCCCGCGTTCAAGTGAATGGCCAGGTCCGCTTCGCCACCGCCACCGGAAGCTATCTCTCCTCAAACGACAAGCGCCTTCATTTCGGCCTGGGATCCGCAAAATCCGCCGACATCGAGATCAAGTGGCCCTCCGGCATCCGCCAAATCCTGCGCGGTGTGAAGCCAGATCAATTTCTCACTATCGAGGAATCCGCGCAGCCTTGATTCGCATGGGAATGAAGACTAATGCCTGTCTCGGGAAGTCTTGTTAGATTCTATTTGGATGCAAGACTAGGAAATCTAGAAGACTCGCAATGCCTTCAGGGTTTTTTCTGGCGTACGCTCTCCTGTGCTTCGCTGAATCGTACCGGCCCACGTCTCTCTGCGGGCATTTCATTCAAAGAGGATCTTGGCCATCATCCCTTTATCTTCGTGATTCAGCAGGTGGCAGTGAAACAGCGACATCCCTTTGATAACGGGATTGGTAAAATCCATCACCACGTCCACCGTTTCGTCTACCGGCACATTCACGGTGTCCAGCCACACGGGATTCTCCACCGGCTTCCCATCTTCGGCAAACACCAGGAAATGCGTCTGGTGAATGTGCATCGGATGCAGCTCCGCCGAGCCATTGACAATCCGCCAGTGCTGATAAGTCCCAACCCGCGCACGAGTCATCGGCGCCGAGTCCGGCTCATACTTCTGTCCGTTGATGTAAAACCCGTTTTTATCTTCGGTAAAGACAACAGTAAAATCTGGCGGCGAATTCTCGTACTCGTGCAGGTCAGTCGATTTATATTCCGGCGGTGCCAGCTTGCGATTGATTCGTTGTGGTGCCGCTGTCGCCGGGGATCCTGCCCGCAGGTCCGCAAGCACCATCGCCGCGTTTGGGTCACCTGCGCTTCCCGTGTCTACGCATAATGTTCGAAGCGTCGCACGTGCCCCTGCGTTCGGTCCGGTAACAATTGCTTCTAGGCGGCCCGCGGGCGGAATCATTGCGTGCTCCACAACTTTCCTCGGATGCTCCCGATCGTGATAAGCCAGTGGCATCCCGTCCAGCGCAACGATTTCCAGTTTCTGCTGATCGAGTTTGAGGTCGAGGTATTGGTCTGCCGAAGCATTTACAATACGCCAGAACTCCCGCTCTCCCGGATTGATCCCGATCGTCGGCCGAATCTCGCCATTAACCGTGAACACGCGCTCGGTCGCCTCGTGCTCGCTTCCGCATGAGGATGGTCCCGCCTCGACGCGGCGCAAAAGCGCGGGGGCGTTGGATACGCCTTCGATGGATTCCCCGCGCACGACGAGTACTTGCTCGCGCATCTTGCCAACTTCGGGGACATACCGCTCCATGCCTTCAATCACGATGGCGCCGGACATTCCGTCCAGCGCCTGACGGTGGCTCTCTCCATGCGGGTGCGTGTGATACCAGAAAAGCCCCGGTGGATGATCCGGTGGAATCTTGACGACGTAATGAAGCGTGTCGCCGGGCATGGCCATCATGTCAATCACATCGTCTTGCGGAGACTGCGGCGAAACCTCCAGCCCGTGAAAATGAAGATTCGTCATGTTCCTGCATGGAGAAATCGCGCAACTCTCCTTTGAGTGAACCGGAAGATCGTTCTCATAGTCGATCTTCAGCGTATCCCCCGGCGAAACTCGGATCACCGGCGCGATATTCTTTCCGTTGTAGGCGAAGGAGTCCCGGCCCTCGGAGTTCACGGCCGCGTGCAGCGTCAACGAAACTACATGATTCTCCGCGCGCACTTCCGGAAGCGGCGCGGCGGGAACATTCAGCCACCCAGCCGTAACCACCGCCAGCAAGAAAAGCCCCGCGGAACTCCAACCTCGCAATTGCACTACAGTCACCTTATCTTTCTTTTTCAGTCCTGAAAATTGCCGGCCAAACCTGAAGCGCTACGCCTCCTGGTGAACTTGACGCGCCGGGGGCGCCATGAATTCTGGTCCCACCGGACGGCGGACGCTCTCGCGCAGAATCGCGTCGATTGCCTTGAAATCGTGTTCCGTCAACTTCCAGCCGCTTACTTCCTTAATCGGCGCCAGTTGGTCCGGACGTCGCGCCCCCCACAGCGCCATTCCAACCCCAGGTTGATCCAGCAGCCACCGCACCGCCAGATGAATCACGCCCTTGGCGAATTTTTCGTGGGCATAGGCATCCAGCCTGCTCGCCGCCTCCAGGTATTCCTTGAAATACGGAGCCTGGAATTTCGGGTCGTTGGACTTTCGCAAATCATCCTTGGAAAACTGCCGGTCCGCCCTCATCGTCCCGCTCAGCAATCCTCGGCAAATTGCGCCGTAGGTAAGCGCGGTGATTCCGCGCTCGCGAGCGTAGGGGAGAACGTCGCGCTCGATCTCTCGTTCGAAAAGATTGTACGGCGGCTGCACCGTGTGAAGCGGCGCGACCCCTCGGAAGCGCTCCATCTGCGCGGGAGAATAATTGCTGACCCCGATCGCGCGAATTTTCTCCCGTTCAAAAAGTTCGCGCAGGGTGGCTGCCGTTTCCTCGATCGGCGCCACGGGATCCGGCCAGTGCACCTGATAAATATCAATATGGTCGGTTTGCAGCCTCCGCAGCGAGTCCTCGAACTCCTTCAAAATCCGCTCGCGGCTGGAGTTGCGCTCGATCGTGCCCGTGGTCCAATCGATGCCCACTTTGGTCGCCAGGATAATATTGTCCCTGCGGCCGTATTGCCGTACTGCCTCGCCTACGATTTCTTCCGAGCGACCCTGGCCATAAGCAGGCGCCGTGTCGATCAGGTTGATCCCCTGGTCGAGCGCCGCATGAATCGTGCGAATCGATTCCTTTTCGTCCGTTCCCCCCCACATCCATCCGCCGATGGCCCACGTCCCCAATCCGATCCGCGAACTTCTGAGAGTTGTGCCTTTGATGTTGATGTATTCGATCATTTCGTCTTTTCCTTTTCTTGGTATTAAGAGATCCCGGCGTTCCTATCCAAGCCACTGTGGGTTGGCAAAGGTGCCATCGAAGTGGTGAGAAGTTTTATACAGCTCAAACTTGCCGGCTTCCGCGGCCTTCGCCGTCTTCGCCAGCAGCGCCGCAACTTCGCCGGAAGTCATCGCTTGAAAGCTGCGGGCCGCCTGCAGCGCCTGCTGAAGGATCGGTAGGGAATCGCATCCCGTGATCACCACGCTCGTCGGCAGATTCATTGCATAGTGCAGGCATTCCACGGGCGTTGCTGTTTTGCTCTCCAGGATCACATGGTCGCCCATCGGCTTCATGCCGAGAACGCCGATGTCGCTCTGCAGCAGCACGGACAAGACTTTCTTCTCAAAACTCTCGAAGTGCGCGTCCATCACATTAAGGGGCATCTGCACGGCATCAAACGTGAACTTGTGCTGTGAAGCGGTTGCCAGCATTTTCAAATGAATCTCCGGACTCTTGTGCCCGGTGAAGCCGATGTAGCGGATCTTGCCGGCCTTCTGTGCTTCCTGCACCGCCTCCATCGCTCCGCCCGCCGCAAAAATGCGCTCGGGGTCGGTTTCCCGGATCACCTCATGGAATTGCATTAAATCGATCCGGTCGGTCTGCAGCCGCTTCAGTGACTCGTTGATCTGGCCGGTCGCGGCGGCTTTCGTGCGCCCATCGATCTTCGACATCAGAAACGCCTTCTGCCGATAGCCGTCGCGCAACGCGTTGCCCATGCGGACTTCACTCTCGCCGCCGTTGTAGTCCCAGCAGTTATCGAGGAAATTCACTCCCTCATCCAATCCCGTGCGAATAATGCGGATACTTTCCTGCGGATCCGCCTGCTTGCCAAGGTGATAGCCGCCAAGCCCGATCAACGAGACTTTCTCCCGCGTTCGTCCCAAGGTTCGATAGGGAATGCCATTTCTGGATTCCGCTGCCAGCGCTGGCCGATTCATTTGCCCGAAAAGGATGGACGCCGCCGCAAAGCTCATGAATTCGCGCCGGGAAACGCCCTTGTCGGACGTTTCCTCGTTGTTGGTCGCTGACAAAAGAGGAGCGTCATACTGTTTTTTTTGCAATTGCAGGTTTTTCTCATCGGCCATGATTTACTTCTCCCCCAATTTATAAGCGCGCGATTATCCGAACAGCCCGCTCGAAGAGAGCGGCAAATTCCGGACGCGCTTGCCGGTAGCGGCATAAATCGCGTTACAGAACGCCGCAACGAACGGCGGCACGCCCGGCTCGCCAACCCCCGCCGGCGGAGCGGAACTCTCAACGAGGTAAACATTCGTTCGTTGAGGAGCCTCATTGATCCGCGCCACGGGATAATCATTGAAATTCGACTGTTCAATCACACCGTTCTTCGCCGTGATCTCTCCCGTGCGCACGATGCTGGTGCCAAAAACCGCTGCGCCTTCAAACTGCGCCCGGGTGATTTCGGGATTGGCGACAAGCCCGGCGTCCACCGCGGTGTCAACCCGCGGAATGCGGATTTCGCCCTGGTCATTGACTTCGACCTCGACAACCGTCGCCACGTAAGTAAGAAAACTCCGGTGCGCCGCGATGCCGAAGCCATGTCCTTTCACGCTCTTCTTCTTCGCCCAGCCGGATTTCTCCGCGACAAGTTCGGTGACATGCCGCAACCGCCCGGTTTCCCACGGATACGTTTCGAGCGAAGCCCCATAATTCGGGTACTCCACATTCTTGAAATCAATCGTCCGCGGTGGGCCAATCAGGTCGAGCAGGTATTCGTACGGGTCGCGCTGTGCCCGATGCGCAAGCTCATCCGTAAAGCACTGGACTCCGAACCCGTGATAAATATTTGCCACGGAGCGCAGCCAGCCAATGCGAACGTGCGCCTTGGCCGGCCCGTTCTCAATACTCAGGTTGGGCAGGTCATACGGCATGTCCGTCCAGCCCTGCGCCAGATGCGGCGGATCGCCGTAAACCGCGTTCACGTCAAAAATCGAAGTAATGGGCGGAAAAACCGATCTCTGTAGCCACGCTGTCGGCTTTCCCTTCGAATCCACCGCGGCCTTGAAATACATTCCGGCGACGGCGTTGTAATAATCAAACTTGATATCGTCTTCGCGCGTCCACACCACTTTCACCGGCCGCCCAACTTTCTTGGACAGGACGGCCGCCTCCGCAACGTAATCCGGCTTTGACTTTCTTCCGAACCCTCCGCCAAGCAGCGTGACGTTGCAGATCACGTTCTCCTTCGGAATGCCAATCTCCGTGGAGACAATTGCCTGAACCGCCTGCGGATTCTGGGTCGGCGTCCAGATCGTCGCCTTGCCATCCTTGAAGTCGGCAAGCGCGACCATCGGCTCCATCGGTGCATGTGCCAGAAGCGGAACATAGTATTCCGCTTCGACTACATTCGTTCCGGAAGCTGCCGCCAGCGCCCCGCTCGCGTCGCCCACGCTTCGAATAGCTTTGGCCGGCTTGCGCGCTGTCTCCTGCAGCTCCTTCTTGTACTCCGCGGAGTCGTAGGTTTCGTTCGCTCCGTTGTCCCACGTAATCTTCAGCTTTTTCCGCCCCTGAAACGCAGCCCACGAATTGTCCGCCAGCACAGCTACGCCGCCCAGCGGCTGAAACGCGGCCGGCGGCTTGAACGGATCAATCAGCATCGTCTGGTGAACGCCCGAAACTTTCAGCGCCTCCTGCTCGTCGTAGCTCTTCACCTTTCCGCCATAAACAGGCGGGTGCTCGATCGACGCGTAAATCATTCCATCAATCTTCGCGTCCATTCCGTAAATCGCTTTCCCAGTGCAGAGGTTCTCCAGGTCATAACTGGTCTTGCCCTTGCCGATGTAGCGCCATTCCGCCGGCTTCTTAAGTGTTAGTTGATCCTTCTTGGGAACGTCGAGTTCTGCGGCTGCCGAAGCAAGTTCCCCATAGCCCAACTTCCGCCCGCTCTTCGCATGGACAACCACATGCGGCTCGGTCGTACACTCAGAGGCCGGCACGTTCCACTTCTGCGCCGCCGCCTGCACCAGCATCCAGCGCGCGGAAGCGCCACATTCCCGCATGGTGTCAAAAAAGCTGCGAACCGAATGCGATCCGTCGGTATTCTGATCTCCGTATCTTTTGTCGCCGATGGCTTGATCAATCTTTACGCGGTTCCAGTCCGCGTCCAGCTCATCCGCCACGACCAACGGAAGCGTGGTGCGGATCGCGGTCCCCATTTCCGAACGGTGCGCGACGATGTGCACCGTCCCGTCCGTTTCTATCCCCACAAACACATTCGGATGCAACGGCGCGCGGTCCGCTTCGGTCTGCCCGTCCGGCGCTGGTTGACGGGCAAAAATAGGTGGGACATAGCGGACAGCGAGAACAAAGGCTCCCGTGCCGACAACTCCCTTCAAAAACCCGCGGCGGCTTACATTTTCAATATTTCTCATGCGCTCTTCTCCGCTGCCAGCTTGATCGCCGCTCGAATTCGTTGGTAAGTTCCGCACCGGCAGATGTTGCCCGCCATGCCATCGTCAATATCCTGGTCCGTCGGATGAGGTTTACTCTTCAAAAGCGCAATCGCCTGCATGATTTGCCCGGACTGGCAATATCCGCACTGCGGCGCATTCACCTCAATCCACGCCTTCTGCACGGGATGCAATCCATTCGCTCCGACGTCTTCAATCGTTCGAATCTTGCTTCCCACCGCGGCGCTCAGCGACGTGATGCACGATCGAATCGCCTCGCCATCTTTGTGCACGGTGCAGGCTCCGCAAAGCGCCACCCCGCAGCCGAATTTTGTTCCTGTCAGGCCCAGGATGTCGCGGAGATACCACAGCAGGGGCATATTCGGGTCGCCATCAAACGAATGCTCGACGCCGTTCACATTGAGTTTGACCATGAAAATAGACCTACTTTCCCTCTAACCGGTGCACTTTAGATGTCGTCAGCCGCCACATGGGTCATGCGAATTAAGCCTACTCCCGTCATCGAAGTGTTGTACCCGGGCGGCGCCGTCCCACGGAAGATGCCGATACTTCGGCAGGAGTGTCAGCATGCTGACCCTCTTCACTCTACGAAAAGCCTGCGAAACTTCGGCACCAAAATCTAACTCAATCAGAAAACGGAGGGAATGCATTTGGCTCCAAAACACTCTTCATCTTGATAACCATCACCGTCAGGTCGTCGTCCAGGGAATCCCGCTGCGTGAATGCCGCCACGTCTTGCCAGATCTGATCGCAAATCTCTCGTGCGCTGCAGCCGGAATGCAGTCGCACCGACTCCAGCAATCCCTTGGTTCCAAACTCTTTCGCCTCCCGATCGCTGGCTTCGGTAAGCCCGTCCGTGTACCACACCATGGTGTCGCCCGGAGCCAGCGTAATTTCCTCAAGCGAGCAATCCATCTCGGGTGCCATGCCCACCGGAGTGCAGGAAGCGTGCAGCCAAACTGCGTCGCCGCCATCCTGGCGAAGCAGCATGGCCGGATTGTGCCCGCAATTGATGTATTTCAACTGCCCGGTGCGCGGATCGAGTTCCCCAAGAAGCACGGTCACAAATCGCCCGTCGTCCTGCAAAGCAAAAAGTTCTTTGTTCAGATGGTTGGCAACATCGGCCAACTTTCGCGGCTCGTTCGTCTCCAGTTGAACCGCCGCCGCGGTCGCCGACATCAGCAGCGCGGCAGCCACGCCCTTTCCGGAAACGTCCGCAATAACCAGCCTCATTCTTCCATCTGGCCGTTCAAGGTAATCGTAGTAGTCGCCTCCCACCACTCGAGCCGGATGCATGGCGCCGGCGACTTCGAATCCAGCCACGTCCGGATCGCTCCGCGGAAGAAACAGCCGCTGCACTTCCGCCGCCAACTCCACTTCTTTCAACAGCGCGTCTCGCTGGTGCCGGGTCACTTCATTCAAGGCGTCCCGTTGCGCCACAAACCACTGCAGAATCGCCACCACGAAAGCGAATCCGATAAGCGCCGCCAGATTGTGCAGGATACGTCCCTGAATATGGTGGATGGGCGGGCCAAAAAGGTCATGGAAGATAATGCAGACAACCACGAGTGCATAGGTCAGGCGCCGCGAGAGAAGAATCGCGCTGAAAGAAAGCGGCAGAATATAGAGGTACCCTAGCGAAACGCCTTCCACCCGGTTGTCGGCGTAGGCGACGCATCCGATAGCAAGCACTACCACCAGGGACGCCCACCACGTGGAAGATTTCAGCGCAGCGATGGTTTCCGCGGTCACACGAAATAGCCATCCCTTGGCATATTCCGCACGGAGCACAATCGTGCCGCCCGGATCATCGAGCGATCCTGCGGTTTTGCGAAGGCTGGTATCGGCCTCAAGGCTCGTTCCCATAGATTTACCCGCTGTCAACAAAGCATTTCTCCTGCCAGCTGACCCTCCTCCATGGACGGCCGGAATCCCTCTCAGATGAACGGGTTAGCGGCGGTGGGGAAAACCTGATGCCGAAAAGAGGGTTATGACACGTCAGCGTATTGACACCGAGCCGACAGGGAGACTCGCCGCATCCAAAGAAAACCCCGGACCCAGTTAGGTTTCGAGTGTGCGTGCCTCTTCTATGCCCGGGATTGACACGATTGCAATGCTGGTGATGGCTAACGACGAAAGGGGCAGGTATTCCGGTGCTTAAAACCCGAAACGAAAAAACGCACCTCCGCCTCGCGGGACAATGACTTCGATGGACAGCACGGTGCTGACACTCCATCAATGCAACCTCGCCCTGCTTCGCGCGACAGACGAAAACGGGTTGTTGCAGTCGATCTGCCGGATCCTCGTCGAGGAAGGGGGATTCCGGATGGTTTGGGTGGGCTACCCGCAGAACGACGACGAAAAATCAATACGGCCCGTGGCACATGCGGGTCAGGAAGGCGGCTACTTGGCTGCCGTTTCTGCAACCTGGGCCGACGACGAACGCGGTCAGGGCCCTTCCGGCACGGCTTTGCGGACAGGGAAACCCGCCTGGGCGAAAAATATTCACGAGGATCAGAAATTTGCTCCCTGGCGGAAACAAGCGCTTGCCCATGGCTACACTTCCTCGCTAGCCCTGCCATTGGTCGACGGTGCAAACACCTTCGGCGTGTTGTCTCTCTACTCAACTGAAACCAACAAATTCAGCGAAGTAACATTCGAAAAATATGTAGAGTTGGCTGGCAATCTCGCCTTCGGAATCTCCGCCATCCGCACCCGCGAAGATCGAAAAAAGTCGGATGAAGCCTTGCGCCGCAGCAAGGCGTATCTGGCCGAAGGGCAGCGCCTGAGCCACACCGGAAGCTGGGCCTGGAACGTGGCCCGCCGGGAAAATGTCTACTGGTCGGACGAGCACTTTCGAATCTTCGGATTCGAACCAGGCTCCGATCCGGCCCCCTACAGCGAGGCTCTTCGTCGCATTCATCCCGACGATCAAGTGGAATTTCAGAAACGCCTCGACAGTGCCCTCGCCGAAAGGCGCGATTTCGAACTCGAATTTCGTGTCATTCTTCCCGATGGAACCATGAAGTACATCCAGACCGTCGGCCACCCGGTGCTAAACGCCGTGGGCGAGGTCGAAGAACTTGTCGGCACCGGCGTGGACGTCACCAGGCAGAAGCGCACTGAATCCTTGCTCTCCGCCGAAAAGCGAATGCTCGAAAAAATCGCCGCAGGTGTGGAACTTCAGGAAGTCTTGGGCTCCCTGTGCGATGCCGTGGATGAGCAGGGCCACGATCTCATTTCCACGGTTCTATTGATGGACGCTGACGGGAAGCGTCTCTGGCCGGCCGCGGGATGCCGCGCGCCGAAAGAATGGCTTGCCGCAATCAGTCCTCTTCCGATTGGCCCAAGCGCGGCTTCCTGCGGAACCTCTGCCTTCCTGAAACAACAAGTGATTGTCTCCGACATTGCCAACGATCCTCTGTGGGCAGCTTATCGTGAAACTGCGTTGGCCCATGGCCTGCGCTCTTGTTGGTCTCAGCCGCTGATCTCGAAGGATCAAGACGTCCTCGGGACCCTGGCCATGTATTATCCGGCGCCCCGGAAACCTGGCGAAGAAGATCTCGCTCTCATGGAGAGGGCCGCCCACGTCGCCCAGATTGCCATCGAACGCGATCGCTCACAGGCCGCGCTGCAAAAAGCCTTCGAGGAAATCAAAGTCCTCAAAGACAGGCTCTACGAAGAGAATCTTGCTCTCCGCGAGGAGGTTGACCAGGCCTCGATGTTTGAGGAAATCATCGGCACCTCCCCGGCCCTCCAGGAAGTTTTGTCGCGCATTGCTAAAGTCGCTCCCGGCGATTCCACCGTTTTGATTACCGGTGAAACCGGCACTGGCAAGGAACTCGTTGCGCGGGCCGTTCACAAGCGTTCGCAGCGAGCAGGCCGCGCGTTTGTTAGTGTAAACTGTGCCGCCATTCCGTCTTCTCTCATCGCCTCGGAGCTCTTCGGCCATGAAAAGGGCGCCTTCACGGGAGCTCTCCAAAGGCGCATCGGCCGTTTCGAACTCGCCGAGGGTGGCACCCTTTTTCTCGATGAAGTCGGCGAGCTTCCCGCCGAAACGCAAGTCGCGTTGCTACGCGTCCTTCAGGAACGTGAGTTCGAACGTGTCGGAAGCAGCCAACTGATCTTTTCCAATGTTCGCGTGATCGCAGCCACGAACCGGGATCTTGCTGCTGCCGTTGCCGCCGGCGCCTTCCGCTCTGATCTTTTCTATCGCCTGAATGTTTTTCCCATCGACGTCCCGCCGCTGCGTCAACGATCCGAAGATATTCCTCTTCTCGTCAACTACTTTATCGACCGTTACTCCGAGAAAATACCCAAGAATATAAACAGCATCCAAAAACGCTCTCTGGAGCTGCTGAGCAGTTACTCATGGCCGGGCAACATCCGCGAACTCCAGAACGTGATCGAGCGGTCCGTAATCCTCAGCGAGTCAGGTGTCTTTGCCGTGGATGAGAGCTGGTTCGCCGCGCAACCGGCTGCCTCCGGCGGTTCCATGACTTCCCTCAACAAGAGGATTCTGAACCAAGAGCGGGAAATGATCGAAGCCGCCCTGGCCGAAGCGAACGGCCGCGTATCCGGGAGTTCCGGTGCAGCCGCGAAGCTCGGCGTCCCGGCCTCCACGCTGGAATCAAAAATCAAAACCCTCGGGATCCAGAAAACCAGGTTCAAGACAGCTTAATCCCCGCGTGTCATATGCCCGTTTGCCTGCCGAATTTTCGGGAATTCCTGAAGATTCGCGAGTTTTGACGGCTCTTTTCTTCCACAACCCGCTTGAAATCAACATGATAGGAATGGAACCGGGCTTGCCGTATCCCATTCCGGGTAATTGATCGAAGCCATGCTTAAAATCTCGAGGCGTCAGATAGGGGAAGACAATGTGGAATACGCGCTCTCCGGGCGGCTTCAATTTGAGCATATCAATGACCTTCGCGAACTCATCCGAAACGAAGAGCACAGAGTGGCTCTCGATCTTCGCGAGGTCAATCTGTTGGACCGCGAAGCTGTGGAATTTCTCGTAACCTGCGAGGGAGATGGAATTTCGCTCCGCAATTGCTCGCCCTATATCCGCGAATGGATCACCCGCGAAGCGAGCCGCAGGAATTTCACTTCTCTCGGGGAAGAGGGCTAAGAAGTCGCGCAGGGTTAGGTAGTGTTCGCATCGCAGTTGCTATTCCGTTTTTGGAGGATGACAAGATGGCTTCAGCAACTGTTTCATTACAGACTTCAGATTCCGCAACCTGGCAGGAAAATCCCTCCCAGACGTCTCGCCGCGCTGATCCAGCCTCTGGGTTCGAGGAAATGAATTCTCATTCGCAATCGTCGAAGGCGCTCAGCGCCCCTGACGCTTTCGCAGGCCTGATTGGCTCGAGCGAACTGATCCAGCGCGTCAAGGAACAGGTGCGCACGGTCGCCCCCACGGATTCCACTGTCTTGCTCGAAGGAGAAACGGGCACTGGCAAGGAACTCGTTTCGCGCGCCGTCCACAATCTCAGTCAGCGGAAACATCGCGCTTTGATCAAGTTTAATTGCGCCGCCATTCCGCATGGCCTTGTTGAGAGCGAGTTGTTCGGCCACGAACGCGGCGCCTTCACCGGTGCCATCGCCCGCAAGCTCGGACGCTTCGAACTCGCGGATCAGGGAACGCTCTTTCTGGACGAAGTCGGCGAAATTCCCCTCGAACTTCAAGTAAAGCTCCTGCGTGTTTTACAGGAACAGGAATTCGAACGCCTTGGCGGAACGCAAACACAGCGCGTCAACGTCCGGCTCGTCGCGGCCACCAACTGCAATCTGGAGGAGATGGTCTCCGAGCAGGAGTTCCGCAGCGATCTGTACTTCCGCCTCAACGTCTTTCCCATCACGATTCCACCTCTTCGCGAACGCACCGAAGACATCCCGCTGCTGGCGGAGCACTTCCTGAAAGAATATTCCCGCCGCATGGACAAGCGCATTGTCTCCATCCCGGAATCTACTCAAGAGAGATTGAAACAACACCCCTGGCCGGGAAACGTCCGTGAACTCCAGAATTTCATCGAGCGAGCCGTCATCCTGACCACCGGACCAACCCTGAGTGCTCCGCTCGAGGATCTGAAAATTCCTGTGGGCGCCGAACCACCCCCTGCCGTCACGCTTCGTCAGGCCGAGTCCAGCCACATTCTGAAAATTCTTCACGAAACAAACTGGGTTCTGGGAGGCCCGCGTGGCGCCGCAATTCGTCTTGGTCTCAAGCGAACGACTTTGGTCAGCAAGATGCGCAAGCTCGGGTTATCGCGTCCCGTGCCAGGCGCGGCGCTCTAGTCGCCGGGCGCAGGCAGTTTTTTCGACCGGTCGCCAGAGAGGAAGCGCAACCCGGCCGACGGTTTATTCAAAGTTGTTCACGCAGCCCGTGGCCGCAAGCTAAAATAAGTCGTTGGAGGAAAACTTGAACCCCGGATCTCGCTCCTATTTTCTTGTCGCGGCACTTTGTGCCATCCCAACTATTTCCCTTGCGCAGGACGCTCACTTTCACAACGCGCCCACTTCCACGATGCACCAGACTAACCCGCTCGCGGGTCAGCAGGCGGCCGTCGTGGCCGGTTCAAAGCTCTACGCGGCGAGCTGCTCGGCTTGCCACGGCGCAACGGGGCAGGGAAGCGGCAACATTCCCCCCGTTTCCCAAGGGCCCACGCAATCGGCGCCCGACGGTGAAGTTTTCTGGTTCATCACAACGGGCTCGGTCGCCAATGGCATGCCCGCTTGGGGCAGCCTCCCCGAGGAGCAGCGCTGGCAGATCGTCGCCTATTTGAAATCTCTCAAGACCTCCGCAAAGGAAAACAAGCCCGGCTCTGCGCCTGCGAAATTTACTCCGGTGACGACCAACGCGCCTCTGCCCGCGCCGCCCTACGCGGATTTCCGCGTCGAACACCCTGGAAAGGTCCGCAAGATTTCCGCTCAGGATCTCCCCGCGCCCTACGGCACCGACTCGGCTAACAATGGCCCTCAATTGGTGGCGCGCCCCGATGATGCGTGGCCAAAAGGCCCGGAGGGTTTCACCGTCCAGCTCTATGCAACTGGACTCGACAATCCGCGTTTGATCCGCACCGCCCCCAACGGCGATTTTTTCTTAGCGGAAAGCAGCAGCGGCAAAATCAAGGTCTTCCGTGGAATCACCGCCGACGGCAAACCAAACGAGACCTCCGTTTTCGTTGAGGGACTCAACCGTCCTTACGGCATTGCCTTCTATCCACCCGACAACAACCCGCAATGGATCTACATCGGCAACACAGACTCCGTCGTTCGCATTCCGTATAAGAATGGAGATCTGAAAGCCACAGCCGCAGCCCAGCACATCGCCGATCTTCCCCACGGTGGCGGCCACTGGACCCGCGACGTCCAGTTTACCGCCGACGGCAAAAAAATGTTCGTCGCCGTCGGCTCGGCGTCAAACGTCGACGACCCTGATACGACCCCTGAGGAAAAGAACCGCGCCGACATTTTGCAATTCAACCCGGACGGCTCCGAAATGCGCGTCTACGCCTACGGAATCCGCAACGCTGGCGGCGGCTTGGCGATTAATCCCAAAACCAATGAGCTGTGGTGCTCCGTCAACGAACGTGACGGCTTGGGGGACAATCTTGTCCCCGATTACATCACCCGTGTTCAGGATGGAGGTTTCTACGGCTGGCCGTGGTGGTACATCGGCGGCCATCAGGATCCGCGTCACGTCGGCAAGCACCCGGAATTGAAAGACAAGGCAATCGTTCCCGACGTCCTCCTCCAGCCCCACAATGCTTCCCTCGAAATGACATTCTATGAAGGCTCTCAATTTCCCGCCGAATATCGCGGCGATATCTTTGCCTCCGAACACGGCTCGTGGAACCGGTCCGTCCGCACCGGCTACGAAGTGATCCGCGTCCCCCTGCACCAGACCGGCCACGCCAACGGCGAATACGAAGATTTCATCACCGGCTTCGTGGTGGACAACGGCCACGTCTGGGGACGCCCGGTTGGTGTCACCGTGGCTCCCGATGGGTCGCTGCTCGTCACCGATGATGGATCGAACTCCATCTGGCGCGTCAGCTACACCGGTGGCAACCCGCCAAAAAGCGCCAGCGAGCGGAAACATGCAAGCAACAGCGCAAAGAGCGCGTCCAACTAAGAAATTCCTGATCACCTCGTTCTGCTTCGTCGCGATCCTGGTGTTAGCCGCTTTCCAATTCGGAGACAACAACGGCCTGAACAATATGCCCTTCGTTCAAGTCCAGCGCCTTGTCTCTGACCTTCCCAAAGCGCAAAAAATGGCCAACGAAGGTAACCTCGAACTTCTCGCCGGCCAGCCCGTGCCTGGAGTACCCGCAACTCTCCGAGGCGAACTCACCGACGCCAATTGCTTTCTCGCAACCCACACTCACGCCTACGATCACGCCTTCTGCGCAAAATTCTGTGCCGCCGCTGGCAGCCCCCTGGTCTTTATTTCGGACCAGGGCGGTCTTGTCTATGTTGTCTTGACCGCCCGCAATGGCGTGCAACTTCCCGAAAACGTTCTCAATCTCATCGGTGTTCCAGGAATCCAACTGAAGGGCAGAACGCTCGTCTCGAACGGCGTAAGAACATTAGCGGTCGAAAGCGCGCACCACTAACTCCAGCGGCCCTTCGATAAGGTCTTGCCAATCAGTATGTTGTGGACAAGCAAGAGAACCGCCAACGGTTATCTCACGGTTTAAACTAGATCCCGAGAATCAAGACGTGTTTTTGCACTCGCTGTGGCCAGCGCGCACTGGGAACTTTCTGCCTGCTTTTCCGGAATTACTTAAGGTTGAGGCAGAGTCCGTTCCCCCGCTCCGCGCGTTTGCTTCGCGTTACTTTGGCCGCCGGGCTTGCGTCTTTATTAAAGAGCAGTTTTACCAAGGAACCATAACCATGAATCAGAACAGCCTTTACTTGTTGTCCTTTCTATTTTTATCCATCGGGGTTGCCAGGCCGGCGCAGACTCCCGATCCGCAATCTGCACCCCAGGATCAAGTTCAGGGTCCTCCTCCCGGCGGTGGCCGTAATTCCGGGCGCAGTGGCGCAAGAGACGGTCACGGAACCATCGGAAAAATCACCGCCATTCACGGCAACTCGCTCCAGATCGCACAGCCCGATGGCTCAACCGTAACCATCAACCTTACGGACAAAACCGAATACCGCAAAGATCGCCGGCCCGCCCAGCTTTCTGACTTCAAAGTCGGTGATTTCGTTATGGCACGCGGCGACGAAAATGCCGACCACTCCGTAACCGCTCAATCCCTCAGCGGCCGCTCCGCAAACGGCGGCCCAGGCGTAATGGGTGCAGGTCCGGCCGGCGCCGCATTCGGCGAAATGGGCAAGGATTTCGTCGCCGGCGTAGTGAAATCAGTCGACGCGCCGAAGCTGACTGTTTTGCGTGCGGACAACATCACCCAAACGCTCGAACTCAACGAAGACACCTCGCTGCGCAGAGGCCGCGAAAGCATCACCATGGCGGACATCCAACCCGGCGACCACATCGTCGTCCGCGGCGGCTTGCAAAACAATGCCTTCGTTCCAACAGCTGTGATCCTTCTTTCTCCCGAGCAGTGGGAGCGCATGCAACAGTTTGCTCAAGGCCGCACAGGGCAGGTAGGCAACTCGCCCGCCAACGCACCTGCAAGTAATCCGCCGCCACAGTAAGTAGGTCATTGAGGGAGTGCTAGTTGAAGCCAATCCTTTGCGGCATATGCACACTTCCACTGCTCGCGCTGCTCCTCGCCTCCCGCGTACAGGCGCAAGACGCCTCGCCCCAACTCAGCCCCGCTCCCACAGGCGCAGTACCAGCCGAAGCACAAAGCGCTCTTCCGCCTTCCTATGAAATCACCGGTACAGCCCGCAGCGGAAAAACTCCCCTGCCCGGCGCCACCGTAACCGCTTCGAACACGCTCACCGGGAAAAAATATTCCGCCGTCACCGGCGCCGAAGGCAAATTCACATTCACGGGCGTCGTCCGCGGCCGCTACGTCCTTCGCATCGAATTCATGGGCTTCTCTCTCTTCACCCAGGAGGTCGTCCTCAATCCCACGAATCCATCAGGAAAGATCGACGCCGAATTGATATTGGCGTCTCGCCAGCAGGAACAATCGAACAAATCCAACAACGCAAGTGTCGCCACCGGCCGTGGCTTCCAAAGCCTCGCCCTCGATAGCGCCTTGTCTTCTCTCGCCGGAGGCAATGCAGGCTTCGGCGGCAATGGCGCGCCCGGTGCCTCGCAAAATCCGAATGATTTGTCCGGCCTGCCGCTGAACGGCGCCGGCGCCGAAGGCCCCACGGAATCCATCAGCATCAGCGGCGCGCAGGGCCGCACCCAGGATTTCGGCGGCGGCAGCGAACAGGATCTTCAGGATCGCATCCAGGAAGTCCGCGATCGCATGCAACGCGAAGGTTTCGGCGGTCTAGGCGGCGGTCCCGGCCTAGGCGGACAGGGTGGCGGACTAGGCGGGGGCGGGCCCATCGCCATTGGCAGGGTAGGAGGCCGCGGCTTCAACATCAACCAGCCCCATGGCATCCTCTATTTCTCCGACGACAACTCGTCCCTCGATGCCACTCCCTTTTCGCTCAGCGGATTTCGCACAACAAAATCGCAATACAACCAATCGCACTTCGGCGCAAACGTCGGCGGCCCCTTGAACATTCCCAAGCTCTTCAACGGCGGCAACAAATGGTTTTTCTTCGCCGGCTGGAATGGCTCGCGCGGCGACACTCCTTACGACGCATTCTCCACTGTTCCAAACTTCGCTGAACGCAACGGCAATTTTTCAAACGCCGCCTATCGCAATGGCGCGCCCGTGGAGATTTTCAATCCAGCCACGGGCCAGCAATATCAGTTCAACGGCGTGCCGAACACAATCGACCCATCGATGTTCAGTTCCGCCGCGAAGTCCCTCCTCCAATTTATTCCGCTGCCCAATATCCCGTTGACCTCAACCGGCCAGAACTTTCACTACGTCACCTCCGACGCCAGCAATTCCGACTCCGTCATCCTTCGCCTCGTCCACAATTTCGGTTCCAGCACCGGCCCCGTGCTCTTTCCAGCAGGCGGAGGAGGGCGTAATGGCGGCCGCCGCCAAAACAACATCAATTTTGGCTTCAACTGGTCGCGTAACTCGACCGGCATCGCGAATCCGTTCCCCTCGCTTGCCGGTGGCACCAGCACGCAAGGGCTGAATGCCAGCGCCGGCTGGGTCTACGGAAAAACCCATGCCACGAATAATCTCCGCGTGAACTACAATCACAATCATGTTTCTGCAACGAATCTCTATTCCAACACTACTGATGTTGCGGGCCCCGGCGGCGCGGGAATCAACGGAATCTCCAACAATCCCTTTGACTGGGGCCTGCCGGGAATCAGCTTCACTTCCTTCGGCGGTCTCAACGATCCGATTCCACGCCGCGAACTCGATCAAACCTACACCATCTCCGACACCCTCAACTGGAATCATGGCAAGCATTATTGGCGATTCGGCGGAGACTATCGCCGCATTCTTCAAAGCTTCCAATCCGCCAGAAACGCCGAGGGCGGTTTCGTCTTCACCGGCTTTGCCACTTCGCAATACGCCCCCGGTGCCACGCAGCCGATCGCCAATACCGGCTTCGATTTTGCCGACTTCCTGCTCGGCTTTCCCCAGCAAACCTCGCTGCAGTTCGGCGCCAGCTCGTACAACTTTCGCGCCAACTCCTTTGACTTCTTCGCCCAGGACGACTGGCGCATCCGTCCAAGCCTCTCGTTGAACCTAGGCCTGCGCTACGAATACATCGGTCCCTACACCGAGGCGCAGAACCGCATCGCCAATCTGGAAGTTGGCCCGGGCTTTGCCACTGCCATGCCCGTTGTCCCTGCCGGCGCTGTCCTGCCCGCGGGTTCCGGCACTCTCCAGACCTCCTCCAATCCCGCGCTCATCAATCCCGACCGAAGCAATTTTGCGCCGCGCATCGGCATCGCCTGGAAGCCCGCTCAGAAAACTGTCGTCCGCGCCGGGTACGGCATCAACTACAACCTCGCCCAATACGGCACGATGATTCAGAATTTCGCGTTTCAGCCCCCTTTTGCGAACACTGCCACAAACTCCACGAATGTCACCGGCCTCACCGGACCCACGCCGCTCACCCTCGTCAACGGTTTTCCCGCTGCCTCGCATACCACCGTAACGAATAACTTCGCCGTCAATCCCGATTACGCTCTCGGGTACGTCCAGATCTGGAATCTCGACCTCCAGCATGAATTCCGCGGAAACGTTGTCCTGAACGTCGGCTATAACGGCGCCAAAGGCACGCGCCTCGACTCGGAACGCGCCTTGCTCGTCGCCGGCAATCAGCCGTTCATTTATGAATCCTCCGAGGGAAACTCCATTCTCCACGCCGCATCGGTTCGCGTGCGTAGGCGTATGTACAAAGATCTGGGAATCGGCGCGCAGTATGTGTTCTCGAAATCTCTGGATGACGCATCGTCAATCGGCGGGGGCGGTGTGATCGTGGCGCAGAATCCTTTCGATCTTCCGGCGGACCGCGGACTATCCAGCTTCAACCAGACCCACAAGTTCACCGGCAACTGGATTTACGATCTTCCCTTCGGCGAAAACCACCGCTTCGCGCAAAAAGGCACGCTGGCCCACATGTTCTCCAACTGGCAGTGGAGCGGCGATTTCACCGTCGCCTCCGGCCTTTATTTCACTCCCAGCATCCTCGGCGGCTCCGTGGACATCGCTCGCGGCGTCACCGGCTCGCAACGCGCCAATGTTGTGCCGGGCCAACCGATCTCGCTTCCCAATCCCACGGCCCTCGAATGGTTCAACACCGCCGCGTTCTGCGTTCCCGGAGCAAACTGTGTGAATCCCACCAGTTCCACGTTCGGCGACGCCGGACGAAACACCATCGAAGGCCCGGGCAGCATAATCTTCAACATGAGCATCAATCGCTCGATTCCGATCAAGGAATCCCGCAACCTCGATTTGCGCTTTACGGCAAACAACATCTTCAATCACGTGAACTATGCCTCCATCAACACGGCCGTGAATTCGCGGACCTTTGGCGAAGTCACATCCGTCGGCAACATGCGGCGCGTCACGCTGCAGGCCCGCTTTCGTTTTTGAGAAATGATGACCATGCCGCCAACGCGAAAACTCGCCGCCATTCTAATCGCAGCCGTCCTGCTCTCACCCGCGGCTCCTCTCGCGGCCCAGGAACCCGATAAGCAGGCTGCCGGCCCGGCGCCGATCCACGTTTCCACCGAACTCGTCCTCGTCAACGTGGTCGCGCGCGACAAAAAGGGAAATCCCGTCCGCGATCTGAAGCAGGCGGACTTCACCCTCTACGAAGACGGAAAAAAACAGCAGATCTCCACGTTCGATTTTGAGGATGTGGATCAATTGCCAACGGCTGCCGGCCCAACCGTCTCCGGCGCCGCGCCCGGTACCCTCCTGCACTCCACTAAAAAAGCGCCACCGACACTCGACGCTCGCGACCGCCGCCTGATCGTCCTCTTCTTCGATTTCTCCGCCATGGAGCCCGAGCAGATTGACCGCTCCGTGGACGCCGCCAAGAAATTCGTCAGCACAAAAATGCAACCCGCCGACCTGATCGCTCTCGTCTCCCTCGCCACCAATATGCACGTGGATTGCGATTTCACGGACGACAAAGACAAATTGTTGCCTCTGCTCTCCAGCTACAACTCTGGCCAGGGTCAAGGCTTCGACAACGGCGCAACCGGCAGCGCTGAAGGCACTGCCGAAACCAGCGGCTCTTTCACCGAAGATGACACCGATCTCAATACTTTCTCCGCCGACCGCAAACTTCTCGCCTTGCAATCCCTCATGCAGGCCCTCGGCAAGCTCCCCCAAAAGAAGAGCATCATCTATTTCAGCAACGGCATCACGCAAACCGGCGTGGACAACCAATCCGCCCTGCGCGCCGCCACCGCCGCCGCAATCAAGTCCAACGCTTCCATCTACTCGCTCGACGTTCGCGGCCTGCAAGCCTTCCCTCCGGGCGGCGAAGCGCAAAACGCCAGTCTGCACGGCCAATCCGCTTACTCCGGTGCCTCCACGCTCAACGATCTGAACGGCAACGCCTCTTCGCAAGACACTCTAGCCACGCTTTCCTCCGATACCGGCGGAAAAGCCTTCTTCGACTCCAACGATTTCAGCGGCATCTTCTCCCAGGTGCAAAAAGACAGTTCCGTCTATTACGTTCTCGGCTTCACCAGCAGCAATCCCACAAAGGACGGCAGATACCGCCATCTGAAAGTCACCATCAATCGCCCCGACCTCAAGCTCGATTTTCGCTCCGGCTATTACGCTGGCCGCGACTTCGTCCATCTCGACCGCGCCGACCGCGAGCAGCAACTCGAGGACGAACTCGCGGCCCAGTTGCCGCGCGTGGATGTCCCGGTCTATGCGGGCGAATCCTATTTCCGGAAAGACGAATCCCACTACTATCTCGCGGTCTCCCTCGTCATCCCCGGCTCACAAATTCCCTTCGTCACCGAAAAAAACAAAGACAACGCCACCATCGACATCATCGGCCAGGCCCTCGAAAGCGGCAAATTCCCTGTCGGCCGCCTGCGCGACACCGTGAAACTCGCCGTCGAAAGTTCGCGCGAAGTCCGCCGCAAAAACGTCCAGTACAACACCGGCTTTCTCCTCGCTCCCGGCAATTACCATCTCAAATTCGTGATTCGGGAAAATCAGACCGGCCGCATGGGTTCGTTCGAAACCGATGTCCGCATTCCAGACTTGCGCAAGTCGCCGCTGAAGATGAGCTCCGTGGTCCTAAGCAGCCTGCGCGTCCCTTCAACAGGCAAGAAAGCCGCCGGCAATCCGCTGGTGCGCGATCAAATGGAACTCGTCCCCAATATCACGCATGTCTTCACGCTGGATCAGCATCTCTATTTGCAGTACGAAGTCTACGATGCGGCAAAAGGGAAGAACTCAACGCAAGTCGCTCCGGCTCCCGCTGGCAGTCGGCCCGAAGCCGCAAAATCTCCAGAACCGGCAAAGCCTTCCCGTGAGTCCGTTCGCGTCCTCACCAGCATCGAATTTCTTCAGGGCGCAACAAAGGTCTACGAATCCAAACCCGTCGTAGCCAACGAAGTCACGGCGCCCGATCGCAAGGCCGTCATCTTCCAGATGGATGTGCCGCTGCAATCGTTGAAGCCCGGCCTCTATCTCTGCCAGGTAAACGTGATTGACGACGTCGCCGGCAGTTTTTCTTTCCCGCGTTTTCCTTTGCTGATTCGCGAGCAAGCTACCCGGCCGAATTCTCAAGCCACCGCTGTCTCCGCAACGCCAAACTAGCCTCTATTCTTCTCCGATATCCTCGTTCCACACGGCGGGATTCGCCCGAATATACTCGGCCAGCAGGGAAACGCACACTGGCGAATCCAAATCGATCACCTTCACTCCCAGCGATCGCAACCACTCGATCCCTCCCTGAAAGTTCTGGCTCTCTCCGACAATCACGGTCCCAAATCCAAACTGCCGCACCAGCCCGCTGCAATACCAGCACGGCGCAAGTGTCGTCACCATCGTCAATTTGCGGTAGCTTTTCTGCCGACCCGCCTTTCGAAATGCATCCGTCTCCCCATGTAGCGAAGGATCCCCCTGTTGCACGCGGCGATTGTGTCCCGCGCCAACCAACTGGCCTGTCTGATCGAAAATCGCGGCGCCGATCGGAATGCCGCCTTCCTTCAGTCCAACTCGCGCCTCTGCAAGTGCAACCGCGAGCATCGCCTGGTAATCCAGCTCAGAAGTCATTGGCACACCGCTCCTATTCCTTCCGCCGCAAACGTGTCAGGGCCAGCATGACCAGCCCAAAAACCAGCAACACCACACCCCACCACAAGTTCATATTCACGCCAAGCGAATGCTCTGCGTACATCACACTCCCTTGTGTGGCCGAGCCATACCCAATCAACAGGATCCCGAACAAGCTGAACAGCATCCCGATCGGCAACCGGATATCAAATCCCATCGCTCCTCCTTCCGTGCTTGCCAACCGCGCGCTTCTACCAGAAAACCAGATTCAGACCCACAAGCAGCGCCACCACAATCAACGCCAGCGTGGCAGGCTTCTGATACCACTTCAATCCGCCCTCTTCCGGTTTCGCCGTCAACGAGTACACCAGCCCTTTCAATTCCTGTTCCGGGCGCGGCGCAGTCAGTAGGGAAATAACCACCGTAAGCGTAAAACATCCGACCCACGCAAAGATCGCTGTCCAGAAATTTTGCGCCATCTCGCTAGGATAAACGTGCAGAATCGACCCCAGATATCCGCCCTTCACTCCCGGGACCGCTCCCGCCGGCAGCGTCAACCCGTAATGCGCAGCTGCCGCAACTGTTCCTCCCAGCAACCCCCAGAACGCGCCGTGCCCGGTCGTGCGCTTCCAGAACATCCCCAGCATGAACGTCGCAAACAGCGGCGCATTCACGAACGCAAACACCAGTTGCAGCACGTCCAGTATGTTGTTGAACTCTTTCG
>Ga0210399_10000216_pt1 | contig 46876 bp, 40 predicted proteins | sample IncBWC14MmetaG_FD_150865 | JGI IMG/M metagenome (GOLD analysis project Ga0210399, IMG submission 150865) | Forest soil microbial communities from Barre Woods Harvard Forest LTER site, Petersham, Massachusetts, United States - Inc-BW-C-14-M | ecosystem: Environmental > Terrestrial > Soil >... | reverse complement strand
TCGCTTGCAGACGGCGGATCCGGATCGCGCCGCTCACTAGGAGGGATTCGCCGGGCGGCGGATGGTGTTCCACACGGCAATGTCCCAGGCGTTGTGGATGCCGATGATCATGAGCAGCACGACCGCTGCGGCCACTCCGTACATGCTGTGGCGAGGCCAGCGCCAAATCAGCACCGCTTCCGCGAGCAGCGCGCCATAAACGATCGCCGGCAAAATCACATTCCAGATCCAATCCTCGGCCACGGCCGAATAGTCCGGCCCAAGACGACGCATGCCGGCGCGTATCGCGCCCGCGTACACCAGCCCGGCAACACCCACGGCGCCCAAGCCGAGACTCAAACTCAAGCGGCCGTGGCGCGGCATGCTCAAATACGCGGCCACAGCCAATACGGCGCCAAAATGCACGATGGTCGGCGTGACAAATGTGTGCAGTCCCAGGGCGCTCACGCGGCGCGCGCCGGCGGACAAGGTGATCACGACGAAGGTCAGGCCCGTGAGTCCCGCGGCGGCTGAACCGGCAATGACGTAGAAGTTGTCCCATCCCGACAGCAGCGACAATTCCATCCTCTTTCTCCTTCTGCGGCCACGGCGATCAGGTCGGCGGCGCCGCGGCGGGCTCCAGCTCGGCGAGATAATCCCGCGGCCGCAGATATTCGTACAACCGTGACTCCGCGGAACCAGGCTGCGGCCGCCAATCGTATTCCCAGCGAACCAGCGGCGGCATCGACATCAATATGGACTCGGTGCGGCCGCCGGACTGCAGGCCGAACAGGGTTCCCCTGTCGTAGACCAGATTGAACTCAACGTAGCGGCCGCGCCGGTACAGTTGGAATTCCCGTTCTCTCGCGCCGTAGAGCTGGTCTTTGCGGCGCTCCATGATGGGCATGAAGGCCGGCAGAAAGTGATCGCCAATGCTGCGCATGAAGGCGAAGCACCGTTCGAATCCGCCTTCATTGAGGTCGTCGAAGAACAAGCCGCCGACGCCGCGCGTCTCATTTCGATGCGGTAGAAAAAAATAGCGGTCGCACCAGGCTTTGTATTTTTCGTAAACGCCTGAGCCAAATGGCTGGCAAGCCTCGCGCGCGGTGCGATGCCAGTGGCGCACGTCCTCATCGTATGGGTAGTAGGGCGTGAGATCAAAGCCGCCGCCGAACCACCACACCACCGGCGCATCGATCGGCCGCGCCGCCAGGAACCGGACATTGCAATGGGTCGTGGGCGCGTGCGGATTGCGCGGATGAAACACCAGCGACAGGCCCATCGCCTCGAAGGGCGCGCCCGCGACTTCCGGGCGCAAATTGCTGGCCGTGGGCGGCATTTTCCCGCCGAATACGTGCGCTATCGATACCCCCGCGCGCTCAAATGCCGCGCCATCGCTCAAGACGCGGCTCTCGCCGCCGCCGCCTTCCGGCCGATTCCAGGCGTCGCGGCGAAATTTGACGGTGTCGATATTCTCCACCGCCGCGGTGATCCGATCCTGCAAGCCGCTCAGGTAGCGCTTTACCGCCGCGGCGTCCACGGCTGCATCATCGATTGACCTTGTGTTCGAGTCAGTCATTGATGGGCTTTATGGCTTCTTGCTGGCGGAACCCTTCTTGGCTTTCGGTTTTGCTTTGAGTTTGGGTTTGGCAACGGCGGCGGCTTTTGCGGGCGCCTTCTTGTCGACCGCCGCCTTTGTGTCCTTCGCCGCCAGCTTGACCGGGGCCGGCTTGGGCGTCGCGGGTTTGCCGGCGCTCTTCGCGGCGCCGTTGGCGCCCGGCCGCTTCTGGTTTCGGCGCCATTTGCCGAACGTGCGCTCCGGCGCTGCGGCGAGCAACGCCTGGCATTGTTCCAGCGTCAGGCTCTTCGGGTCCCGGTCCTTGGGGATCTTCGCGTTGCGCAATTTGTCGGTGATGTAGGGACCGTAGCGTCCATTCAGCACCTGGATGCCGGCGTCGGGAAAATCCAGGATCAACCGGTTGGCATCGGCGATTTCCTTGTCCTTGATGACTTCGAGTGCGCGCTCCAGGGTGATCTCGTAGGGATCGTCGGTCTTCAACGATACATACTTCGCTCCGTACTTCACGTACGGACCGAAGCGGCCGACGTTGGCCGCGATTTCATCGCCAGCCGCGGTACTTCCTAAGCTTCGCGGCAGCTTGAACAGTTCCAGCGCCTGCGGGTGGGTGATCGAGTCCATTTTCTGACCGGCGCGAAGCCCCGCGAACCGCGGCTTGTCGGCATCGTCCTTGGTGCCGATTTGCACGAACGGGCCGAAGCGGCCCATGCGCACGCTCATCGGCTTGCCGCTCACCGGATCCACGCCCAGGTCGCGCGCCTGCGCGACCTCATCGCGGCTTACCGAGGATTCGGTGTGATCCACGAGATCGATGAACGGCTTCCAGAATTTCTGCAGCAGGGACACCCATTCCTCCTCGCCGCTGGCAACCGCGTCCAAGGAGTCCTCCATCTTTGCCGTGAAGTCGTAATCCACGTAGGTGGTGAAGTACTGGGTCAGGAAGCGGCTGACGATCTTGCCGATGTCGGTGGCCGTGAAGCGCCTGCTTTCGATCTCAACGTACTGACGGTCGCGCAGCGTGGAGATGATCGACGCATAGGTCGACGGCCGGCCGATGCCGTACTCCTCCAGCGCTTTGACCAATGAGGCCTCGGAAAATCGCGGTGGCGGCTCGGTGAAGTGTTGATTCGGCTGCACCGCCAGCAGCTTCACGCGGTCGCCCTCCTTCATGGCCGGCAGCACGTGATCCGAGTCGTCCTGAACGGCATCGTCCAGGCCCTCCTGGTACACGGAAATGTAGCCGGGCTTGACCAAGGTCGAACCATTGGCGCGCAGCACGTTTCGCTGCGGGCCCGCGGCGCCGGCCAGCATCTCAACGGTGACGGTGTCGAACACCGCGGGCGCCATCTGGCAGGCGACGGTGCGCTTCCAGATCAGCGAGTACAGCTTGAATTGATCGGCCTCGAGCTTGTTCTCCAGGTCTCCGGGCAATACGCCGGCGGCGGTGGGACGAATCGCCTCGTGCGCCTCCTGCGCATTCTTGGACTTGGTCTTGTAAATGCGCGGCTCTTCGGCCAGCCCCTCCTTGCCATAGAGCTGCACCACCACCTCGCGAATCTGGCCAATGGCCTCCTGCGCGAGATTCAGAGAATCGGTGCGCATGTAGGTGATCAGGCCGACGGCGCCTTCGCCGATGTCGACGCCCTCGTACAATTGCTGTGCGACGCGCATGGTCTTCTGGGCGCTGAAGCCGAGCTTGCGGGCGGCCTCTTGCTGCAAAGTCGAGGTCGTAAAGGGCGGCGCGGGGTTCCTCTTGCGCTGCTTGCGATCGACCGACAACACCGTGAGTTCGCCGCCGGCCGCGTCGAGCAGCGTCCGCTCGACGTCGCGCGCCGACTCCGCCGTCGTGAAACTGAACTGCTCGACCTTGGTGCCTCGAAACTCGACCAGCTTGCCCGGGAACTTCTGCTGCGAGTGCTCCAATTCAGCATCGATGGTCCAGTATTCGCGCGCCACGAACGCGGCGATTTCATCCTCGCGCTCGCAGATCATGCGCAGCGCGGGACTTTGTACGCGGCCCGCGGAGAGTCCGGGCCGCACCTTCTTCCACAACAGCGGCGACAGATTGAAGCCCACCAGAAAATCCAGCGCGCGGCGCGCCTGCTGCGCATTCACGAGATCCACCGACAGCTGCCGTGGATGCTCCATCGCCTCGCGCACCGAGTCCTTGGTGATTTCGTAGAATACGACGCGGCGCACGTCCTTGTTCTTGAGTTCGCCCTTGGCCTTGAGAAGCTCGTGCAGATGCCAGGAAATGGCCTCGCCCTCGCGGTCGGGGTCGGTTGCGAGATACAGCGACTTGGCTTTCTTCAGCGCGCGCGAAATGGCGTCGATGTGTTTTTGATTGCGCTCGACCACCTGGTACTTCATGGCGAAGTGGCGCTTGGGATCGACCGCGCCCTCCTTCGGCACCAGGTCGCGAACGTGGCCGTAGGAGGCCAGCACCTCGAAGTCCTTGCCGAGGTACTTCTTGATGGTCTTCACCTTGCCAGGTGATTCCACGATAACGAGATTGCTGCTCAAAGGCGTCTAATGCAAAGCGTCGGAGCGCTCTTCGAAGACCAGGTCTTCCATTTGAGCGTAAGCGGACTCTTGGCCGGGCTGGCTGAACAGCACCATCAGCACGACCCATTTCACCTGCTCGATATCGATTTCGTCGGCCTCGAGCGCCATCAGGCGGTCTATCACCAGTTCGCGCTCCGCAGCCGAAAGGATCCGCACGTTCTCCAGGTACATCAAATAGCCGCGCACGTCGGTGTCGAGCCGCGAGAGTTCCTGGCTGCTGAAAACGCGAACCGCCCGCGCAGTGGCCTCGGCCACCTTGCCCAGCTGTTCGCCCGACAGCCCATCCAGCCATTCCAGGGCGCGATCGATATCCGGCTCCGCGAAACCGGCCTTGTCCAGCTCGAGTTTCAAGATTTCGCGATCGGGCCGCGGCTCGTCGTCGGCGCTCATGTAATTCTCGAAAAGATAAATGAGTAGATCGAGAACGTTATCTTTCACCTCCGGCTCCTAACAACTCGGGAGTAACGGCCCCCGGGGGCGGCCTGAACGTGGCCTTCGAGCTCGAGGATCAGCATCATCGAGGACACGGCTTCTGGTTTGAAACCGGTACGGTCGACCAGTACATCGAGGTCCGCCGGATCAAAGCCGAGCGCATCTAACAAGATTTTGTGTTCCTTGTCCATGCCCGCCTCACTATTCGAGGCTGACTCAGCCGCGGGGGCCTCGAGCCGAGAGCGCGCGAAAAACGCCGAAAAGTTCAACTCGCTCAATATATCAGCGGCGCTCTCGGCCAATTTCGCGCCGTGGCGGATGAGGTCGTGGCAGCCGCGGCTCAGGGGATTGCGTATCGAGCCCGGCACGGCGAACAGCTCCCGGTCGTGATCGGCCGCCAGTCTGGCGGTGATCAAGGAGCCGCTGCGCCGCGCCGCCTCCACCACCAGCGTGCCCAAGCTCAATGTTGCGATGATGCGATTGCGCCGCGGGAAATTCTCACGCCGCGGCGGCGTTCCAAGCGGCAACTCGCTGATCACCGCGCCCTGCTCGAGGATCCGTTCGCTCAAGGTCCGGTTGATTCGCGGGTAGATCACGTCGACTCCCGATCCCAGCACCGCCACCGTGACTCCCTGAGCCTTAAGGGCGCCGTGATGCGCCGCGCTGTCAATGCCGGCGGCAAGCCCGCTGCTGATGCCGAGCCCGCACGCCGCGAGAGATTCTGCAAACTCGAATGCGATTTCGCGGCCGGCCGGGGAAGGGTTGCGGCTGCCCACGATGGCGAGCTGCGGATCGTTCAAAACGCCGACATTGCCGGCGACGTAAAGAGCGATTGGACAGCCCGCAAGCTCGCGCAACAACGCTGGATATCGAGGGTCCGTAAACGGCACGAGCTGGTGCGCAGGATGCAGAAGCCACGCGCGCTCTGCGGCGCGCACGCCACAGGCGGCGCTCGATAGATATTCGCGCGCCAGCGGCGGGATTCCGGCGCGGAGAAGCGCGCCGTCCGATGCGTTGATGATGCCGTGCGCGTCGCCCAGTATTCCCAACGCCTTTGACAGAAGTCGGGCGTCGAGCGCGGGCGCACGCGACAGCGCCACCCACGCAAACACCTCTTCGGCGCGCAGCATGCCGCCGATTATGCGTGCCTGGATCCCGATTTGCCGCGGGCTACGGCGCTGCAAACATCCAGATTTGCCGGGTCGACGTGGCGCCGGCCCGGCGATCTCGTTCCTTACGGGCTCTGGATTTTGTCCCCGATTTGAATCAGGTCGGTGGCTTCCATGATGAGACCGTAGCTGATGTTATCGAAGGTCTTGAACACCATGAACGTGCCGGTCCGCTCGGACGGCAGCCGTACTTTCTTGGCGAACAGCTCATCGGTACTGAAGAAGCCTTTTTTCTCGTTGTCGCGGACGACGGGTCCGGTGTCGTACACCGCCAGCACATTGCCCGGAACCAGGCCGTCGCGCGCGCCGCGATTGACCACCACGACATAGTACTGACCAATGACCTGCACGCCGTCGGAGACGGCAATGATGCGGCCGTTGGTCTTCACCCGCGGCGGACTCGGAATGAAATCAAGCGGCACATCGACGCCGCCCGGGATCAGTTTGTCGCCCGCGCGGGTTTCCAGGGCCGATTCGGTCATGATGAGCGAGACCGTCTCGCCGCTCTTGGTCACGTGGGCGGCACCCGTGAAGATGCCGTTGTAGCCGAGCAGACGCTTGTCGTCCGGATCGATGAGTTTTTCACCCACGCGCACCACGTTGTAGTGATCCCCCGATTCAACCGGACCGGTAAATCCGCGGGCATACAGGGTGTTGCCCTCGGACATGACCACGTGCAGATCGCGCGTTGCCAGCACATAGGGCGCGTTCTTGATCTCGTTCTGATCCAGCACCGAGGGCTTCGACATGAATGCCGCGACCGTCGCATAGGGGATGGTCGTGATCGCGGTTTCCAGCGGCTCGCTGCGCACGCGCGGCTCCACTCGAGCCTCATCTCCGCGTTGCAACAGGATTTGCGGCCTGCCGTTGATGAAGACCAGCCGCAGCGTGTCGCCGGGGTAAATCAGGTGTGGGTTTCGGACCTGCGGGTTGACCTGCCAGATTTCCGGCCAATACCAAGGGTCGCGCAAGAACACTTTGGCGATGCCCCAGAGCGTGTCGCCGCGCTTCACCACATAGCTGTCGGGCGCATTTGGCGCGAGCGGAATGCTCTCGGCAGGCTCCGCTGACTGCCGGCTGGCGTTCGAGGCTGCGGCCTCGACAGCGGCTTCCATCGCTGTCTTCTGATCACCGACCGCCGTCCCTTCCTCCACGGGTTCGGTCGCGGCGACGGGGGCCGGTGCCGCCGGCTTCTGCGGCGCCGACTTGCATCCCGCGATCAGTGCGACAGATACAAATAGGGCTAAAAATTGATGACCTTGCATTCGTTTCGCTCCCGTGAGTCAGCTTATGCTTGCAGACTGACTGGTATACTTCCGCCCTGCCGCTCAAGACTGGGACGCATCGCCCGTTTTTTGCCCATGGCCTAGTCCTCGACGCCAAACAAGCATTAAGTTAAGCAGCGGCGGAACTTTAGCAACATTCCTAAGCCAAAAACACGATATTGCTCTCATAACTCCCATGACAAAGCTCGTAATTCTCGAGTATCCCGATCCCAGACTGCGCAAGAAGGCCGAATCGGTGGCCATCGTCGATGACGCAGTGCGTCAATTGGCTGCTGATTTGTTGGAAACCATGTACGCGGCGAATGGGGTGGGGCTCGCGGCAACCCAGGTCGATGTGCATAAGCGCATGATCGTGCTCGATGTCAGCGAGTCCCGCGATCAGCCGCTGGTGTTGATAAACCCCGAAATCCTGAAGTCGGAAGGCCAGGCCATCAACGAGGAAGGCTGTTTGTCCCTGCCCGGCATCTACGACAAATTGTCGCGCGCGACGAATATTCGCGTGCGCGCGCTGGACCGCGCGGGCTGTGCTTTCGAACGGGATGCGGATGGACTTCTGGCCGTCTGCATCCAACATGAGATGGATCATCTCGAGGGCAAGGTCTTCGTCGATTACCTGTCCGAGCTGAAGCGTCAGCTGATTCGCCGCCGCTTGGAAAAGGAACGCAGGCAACGATCCACGGGCGACGATTTTCGGGCGGCGCGCAGTGTGGCGCGCCTCGGATCGCCCGTTTCCTCCAAGCCGGCTCTTTGAGCCTTGGCCACAAATCCTTCCTCCTTGAAGCTGGGCTTCGCCGGCACGCCTGACTTCGCTGTTCCCGCGCTGAGGCGGCTCGCCGGGTCGCATCAAATCTGCGCCGTATTCACCCAGCCTGACCGCCCCGCCGGCCGCGGCCGGGCGATGCACTTGAGTGCGGTGAAACGCTGCGCGCTTGAACTCGGCTTGCCGGTGCATCAGCCCCCGACCTTCAAGTCGCCGGAGGTGCAGGCGTTGCTCGGGTCCTTGAGATTGGACGCGCTCGTCGTCGTGGCCTTCGGCCTGATTTTGCCGGCCGCCGTGTTAACGGTGCCGCGGCTGGGGTGCATCAATATCCATGCCTCGCTGCTGCCGCGCTGGCGCGGCGCGGCGCCCATTCAGCGTGCGCTGCTCGCAGGGGATTTGACCACCGGCATCACCATCATGCGCCTGGCGGAGGGCCTCGATACGGGTCCGATGCTGGCGTCGCGATCAATCGATATCGGCACGCGCGACACGGCCAAAACGCTGCATGATGGGCTCGCGGCACTCGGCGCGGAACTGATCGCAGAAACTCTCGAGGCGCTGGCCGCGGGCCGGAGCCGCGAGCTTGTGCAGCCCGCCGAGGGCGTGACCTATGCTGAAAAAATCAGCAAAGGCGAAGCGCTGATCCACTGGCGCCAGGATGCGCCAAGCATCTGGCGCCAGATCCGGGCGTTCAACCCCCGGCCGGTCGCCGAAACCCGCTTACGGGGACAACAACTGCGAATCTGGGAGGCAGAACTGCTCGATTCACGGCGGCGGAGCGCCGTCGTCCTGCAGGGCGCGCCGGGCATGGTGCTTGCCGCGTCGTCGGATGGCATCGACGTTGCCTGCGGACAGGGTGCTTTGCGGGTGACCAGGCTGCAACTCGCCGGCCGCAAACCCTTGCCGGCACGGGAATTCTTGATGGCACGAGAACTCGTGGGCGCGACGTTCGAGCCCGCATGACGGCTGCCGTCGCCAGTGCACGTTCACTGTCTGCGCATGCGGTAGCCCGCGTGCTGCGCGAGGGCATCACTCTCGATGCGTCGTTGAAACAGGCGCTGGCGGCGGCCGACGGAAGCCTCCACGCTTCGGTGCGGTCCTTGAGCTACGGCGCGGTGCGCGGCTATTACCGCCACGAAGCCATCCTTGGCATGCTGCTGAGTCAGCCGGTGCGGTCCCTGGATTTTCTGGTGCGCGCGCTGCTGTCGGTGGCGCTTTACGAACTCGAGGACGCGCGCACTCCTGAATACGCGGTTGTGGATGCCGCCGTGGAATGCGCCAAGGCCACGGACGCGGTGCGCGCTGCGGGCCTCATCAACGCGGTGCTGCGGCGCTATTTGCGCGAACGCAAGATGTTGGACGCGAAGATCGCTGCCAGGCCGGCCACGCGCCATGCAGCGCCCATCTGGCTCAGCGACCGTTTGCGCGCCGACTGGCCGGTGCGCTGGACTCAGTTGCTGGCCGCAAGCGACCTCCAAGCGCCGATGTGGCTGCGGGTCAATAGCCGGGTTGCCACGGCGGAAGAGTATGTGCAGAGGCTCAAAATGGCTGGGATCGGCGCGCGCGCCAGCACCCTGGTGCCCCAGGCCGTCGTGCTGGACTCACCCGTCGATGTGCACGCTCTGCCGGGATTCGCGGAGGGCTTGGTGTCGGTCCAGGATTTGGGCGCCCAATGCGTCGCATTTCTCCTGGGGCTGGCGCCCGATCAGCGGGTGCTCGATGCCTGCGCCGCGCCGGGCGGCAAAACGGCGCTGATTGCCGAGCGGGAACCGAACCTTGAGAAGTTGGTGGCGGTCGACATCGATCCCAAGCGCCTCGAGCGGGTGCGGGAGACCTTAAGCAGGGGAGGACTTCCGGCCGAGGTAATCTGCGGCGATGCGGCTGATCCTGCCACCTGGTGGGATGGCGTGCCGTTCGACCGGATATTGCTGGACGCGCCCTGCTCCGGCTTAGGGGTCATCCGCCGTCACCCTGACATACGCATTCGCAAGTCCCCGTCGGATATCGACAAACTGCCCGCCTTGCAAGGCAGTTTGCTCAAGGCCGCTTGGGGCATGCTCGCCCCCGGAGGCCGGCTGGTGTATGTCACCTGCACCGTGACCCGCAGCGAAAACCGCGGCGTCATAGCCGGGTTCCTGGCCGACACCGCGGAGGCCAGCCTGGTGCCACCGGCGGAGTGGGAAGGATGGCCTGATCTTGGCGAAGGGGATGAATTTGGCCGGCAGATTCTTCCGGGTGAGGCGGGTGCCGACGGCTTCTATTATGCTGCCTTGACCAAACAATGAAAGCCGCACGCTTAAGTCCAAGGGGATTGGATCCACGGAAAGCTCGGCGCCTGGCGCCGCTGGCGTGCGCCGCGTGCGCGGCGGCCGCGCTGGTGCTGTGGATGCAGCCGCTGCGCGCCGATGGCCTGGAAGGCCGCTTCGAGATTCGCTCCGCGGATCTCGAACTCCTGGACGGCGTGTATCACATGAACGCGCGTCTCGATCTGCCGATCAGCGACGCGGTGCGGCGCGGTTTGGCGGACGGGGTGCCGCTGGCCCTCGAGCTTGATCTTTCCATCAAACGGGTGCGCCAGCTGCTGCCCAATTCAACCGTGGCCGAGCTGACCCAGCGATACCGTTTGCAGTTCAACGCGGTGAGCGGCAGCTACATCCTGCGCAATGTGAACAGCGGCCAGCAGGTTTCGGTAAGCACCCTCGATGCAGCGATCGATCATCTGTCGGGCGTGCGCAGCCTGCCGGTGTTGGACAAGGCCCTGATCGCAGCGAACCGCCGCTACGAGGCCGATTTGCGCGGCAAGATCGATTTCGGTTCGGTGCCGTTCAGCCTGCGACTGCTCATGTTCTGGGTGAGCGACTGGCATCGCGAATCGGACTGGTACGCGTGGACTTTTCAGCCATGATCCGCAAATACGGATCAACGGTCTTGGGCGCCATCGGCGTCCTGCTGTGGCTGTTTGCGCTGTGGCTGCTCGCCTCGGCGGCGCAAAACTCGGAGAAGTTCGAGAAGTGGCTGCCGTGGATCCTGCTGGTCAACATCACCGGCATGCTCACCCTGACCGTGCTGCTCGCCGGCAAGCTCGCGCGCCTGGTGCGCGATTATCGCCGGCATGTACCGGGGTCGCGTCTCAAGGGACGCACGGTTGCAATTTTCAGCGCGCTGGCCCTGGCGCCGATTTTTGTGGTCTATTATTTTTCCCTGCAATTCCTGAGCCGCGGCATCGACAGCTGGTTCGAACTCGAGGTCAGCCAGGGATTGAAGGACACGCGTGAGTTGTCGCGCGCGGCGCTCGATGTGCGCGAGCGCGAATTTCTGCAGCACGCCCAGATCGTGGCGCACGCGCTGTCGGGGCTGCCCGATTTTCAGTTGCCGGCCGCGTTGGATCGCGAGCGGCGCGACAGCGCGGCCATCGAATTCACGGTCGTGGGCGCGCAGGCGCGGATCATCGCCACCAGTTCCGATCGGCCGGATGCCCTGCCGTTGCCGCCAACCGACGAGATGATGTTGCAATTGCGGCGCGGCCGCCCGTACGTGAGCCTGGACCTGGATGCGGTGGGCGGCTACGTGATTCGCGCCGCGGCGCCGCTCGCCGACGGCAGCGGCGGCGCGCGGGTGTTGATCGCGCTGTACCCCGTGCCGCCGCAGCTGAGCCAGCTCGCGGACACGGTGCAGCGCTCCTATGCGCAATACGCCAATCTGGTGCAGCTGCGCCGGCCCCTCAAAACCACCTTCGTGCTGATTTTGAGTTTCGTGGTGCTGATGTCGATGATCGCCGCGGTGTACGGCGCCTTCTTCGCGGCGCAGCGCCTGGTGCAGCCCGTGCAGGATCTCATTGCCGGCACCCGGGCTGTGGCCAAGGGCAATTACGATACCCGCCTGCCGCTGCCCGGCAGGGACGAACTGGGATTTCTGGTGACCTCCTTCAACGACATGACCAAGCGCCTGGGGAGGGCCCGCGAAGAGACGCGCCGCAGTCAGCAGGCGGTTGAAGCGGAGCGCGCGGGACTGGCCGTCATTCTCGCCAGGCTTTCCACCGGCGTGGTGTCGCTCGAGGCCAATTTGACCGTGCGCACCGCAAATCAGGCGGCGAGCGCCATTCTCGGCGTGGATCTCGAAGCAGCCATCGGCAAACGATTCGACGAATCCATCAGCGACAGCGCCCTGTTCAATCAGTTTCTAGCCGCGATCAAGCAGCGCCTGCAGCCGACGTACTCGGACTGGCGTGAGCAAATCGAGCTGCTGTCCGAATCCGGAAAACATGTGCTCATGTGCGCCTGCACGGCATTGCCCAATGACGTCGGGGGCGCGGCCGGCGTGGTGCTGGTGTTCGATGACATCACCACGCTGCTGCAGGCGCAGCGCGACGCCGCCTGGGGCGAAGTGGCGCGCCGGCTGGCGCACGAGATCAAGAATCCGCTGACGCCCATTCAGTTGTCCGCGGAACGCATGCGGCGAAAATTCCTGGGCAGCATGAATGCGCAGGACGCGCAAATCCTCGAACGCGCGACGCACACGATCGTCGCCCAGGTCGACGCGATGAAGCAGATGGTCAACGCGTTCAGCGAGTACGCGCGCGCCCCCGACATGCATTTCTCGCCCTTTGATCTGAACCAGTTGATCACGGAGGTCGTGGATTTGTACCGCGTTCAGGACAGCAGCGCGGACCTCAAACTGCGGCTCAGCGTGGACCTGCCCAACATCTCCGCCGACCGCATGCGCATCCGGCAGATCCTCAACAACCTGGTGACCAATTCTCTGGAGGCGCTCGAGGGGAAGGTGGGCGCGCGCATCGAGATCGAAACGCACGTGGCGGACGATGGTGCAAGGCAGGGCGCGGCGGTGGCGATCGTGGTCACCGACAATGGACCGGGGTTCCAGCGCGACTTGATCGGCACCGTGTTCGACCCTTATGTCACCAGCAAACCCAAGGGTACGGGCCTGGGGTTGGCAATTGTTAAGAAAATCGTGGAAGAACACGGCGGCCGCATTGAGGCGGATAATCAGCGCTCGGGGGGCGCCCGCGTGCGAATTCTATTGCCGTTGGGCGACGGCGCGCGCTCCTTAAGCGCTCGTGAGCCGCGCAAGGGCGAACACAGGAGAGAACGCGTATGACCGCTTCCAGAATTTTAGTGGTGGACGACGAAGCGGACATCCGCGGGCTGCTCAAAGAGATTCTTTCGGAAGAGGGTTATGACGTGGAAATCGCGGCGGACGCCAGCCAGGCGCGTTCCTCGCGCGCCGCGCAGGTGCCGGATCTGGTGCTGCTCGATATCTGGATGCCGGACACGGACGGCATCACCTTGTTGCGCGAATGGTCCGCGACCGACGGCTACGACTGTCCGGTGGTCATGATGTCGGGCCACGGCACGGTAGAGACCGCTGTGGAGGCTACGCGGCTTGGCGCATTCGATTTCGTCGAGAAGCCGCTGAGCCTGACCAAACTGCTGCGCACCGTGGAGCGCGCTCTCGACGCCGGACGCCGCAAACGGCTTTCGGCCCGCAGCCAGGCATCGGCGCTGGCCGTGCCCATCGGCAAGGCAAAAAGCACGCAGATGCTGCGCGAACAGGTGCAGCAGGCTGCCAGCAGCTCGTCCCCGGTGTTGCTCACCGGCGAACTGGGCTCCGGACGTGAAGCGTATGCGCGCTACCTGCATTCCTTGAGCGCGCGCACGGCAAAGCCGTTTTTCATCGTGGTCGCGGCGAGTCTTGGTCAGGATCCGGCGGTCGCGTTGTTCGGCAGCGAACGCGACGGCAAAGTAGAGCCCGGCGCGTTCGATCAGGCCGCCGGCGGGTCGCTGTACTTGAGCGGCCTGGAGGACTTGAACAGCGATGCGCAACGCGCCCTGGTCGGCGCCATCGAACAAAATGCCTACACCCGCGTCGGCGGCCGGCAGCGGGTCCCTCTGAATGTGCGTTGGATCAGCTCCGCGCAGGAAGGATACGAATCCGATGCCTCCCGCGAGCCGTTGCGCCGCGATCTGCTCGCGCATCTCAACGTCATTACGCTGCGCGTGCCGCCGCTGCGCGATTATGCGGAGGACGTGCCCGATCTATTGCGCTACTACGTCGATCGCCTGGTCGATGATCAGCACCTGCCGCTGCGCCGTTTCAGCGTCGCGGCGCAAAACCGGCTGCGCAACTACCCATGGCCTGGAAACGTGGGCGAACTCAAGAACCTGGTGCAGCGCGTGCTCATATTGGGCACCGGCGAGGAGATTCGGCTGGAGGAAATCGAGCGCGAACTTGCGGTGAAGCTGGGTGTCGATGAGCCCCTCGTGAAGCAGGACCTGCTGGCGCTGCCGCTGCGCGAGGCACGCGAGCAATTCGAGCGGGCCTATCTGCAGCAGCAGCTGCTGCTGTGCAACGGCAAAGTGGGCCAATTGGCGAAACGGGTGGGCATGGAGCGCACGCACCTGTACCGCAAGTTGCGGGCATTAGGGGTCGATTTTCGGCAATTAGGCGACGATTAGCGTCGAATATCGGCAGAACGGCCGAAACTCAAGACACGCAGGCTCGACAGCGCGATGTCCGCGAGCGCAGGCATGAAGCTGGGTCGCAGCAGACCGGTATTGAAGGGGGCCATGCGCCGATTGTTCTCGGCATAGCAGTAGGTCAGGAACCGCCGAAACGTGAAATCCTGAAGAAATACGGTGGCTTGGGTTGCGGCAAAATCGCGGCCGTCGTTGACTTGTCGTCCGCGGCGAATCGTCCCGATCATGCGACTGAGCGCTCGATAGTAGAAGCGCAGCGACGTGAGCGCCCGGCGCCAAGCGCTCCCCTGTCCCTGCCGCACCGCCCGCCACGCCATCCAGTTGACGAAGAACACGATATGGCGGGTTTCTTCGTACATCAGGGTCTCGAAAATCGCGAACATGCTCTCCGGCAAAAACGCCGACTGCCGCGCCAGTTTGAAGGCGCCGAATCCAAGGAATGAATCCAGGCATTCGCCGAATCCGAAGTCCTTGAAGGCCGTTTCGACGTCCCCGGCAATCGGCTCGAGCGGCAGCTCGGCAACCGAGATGTGGTAGCGACGGACCATTTCGCGCAGCAGGTCGGCGTGGCGCTCCTCCTCCCGTCCTTGCAGGTCGACGGCTTGGCGCACCAGCGGCTCGTCGATGGTTGTCGCGAAGGCCTGCACGATCATTCCGGCGCGACGCTCCGTATGCAAAACTTCCTGCCAGAACGGCACGCTGCGCAGCCGCTCGAGATCCGCGGCGGTCAGCTCGGGCCAGGGCATGGTGGCCGGCTCGTAGCCGGCGTGGCTGTCGATGAAATCCCGGCAGAACAGCTCGCGGTGCGCATCGGAACCTATCTTGATCGTAGCGGCTGTGTTCATCAGTCCCCCACTCTTATCACCAGTACATCGACATCCGCCTTGCGCAGGATCTGCCGCAGGCGATTCAGCTCATCGAGCTTGGATATGGGACCGATGCGGATGCGGTGCCAGGTATCGTTGTCGACGGACACCTTCTGTACATTGGACTCGATGCCCTGCAGCGCAAGCTTGGCGCGCACCCGGTCCGCGTCGGCAAAGTTCTTGTAAGAGCCGGCTTGCAGGACGTAGGTGCCGCGGCGCGTCTCTGGAACCGATTTGATGTCGGGCCGCACCTCCTTGTCCTTCTCCGGCACCACCACTTCGAATTTCGGCAGCTGATCGTAAAAGTCGTAGGACTTCGCCGGCTCCTCGCCGACGGCATCCGCGGCTTCGGGAGGCTCGTTGGCGCGGGATTTTTTCTTCAGTGGCTTGCCGGCGCTCGCGGCCGGCGCATCGAGGCGGTGATCCTTCAAATAAACGACCGCGGCGACCCCCAATCCCAAGGCCAATCCAATGATCAGGCCGGCGGGTCCGGAAAAGCCCGCTGGACTGCCGCGTCTGGTTTTGTAGTCGCGCGCCATTGACCTACATCGTGTCGGGAGCCGAAACGCCCAAAATTTTCAGGCCGTTCGCGATAACGGTCTGCGTCGCGAGCGCAAGCTCGAGCCGGGCGTCGCGTACGCGCGCATCGTCGACGATGAACTGATGAGCACTGTAGTAGGTGTGAAAATCATTGGCCAGATCGCGCAAATAATGCACCAGGGTGTGCGGCGCACGCAGCATGGCGCACTGCCGCAGCGTTTCCGGATAGGCGCTCACGCGCTTGATCAGCTGCAATTCCTGCGCTTCGCTGAGCATGCCCAGCGACTCGAGGCCGCGCGCGCCGTCGTGGCTGATGCCGCGCTCCTGAAGCTGGCGCATCACGCTGGCGACGCGCGCGTGCGCATACTGGATGTAGTACACGGGGTTGTCGTTGGAGCGCGCCTTGGCGAGCTCCAGATCGAAATCCAAATGCTGATCGTTGCTGCGCATGACGTAGAACAGGCGCGCGGCATCGTTGCCGACTTCCTTGCGCAGGTCGCGCAAGGTCACATAGTCGCCCGATCGTTTCGACATCCTCACTTTTTCGCCGCCGCGAAACAGCGACACGATCTGCATGAGCAACACCTCAAATCTTTCTGGCGATCCGCCGAGTGCGATCAGTACCGAGCGCAGGCGGGTGATGTAGCCGTGATGATCAGCGCCCCAGATGTAAATCAAGTGCTCGAAACCACGCTCGAGCTTGTTCAACACATAGGCGATATCTGACGCAAAGTAGGTCTTCATGCCATTGTCGCGCACGATGACGCGATCCTTCTCGTCGCCGAATTCGGTGCTCTTGAACCACAGCGCGCCGTCCTTAAGATATGCATGGCCTGATTTCTTGAGAGTTTCGATCGATCTGTCGATTGCGCCGCTATCGCTCAAGCTGCGCTCGGAAAACCAGCAGTCGAAGCTCACGCCAAATTCGGCGAGATCCTCGCGAATGTCGCCGACGATTCCGTCGAGCGAAGTCTGCAAGACCCGGGCAAAGGCGGCTTCACCGAGCAGCGTGCGCGCGCGCGTCGTGAGCGCATCGATATAAACGTCCTTATCGCCGCCTTGCGGCTCGTCCGGCGGCAAGCCGGCGAAAATCTCCGCAGCGGTATGCTGTAAGGAGGCGCCTTCGGCAGCGAACAGCCTTTCGCCGACGGCCGCCAAGTATTCGCCGACGTAGGCATTCGACGGAAAGGCGAAATGTTCGCCGCATCGCTCGAGATAACGCAGCCAGGCGCTGACTGCCAAAATATCCATCTGCCTGCCGGCATCGTTGATGTAGTACTCGCGCTCGACATCGTAGCCCGCCGCTTCCAGCAGATTGCTGACTGAAGCGCCGAATGCGGCGTGCCGGCCGTGCGCGACGTGCAGCGGCCCCGTCGGATTCGCGGAGACGAACTCGACCTGCACGCGCCGGCCTAAGCCCACCTGCGAGCGGCCGTAGGCGCTCCCAAGCTCGCGCACGCGCCGTATCTCATCGTGATAGGCATGCTCGGTCAAAAAGAAGTTGACGAACCCGGCGCCGGCGATCTCCACCTTGGCAACGGCGCCGCTCGCCGGTATGAATTTCAGCAGCGCCTCGGCCAATTTGCGCGGGTTCTGACGGGTCGCCTTGGCGAGCCGCATGGCGAGGTTGGTGGCGAAGTCGCCGTGCTGCCTGTCGCGCGTGCTTTCGACTTCGATGGCCACGCCGCGCGCGGCCGCCGGCACCAGATCTTCCGGAAGCTTCGCAAGCGCTTGGGCAAGCAAGGATTCGATCAGGGTCTTCAATGGCGATCCCAAAGTACTCGTCTTGATTGGCAAAGGGCCGCAGTCTACCTCAAAGCGCTCAATCCACTTCCAGCGGATCGACATCGATCGACCAGCGCAGGCCGGGCGGTCCCGGAAGCTGCGCAACCCGCGGCAGCCATCGGCCGAGAAAGCGCTGCAGCGCCGCCCGGGTCTCAGTCTCGATGAGCAAATGTGCCCGGAAATGATCGGCGCGGCGCGCAATCAGGGCGGTTGCGGGACCTAAGACCTTCACCGTGGATTCGTTCAACTCAATCCCCGCATCGCGGGCGGCGTTCAAGAATTCATCCAGGCCGGCGCGATTCTTTGCCTCGGCGCGCAGCAGCGCCAGCCGCGAGTAGGGCGGCCAGCCGGCGTCGCGGCGCTCCTGGAGAGCGCTGGCCGCGAAGCTTTCATATCCTTCTGCGATCAGGCGATTGAGCTGCGGATGCGCGGGATACTGGGTTTGAATCATCACTTCCCCGGCGCGCTCCTCGCGCCCGGCGCGGCCCGCCACCTGAATGATGGTCTGTGCCAGCCGTTCGGTGGCGCGAAAATCGCTGGCGAACAGACCCTGATCGGCATCCAGGATCACCACCAGCGTGACTTCCGGAAAGTGGTGACCCTTGGTCAGCATTTGCGTGCCCACCAGGATCCGTGCCTCGCCGCTGTGCACCCGGTCGAGTACGGTTTGAATCGAGCCGCGCGCCGACGCCGTATCGCGATCCAGCCGGGCCAGCGGCGCCTCCGGGAACAAACGCGCCAGGGTTTCCTCAACCCGTTCGGTACCCTGTCCCACGGCCAGCAGCGCCTCACCGCAATTGCCGCAGATGGCGGGCACGGGCGCATGCGCGCCGCAATGATGGCAGCGCAGCTGCTGCGCGCGGCGGTGCAAGGTCATGCGCGCATCGCAGTGCGCGCAGGGCGCGACCCAGCCGCAGGAATTGCAGAACAAGGTCGGCGCATAGCCGCGCCGGTTCAAAAACACGATCACTTGACCGCCCGACCCTAGGTGCGCGGCGATCGCGGAGATCGCCGGGGCCGACAGCCCTTGATCCATGGGGTGCCGGCGCAGATCCACCACATGCATGCGCGGCACCTGCGCGCGCCCCGGCCGCTGCGGCAGCACGTGCTTCGCATAGCGTCCATTCGCCACATTCTCCAGCGTTTCCAGCGACGGAGTGGCGGAGCCCAAGATGACGGGCGTTGCGGCGCGGCGCGCGCGCATCACCGCGAGATCACGCGCCGAATAGCGAAACCCTTCCTGCTGTTTATAGGATGCGTCGTGCTCTTCATCGACCACGATGAGGGCGAGCTGCGGCAGCGGCGTGAATACGGCAGAGCGGGTGCCGATCACGATCCGGGCCTCGCCGCTGTGCGCCGCGCGCCAGGCGTCGCGCCGCTCGTTGTCCGTAAGACCCGAGTGCATGACCGCCACGCCGCCGCCGAAGCGGCGGCGGAAGCGGTCGACCAGCTGCGGCGTGAGGCCGATTTCGGGCACCAATACCAGCGCCTGGCCGCCGGCGCCGATGGCGGCGGCTATGACGCGCAAGTACACCTCGGTCTTGCCGCTGCCGGTCACGCCATACAAGAGGTGCACGGCAAAGGTCGACTGCGTGGCGAGTATCGCGTCGACCGCTGCAGTTTGCGCCGCAGTGAGCGCAACGTCGCTCGGCCGCATTTCCAGCGGCGCCAGCGGCGCCGCAACGGCAGTGACGGCGCGCGCCGCAACGAAACCGCGGGCAGCCAGTGCTTTCAGCTGCGCAGGCTTGAAGCACTCAGTGATTTGCCCGGTGGCGGCATTGGCATGGGTATCCAGCCACTCAAGCAGCGCACGCTGCTTGGGCGCGCGAGCGCTGGGATGTCGGAGTTCCTCGCGCCCCGGGTCGGTGAGGCTCCAGACAGCTTGCGTCGCAGCGGCCGATTGACCGGCACGCAGGTTGATGGGCAGTGCCGCCGCAAACACCTCGCCGACAGGGTGGTGGTAGTAGTCGGCGGCCCAGCGCAGCAAATCGAAAGTGACTGGATCATAGATGGACTGCTCATCCAAAAATTCCAATGCGGCCTTGAGCTTGAGAGGCGCAACGCGCGATTCGGCAGCAACGCCCACCAGGATGCCGATCAGCCGCTGACGGCCGAAGGGGACGCGCACCCGTACGCCCAGGCGGGGCGGCTCTTGAGCCTGAGGGGGCGGTAGATAATCGAACACCCGACGCAGCGGGGTGTCCAGGGCGATTTGCAGAATCATGGAGCCTTTTGTCCACAATTCTTGTGGATAAGTCTGTTGAGAAGCCGGGAACATTTAGCTTAAGTGCCCGTTCCGTTTCGGGTCGCGTTCAAAATGGCTAAAAAGTGGCCCAAACCGAAATGAATCCTTTAAATTCAATAGATTACGGGACCCTCTGGATCTCAAGCTGAAGCTTTGAGCGAAAATGTTGCAACGGAGGTCACAATCAGTGTGCGTAAGTCGCTGATCTTGCCGCCCCACCGTCAACGCACCTTACGCCCAGGCGTTATACCTGGAATGGTAATGATCCGTCGACGGTAAAGGACAGGCACCCGATGAGTACACCCATTGATACGCTCAACACAGCCTGGATGGTCTGGGATAGTCTCGCCCCAGCACTTAAGGGAGCGGTTCTGGAGTACACAAGAGAACTCGAGAAATTCCTCGCGGAAATCGAGCGCCGGGCATTCCGGATGGCGCAAGTCGCGCTGCGCGATTCCGACGATGCCCTCGACGTGGTGCAGGATGCGATGATCAAACTGACGCGCAATTACGCATCGCGCCCCAGCGCCGAATGGCGGCCCCTGTTCTATCGCATCCTGGAAAACGGCATCCGCGATTTGCAGCGCCGCAGGACGGTGCGCAAACGCATCATGACCTGGCTGCCGGGGCCGAAGGAGGATCCTGACAACGAGGCGCAAGATCCGCTCGAGAATGTCGCGGATGCGGGGCCCGCCATTCCCGAGAAACTGATGCAGGCGGAGGCGATGCAGCGGCTGGAGGAGGGCTTGCGCGCCTTGCCCGCGCGGCAACGCGAGGCCTTCATGCTGCGCAACTTCGAGGGCATGGACGTGGCCGAGACGGCGCGGGCCATGGCTTGTTCGCAAGGCAGCGTCAAAACGCATTACTCGCGAGCGGTGCACGCTTTGCGGGAACAACTGGGCGAGGTTTGGTGATGAACGAACAACATCGCGATGCTTTTGAGACGCGCACCCGGGCGCTGTTTCAGGACAGCGTCGACAACCTGGATTTTGCGATGCGCTCGCGGCTCACGCAGGCCCGCCATGCCGCGATCGAGGCCGCCGGGCGCCGTGCTTGGTATCTGCGCTGGACGGTATGGACACCGGCGGCCGGCGTTACCGCCGCCGCGGTGTTGGGCGTTGCCCTCTGGGTCGGATTGCCCTTGGGGCAGCATGGAACTCTTGCCGACGGACAGTCGAATTTCGAGGATCTCGAACTCGTCGCTTCGTCGGAAGGATCGGGTGACACCATGGAGATGCTGCAAGACGATATCGATTTCTATGATTTTGCGGACAAGGTGGCGAGCCCGGATCCGGCTGCCTAGGTTGAATTTCAATTGCGAGGGCTGAGCAGTTGGCTGTTGTTTGGCGCTGCGTGTGCCGCGGCCAGTGCCGCGCAACCGCCGCCGCCACCACCGCCGCCTGCGCTGCCCGCGGCCTCGGCGCCGGCGTCCAAAGTGGATCCGCCCGAGGATGGATTTATCGAGTTCCTGGGCTCGGATGATGTGGGAGATTCGGCTTTGTGGGAATTTTTGAAAAGGGCGCCGCCGCGGGGGAACACTCCACCCGCGCCGCCGCCGCAGGATGCAAAGAAATGATCAGGGCGTTCATCATCTCGGCTGGTCTCATGCTCGCCGCCAACGGTTTCGCGCAGAGTCCTCCGCCTGCGCCCGCGTCCACCGCTCCGGCGGGGGAGGCGGCCGCGCCGGCGCCGAAAGCGTGGGGAAGCTTGTCGCCACAGCAACAACAGCTGCTGCAAAGCCATCAAGGCGAGTGGAACAGCCTGTCTCCCGAACGACAGCAGTCGCTGGCCAAGGGCAGTCAGCGCTGGCTGTCGATGACGCCCCAGGAGCGCTCGGGCGCACAGCAGCGCTTTACGCAATGGCGCGCCATGCCGCCGGAACAGCGGCAGCTGGTGCGTCAGCGCTTTCAGCAATTCAAGAGCTTGCCACCTGAGCGGCAGCAGCAGGTGCGCGAATCCTTCAATCGTTTCCGGCAAATGCCGCCGGAACAGCGTTCGGAACTGCGCAGGCAGTGGCACCAGATGACCCCGGAGCAGCGCCGCTACGCAGTCCAACATGGCCCGTCGCACCCGGCGCCGCGAGCGCCGCCGCACCCACCGGCTCACGCGCAGCCGCCGGCGCGGCACAACTCGCGCTAGCGCATTGAAGCTAGCGCCAGGCGACGCTCAAGGGTGATAGCTGCGCTCGGCGTGGGCGCGGACATCCTCCGGGGCGAACAGCACATCGCGGAAGCGTCCCTGACTGAACATCAGGGCCTGATCGGTGAAATGGGGCGAGCCTGGATCGCCGCTCGCGCCGCCGCTCATGATGGCCTTCGCATGAATGGTTGGGCCGAATTCCACGGCCGCGACGAAGCTGTTGCCCTCCGCGCCGTAGATTTTCTTGGTATGGCGGGGCTTGGTCCAGTCGACCGAAGCCAGCGCGCCCCACTGCGACGGCGCGAAGCCCACCGGCAGACTGGGTTTGGAATCGTCGAACGGCTGCACGATGTCGTCCGTCAGGCGTTGAAAGCGGTTGATCTCTCCCCACGGAGTTTGCCAGCGCCCGAAGTCGCGCTGCAGCTTTTGCACGGCGGCCGTCAGCGCATCGATGCGCTCGGCGTCGGTCAGATTCCCGACCAGGAAATCAAACACCGGTTCATCCGCATCGCGGGCCTCGGTGCCTTTGCGTTCAACCAATTCCACACCCCAGAAAATCGCGACGGCCGTCGCCACGGAATCCGCCGCGGTGTGCCTGTCCCAGCTGCGCAGGCTCGCGATCGCATCCTTGATTGCGGGGCGCTTAGGATCATCGCCGGGCAGTGCATCGAAAGCGGCGATGAGCGCCGGCAGCAGCACATCGAAGCCGCTCAAATGCGCGTCGTAGCCGGCGGCGATCAAACTGTCCACGGTCACGCCGCGGATATTCTGCAGAACCTCCAGCGCGTGAATGCCGCGCGCATTCTCGCCCTTGCGCCACATGTAGGCCGGATAATCCTCGCGCTTGGGGCTTGCCGAACCTGCCGCCGAGAACGGCCAATTGTTGGTATTGAAAATGAAGCCGGTGCTGGGATTGAGCAACGTGATGGTGTCTTTGACGGCGTGCGGTCCCTGCCACTCGGTGGCCGGATTGCTGCCGTCCACCGGGCGCGTGAAGTCAAACGCGGTATTACGCCTGGGTATGAAATTGCCGTGAAAATAAGCGATGGTGCCGTCGCCGTCCGCATACACCGTGTTGTTGGAGGTGTCGGTCCGCAGGTCCTGCGTCTTGCGAAACTCGGCGTAGTTCTTGGTTTTGGTGCGCAAGTACGATTGCGATAGCGCCGGCACGGGATCCTGCAGCAGCTTGATCGCGATCCAGCGGCCGTTCTCGGCGCGGATGACGGGGCCATGATGGCTGTGATACACCGTGAAGTTCCTCAAGGTCTGGCCGCCGCCCTGCTTCACCGGGATGGAGATCTCGCTGACCTTCAATTTTCGCAGCGCGCCGCCGTATTCGTAGTACAGCCCGTCGGGTTTCTTGACGATGGTTTCGGCGTACTCATCGATGGCGTCGCCGCCATACGAGGTGTGCATCCAGCCGTTGTGCGCGTTGAATCCCTGGTAGACGAAGAATTGTCCCCAGGTGACAGCGCCATAGACGTTCAATCCCTGCTCACTGACCATTTGCAATTCCGAGCGGAAATAATATGAGGTGTGCGGGTTGATCCACAGCAGGGCGTGACCGGAGGCACTGCGGCTGGGCGCGATGGCAAAGCCGTTGGAGCCGCCAGGCGACGCTTCGCCGGCCGACGCTGCGACTGACGGCACTGCCGCGGCGGGCGGGGCCGGCGCGGTGGCGGGGAGCGGCGCGGTGGCGGGGAGCGGCGCCTGAGGCTGACCATAAAATTTCTCCAGCCGCCCCAAGTCGACGGTTTCGATGTCGCCGCCAATGCTGCCCTCGGTGAAGGACAACGCCATCCACGGTTCAAAGTGACGGATCACCTTCGGCTTTGTGGCCGGGTGTTTCGCGAGGTAGTAATTCAAGCCGTCCGACCAGGCAATCATCAGCGTTTTCAGCCATTGGGGAGTGGCTTGGTATTTGCGCTGCAAATCATCGACATCGACGAACAGCCGCTGACGCAGATCCGAATAAACCGCCGATTCCCCCTCGGCCTGTGCCAGCCAGCCGAGGCCGTTCAGGTAATTTCGCTCGATGCGATTGAAATCATCCTCTGCCTGTGCGTAGATGGCGCCGAATACCGCGTCGGCGTCGGACTTGCCGTAGATATGGGCGATGCCCCAATTATCACGGATGATGTCCACCTGCTGCGCGTGGCGCTGCCAGCGCAGGCTTTGGTCGGGCGCCGCGGTGGCTGCGGCAGCCGCCGAGTACAAAACCAACAACGCAACGAGTGATGTCTTCATGGAGTCTCCGTAGGGTAGCATCGCGCAATGCGCTTTGCTTTGCCCGCACTTTTGATTCTGGCGGCTGTTCTCAACGCACCGCTGCGCGCCGCGACCACCTTCAGCGTACCGCAAACGGATCTACCCTATCCGCTGGTATTGATCGCCTACGGCGATATGCGGTTCACCTCCAGCAGCGAAACCGAAGCAAGTTCGCCCCACGCGCGGCAGGCCCTGGTCGCGCGCATCGCCGCGGAAAATCCGGCGGCGGTGTTCATCAACGGCGATGTTCCCTGGCACGGGGTCGACGCCGACTACGCGGTGTACCGCAGCGAAACCCGGCGCTGGCGCGCCCAGCATCTGCGCGTTTATCCGGCGCTCGGCAATCATGAATTTTCAGCCTGCCAGGAGTCGATCTGCCTGGAACGATGGTGGGATGCCTTTACGCAATTGCGCGGCCGGCGCTGGTACTCGGTTGCCATCGGCGACAAAGTTGTCGGAATTGCGCTGGACAGCGATACATCGCTGCTGCCGGGCAGCGATCAGCGATTGTGGCTCGAAGATCAGGTCGCCTCGCTCGACCCCATGGTGCGGGTGGTGCTGCTCATCATGCATCATCCGCCGCTGGCGGACGTGCAAACCAGCAAACTCACGGATCACAATCCGCGGCCGAACGAGCAATCCCTGATCGCCTACCTCAAGACCGCGGCGGCAGGAAGCGCGGCGCGTTTCGTGGTCAGCGCCGGCCATATTCACAACTACGAACGCTTCGAGCAGGACGGCGTCGTGTACCTGGTGTCCGGGGGCGGGGGCGCCTTCCCTTACGAAGTGGAGCGCACGGCCTCCGACCTCTATCAAAATACCGATTTCCCGAACTATCACTACGTACGCTTCACACTGCGAGATCTCACCTTCCGCGGCGAGATGATGAGGTTAAACGACTACGCCGCCGCGCACCCCAGGTCGTGGCAGACTTTGGATCGCTTCGAAATCAACCTGCAGCCTTGACCGCCTGTATCAATTGACTGACCGCCGACTGTGCGTCGCCGTACAGCATGCGGGTCTGATCGAGTCCGAACAATGCGTTGTCGATCCCGGAAAATCCCTGACCCTGGCCGCGCTTGATCACGATGACATTCTTGGCCTTGTCCGCATTCAAGATCGGCATGCCGTAGATCGGGCTGCTCTTGTTGCTGCGGGCATCGGGATTCACCACGTCGTTGGCGCCGATGACCAGGGCCACGTCGGCAGTCTCGAATTCCGCGTTGATCTCGTCCAGGTCCGAAATCAGGTCGTACGGCACGCCGGCTTCGGCCAGCAGCACGTTCATGTGCCCCGGCATCCGGCCCGCCACCGGATGAATGGCGAAGCGCACTTTGACGCCATGATCCAGCAGCAATTGCGTGAGCTCCCACACCTTGTGCTGAGCTTGAGCGACAGCCAGGCCGTATCCCGGCACGATTATGATCTTTTGCGAATACGCCATCATCACGCCGGCGTCGGACGCCTCGATGGGTTTCTGCGTGCCGGCCGCGCCGCCGCCCACGCCTGAGCTTTCGCCGAAATTCGAGAACAGGACGTTGCCGAGCGAGCGGTTCATGGCCTTGGCCATGAGTTGGGTCAACAGCGTGCCCGCGGAGCCCACCACCGTACCGGCAATGATCATGGCGGCGTTATCGAGAACAAATCCTTCGAAGGCGACCGCGAGGCCGGTGAGCGCGTTGTACAGGGAGATGACCACGGGCATGTCGGCGCCGCCGATGGGCAAAGTCATGGCGACGCCCAAAACCAGCGCGAATACGAACAGCAGGGAGACGCTGGGCAGCCCGGCGCCTGCGCCGGCGCCGCTCACCACCATGAACCCGAGCCCCAGGGCCACGAGCAATATCGCCAGATTGAGAAATTTCTGGCCGCCAAATCGTATCGACCTGTTGATCAAGCCCTGCAACTTGGCGAACGCGATCAGGCTGCCGCTGAACGACACGGCGCCGATGAATCCGCCGATGGTGGCGATCGACAAATGCACGATGTTTTCTGCATGGCCGGTGTACAACTGCACCGCGGCGATCGCCGCCGCGGCGCCGCCCCCCATGCCGTTGTACAGGGCGATCATCTGCGGCATGTCGGTCATCGCAACGCGCTTGCCGCTGATCCATGCCACGACGCTGCCGATGGCGATGGCGATCATCACCAGGGCAAAATTCAGCAGCGATGCATCTCTCATGAACGCCAACGTCACCGCCGTCGCCAGCAGCATGCCCGCGCCGGCCCAGCGCACGCCGCTCACCGCGGTGACCGGCGAACTCATGCGTTTCAAGCCGAGGATGAACAGCGCCGCTGCCGCCAGGTAGGAGAGCTGCATCAGGTTGTTCAGCGTCGCAGCGGGCACCTTAGGAACCCTTCTTCTTGCCGGTCAGAACGAACATTCTCAGCATGCGTTCCGTCACCACATAGCCGCCCACCGCATTGCCTGCGGCCAGCACCACGCCGATGAAGCCGATGACCCGGAGCATGGTGCTGTCGGCGCCGGCCAGCGCCACCATGGCGCCCACCAGCACAATGCCATGTACGAAATTCGATCCCGACATGAGCGGCGTGTGCAAAATGACCGGCACGCGCGAAATCACCTCGTACCCGGTAAAACCCGCCAGCATGAATATATAGAGTGCAATGACGCCGTCGATCATGTCTGCCGTCCCTCAATGGTTGCGCGCGTCGCTGCGTGTTCTATTTGACCGGCGCGAGTAAGTACCGCGCCGGCGAATACCTCGTCGCTCCAATCGATCGCAAGTTCTCCCTTGACGATCGCCGGCTTCAGCAGATTGAACAAATTGCGCGAGTACATTTCGCTGGCGTGATACGGCAATGAGGCGGGCAGATTGAGCGGGCCCACAATCTTCACGCCGCCGTGCAGCGTGGTTTCGCCGGCCGCGGTGAGTTCGCAGTTGCCGCCCTGCTCGGCCGCAACGTCGACAATGACCGAGCCCGGCTTCATGCGCATCACAGCGGCCCGCGAGATGATCCGCGGGGCGGCGCGCCCGGGAACCGACGCCGTGCTGATCACCGCGTCACTGGCGGCGATCCGCGCATCGAGAACCTCTTGCTGCCTTACCTTTTCCTCAGGCGTGAGTTCGCGGGCATAGCCGCCGGCGCCCTCCGCGGAGACGCCGGTCTCGACGAATTTCGCGCCCAGCGATTTCACTTGATCCTTGGTCGCGCTACGTACGTCGTACGCTTCGACCACGGCCCCCAGGCGTTTGGCCGTGGCGATGGCCTGCAGGCCGGCCACGCCGGCACCGATCACCAGCACCAGGGCGGGTTTGATGGTGCCTGCGGCCGTGGTCAACATCGGCAGAAATTTCTCCAGCGCATTCGCCGCGATCAGCACCGCCTTGTAGCCGGCGACCGAGGCCTGCGAGGACAGCGCGTCCATGGATTGGGCGCGCGAAATTCGCGGCACCAGTTCCATGGCAAAGCTCGTGATGCCGCGCTCCTTGAGCGCCAGCACCAGTTCAGGCCGCGCATAGGCCTGCATGAAGCCGATGACGATCGCGCCTTTCTTCAGCGCCGCGACTTCCGTCACGCTCGGCGGCTGCACCTTCAATAAGATATCTGCGGAGGCGAGTATGGTGGCGGCATCGCTGAATTCGGCATCCGTGTACAGGGGGTCCGGGAAATGGGCGCTTGCCCCGGCGCCGCGCTCGATCAGTACGCGCACGCCGAGATTCTTGAGCTTGGTGGCAATTTCCGGAACGACGGCGACGCGGGTTTCTTTGGCAGCGGTTTCCTTGAGGATACCGACGACGACAGACATGCAAAACTCTCCCAAGCCTTAAGATACGTGCCAAACATTGAATTATGGCATAAGAGCCGACTATCCTTACGTTGTTATGAACTTAGGATCGCAGGACAAAGTGCAGTTGCTGGATTGGCGGGATGACCTGTCGGTCGTGGCGCACGCCTATCCATTGTCCCAGCAAATTTTGCGAACCGACGTCTCGGGCATGCCCTTGGAATGGGTGGACTATCGAGAAGCGGCGCGTCTGTATCACACCGAGCAGGTGGCGTACACCTGTGGAACACTTTTGTACCGGCTGTACGGCGGGACCTGCGCGAAGACCGGTTTGCGAACCATCGTGGATGTGAATTCGATCATCGCCACGCTGGGAGTGACCGGCAATCCAGGCAATCTGCGCGGCGCCGCGTATACGCCGCCGCTCAACAATCAAACTCTGTTTCGCCGCGACGCCTATCTATGTTTGTATTGCGGCGCGCGATTTACCTATAGCCTGCTGTCGCGCGATCACGTGACGCCATTCAGCCGCGGTGGTCACGACACCTGGAGCAACGTCGTGTCGGCATGCCGGCGCTGCAATAACGCCAAGGCGTCGCGTACGCCCGAGCAGGCGGGAATGCAATTGCTGGCGGTGCCGTTCACCCCCACGTACGCCGAATATATTTTCCTCAAAGGCCGGCGCGTCCTCGCGGATCAGATGGAGTACCTGGTCGCGCATTTCCCACGTTCCAGCCCGCTGCACGAGCGCATGCAACGCTGGCCGATGTGACGGCCGCGGGCAGTCGCCAGGCGCGCGCCGGCGCGGTCTACTACATTGACGCCAGCTATTTCGTGTTCCGGGCCCATCATTCCATGCCCGCCGACATGGTGGATGCGGACGGCAATGCCACGCATGCGCTGTACGGCTTTGCACGCTTCCTGTCGGATCTTCTCGAACAGGTCCGGCCGGAGCGGATCGGCGTGGCGTTCGACGCAAGCTCGAGCAGCGCGACCTCGTTCCGCAACGGAATCTACCCCGCCTACAAAGCCAATCGCGAGGCGCCGCCGCTCGGCCTGACGCGCCAATTTGCGCTGTGCCGTGAGTTTTGCCGGCACATGGGCGTGGCCGAGTTCGCGAGCGAGGAATACGAGGCCGACGACATCATCGGAACACTCGCCGCGCGCTCGCGCGCCGCGGGCCTGTGCAATGTTCTGGTGACGCGCGACAAGGATCTGTCGCAACTGATTCGCGACGGCGATGTGTTCTGGGATTACAGCGGCAATACGCGTTATCACTACCACGACATCGGACCGCGCTTCGGGGTCCACCCCGAGCTCATCGCCGATTTTCTGGCCCTGACCGGCGATAGCGTCGATAACATCCCCGGGGTTCCCGGGGTCGGAAAGAAGACCGCCGCCGTGCTGTTTGGCATATTCGGTTCCCTCGACGAACTGTATGCAAATCTTCACCGAATTCCGTCGTTGAAGCTGCGCGGCGCAGCCGCAATCGCTGCTAAACTGCTGCAACACAAGGAAGCCGCGTATCTTGCCAGGCGCTTGACCGGGATCGTCTGCGACCTTCCGATCGAGGCCACGCTGGATGATTTGAAGCGCCGACCGCAGGACGCGTCGCGGCTGAATTGCTTTTTTGATACACATGGATTCGGCAATATATTGAGACAGCAGGTGCGCCGCATCGCAGCCGCCGTTTGATACCCGGGGGAAAGGCCATGACTCAAAAAGACATTCAATCGGTCCTCCAGGAGGACCGCGTGTTTCCGCCGTCGGCCGCGTTCCGCAAGCACGCCACCATCAAGGCCGCCGAGCTGCAGGCCATGCACGACAAGGCCGCGCAGGATTTCGTGGGCTTTTGGGCGGACCTGGCGGTCGCCGAGATTGACTGGCAGCGGCCGTTCACGGTGCCGCTGGACGATTCGGCGGCCCCTAATTACCGCTGGTTTGTCGATGGGCAGCTGAACGTATCGCACAACTGCCTGGATGTGCACCTGCAGGCGCGCGGCGACAAGATCGCCATCATTTTCGAAGGCGAACCCGGCGATGTGCGCAAACTGACTTACGCGCAGCTGCATCAGGAAGTGTGCCGCTTTGCAAATGCGCTCAAGGCCAAGGGCATCGAGCGCGGCGATCGCGTGATCATTTACTTGCCGCAGATCCCAGAGGCTGTGATCGCCATGCAGGCCTGCGCGCGCATCGGCGCGGTGCATTCGGTGGTGTTCGGCGGCTTTTCCGCGAACGCGGTCAAGGATCGCATCGAAGATGCGGGCGCCAAATTGGTGGTCACGGCCGACGGCGGATGGCGCGGCGGCCACGCGATCGAGCTCAAGGCCGCGGTCGACAAGGCGCTGGCCGATGGCTGCGATTCCGTGCAAAACGTCATCGTCTACCGGCGCACCGGCGCCGCGTGCCAGATGCTACCGGGTCGCGATGCGTGGTGGCACGACCTGACGGCGGAACAGGGGATTACCTGCGCGCCGGAATGGGTGGATGCGGAGCATCCCTTATTCCTGCTGTATACGTCGGGATCCACCGGTAAACCCAAAGGCATCCAGCACGCCAGCGGCGGCTACCTGCTCAACGCCAAGATGACGGCGAAGTGGACCTTCGACCTCAAGGACAGCGATGTCTTCTGGTGTACCGCCGATGTCGGCTGGGTCACCGGGCACACCTATGTTGCTTACGGACCATTGGCGGCGGGCGCCACGCTCTTGATGTACGAGGGTACGCCGATGTTCCCCGACGGCGGACGCTTTTGGAAGATCTGCGAGACCCACGGCGTCACCGTCTTCTACACCGCGCCCACCGCGATCCGGGCGCTGATGAAATTGGGCGAAGGCATTCCGGCGCGCTACGATTTGAAAAAGCTGCGACTGCTCGGCAGCGTCGGCGAGCCGATCAATCCCGAGGCGTGGATGTGGTATCACCGGGTGATCGGCGCCGAACGTTGTCCGATCGTCGACACCTGGTGGCAGACCGAAACCGGCGCCATCATGATGACCCCGGTTCCGGGTGTGACGCCCACCAAGCCCGGCTCCTGCACCAAGCCGCTTCCCGGAATTTTCGCGGACATCGTCGATGATGAGGGACGGCCGGTGAAAACCCCGGATGCCGGCGGCTATCTCGTGATCAAGCGGCCCTGGCCCTCGATGCTGCGCACGATCTGGGGCGACAACGACCGTTACATCAATACTTACTGGGAGAAATTCCAGAATCGCTACTACGTGGCCGGGGATTCGGCGCGCCGCGACGCGGACGGCTACTACTGGATCATGGGGCGCATCGACGATGTATTGAACATCGCGGGCCATCGGCTCGGCACCATGGAAATCGAGTCGGCGCTGGTCGCGCATCCGGTGGTCGCAGAAGCCGCGGTGGTCAGCAAACCGCACGAGATCAAGGGCGAATCGGCATTTGCCTACGTGGTGCTCAACGTGCCGCGGCCGGAAGGTGCCGCCGCGAAATCCTTGATCGAAACGCTGCGCGCCTGGGTCGGCGACCAACTGAGCCCCATCGCCAAGCCCGACGACATCCGGCTGACCGATACCCTGCCGAAAACGCGCTCCGGCAAAATCATGCGCCGCCTGCTGCGCGCGATCGCGCGCGGCGAGGAAATCACGCAGGACTTATCGACACTGGAGAATCCGGGAATACTCGATCAGCTGCGTGGCGCTGCGTTCACGGCGGCCCCACGCGCTGCCGCAAAGCGCGGCGCCGGGACGCGCGCAGTGCCGGCGAAACTTAGTAAGGCGGCTGCGGCGCCGCGAAAACCGCCGGCAGGCCAGCCTAAGCGGCGAACACCCAAGGCGCGGCGCAAGCCCAAGTCGCTGCCGAAAAGATCGGCGTCGCGAGCGAAGCCCGCCAAGTCGAAGCGGCGCAAGGCCAGGAGCAAAAAATAGGCGCAGCGCTACTCGCGGTTCGCGCCCGACAGCACCGTGACAACGCGCTTCTCGCCGTTCTTGACGTAGATGTTTTCGCGATAAACGACCGCGTCGCCCCGATGCACTTCGACCACGTGGGTACCCTCGGCGACGCTCAATAGCTGCGGCCGGTCTTTCTGTTCCGCAGCCTGGCCGCGCTGCGCACCGTCGATGAATACAATTGATCCCAAGGGAGCCCCGGTCACGATGAGCTGCGGCGGCACCGGCGCAGGCGGTGGTTTTTTATGGAACCAGCTGCAAGCGGACAGCACCGTCAGCGCCAGAATCATGAGGATCTTCAAACGCAGCTCCTTGGGGTGGTCCCGTAAATCTAGGGTACCACCGCACGGATCATTTTTCGTCTCTCGAGCCCGATGGAGACGCACCGGCTCGCCGAAAGCGCGGACTCTTAAGCACAGGTGGGCTAGAATATACGGGCCGGAATGGGCGATAGCGTTCGCCCAAGCGTCGCCACGCGCAACATCCGGCATCCATCTGCAGGGGTTTTAGGGCAATCCGGCCGTTGCGGCCGCTTTCTTCAGTGTGATTGGACAACATGCTTTCCACTTCCAACGTCGCCATTCAATTCGGCGCCAAGCCGCTGTTTGAGCAGGTCACGGTCAAATTCTGCGACGGCAACCGTTATGGCTTGATAGGGGCGAACGGCTCGGGCAAATCCACGCTCATGAAGGTGCTGGGCGGCGACATGGAAGCCAGCGCCGGGGATGTGATGCTGCAGGCGGGCATGCGGCTCGGCAAATTGAACCAGAACCAATTCGGCTATGAAGACGATCGCGTACTCGATGTGGTGATGCGCGGTCACGCGGAATTGTGGGCGGCGATGCAGGAACGCGACCGGATTTACGCCGACCCCAAGGCCACCGACGCGGACTACATGAGAGCCGCCGAACTGGAGGGCGTGTTTGCCGAATACGGCGGCTACGATGCCGAAGCCCGGGCAGGCAGCATCCTCACCGATGCAGGCATACATGAATCGCGCCACAACGGCCCGATGCGCGAAGTGCCCCCGGGCTTGAAGCTGCGGGTGCTGCTCGCGCAGGCGCTGTTCTCCAATCCCGATGTGCTGCTGCTCGATGAGCCGACCAACAATCTGGACATCAACTCGATCCGCTGGCTGGAAGGCGCGCTCAACAGCTACAACGCCACCATGGTCATCATCAGCCACGATCGGCATTTCTTGAACCAGGTCTGCACCCACGTGGCGGATCTGGATTTTCAGCAGCTGAAGATTTATCCGGGCAACTACGACGATTTCATGCTGGCCTCGGTGCAGGCCCGTGCCCGCGTGGAAGCCGCCAATGCCAAGGCCAAGGACCGCATCTCGGACCTGCAGGAATTCGTGCGGCGCTTCTCGGCGAATGCCTCCAAGGCGCGGCAGGCCACTTCACGCAAGAAGCAGCTCGAGAAGATCAAGATCGAAGAGATCCGGCCGTCGTCGCGCCAGAATCCGTACATCCGATTCGAACAAGGGAAGAAGCTGTATCGCTCGGCGGTGTCGGTGGAGAAACTGAGCTTCAGCTATCCGGGCACGGATCTGAAGGTGCTCGACAACCTGAGCTTCAATGTCGAGGGCGGCGAGCGCATCGCTGTCATTGGACCCAACGGCGCCGGTAAAACCACGCTGATGCGCTGCCTGGCGGGGGAATTGCGTCCAAGCAGCGGACGCATCGTGTGGGTCGAGAATGCCCAGCCGGGCTATATGCCGCAGGACCCGCAGGCTGAGTTCGAGGACAAAGTCGACCTGTTTGCGTGGATGTCACGATACACCGGCAAGGCCGATGACGATCAGATCGTGCGCGCGACGTTAGGCCGCCTGCTGTTCTCCGGAGATGAGACCAAGAAATCGGTAAAAGTGCTCTCCGGCGGCGAGAAGGGACGCATGATCTACGGCAAGCTGATACTCACCAAGCCCAACGTTCTTCTGTTGGACGAACCGACCAATCACATGGACATGGAGACGATCGAGTCGCTGCAGATCGGACTCGAGCACTATGCCGGAACCCTCATTTTCGTATCGCACGATCGGGAATTCGTCGGCGCACTTGCCACACGGATCATCGAACTGCGCCCCGGTGATGCGATCAGGGATTTCCGTGGCACCTATGACGAGTACCTGAAGTCGCAGGGATTGGACGCATAGCGTTCAGACCTTTGCCTCTGGCACTATGCCTCGATGCAGCTGGTCGCCGAGCGCCTCCAAAAGAATTACGGTCCGATCACCGCCGTGGCGGATGTATCCTTTGCCGCCGCGCCGGGCGAAGTTCTTGGGCTCCTCGGACCCAATGGCGCCGGCAAATCCACCACCATCAGCATGCTCGCGGGTCTGATGCGGCCCGATGGCGGCAGGGTACTGATCGACGGAATTTCTCTGGGAACGGGTGCCGACCCGACCAAGCGGCGGCTGGGTCTCGTGACCCAGGAGATTGCCCTGATTGATGAGCTGCCCGCGCGCATGAATCTGGAATTCTTCGGCGGCCTGTATGGACTCGCGGGCCGGCCGCTGGCCGACCGAATCGCGGCGGCGCTGGAGCTGACCAGTCTCGCGGATCGCGCCGCCGATTCACCGAAGGAGTTCAGCGGCGGCATGCGCCGACGCTTGAATATTGCCTGCGCGCTGCTGCACGAGCCGCAGATCCTGCTGCTCGATGAACCCACGGTGGGCGTCGATCCGCAAAGCCGCAACGCGATCTTCGACACGATAGAGTTGCTGGCGGGCGAAGGCCGCACCATGGTCTATACGACGCATTACATGGAGGAGGTCGAACGGCTCTGTGATCGTGTGGTGATCATCGATCACGGGCGGGTGCTCGCCGATGACACGCTTGCCGGTCTGTTGGCGAGCGCGCCGGTCGCGAACACGCTGACGCTCAAATATGATCTGTCGCCGGACGGCGCGGCGCTGCAGGAGATCAGAAATCTGCCCGGCGTCATTCGCGTCGACCTTGCGGGGCCCGAGCTTTCGGTCGCCGCAACCGACCTGGGGACCGCGGCGCCGCGGGTGCTGGAACGGCTTGCGGCGCGCGGCTTCAGCTGCCAGGAACTGACGAGCCGGCGGGCGAATCTCGAGGATGTATTCCTCGCGCTGACCGGCCGCACGTTGCGCGACACATGAGCGCAAACCTGATCGCATTTCGGGCTCTGGTGCGCAAGGATGTCGCGATATTCCTGCGCGACCGCCGCGCGCTGGTGGTGAGCGTGCTGACGCCCATCGTGGTCGCGGCGTTCTTCGGATTCTTGTTCGGCGGCGCCGGCGGCCGCGACAGCGTGTCGAGGATGCCGGTGGGCGTCACCGACCTGGACGACAGCGCCTTGTCAAAAGCGGTGGTCGAGAGCCTGGTCCACGATCAATCGCTCGCTACAGAACTGCTGCCCGAGGGTAGGGCTCACGAGCTGGTGAAGACCGGTAAACTGCGCGCAGCGGTCGTCATCCCGGCGGGCTTTGGCGCAACGGTACCCGGCGCGTTGCTTGGCCGGGCGGACAAGCCGTCGGTCAAGCTCTTTTATGATCCGTCGCAATCCATCGTTCGTTCGGTGTTCGCGGGCATCATCACGCAGCATGTGATGCAGGAAGTCACCCGTCCGTTCTCCTCCGGCAACGGCATGTCGATTCCATTCACGCTCGCGAGCGAGGCGGTCAGCACCGGGCCGCGCTACAACGGCTACGCGCATTCCTTCGCCGGCATGAGCGTGCAGTTCATCCTGTTCATGGGCATCGATGCTGGCGTAGCCCTGCTGTTGATGCGCGAAACGGGCATGTGGCGCCGACTGCGCGCCGCGCCTCTGTCGCGCGCCATGTTGCTCGGCAGCCGGGTGGCGGCAACGACCCTGATCGCAATGCTGATATTGACCGTCGTCTATGCGGTGGCCATATTTGTTTTTGGCGTACGGATCGCCGGCAGCTTCGCGGGCTTTGCAATGATCGCCCTCGCCTTCGCGGTGCTGGCGGCCACCACCGGCCTCATGATTGCCGCGGTCGGCGGCTCCGTGGCGGCAACCCGCGGCGTGGCTACATTTTCAATACTGATCCTGGTCATGCTCGGCGGGGCCTGGGTCCCGGCGTTCCTGTTCCCCGAATGGTTGCAGAGCGCCAGCAAGATCCTGCCGACCCGCTGGGCGGTCGATGGCTTCGATGCCATGACCTGGCGCGGGCTGCCGCTGCAGACTGCATTTACGCCCGTTGCGGTATTACTTGCGTGGAGCGTGTTGTTTGCGCTGATCGCCATCTCCCGATTCGATTGGGAAGGCGATTGACGGGCCTTGGTAACCGATGCCTGAGATTGTTAGGATAGGTGGGATTGCTCGGGGGACGAAGTGCTGAGAAAAATAGCCGGCTCGTGTGCATGTGTTTTGCTTGGCGCGACAGCGATGGCGGCCGCGCCCCCCGCCGAACCCAGTGCGATCAATCGCATTGCCGACGCGGGCTTCAATCACAGTGAGATTGTCGATACCGCGGCGTATCTAGCCGATGAGATCGGCGGCCGCATGACCAATTCGCCCGCGATGCGCAAGGCCGAGCGCTGGACACAGGACAAATTCAAGAGCTGGGGTCTGAAGGATGTGAGGGCCGAGGCTTTCGATTTCGGCCGCGGCTGGTGGATCGAGTCCTCGCATGTGCGGATGATCGCGCCGCGACCGCTCGAGCTTCGTGGAATTCCGATTGCCTGGACGCCTGCCACCAACGGCGCCTTGTCCGCGGTGGTGATCGTGGCGCCCATGCAGAGCGAGCGAGACTTCCCCGACTGGGCGGGCAAGCTGGCCGGCAAAATCGTGCTGGTGACCTGGCCGGCGCCGCCCAAGGACGACGAAATGGCGCCCTTTCAGCGCCTGTCCGACGCCGATATCGTCAAACTGGACAAGTACCAGCAGCCTATTTCCGACCCGATCGCCCTGCAAAAACGCATCGAACGTTATCGTTTTAGAAGCAAGCTGGATGTCTTTCTGGCGCAGCAGGGCGCGGCGGCCTGGATGCAGATGTCGCGCGTCGAGGGTCGGCTGGTGCACGGCGAAGGCTACAGCTATCGCGTCGGTCAAACCCCGAAGGTTCCGGGCGTGGAACTTGCGGCCGAGGACTACCGCAAGCTGGCGCGCCTGGCCAAACTCGGCGAAGTGCGGCTCGAGATCGACAACCGCGTGCATTTCGAGGACGCCGACCACAACGCCTACAATATTTTTGCGGACATTCCCGGCACCGATGCGACGGCGGGCTATGTGATGGCAGGCGCGCACCTGGACAGCTGGGTCGCCGGCGATGGCGCCGCCGACAATGGTGCCGGCAGCGCCGTGGTGATGGAAGCGGCCCGCATCCTTGCCAGTCTCAATGCCCGATCGAAGCGCACCATCCGTTTCGCCCTGTGGGCGGGCGAGGAAGAGGGTCTGCTCGGGTCGGCCGCCTACGTGGAAAAGCATCTGGCGCATCGCCCGCCGCCCAGCGATCCGGCGATGGCGGACCTGCCGCCGTATTTCTCCTCGGATACGTATCCGGTGCAAGCTCTGCCCGGTTTCTCCGAGCTCATCGGTTATTTCAACATCGACAACGGATCCGGCAAGATCCGAGGCATCTACACGGAGGGTAATTTCGCCGCGGTTCCGATTTTTCGCGATTGGCTGTCGCCGTTTGCGAGCCTGGGCGCGAGCGCGGTAGTTGCCGAGCCGACGGAGGGCACCGACCACGTGTTCTTAAGCCGGCTGGGACTTCCGGCGTTCCAATTCATTCAAGACCCCTTGGACTACGAGACCCGGGTCCACCATACGGATCTCGATACTTTCGATCATTTGCGGCCGCTCGACATGCGGCAGGCCTCGGTGGTGCTGGCGACGGTTCTGCTCGCGGCTGCGAATTCCGAAAAACCTCTGCCGCGCAAACCGGTGCCCACGCAGCCCAAAGTCACCGATCCGTTCGAGTACCCGGATCCCGCGAAAAAATAGCGGCCGGGTCTTGGGTCCTGCGCCGCGATCCAAGATCAGGTTTGCTTGAGCCGGCCGCGCCGGAAGTCGGCGATGATTTCACGCGCCGCGTTGTGGCCGGGCGCGCCGGTCACGCCGCCGCCGGGATGCGTGCCCGATCCGCACATGTACAGCCCCTTGAGCGGGCCGCGGTAGTCGCCGTGCCCGAGCATCGGCCGCGCCGAGAACAGCTGGTCCAGGCTCAACGCGCCGTGGAAAATATCGCCACCGATGAGCCCGAAGGTGCGCTCCAGATCGAGCGGACTCATGATCTGTCGCCCGAGCACGGCGGCCTTGAAATTCGGTGCATGCGCATTGACAAGATCGATCATGACGTCGGCGACTTCCTCGCGATGCGCATCCCACGACTCATCGCCCGGCAGGATCGGCGCCACGTGCTGGCAGAACAGGCTGGCAACGTGCTGGCCGGCCGGCGCCAGGCTGTCGTCGAGGGTGGACGGAATCAGCATTTCTACGATGGGCTGCTTCGACCATCCGCCGGCCTTGGCATCGAGGTACGCCTGTTCCATGTAAGCCAGGCTCGGCGCCATGATGATGCCGGCGGTGTGATGATCGGCAACCGTCCGCCCCGGCAGCGCCCGGAAGTCGGGCAGCTCCGACAGCGCCACGTTCATGCGAAACGTCCCCGACCCGCAGCGCCAACGGCTGATGCGTTCGCGAAAATCCTGCGGCAGCACGGCGGGGTCGATGAGCGACCCATACAGCAGTTTCGGATTCAAGTTGGATATGACGCTGCGCGCGCGGATCGCCTCGCCGCCCGCGGTGACCACGCCCACCGCGCGCCCGCCTTCAACCAGAATTTCCCGCACCGGGCTCGCGATACGAATGTCCACGCCGCGCATCGCAGCGGCCTTCGCCATCGCCTGGGTGATGGCGCCCATGCCGCCGATGGCATGGCCCCATGCGCCTTTTTTGCCGTTGACCTCGCCGAATACATGGTGCAACAACACGTAGGCCGAACCCGCCGAATACGGGCTCGCATAGTTGCCGACGATGCCGTCGAATCCATAGGCTGCCTTGATGGGCGCGCTTTCGAACCACGAGTCGAGATAATCGCCGGCGGATTGCACGAACAAACTCAGGAGTTCGCGCCGCATCGGCATATCCAGTCTGCTGACCCGCTTGCCGAGACGCGCGCTGCGCAGCAGCTGCGGCAATGCCTCGATCCAGCCGGCGGCGGTTACGTTCGGCGGCGTTTCCAGCACCAGATCGCGCAACACATCGGCGATCACATCGAGCCGCTCGCCATATGCGCTCAGTCGGCCGGCGTCGCGCGCGGAAAATTTCGCCACTTCCCGTTCGGTACAACCCGCGCCGATTTTCAGATAATTCGCCGCGTCGAGCGGCAGAAAGTTGGCCAACCTGCGCTCGACGACGCGCAGCCCATGGCGCGGCAGATCCAGGTCGCGAATCACCTTCGGGTTCAGCAGCGATACGGTGTAGGCAGCGACGGAATTGCGGAAGCCCGGATGAAATTCCTCGGTGACCGCCGCGCCGCCCACCACGCCGCGCGCCTCGAGCACGGTGACCTTGAGGCCCGCCGCGGCAAGATACGCGGCGCAGACCAGCCCATTGTGACCCCCGCCGACGATGACGGCGTCACGCGGCTGCGCGCCGCTCACGGCGATTTTCTGCCGCTGCGCCAGCCGGCGCCCGGCGCGCGATTCATGCGGCTCTCAGGAATGAGTTCGCGAATGCGGCGCGCAAAACTGCGCAACGCGACCTCGCTGCTGCCGAGCGGTCCAGGGCTGTAGCTGCGCGAACCCATGCCGGCCTGCACCCGCTCGATGAGCGCCTTGTCCTCGACACTCACCCTGCGATTGACGCGCCAGTTAAGATAACGCGCCACATGCATCTCACGCCGCTGGTCGGGGTGCGCGTAGGCAATCTCGCGTATCAGAGTTTCGGTCGGCGAGATCGGAATCATCTGCATGAAATCGATCTGATCCGGATAGATGTCGAAGGCCACGTTCGGCCACAGCTTGAAGTAGGTCCACAGCCGCTGCCGCTCCTCGGGCAGGTGGGCCGACTTGGGCAATACTGCCTGGTACATGCGCTCCGAAAGCTGCGACGACGGGGTATCGCGCAGTATGCCCCACATCTTGTCCACCCAGTGCTGCGAATCGACGCCGTAGGATTGGCCAAACAAGCGCGACAGACCGGGATGCGCCACCGAAATGTGCATGCCATCCGAGTAGTTGTCCGTAACATTTTTCCAATTCACCTGGCGCCGGCGCAATGTCACGCGCCCGAGCGGCATCAACTCTTCGAGGCGATAAAGGGCCAATTCGTCGTGGTACGGCGCCAGCATCTCGGCGACGCTCGGCAACCCCGGCTTCATGCGCGCGAAGACGAATCCCATGTAGACCTCGGTTTCGACCGGCTTGAGGCCATACCGATCGAGGGAAAAATCGCTGAATTCCCCGCGGTGTGGGACGCCTACGAGCCGTCCCTCGAGATCATAAGTCCAGGCATGATAAGGGCACACGATGCGCCCGGGACAACGCCCGGAGCTACCGTCGAGCAGCCGTGCGCCACGATGGCGGCAAACATTGAAAAACGCCTTGACGTTGGCATCCCAGCCGCGCACCGCGACCAAGGGTTCGCCGAGAAAATCCAGGGTGTGGTAATCGCCGGGACGCGGAATGTCGTTCAGGTGGCAGACTATCTGCCAGGAGGTCGCAAATACCCGCTCCTTCTCGGCCTCCAGGAAATCCGCGTCGCGATAGATCCAGCCGGGCAGACTGAAGCCGTCCAGATCGTCGGCGACCGGAGTCATTGATTCGTCGTACGCTGCGCGCTTTGCGTCCATGACAGGCTCCCTACCCTTGTTGAACGATAGTATAACAAGGGCGCGCGTACGGAGCCACCGCGGCGGCCTATGATTTGCGGAGTTTGTTGCGCAGCATCCACGGAAACGCGCCGCTGCACAGGGCGTTGACCCAGTCTTCGCAGATCGCGATTGCCTCACTGGGTTTGAATGTCACCGAGCTCAAGGACAGCTCCACCCAAAGGCCGTCGAGCAATGCGGACAGCGCAATTGCGGCAGAGCGCAGCTTCAGCGCGGGCGCCGCGCCGGATTTCACGAGCTCTCCCAGCAGCGCCTCCAATATCGACCGGTATTTGCCGTAGGTCCGATCGTGCACGGCGCGAATCTTGGGCGAATGGGCGACCATGCTCCAGAACACCACCCACACATTGAACAATTGCGGATCGAGAAGCTCGGGAGCGAATGAGGCGCGGAAAAAATCGCTCAAGCGCGCGCGCGGCGACGCCGCGCGGTTTTCAGCCCGGGCGCGCAGCGATTCTTGCAATGACAGCGCCAGAGTTTCGTAGGTTTCCGCTATCAGGCTCGCCTTGTTCGGAAAATGATGATTGATCAAGCCGATGGAGACGCCGGCCGCGGCGCTTATACGGCGCACGGAAACGCCGCCGTGGCCGTACTTCTTCAGGCACCGCAATGTCGCCTCGACCAGGGCTTCGCGGCGCACCGCGGGCGTCGCACGGCGAAATTTTGGTTGATGCCGCTTCTTTATCATTGACACTCCCTTGCTTCCATTTCGCGCGCACACCCCGCATAGGGTCGCGGTGCAGTGATCGCGGAAAGTCGATCAGGCGGCGCGGTACGCCCGATAGTCCAGCCCGAGCGCGCTGGCCACCGCTTGGTGAGTCAGCTGACCGGCATGCACATTGAGCCCGTTTGCCAGTCCCGGATCCTTGGAGATGGCGGCGCGCCAGCCGTGATCCGCCAGCGATTTTACATAGGGCAAGGTCGCATTGGTGAGCGCGAACGTGGAGGTTCTTGGCACGGCGCCCGGCATGTTGGTCACGCAATAGTGGATGACGCCGTCGAGAACATACGTGGGTTCGGCATGGGTGGTCGGACGGCTGGTCTCGAAGCAGCCGCCCTGGTCGATCGCAATATCGACCAGCACAGCTCCCGGTTTCATGGCCTTGATCATGGCGCGCGTCACCAGCTTGGGCGCGGCCGCCCCGGCGATCAGCACCGCGCCGATGACGAGGTCGGCGTCCCGGACCAGCTCCTCGATTGCGTGCGCGGTCGAGTACACCGTTTTCAACTGGCTGCCGAAGATCGAGGACAGTTCCCGCAATCTTTTGACCGAGCGATCCACGACGGTCACATCGGCGCGCAATCCGACCGCCATTTCCGCGGCATGCGTGCCTGATACGCCGCCGCCCAGCACCACCACCTTCGCCGGTGCGACGCCGGGCACACCGCCCAGCAGCACGCCGAATCCTCCATTGGCCTTTTGCAGGCAGTTGGCGCCCACCTGCACCGACATGCGTCCCGCCACTTCACTCATTGGCGTGAGCAGCGGCAGCGAGCCGTCCGGAGCGGTCACGGTTTCATAGGCGATCGCGGTCGCGCCGGAGGCCATCAGCGCCTGCGCCTGCTCGCGGTCGGCCGCCAGATGCAGGTACGTGAACAGCGTCTGGCCGTTGCGCAGCTGCTGGCACTCGCCGAGCTGCGGCTCCTTGACTTTTACAATGAGGTCGGCGGATCCGAAAATATCCTCCGCCCGGCGCTCGATGGTGGCGCCGGCCGCCTGGTAGTTCGCATCGTCGAAGCCTATGCCCGCGCCCGCGCCGCTTTGCACCAGTACCTGATGTCCCGAATCGACGAGCTCGCGAACCCCCGCGGGCACCAGTCCCACCCGATACTCGTGAATCTTGATCTCCTTGGGTACGCCGATTTTCATAAAGTCGCTCCGCAGACGGTTTGGCCGGGGTGGCAAGGTTACTCACACGGGCGTCCGGACACAATCCAGACTGCGTCCTTCAGGCAATTCGGCGCAGTTCCTGCACCAGCAGACGCTGCCAGAGCCATTGCTGACGGCTTTGCGGCGCATGCAATGCCATTCGGGTGAGATACGGCCTTAGATGCGCCGGCGTGCCGGGTGATGTCAGCGCCGTGGCAAGGGTCTTGAGCCGCGTCCCGCGCCGCCGGGTGTGTTCCTGCAAATTCGCCAGCGCCTTCGCCAGCACGATTTCCTCGGCGGTAAAGTCGGTGCCGAAGGGAAACTCAGAGAACAAACCGCGGGCGCGCGCCAGAATGAATCGTTCTTCCAACGCGCGCGGCGTGTTGTTCCGATGCATCTCGGGTATCTGATGGTCGCGCGGCAGCTTGCCGGCGTCTTGCGCCTGACGCTTGAGCTCGTCCTGAAAACGCGAATCCGCGATGTTGAGCATTGCTGCGATCACCTCCTGATCGCTCCGGCCGCGCAAGTCGGCGACGCCGTATTCGGTCACCACCACATCGCGCAAATGCCGCGGAATGGTCGTGTTGCCGTAGTTCCACAGGATGTTCGAGGTCAGCGTTGCATTCTTCATGCGCGTGCTGCGTGCGGTGAGAATCGAGCGCGCCCCCGGCAACGAGTGCGCCATGGCGACGAAATTGTACTGGCCGCCGACGCCGCTGACGACGCGACCGTCGGCGAGGCCGTCCGACACGGCAGCTCCCAGCAGGGTCGCCATCATGCTTGAATTGATGAACCGCCCATTCTTCCGCTGCGCGATCTTAAGCGCTTGATCGGCGCCGTCGAGCTGGTTGACGAAGGCGACGCCGCTCATGCAGAACTGGCGCCGCTCCGTTTCCGGGAGATCGCGCAGTGCCGCGTAGAATCCGCGCGGCCCCAGAAAAAACGCGCCGTGCAGCAGAATGCCTTGCGTCAACTGCCGGCCGGTGCACAGCGCCAGCAGTTGGCGCCGTGCCGCGGTGGTATCGTGCAGCGCCGCCGCGCACAGGCCCTCCGAGTTTTCGATGAAACCCTCCGCATAGCGGCATTCCTGGCGAAACACTCCGAATCTCTGCAGCAGCACAAATTCGCGCTCATCGAGCGGGCTGCCGAAACCCGCGCCCGCCAGGGCCGCAAGAAACGGCTCATCGACGCGCTCGCCGACCGCCCCGCTGTTCAGCAATTGCTGGATGCGCAGATCGTCGTAGACGCGCCGGCGCAGAACGCCGCTGCGGTACAAATCCAGGAAGCCGTCGACGAACATTTCCGTGCACCCGTACAGGCCGGAGTCAAACGGCGCTTCACCGCCGATGGAATCCAGGGTTGGCCCGAAGCGCTGCGTGGCTTTCAGACCCTGCAGGATCTCGAGGAATTCAACGTTCTGCTGCTGGCGCAGCTGCAGGCCGTAGACCACGGCGTCGCCGAGTTCGCCGATGCCGATCTGCAAGGTGCCGCCGTCGCGCACCAAGCGCGCGCAATACAGGCCGATCGCATAATCGCTGGTGCTCAAGCGCTTATTGGGCGGCGCGAACAGGTCGTAGTCATAGCGCGGATGCTCGATGAGCGAGTCGAAGGTCTCGGCGTCCACCGCCGCTGGACCGAACATGAACGGCATCTGCCGATTGACTTCGCCGATGACGATGACGGATCTGCCCTGGCGCCGCTGCGGCGCCAATATTTCCAGCAAATCGACGGTCACATCCGGGTTTGATCCCAGGCTGTATTCCGCGCGTCCCTCGCTGCCGCGCTTCGCCACCAGTTGCGCGATGACATTGACCCCTTGGGCTGCGAGTTCGCGCGCCACATGCGTGTAGTTGGTGCTGACGTAGTGACGCTGCGCGTGCGCCACGTCGAGCAGCGCGCCGGGATCGAGAAAAAACTCGCTGATCTGCACATTTTCCGGCACCTCGGCGCGGTGCAGATCTCTGACGTAGTCCAGGGGTACGCAGCCGCCGAACAAACGCTCGACCAAGGGCTGCAAGAACAGCCGCTCGAGCTCGCCGTGCCATTGCGGCGCGCGCAAGCTCAAGGCGGTGAATATTTTGAGGGTGATGGACGGATCGCGCCGTGCGCGGCGGTAAAATTCGTTGACCAGCGGATTTGGCTTGCCGATGCCCAGTGGCAGACCCAGCACGATCCGCGGCCCCACGCGGCCCAAGGTGTCCTCCACGCATTCGGCCACGTCGTCGAAAATGCGCGGCATGTCAAGTCTGGGGCTTGAGCACCAGGGAGAAATTGATTTTCACCGCGTCCTCCACCCACTCGGTGCTCTTCCAATCGCCGCGGCCCACGCCAAAGTCCAGGCGCTTGAGCTTGGCGCTGCCGGTGAGCGTCGCACCGCCGGCGGGTCCCGGTGCGAATTGAAAATCGATGGGCACGTCCTTGGTAACGCCGCGCAGGGTCAGCGCGCCGACCGCGGAAAATCCACTCGCAGTCTTGGTGAAGGTCTTGGTCACATAGTGCGCCGTCGGCGCATGCGCCACATCGAAGACATCGGGTCCGCGTATCGTTTTATCGCGATCCGAATCCTTCGAATCGACCGAGTTCATGTCGATCTGCACATCGAATTGCGAACCGGCCAACGCGTCCGGGGCAAAGGCGACGACCGCGGTGAACTTGTGGAACACGCCTTTGAAATCCGCCCCTGCCTGCACGCCGACGAACTCCAGCCGGCTTTGCTGGGCATCGGCGCTGTAGCTGGCGGTAGCGCCGGCGGCGGCGGTGGCAGCCAGTGAAAGTCCGGCGCACGCGGCGGCAATAAAACTCTTCATTTGCGTTTCTCCAATTTGGTGAATGGCAACATGCGGATCAATACATCGTCCTTGTTCCAAAAATGATGTTTCAGAGCCGCGAGAATGTGCAGAACGGCAACCGCAAAAAGCGCGTCGCTCAACAACACGTGGGTCGACTTCAGCAGATTGAATGCCTGCTCGTTCGGGCCGATGAGATTCGGCCAGGTGAACAGGCCAAACCAGCTCACCGAATAATTCTTGGCGGAGGACATCGTCCAGCCGGTGAGCGGCATCGCGAACAACAGCACGTAAAACGCGATATGTGTTGCGCGCGCCAGAATCATCTGGGTTCTCGACATGCCCGAAGGCAGGTCCGGCGGCCGATGGAACAGCCGCCACAGCAGCCTCAGCACCGCCAGCATCAGCACCGTCATGCCGAAACTCTTGTGCCGCGCCAGCATCGCCAGTTTGCGCATTCCGAGCGGCAGATCTTCCGCCATCCACCCAAGAGTGAACTGGGTGACGATGAGCCCGGCGATGACCCAATGAAATCCCTGCGCGACCGCACCGTAGTGTTTCGGGGAACTTTGATTTGGCATCGATCGCTCCGGGTGCAAGACTGCCACCTAGTTTAACAAGCCAGCGAGATCTAAGTTATGTTCAAGCACGCCGCCATTGCCGTCGTGGTGCTTGGTTTGGCGGCATGCGGCGCGCCGCGGCCGCGGCCGGCCGCGGCGCCGACTCCGAATCAACCTACCCTGAGTCCGCAGCCATTGCCAGCCCCGGGCGAGTACCGAATCGACTCGGGCAAGTCCGAGCTGCGCATATTGATTTATCGGGCGGGACCGCTCGCGAGCTTTGGCCACAACCACGTCATGGTCAACCGTGCCGTGAGTGGCTCAGTGCGGCTCGGCGAAACCGCGTCGGCGTCGTCCTTCTCGATCAGCGTGCCGGTCGAGAAGTTCAGCGTCGACGAGAGCCAGGCGCGATCCGAAGAGGGCGGCGATTTCCCGGGTGAAATTCCGGAGGACGCGAAATCGGGCACGTATCACAACATGCTGAGCGAGGCGGTGCTCAACGCTGCGCAGTTCCCGGTGATCACCGTGAAGAGCATGACGATCACCAACATGCAAGGCGCGCTCAGCGCCGCCCTGACCATCAATGTTGCCGGCCACGAGTCGATTGTTCAGGCACCCTTCACGCTGCAGAGCGACGCGCGCCACCTGACCGCGGCGGGGTCGCTCGAGCTCAAACAGACGGCCATCGGCCTCGCGCCGTACAGCCTGCTGCTGGGCGCGCTGCAGGTGCAGGATGCAATGCGGCTGAAATTCAAGTTCGTCGTCCTGATCAACTAGTCAACAATATCGGCGTCCCCTCGGGCGCCGTCAAAACCACTGCGGGCACGGAACGTAATGTCGGCGGCAACTCGCCGTTCGGCACTATGCCCAATTCGGCGAGCGGACCCAGGGTACCCCCGACATCGTCGACTTCGAACCGCAGGGTGGCGCGCTTGAGATCCGCGGGAAGATAAAGTCCGAGGTCGATGAAATCGCTGGTGCAGGTGATGTGCGGCAGGCAATCATCGGCTTCGTCTATTCCCACGAAGCCGAACTCCTCCCAGTATTTT